>Ga0116227_10013331_pt1 | contig 12961 bp, 6 predicted proteins | sample S1TSphgellanicum_FD_89693 | JGI IMG/M metagenome (GOLD analysis project Ga0116227, IMG submission 89693) | Host-associated microbial communities from peat moss isolated from Minnesota, USA - S1T2_Fb - Sphagnum magellanicum MG | ecosystem: Host-associated > Plants > Peat moss > Unclassified...
ACTTTGTGAGCAAGCTCATAAGGTTATGACCATACTCCTTTTGGTGTTGCTTTCAAAGTGTTGTTGTGGAGTTTCTTGCAATCTCATAGCTTTTGTGTCATATCTCCCAGTCTTGTGTCAGCTGTTTTTCAGCATATATATACTAGGTTCAAGCCCCAGGCCTTTTCCCTTCAGAGTCAGGATCTGAGTTGTGCTTTGTGCTCATTGCCTTCTATTTTGTGGGCTGGATGTGGTCAGTTTTGAGCAGTTCTGCATCAATTTGGCAAATGAGAAGCTTCAGCAGCACTTCAATCAGGTTTTTTTTGAAAATTAAATTTTTCCCCTTAATTCATGGCTTGTATGGCTTGCCATTGGGGCAGAATCAGCAGCTGACATCTGAAAGCGCTGTGGCAGAGCTGAGGCAGTTTCTTTATTAACAAATCTATAATGACTGTTTTCACAGGTGGTTTCTAGGACTTGTGTTATGTTATAAGAGTGCCATTTTTGTTGATAACTCTCATTGTGCATTGTGTAATCAGGATGAAATATACCAAGCTGCCTAGAAACTGTTGTTCTTGAAAAAGGATAATGCAGGGCTATTTCTAGCATCTGGAATATTTGCACCATGTCCAGGCTCTTGGACATATTTAAGTAATGTGTAGTAAGATGGAGTAAGAAATGGATAGTGGTTTTTATATAACTTTTTGCCTGAAATTGTGGGCAGAATACTATAACTTATCTATACACAGCATGAGGAGCTGATGAAGTTAGTGGGGAGTCATGGCAGCTAGCTGCTGCTATTCATGATGAAAGTGATGGTCTGATACTTTGTGAGTGGCACTCATACAGTTATTACTGCACTTTTTTTTCATGTTACTTTTGGTTTTGCTGCAAGTGAATGCAATAGTTACCTTCCTAGTGTTATTGTGGAGTTTTCTCTACAATCTCATAGATATGTTTCCAACGGCTTGAGCAGATGTTTCACATTCAAGTTCTAAACAGTAGTGTATTTAAAAGGATATGTTCAAGGTACAAAATGTCCCAATGTCTATGTATGTCCCTAGGCTTTGATGCTTGTTTGTACAGGTTCAAGGTAAAAGGAAGCTTGCTGTCTCAAGCTTGTTGCAGCTTAAATGAGGATACTGTTTACTCTTTTGATAGCTATGTCATATGAGGCTAGCCCACATCCTAACTGATCCTGACTGATTCTTCCAGAAATGCAACAGAACCTCAGGATGCAGATTTCTATGATGATTTGCCCAAAATTTGACTAGTTTATTATGTACTTATCTGCACCCTCTGTTGGGAGCTGATGCTCACAGTGGGGAGCCACAGCAACTAGGCACTGTTATTATTGTTGAAGATGAGGTTCTGATACTTTGTGTGAGTGACAGTCACAAGGTTATGATTGCGCTCATTCTTGTAGTCTCAGTTCTGGTCTTGTTGGAACTGATGAAATGGTTACCTTCAAAATTAATAGTGGAGTTTCCTTCGCAATCTGAAAGATAAGTATGAAAGATTGCAGGGTACAGTATCTCAGAGTGGCCCATGTACAAGTCCTGCTTGGATCCTTTGGCTTCTTGCCTCTCATGGAAACAATGCTGCTTTTCCCACCACCTGTTACCCTCTCAACTTCATCCTGCTGCTGACCTGTCCATCTCAAAGCCTCTGCAGATCATAGTATGGTAGAGTAATTCCTTGGGAGCTGGTATGGGGTAAACTGTTTATCAGATGGGCCCATGTTATGTGTAAAGTGTCTACCTTTAGAGGAAAAAAGTTCCAAGTGTAGGGTGCAATTATGTGGTGGGTGCAGCATGTTTTCAAAATGGAGCAGGAAGAGTACAGCAAAGAAGCCATCAACTGGAGTTACATCAATTTTGTTGATAACCAGGATGTTCTGGATCTAATTGAGAAGGTCTGCTACCATGACTACAATTTTTTTAAATTGGGAAGTTCTTGTGAGCACTTATCAAACCTGACATATTTGTCTCTGCTCTTTTGAAGTACTGTGATCTGTGTTTTGTTGGGCTGATATGATTTTGTGTGAGGCAATGTGGTCTGCAGCAATCAAACTTTGGGTGTGGGCCTAGTGTGCTGTAAATCTTGACCTTAAAGTGAAATATGTGCTCTATTTGATGGCTGTTCCATGTCTTGGAGATTTGTTACTCTTGACTTCCAAACAGATCTTGTTATGGAGGATATTTGCCTGTGCCTTTCCAGCAAACGGCTTGGGTCATAAATAGACTTTCTTTCCTTCTTGTAGCTACCTTTTTAGGATTTCTCAAGTGAGGGATTATTTGAAGAACAAAAGTCTTAACATTGGTCTCTTTTAAATTGTTTCTCCTGTTAGATGTTCTTAAGACATTCTGTATGGAATGCTGGCTGATTGCTAATGGATCTGGGATGAAGTCTAGTGTATAAGGGGGAGGTGATGTGTAGTATCTTGTAATCAATTTGGTTTTGACTGCCAATTTCTTGTGCCATGCAGAAACCAACAGGTATTATTGCTCTTCTTGATGAAGCCTGGTATGTAGCTCAACACTATGAATTTTCTTTTTTTGTTACAGATTGGCAGATTTCAGATTCCAGATAATGACTTCTCTTGCAATTTCTTGGATTTAGCAGTAACCCAAGGTTGGAAAGGCCTCCATGTTGACACTTTTGACAAGTGTTCTCATCCAGAGTATACATGTATTAACATAATCTTATGCATCTGGGATCCAGTATTTCAGATTCTGCCAAATTTGGCATAGTCAATAGAGGATCTTGTAGGTTCATGCTTTGTAGCTCAAAAGACTTCTCTGTAGTGAAAATGGTGAGCTCAAATAGGCTTCTTTACTCTTTGGAGTGTAAAAAGAAACTGGAGTTCTAATCAACAAAGAAAGATCTGTGTTTGGCTCTTGTTGGAACCTTTGAAATATGACCATTTCAATGGCTTCTTTATCCTAAGTGTGGAGCCTTCCAAATCCCACTTGGCCTCAAAAGATCATGCTCTTATAGTTATCCTTCTTGTTTCTCTCTTCACTTCCTCTCTACTTGTCTTTCATCTGTTAGTTTTCCTTTCTTTGTAATTCCGTCTCTTGTTGGTTAGCTTGGTAACCTCCTTCACTTCTATGTTTTCTTTAGCTAGCCAGCATTGTGCCCAAGTCTTCCTGTTACTGCTGGTCTTGTGACAGGGTCTCAATATGTTTGTTAGATGCATGGCGTTGTCCTCCATCTACTGCTTTGAGCTGATTAAGTTGGTGGGGATGGTTTGTTAACTTTTCATTACTATAAATGTTTGTTGGATTCCATGAGTTTGGACATCCTGTTCATGTTTCCTGAGTTTCAAATTTCAACTGCTGAAAATGCTCTGGAGAGTTCTTTGGTGAGAGGATGCTGATTTCAGATTTGACTTTTTTCATTAGCCATGTCTTGAGTCCTAGCCAACATTGTGATTGAGTGTTTCCATTGCTTATGGAAATGCAACAGAGACTCCCAGATGTTTTGTGATTTTTGCCTGAAATTTTAGGCAGATTACACTTATCTTAAACCACTGTCAGGAGCTGATGAAGTCAGACAGGACTCATGGCAACCAGTCACTGGTATTCACAATGAAGGTCTCACAGTTTGTGCGTTTCACTCGTAAGGTTATGACCACACTCAAGCTTTTTGTGTTAGTTTTGGTTTTTCTGGAACTGATACAACTGTCACCTTCACAATGTTTTTGTGGAGTTTTCATTGCAATCTTGTGGATATATTTTGTGTGTCATCTGTGAGAACCCCAATTTCTAAAATGCAATTGGATGCTAGCTCCACATGTGGTGGAAGTTGAGACTTGAGACTTTTACAGCTTGGAACTTGAGACCCATGTGGTGGCTGTGTTTGTGCCAGCTCCCCCCCCAATATAACCCAATAACTTTTGGGGTTCCACAGTCATGGTTTTACTTTTTGGGTTTGTTTCTATCAAGTAGGACTTAAACTTGCTGGTCGATCTTTAGTTCTACTGAAGCTCAACTCTAAATTCTAAACTTTTTTAGGGTACCATGTATTGCAAAAAATCCTAGGAGGGCTTGGAGGGCAAGGGAGCAGATGTCATGTGCCTGGTCACCAGGCTCTCTCAGATTTCTCTTGCTAGCTTGATGAATGGTTTTATTTGCATGCACAGGATATTATCTATCAGGAATTGTACAGCTTCAACTTAAAATTTTCTTTCAGGAAGTTGGTCTTTGAGTTCCAAAAAAGTGCTTGTGTACTACTACTACCTTTTGTTCTTTTGGGTTTCATCCAGGTTGGTAGGTGAGAGGAAACTGCTGAAAAACAGTTGGTGTTTCCTGATATACTGTATACTGGCAGCAGATGTTCTGCAACCTCTGTGTGGGTAGTTATCAGATGCCACAATTTTACTTTGTGAGCAATTGCACACACTGCATATTGTCTAACTCAGTGTCTTGAAATTTGGCAGCATGTTTCCAAAATCCACGCATGAGACGTTTGCAACCAAGTTGTTTCAGAGCTATAGAAACAACAAACGTTTCAGTAAGCCAAAGCTTGCTCGTACTGACTTCACCATTGGTCACTATGCTGGTGATGTAATCTTCATTCCCAATCTCCACTATCTTTGTGCTGAAAACCTGGAGTCTAAACCCAAGTTTTGAGTTTGCAACTGTTTAACGTCTCATGTACAATGATTCTGTCCTTACACACTTTGAAGTTCTTTTGGTTTGCTTGAATTTCCCTTCCCATATTTCACTTGTTCTGTGGTAAGCAACTATGTGTTTTTGGTGGTTGTGGTTTGCTTTTATTTCTTTTTTTGTGTTTATATTTTCTGACAGTTTTGGTCATCTTACTTTCCATTTACATTTCAACTATTTCAATTCCTGATCTGTATGGAGGGGTCACAGAAGCAAAGTTCTGTTTTGCTGATGTCAAGTGACATGTTTGTCATTTGTTTATGGAATGCCTGTGTTTGTACTGCATTGCTGTTTCAGGTCACATACCAGACTGAGCTCTTTTTGGACAAGAACAAGGATTATGTTGTTGCAGAGCATCAGGCATTATTGGGATCATCGAAGTGCTCTTTTGTTGCAAGCCTTTTCCCAAGATCTGGTGATGAGAACTCAAAGTCTTCATATAGGTTCTCATCCATCGGTAATCGATTCAAGGTGTGTTCATCTGAGTCATAGAGGTTCTGTGACTTTCATTTCTTGGTTATCTGACCTTTCTCCTTGTAATTTTAGGATATAGAAAGTAGTTTGTTCATGCTACTTTGGTGGGTTGGGCAATAAGGACCCACCTGCTAGGGTTCATTGTCAACTCAACTGAAAGATGCTATGGGAAGGTCAAAATACTTCTACTGGGACCTGGAGCTGTTATGTTTGTTTCCTTTACTGTTTTATAATTTGGAATTGGCAACTCTATTGAACTTTTTCATACATAAGTATTGTCTCCCCTGTTCATTTCTTACTTTTGAGCATGATGTTTTCTGGACCAACATGAGGTTGTGTGAGATTTCCCTTGTTTATTTAGACCTGTAATAAGTGAACCTGAATTGTATGACCAACCACCAGTCACATCATTTTCAACACCAGAATTGTTCATGTTCCTTTTTGGTTGTTCCGCTAGCATGTGTGTGCTAAATATAAAGTGAGCAAAGGGTTCAGGTTGCAGTTTGATCTATGGAATCCAAATGTTGACTGTGACTGGTCTCAAAGATTTGAGTGTCTTTTGCACAGTTTGGATTTCATGGGAATTTCAAATCAAAGCTTGCGTTCAAGGGGGCTGATTACTGTTTATTCTGCCTTGACTAAGGTGGGAAGGCATTTTGATATTCTATGTTGCACCAGCTTTCCTTCATGTGCCCTTAATCCATTCACTGGGCCAGGTCACAATTCACTGAAGTGCTCTCATGATTAAGATTCATCATTTATGTGAGTTAAGAGTTAGCAAGGCTATGGAGTTCTGGAGATTCTTTCACCTTTCACATAGTTCATATCTTTTTCTTTTTGCAGAATGTGTTTGATCTCTGAAGGTTTATTGAACAGAAATTTGTTCTAATTACTGAAGGACAAGCTCTTGAGCATGTTTGGTCCTTTGCTGCTTGCTTTTGTCTGTTTATGTCTTATCTGTCTCTCAACTCCATCTTATGGTTTTTTCGTTGGGTGTGGAAACCTGCTCTTGAATGTCTTTCTGTTCATGAGTATGATAAGATTCAGCACATGTAACTGGGTATGAGTGCGTTTATTGTGGAGTCTAGTTGCCATCCCAAATTATAATCTTCTACTTGAGATCTAAGGACTCTTTTGCATTATCAGCTGCACCAGTTTTTGAGGGCTGCTTGGGCTAGTGAAGTCAGCAGGGAGAGTTATAAGAAAACCACTGCTACTGAAGAGTTTTTCATGATTTGACCACTTTGCTCTGATTAGTCACTTGATAGACTTTCTCTGGCCATGTCTACATGGTCTTCTCACGGTATTTTCTTGAAGTATATTACATGCACAGATGGATTGAATCGAGGTTTGAGGTTTTTACACCATCTTGTGTTTATATCTATGGTTGGATCTCATATTGAAGGGAGTCTCACTAAACCCACATGTTGACGACTTGCAAATGAGACTTTTTGTCCTCTTTAGGACCTTGTTGACCATGTGGTTTCTGATTTTTCTTCACAATGAAGTTCAGTTTGTTATTCAAATTCTTTGATTTGATCCTCAACTACTGCTCTTGTTTTGGATTTGTTCCTTTCTTGGTTACAGAAATCTCTTTTCCCTGTGTTTCCCATCTGTCTTCCCTTCATTTCTCTGTTTTTAAGCTCCTGAATGGTCCTGCTCATTTGCAACATGATGTGGTGATGTATTGCAGCAACAACTACAAGCACTTATGGATACACTGAACATGACACAGCCTCACTATATTCGCTGTGTGAAGCCCAACATGTTAAACAAGCCTGGACGCTTTGAAAACATTAATGTGATGCAACAGCTCCGGTGTGGAGTAAGCTCACTCCTCCATCTGGCCTTTCACTTAATTCATGTACTGGCAGTTTGTTGTATTGGGTCCAATTGACCAATTTAATATGGATGACAGATAGTACTCGCAGGTTAGGAATCTTATTGATATCTCTAGTTTGAGCAAATGGTTTCTGCTTTTTTTTGTTACTTGACTGCGTAGAGACTCAAATATCCAGGGCGAATATTTCTCCATCTCAATTCTACTAGTGAACCCTGTTGCCCCAGACATTGATTACTTGAAATGACAGTTCCTAATAATAGCTGTTCTTTTCTAATGGTCCACAGGTATTATCCTCGGAAGATAGTTTTGTTAGGAATATTTGATTATAATAATGTGAGTTTTCCTAGTTTGCAATTGTCTTTTCATCTATTTTCCAACATTGGGGTTCATTTTCAAGTTATGTGTAACACATAGTTACTTGGTGTTCATTTGCAGGGTGTACTTGAGGCTGTGAGAATCAGCTGTGCTGGCTACCCAACAAGGCGTACCTTTTATGAGTTTCTTGACCGCTTTGGGCTGCTTGCTCCTGAGGTCCTTGAGGGCAAGTGAGTGAATACCAATACTTGTGGATTTTTTTGGGCATCTATCTGTAGCATCATTTATCATTTATCTGGGCATCCTGGAAAAACTTTTGGCATTGGTCTGGCTCAAATGCACATGATTTGGTGTCTGTGCGTGCTGTGTGATTATTTCATTAGATGGATCTGTGGTCCTGTGGAGATGCTTTGCTCAAAAGGAGCAGTTCACTTTAGTCTTGTTTGCATCATAGTATATGACAGCATGACCTCAAATGATGTGCATGTCTGACTAACTGGGTTCCATCCTAATTGGATACCACATACTTGCAAGGCATTTGGATGTTGGATTCTGTAGGCTGTTTTGCATGAATCTGTGACTTGAGTGCCAGCTGACATCATGTATGAGTCTTCCTGTCGCTTCTAGTTCGCTTTTGTATGATTGTTTGCTCAAAATTCAGAGCAGATTATTTTAGGTTTATCTACACTCACTATTGGGAGCTAGTGAAGTCAGTAGGGAGTATTGGCAGCTAGTCTATGGCATTCAAGATGAAGGTGATGGTCTGATACTTTGTGAGTGACACTCACTCGTCTATTAGTGCACTCATTCTTGTCATGTTTGTTCTAATTTTGCTGGAAATGACAATGGCTATCTTCAGGGTCTTATTCTGGAGTTTTCTATGCAATATCATAGACAAATAATGTCTGCACCAGTTGATTCCTGATGAATGTTGGGTTATCAGTTTGGTTCTAAGCGTTGCGGTTGGCATTGTTACTCATTAGTGAGCAGGGAATTGTGGAGTAAACCATGAAGTTGTCTGTCCTATTCCTGCATATCTCTCTATTCTATAAAATCTGAGTGGGTGTCCTAATCCTTGCTGATCAGCCTTGATGAGAAGGAAGCAACTGAAATGCTGCTGAAGAAGATGGCTCTGACCAGTTATCAGGTGCTCACATTATCCTCATCTCTTACCTTGGTGGCAGTAACATTACTTTTCCAGGGATTCTATTCTTAGTATGTGGATACTGGTGATCTGATTGGCACAGAAGTGATAGTACCTAAGAATATTAAGATTGTAGTTTCAATTGGCTTGTCTGAGAATGAAGGGATTCTGCATCTAAGGAAACACTTTTGGAGGTTTGAGAAATGGTAAAGCCAATTACAATCTGCCCTATTGTCCTAATTGAATTCATAGCATTTTTTGGATAGAGAATTCTTGATCTGCAGACTGCTTCCAGTTGCACATCTCTTTAATGCAGATGAAAAGGCAGAGTGCAGGAGGCCTCAACCACTATCCTCTACAGAGGCCTCTGTAAGCCTTAGGATTAGTTGCTTGCATGTACAGGAGGTGCTAGCTAAAGTGAAATGAAGCTCACCCTAACAAGCTTGTTGCATATTGAATGATGATGCTATTCAACATTCAGATTAGCTGTATCTCTTGAGTGTTAGTGAACATCATGACTGAGTCTTCATGTTGCTTCTGGAAATGGGGCAGAAACTCAGTATGAAGGTTCTTGCAGAATTACTTGCCTAAAATTCTGTATCTATCTGCACAACTATGAGGAGCTGAAGTCAGTGGGGAGTAATGGTAGCTAGTCACTACCATTTATGATTAAGATGATGGTCTGATTGTTTGAGTGGGGCCATTCAATCTTGTCATGTTTCTTTTGTTATGAACAGCTGTAATGGTTTCCTTCATTAGTGGGAATCCTTTACTTAGGCAACAGAAAGGCTCAATGAAAGGATTTGATGTTGAAAGAGATTGTAGAGAGGGTGGTTTTGAGAGGTAAATTTGCCTTGGCAGTAGACTGAAATTCAGACCAAGGGTTGGATGAACACTTTTGATGTTGAAGAGACTGTAGAGAGGAACAGTTCTAAGAGTCAACTACCCATGGCAGTAGAGTGAAATTCAGGCCCAAGGGTTGGGCATATCTGAAGATCCCAAAGCATGGAGACATTAGTGGACATTGTTAGGTTTTTACAAGCAATCCTCAGGGTAATGCTTCAAGAGAGAGGCATCCTTTTCCCTAGACCATTTTTTTCCTTTCTTGTCTGTGTTGAAGTTGAAGCTGAAGTCCTTGCATTTCCAGTGGTATGTTTTTCAGTTGAGATAAAGTAAGCCAAAATTGTGCAAAGACCTTTTCTGATAGGGAATTGGAAGTTTTGTCTCTGACTGGTTTCTTAATTCTTGTAGCTCCACAGACTACATATTTGTCTAGGAGTTCAGTGGAGTTGGAAAGTTCATCAGTTTCTGGAATTGTGGTTTTCTTTTTGTGTGGCAGGTGGGAAAAACAAAGGTGTTCCTAAGAGCAGGGCAAATGGGAGAGCTTGATGCACGAAGGGCAGAGGTGTTAAGTAATGCAGCTAAAACAATCCAAAGACAAGTTCGGGCTTACCTTGCACGCCGCCATTTCACTCTCATGTGCAAATCTACTATCATTGTACAGACACTCTGGCGAGGTAAAATCTTGTGGTTAGGTTCATGCCTATGCCATTGTAGAAGATGAAATGGTCTTTCTTGTACTCTTTTATTCCTTTCAATAACCAGACTAGTGGTGGTTACACTGGCCTATACCCACTATAGGGAGCTGATGAAGTCAGTGAGTAAGTTGTGATAGATAAGTTGCTATCGTTGATGCTACTGTTGATGGTCCCTGAACAAGTGAGATACTGTCACTTTTGTTCATACTGCTAGTTCTATTGTTCTTCAATCAAATTCTCTCCTTCTGTGTTTTTCTTCTTTGCCATTCTTCAGTCAAGAGAAAGTTGATGTCGAGAAAAAGTCTTGAACCTTGTTCTGGCTTTCCTAATCATGAGGAGGGAGATTGCTTGATCCTCATCAGATTCATTGTGTGTATATTGTGAATACTTGCATTCAGAGAATCACCAAACCAAGCACCTATAAATCACTGTGACTACTGTGAGTAAAAGGATCTTGCTCCTTTTTTTTACAGCAATCAACACCTCCTTTCACTGAGAGGGGCATAAAGAATTCTGGGCCAATGTTCAAATATACCATGAACATTGAGCATGATGCTCTATTACTGGTGTCATTAGCAGTTGCAGCTGAGGCACACTCCAGGCTCTCTATTGGCTTACTAGGTATTGGTAGTACATTGAGTGCAGGAGTATATGCCTGGATGAACCAGGGGCTTTATTTTGATGAAATTGTTTTCCCAGCTGGGGGTCAGTTTTTTTAGTTTGAGCTGCAGCAGAAAACCTATCTTGAGAGCTATAGCATTTGGGGATGTGTACCCATTCCATCAGAGGCTGAGGAAGCAGGCTTTGCAGATGGTGTGAAAATGTTGAAATACTCTTTGACAGGGAGGCTTGCTCGCAACAAGTATGAGAGGATGTGCCAGGAAGCTGCAGCAGTCTGCATGCAGAAGCATCTCCGAATGTGGGCTGCTCAAAGGAAGTACCTTTGGACATTAAAAGCTGCAATTGTCATCCAGGCTGGAATCCATGGTATGACAGCACGGAAGGAATTCTGCTTCAGGCAACAGACTAAAGCTGCCACCATCCTTCAGGTGTAGATATTGCTATCCACTGTTTCCACTAGTCTTTTTGTACTTTTTAATCTTATCTATTTATCATGTTACAAATTTGTTTGCTTGAAAAATCTTCAGGACTTGCATGTAGAAGCAGGATCTTCCTACCCTGCAGGGCAGTGAGGAGGTTTTACCTAAGTCAAAATGGCACCGAAGGACAAAGCCAGTAACATAGTATCATTTAGCTGCCCATGTGTACATGGGTGGTATATGAAATTGATCTCTCAAGAAATGGATAAGGAACTTATGTGTGCAGGATAACTCACTCCAGACTCATACTCTGTTCTGAAGTTGTCCCTGTAAGATTTGTGACCTTAAATGAATGGTTTCTTGATGACTATTCCTTTGGATGGAGTACTCTTAATGAATATGTTCCTTGCTCTGCAGGCACATTGGCGTGGGTATAACGCATTCTCATATTACAGAAAGCTACAGTGTGCTGCTATTTCTTTTCAGTGTGCAATGCGCAGCCACATTGCCAGAAGGGAGCTCAAATTACTGCAGAGGGTGTGTTTGTCTTCTTCTTTTCAGCTTTTGTGTTTTGGGAGTCCTTCAACAGGTCTTACTATTACACTGCATTGCCTTGAGAGTCCCAAAAATTGAAGATGGTGAATTGCAGTCTATGTTACTTAATCCTGCCCCACTTTGAAGGCATCTTCTTTTCATTGCATAATCAAATGTCTTATAGCAATAAAATTACTTGTTTGTGAAGGCTTCAAAGGAAACTGGAGCTCTTCAAGAAGCTAAGACAAAATTGGAGAAACAATGTGAGGAGCTCACGTGGCGTTTGCAACTTGAAAAGCGCATGCGGGTATAACTAAACTTCATTTCTATGCAACTTTAATCTTGAAACTTGACACCAAAACTTGGGAAGAGGTCAGCTCATTATTTGTACTTAGTGAGATTCTAGAATTGTGAGTGAGGAGACCTTCTCAATTGATAATTTTCAGAGTCAGAGCAATTTGTACCATTCCATGCTGAAATTTCAAAACAGAAGAGCTTTTTACTTAAGCATCCTCTCTGTTAGTTTGCCATTTGTTAATTTCTTTTCTTCCAAAATCCTCTCAGTGTGGACTGAGTTGGCATTTTGAAGAATTTCATGATAGCTATTAAGTATATAGATGGAAATGTATCTGTCAGAAGGTGTCAGTTTCTTGTTGGCAACTGGAAAACATGTTGAATGTTCTTCTTTGTGGTGTGTTTGTATAATCCTTGAGTGTCTCAATTAAAGAACTTAACCAATTCCCAGGATCTTGGTTCTTTTCTTCTCGGTTATGCTTATAGGTGGACATGGAGGAAGCAAAGGCACAAGAGATTGCAAAGCTGCAAGGAGCATTACAGGAAATGCATGCCCAAACATTGGCTGCAAATGCTCAGCTTATGAAGGCACGAAAATCTAGTGAATTTGCTGTTGGCCAAGCAGCTAAGGCTGCCAAAGAAATGCCCACTGATGTTGAAATTTCTGATGCCAAAGTGGAGAAGCTTACAGAGGAGAATGAGAAACTTAAGGTTCTTAACTCTCATGATCCTCAGTTTTTTTTTTACTGTGATGGATGACAGTATGCTGCTAAGGCCTAGGAGTCCTTGACTCATGGGATCATATAGAACTATGAGGACAGCCTGAGTAGAAGAATGTAGAGTTTCTGAACAGAAGTGGGCCCATAATACTAAATTATCAACATGTTGCTGGCTCAGCTGTTAACAATAAGCACAAGCCTCTTGATCTGTTAAGGCAACAGCAAATCAGATACAAGAGGAGCAGGTAGACTGTTTTTTTCTGAACTGCTGTCAAGACCCTATAACTGGCATCCCAATATCCTGATCAGGCTGCATTGTGACAAGGTGATTGGCAATTGCTAGCATGCTATAGCACCCTCAAACCAAGAGACCCATAAACAGATCACCCTGTGATGGTACTGCTGTGC
>Ga0116227_10013332_pt1 | contig 12961 bp, 9 predicted proteins | sample S1TSphgellanicum_FD_89693 | JGI IMG/M metagenome (GOLD analysis project Ga0116227, IMG submission 89693) | Host-associated microbial communities from peat moss isolated from Minnesota, USA - S1T2_Fb - Sphagnum magellanicum MG | ecosystem: Host-associated > Plants > Peat moss > Unclassified...
ATTCGAGACAGGTGCAAGACTATGGTAAATAGATGTTCAAAATTCCTGCACTTTGGTAGAAAATAGTGGGGTGAATTTGAAAAACCAACCCCTGAAGTCCCCATTTTAGGCACTGTGTGTCACATAGATTCGATTTGTGGAGTTTTTCAGCAGACCCTACTTAATTTCCGACTTGTGGCGGATCAAACTTGTAGCCATAACCCCGAACGGTTTTAATAAACTCTGGAATACTGGCATCAGCTTCCATCTTCTTACGAAGTTGACCAATGTGTACATCAACTACTCGTCCATCGCCTACATAATCACAACCCCAGATTTTTTGGATTAGCTGGGGACGACTCCAAGCCTGACCAGGATGACTGGCTAGGAAATATAAAATATTAAACTCCAAGGCTGTTAAGTTTAAAGGTTTATCATTAAGTGTCACTTCCCGACCGTCAATGTTAATTGCTAGCTGCCTAAAGACGAGGCGTTGTGAAGGCAAGGGATTAACATAGCGTACACGTCTCAACAGGGCTTCGACTCTGACTTCTACTTCTGCTAGACTAAATGGCTTAGTCATAAAATCATCTGCGCCTACAGACAGAATCCTAATTTTGTCTGCCTCATCATTCCGGCTACTCAGTATCATTACTAGGACATTTGTCCGACGTTGCATTTCTTGACACAGTTGATAGCCATTAGCATCTGGCAAGTTCCAATCCAAAATTACTAAAGCAGGGTTAAATTGATCAAATAGCGCTAGTGCTGTCTTACCATCTGCTGCTGATTCTATTTGATATTTCCGACTTAGATAACGATAGATGAGATTACGGACGCTGAAGTCGTCATCTACAAGCAGTATTTTTGAAGAGGTAGTGATAGTAAGCGTATCCATAGTAAATGCAGCCTGTGGTTGATTTGGCAATTACTGTGACAACAGCAATGTCTTTTTTTTCGTCAATCAGTTTCTGACTCGACGAAGTACGTATTACACTGTAATACGTAGTTAACATGAATTTTTTATGAAGCTTATTAAAACTTTAACTCATAATAAAGCTTACAAAATCCCCCAGTAATGTCTAATTTTGCTATTTTTTTGAGATAAATTCGCATCACATTACACTAGCCTACTTAAAGGGCAAGCAGCCTGACCTGAAGAATTTTAGATTAGGAGAAAACAGATTAATCATTCCCAATCAACCACTACAATCAATGACATTAGCCAGCTTTAGTTAAACGGCGTTTAGAATATAATTAACTACAGCATTCAGCGAATCACAGTAGAGGCAGTTACTTGCAAACCACATAACATAATATTACACACCCTTAATATGTAGAGTTTTTTCTGGTCATAGTTACAACAATTTACCGTAATTATGATTGGTCGAAAATTAAATTAATAGCTAACAGCTTGTTTGACAACTCAGGGTATGGATATTACTCCAATTAATAAAGTCCGCTTGCGCGGACTGTGGACATTGGATAAGGTTAAATTAACACCAAGAGAGCCTACAAGTTGTTAGACTTAAGTTTATTTTTCCTGACTAAACCTGAAAAATCAAGTCTTGCTAATCAAGTCTTCAGACCTAAATACAGGAATTATGTCTGAGGAAGTGTAATTCAAACCCACTAATTAGAGTAGAAGCAGGTTTGGAATTGTCAAATCCTGTTTTACCTCTAACTTAAGCTATATTTTTTGTCAATTTATTTAAGACAATCGTGGTTTTTGATATTTAAGTTTTGGACAAAATTAAGAGGATTTTGTCTTTCTAATTCAGACTTGGCAAAGGAAAATGGGGTTGAGTCTACTTTACTTTTCCCCCTTCCTCATCAGGAGCCTAGTACCATCCCTTGATGATCTTGGAAGTCTGGACTGTATCTAACCTCCGACCTACTTCTATTCAGCAAAACTGGGAAGGTGGGATCTGAAATATTGAGGAATTCAGCAATAAATGCCGAACTGTTGTTGACAATTACATTCCAGGTTGGGTTTATGCCTAAGAACATCCCTCCACCGATTTGGCTCAGTAAGTTGGGGATAACTATGATCGCTGTGTTTTGATAAATTGCTGTCATAGCCTGTTTAGCCAGGGCGATAGCTATCGTCAACCCCCACAGGTCATGGTCAAGTAGTACCATGTCTGATCCTAGAGATTTTTCCCTGAAATTATCCTCCGTAGCTAGGGAAATTCTCAGGTCTGCACAAGCAAATACTGGGTTGAAATAACCACAGTTGCCCACCACCGCTATAGTTCTGCCTTGGTTCCCTAGTTCACGTAGATCCACCAACTGTTGATAGTGGTCATGGGACCCAAAGGGTTGCAGAGTAGTTTTTTCCGCTTCCGAAGGGTCATAGTTGTGCCAGTAAATAGCAATACCTTGTCCCTGGAGGAGAGAAATGGCGCTGAGGCTGTGATTTCCCAGCATTGAGTAATCAATTACCAGGGTATCTACTTTAGCTAGGGTCTCTAAAGTTCGACCACTGGGCATATAAATCCCATTGTAGGCAGCGTGAGTCAAGGCCGAACGAACAGTGGTGGATGTAGTAATAGAGACACCGCTACCAAAGTTGAGTTGAAATGGGGAGATTGCTGGGCCCAGATTGCCAGTTAAGGCAAAAATAGTACATCCTAAAAGCACCGTCGGGAAAATGGCGTTTTTGGCAAATTCGGCTTGATAGCTGCTGATGGCCAAATCATTGAACCCATCGGATAACATCACCTCAGCAGCCAGTCCGATGCGAGTATTGTGCCCTGTGCGTTTCACTAAAACAGACAATTCCCCTGCCACTAGTATACAGGAGGCATAAATTTCGTCCCCTGTTGAGCAGCTCACAGGTGTGGCTAACCCTGTAAGGGGGTAGCAGTTCACCAACCCTCTGCCAGATATAATCTGTCCATCTACAGGAATGATCTGACCAGCAGAAAGTAGAAGGCAATCCCCGGCCCGTAACTCCCTAGCAGGGAGGGTCTTTTCCCACCCCTGGTATTTGACTACTACTTCTTGGTTGAGGAAGGTCAATAATTCCAAGGCCTTTTGAGTTTTTTCCTCTGTAACTATATGCCTCAGGTTCTGCCGGATTCCTGTTAGGCTGGTTTTGAGCGCCGGGGCTATATATTCTCCCCGGAGGGTTTGGAAAGTTATCCATAGGCAATCTAGCATGTCAATATTAGGCTTATTATGTACTAGACCATCCATTGCTCGGTAAAACCACGGTATTGCTGCCCCAGCGATAGCTACACTTACTATTAAGGGTGATATTTCCAAAGGAGCTGCCAAGATTGCTAAACTTAGGGAGAGAAAGGGTAGACTTAAATCTGCCCTTATGTCTGAACTTTCTCCTTCCCAACCCAATTCTGGATTAGTTCCAATCATCTGTGCCTGATGAATACAGGAGACAAAATACTCCTCAGCATTCCCCATATCCACTGCGTAGCTGATAATCAGTGACTTAGCTAGGTGGTTGATGCGAACTTCATCGACAAAATGCAACGACAAAATGATACCTCTGAGGGATTTACCAAAAGTAGAATCCGTTCTCAGTCTAGGTATGCGAATCCGGCAACGCCCTGCAGTAGTATGAACAACTTCGTAAATCATCTCAAAATTCAAAATTAGGACGGGTAAAGGGATCTGACTTTTCCGGTTAAGTCCGAAAACCCCTGCATAGAGAGAGGCAGTTCTTGCAGGGGGCAGAAGTTTAATCATCCTTGAGACAAAAAGGAGTTTTTCCTTCTTGCAAGAACTGCCCTGGAGCCTCCGACGAAAAGATAACGGGAAAAGTCAGTTCAGGAGGTAAGTACCTGTGCAAAATTAATTGCCTACTTTAAAAATCTGTATCCTTGGCTGGATAAGGAACATAGCCAAATTAGATGTGCAATTAATTTTGCATGACTACCTAGGAGGAACCACCCTTAAAAGAGTGGGATTCAAGCAAGGACGCTTTGGATCTTGCTGCAAGCAGTCTCGATCCAATTCTTTTTTTGAACTAAGCTCTAGGCCCAGAACTAAAGTTTTTATCTATACTTTTTCTTCTCTCCAGCAAGAACTGCCTCCTGACCTAGAGCCTCTCTTTGTAATGGGATATCCTTGATGCTTGCCCTGATTTGACACTAGACAAACTGCAAAAACTCTTAAATACTCCTGTATTATAGTAGTTAAATTCCCTGGCTTAAGTAAACTCCGACACATCCACGTTACTATTAGCAGTTGTAAGTAACAAAAATCGAACCCAGTGGCTTTAACTAAGTGGATTTGATCCAAAACATTAAATCTTAATCATAAACTAATCTTATGGGTTACCAAATTATCCACAGTACTAGGGAAAGGTTACGTGTCCGAGTACCTAGATTAGCAGTAGACTCACAGTATACTCAAAACCTCAGATATTTGGTGGAATCTTTTGAATTTACTACTATGGTTAGGATTAGCCAGCCTACTAGCTCACTAATTCTATACTACGATCGCAGCACAACTATCGAGACAGTAAAAGAAAATCTGTGGAATGCAATTCAAAAAGCTAGTGAAGTTGACCTGTCAGTGGAGACACTACCAAGTAAACCGGAACTAAGACCAGGTATTGAGCTGATAGAGCGAATAGGACTACCGATTTTAAGTTTGACTTTAGCAGTACTGTCGAGTCAATTCTTCCTCCCCATCCCTGGATTGATAATTATTGCCCTAATTGCAGCTGCGTCTATATCTTTTCTGCATCGGTTGCTGCAAACAACACTCCAAGAACAACGACTAAATTCGGAGATTCTAGAAGCCCTCTGGCTATGTCTGTACACCATTCGTGGTGACTACGTTGGGCCGGCACTCATGCTGAGTTTAATAGAAATAGGTGATGCCCTGCGAGATGCCACAGCCCGCACCAGTGAACGCCAGACCATGGACTTGTTCCTTAGTATCAACCAATACGCCAGAATTGAGCGCGATGGACAGGAACAGCAAATTCCACTCAAAGATGTACACAAAGGTGATCGAGTAATTGTCTATCCAGGGGAAGCCATCCCCGTCGCAGGAAGAGTCTTACGAGGTACAGCCCTAATTGATGAACATCAACTCACAGGGGAGTCAAGCATAGTCTCCCGTTCCGAAGGGCAGGTAGTTCATGCCTACACCTTTGTATTGGAAGGCAAGATTTGTATTTTAGCCAAACGCATTGGCAAAGACACTCGCGTAGGTATAGCCGTTGAGATGTTGAAATCTGCCCCAGTACATGATACACGAGTCCAAGACTATGCCGCCCAAGTTGCTAATGGCACCATAGCCCCAGCATTGCTCTTGAGTGGAATAGTTTTTGCCCTCACCCAAGATATATCGCGATCGCTCTCCCTCTTCCACCTGGACTTTAGCCAGGCTATCAACATCACCGTACCTTCCACGATGATTGCAGCACTGACATACGCAGCTAAAAGGGGAATCTTCATCCGCAGTGGTCGAGCTTTAGAAAAACTCTCACAAATAAATGTAGTTGTCTTTGACAAAACTGGAACACTCACCCAAGGCAAAGCCGAAGTAGTATCAATTATTACAGTAAATTCAGAAATATCGGAAACGGAAGTGTTACAGATTGCCGCATCTGCCGAAGAGGGTAATAGACATCCAGCGGCCAGTGCAATCACCCGCTACGCCCTAGCACGGAACATCCCTAGACTACCGTGTGAAGCCTGGGATTATCGCATTGGGTTTGGTGTAGTTGCCCAAATTGGGGGACAACGGATTTTAGTCGGCAGTCATCGCCTGATCCAGGAAGAAGGTATTAATACTAACACTATTCAGCAGTGTTATCCCGATATAGAGATCAGTAGCAACTCCACAGTCTATGTTGCTAGAGATCATCAATTACTTGGAGTAATTTTGTATACTGATCCAGCTCGCCCTGAAAGTGCCCAGGTTCTAGCTAAACTCAACAGCCAAAATCAGGAGATCTACATCCTGACAGGTGATAGCCAACGGGTAGCCGCTCATGTAGCCCAGGAATTGGGAATTCCCCATAGTCATGTATACGCAGAAGCATTTCCTGATCGCAAAGTCGAAGTGATCCAAAAACTGCAAACCCAAGGACATACCATTGCCTTTGTCGGTGAAGGAATTAATGACGCAGCCGCCCTAGCCTATGCTGATGTTTCGATTTCCTTTGCCACAGGCAGTGATATTGCCCGTGAAACTGCTGATGTGGTCATAGATGATGATCTACGGAGTATACCCCGTGCCATTAGCATTGCTAAACAGGCAATGAATATTATCTACCAAAACACCGCCCTGATTGCCATTCCCACCATTAGCGTAGTACTTGCCGGGTTATTCCTTCCCATAGATCCGATTTTGAGTGTAATTCTCAGTAATGGTCCAGCCTTGATCGCAGAATTGAACAGCTTCTCTCCCTTATTTGATACCATTGAAGCCGATGACGATTCTGGCACAACCCTATCACAGGGTGATAACCATGCAAACATTGACTTTTAAAGTAGTAACCCTAGATACGCTGGGAAGACAAACTAACTTATACATAGGTGAAGCCAGCTACTTTCAAGAAGACCTAGACAATATCTATCTAGAGATGGTTGCCCAGCCAGGGGGCACCCTGTGGATGGGATCACCAGAAACAGAAGCAGGGCGAGAAAGTCAGGAAGGACCACAACATCAGGTAACAATCAAGCCTTTCTACATGAGCCGATTTCAAATCACCCAAGCCCAATGGTGGAAGATGGCTAATTTAAAACCCATCAATCGCTCCATCAATCCCAACCCATCAAACTTTAAAGGCAAAAACCTCCCTGTAGATCAGGTCTCCTGGCATGATGCTGTAGAATTTTGTGCCAGACTGAGCAAAGTCACCAGGAGAGATTATCGCCTACCCAGCGAAGCTGAGTGGGAGTATGCTTGCCGCGCCGGCACAAAAACCCCCTTTCACTTCGGCGAAACTATCACATCCGCCCTAGTCAATTACGATGGCAGCTACACTTATGGCTTAGGTCCAGAAGGTAATTATTATCATCAAACTACTGAAGTGGGGAGTTTTGGCATAGCTAATGCATTTGGACTATCGGATATGCATGGATTAGTGTGGGAGTGGTGTGCTGATCCTTGGCACGACAGCTACGAAAACGCGCCCAGCGACGGCAGAGTTTGGCAAGAGGATGGGATTCAAAGTCGCTGTGTATTACGAGGCGGTTCTTGGTACTGCCTACCTAGCCTCTGTCGTTCAGCACAACGCCACTGGGATCAAGCAGACCAAGGAGGGGGGAGTGGAATTGGGTTTCGTGTGGCCTGTTCTTAGGAATAACTGAAATTCTGGGGGATGATTTCAGCATAGCGTTCACCTACAGTAAGTACTTCTGTTCCAGACCCTACCCGAACGCCATCACTTTGGTGCCCATGAGTTAAGCGTACAGTAAGATAACTATCTGGCTTGTAAGGCATTCGTTCAGCCCATTCAATCACTACAATTCCTGGTACTACTTCAATACCTTCCCAATACGTTTCCAAGTTCAGAGCCGCTACTTCCTGTGGTTCTAAACGATACAAATCTAAGTGATAAAGGGGGATACGTCCTCTTCTATACTCGTTAATCAGAGTGAAAGTAGGACTGACAATCTTTTCCGTAATGCCTAAACCTCTACCAACACCCTGCACTAGAGTAGTTTTGCCAGCCCCTAAATCACCTTCAAGTAGAATCACATTACCAGCGGCCAAAGATTCACCTAGCGTCATACCCAAGTTCAAGGTAGCTTCAACATCTGTAAGGAGAATTTTAGTCATTGAGTGTTGGAGAATTTTAGATTTTGGATTTTTTGAACCAGCGGGATCTTGGGAATCTGACTTTTTCCGTTAAGTCCGAAAACCCCTTGTAAGGAAGCAGGTGGAATCCCCATATACTAAAAACGGGTCGGAGCTTTACTTTTAAAATAACTAAGAGATTAACAGGCAGGCTTTTTTTCCCTAGGCAAAAGTCTAGTAATCAGCCGTTTAGTTTTTCATCAATAAATTTAGGGGCTTGAGACCCTGTGGCATAGGGCAAAAAATATATTTTCCGACTCCAGCAATAACTACTCTGGAGCCTTTATTCGGTCAATTAAGGGAATTCAAAATAAAAAATCATCCCAACGTAAAATCCAACCTCATGCAGCACAACAAGAAATAGTCCAGTTGCCTCCACCTTTTCCACTTCAGGTACGTAATGCTTATGGGGTGATTTTTTCTGTCCGGTTCCCTAATTAGTAATGATGAAATTAACTGCAGTGTTTATCAGGGTTTTGTCTGCGTTGATTCCGCTTTGAAGCTGCGCTGGCTGTCTAAGTTAGGGCAAACGGTCCGAAGCTGCTTTCAACCCCTGCTCAAATTCGTCAATAGCTTGAATTGAATCCGAGATTGTCAGGCATTGCTCTAGCAAAGAAATGTCTAATTCTGGCAGGATCTTACTTTTAGACAGAGCTTCATACCCATAAGTATCAGGATAAACAGTGGCAAGCTCCCCCTGGAAATTGTCCCTTAGATGGTATAACTTAAACTGGTTTGTCTCCCAAAACCAGACTTCTGCAACTCCTAATCTTCGGTAGATTTCCAGTTTGCTGAGACTGCCACTAGTGAAAACTACTTCTATAGCTAAATCTGGTACTTTTTTCTCTTTACCTATGCAGTAACACTCGTCTGGTTCTGCACCAGCTTTTTTTGCTTTGTTTTTAAAAGTAGAACTCCCCATAGGTACAAAACGAATACGTTTGTTGTAGAAGAAACGCTCTAGTAGCATCCCTAAATTCGTTTTGATTCTTTCATGCCTGATTGATGGCGACACGATCTCTAATATTCCATCTAAATAATTAACACGGTAATGAGAATTGTTTTCTATTTTCGCCAATAGCAATTCATAGCTTTCCCAACTCACACCACTACTGATAAACTTTTCTTCTGGGTCATTACCATCACCCAATTTTGGCTCATCAATTAGTTCTTTAAGGCTGCTGACCATTATCATCTCTCCTATTAATTTTTGAGATTCTGGTGAGTTTTGCGCTTATTTCATGCTGATTTCTCCATTACATCTGTTTAGATATTATAGCAGTCGCCATGAGAGGTAGGACTTACGCACTGTACAAACCAACCATCATGTAGAATCAAGGAAATTACGTTGTTTCAGGCTTTGAGGGATGGGCTATGGCTAACGCCATGCTGCGCTAAGTCGGAAAGAACCCAATTTTCTTGTTAATCGACACTAAACTTAACTCCTTGGAGAGGCGATCGCCTTGAAGCAATCGCGGCGGTTCGCTATCACCTTTAATAAGTCGTCTGTGATTGCGTATATACCAATTATTTTGTCTAACATATAGCCCTCCTAATTTTCTTCTCTGAGAGTATTTTATACTATATTGTCCCCTAGTGATCACCTAAAATAATAACTAGCAACTTGGGTTAGTAATTAATGAATGTTAACCGGACGGAATAGAAATAGGGGAGAAACCGATGTTTAACTCTAGAAGCTACATCCGCATAATGATACCGTCGCTATTAGTCGTAGAAGTCGGAGTACTAAGTCCGCTCGAGAATGCCATGGGAGCAGTGATACAGCCAATCACCGGGCTGACGTTGACATACATAGCGCAACCGCAACCTGCCCCCGGTACTTACTTATACGATTACAATGTTACTCTGGCTGTAGGTGGAGAAGTTGAAAATGGTGATACGATTAACTTCGGGTGCAATGCCAACGTATTCAACTGTCAACCTGGACTGATTGCACCGACTGGAGTAATCCAATTAAATTACCAACCCAATTCGATGCTCGGAATCAGCTTGCCGACTGTGGGCGTATTTGCAGGGGAGATTACACCACCGCTCACATACGATACCTTTATGTATTTTAATGAGACTGCGGCATCATTTACAAATAATACGAATGCTCCAATTCTGCTGGGCACCTTAGAGATAGAGAGTACTATGTCCCCCAGCATTGTATCTTACTTTACCTGCAATCAGAGTTGTGATGCATTGACCGTTTCGGGAACAATCAATGCAACATATATAACAGGACCCGCCAATGTACCAGAGCCGTCCACAAACCTAAGCGTTTGCGCTGGAATAGGAATTGGAGCATTGATGAGGATTAAGAAAAAGGGGCACCAACCTTTGAAAGGGAGTGAACGCAACGAGTAGGAAAGTACATCCTTAGTAATTACTCACCGAAGAAAGGCTCCAGGGCAGGAGTAGGAAAATCCCAAAGACACTGGTAGGTTAGTTCTAGAGCAGGGGGTTAGCGGGGACATACCTTGGTAGTTTCAGAGGAGGGAGCTGGGGAGAGATTGATCAATTCTCCCCTAATCCAAAATCCTCAGAGTTAGTAATAGGTAGTTGATAATCTTCAAGTATGACGGTGGGTATTTGACTTCCCATGATGGGCGCCACTATACCAACGTAACAGGACCCGCGCTAGTTTTTGCGGGTCGTGACGTACATAACCTGTTTCATCTTCCTGTAAAATATTCGCGGGCACTATCCGCCGTCCTAGCTGGATGACAGCTTCTCTGTCTAGATATACAGGATGGGATTTCTGTTGGGCATAACGGATAAGTGCTTGCGCCGAGGGAGTTTTTTTATGTACTAGTACCGCATCAAATAGTCGTCTTTGCCCACAAGCAGCATCAATTGCTTGGATGTGATCGGCAACTGTATAATCCTGGGTTTCCCCTGGTTGGGTCATGATATTGCAAACATAGATGCGGGGGGCTTTTGTGGCAGCGATCGCATCGGCAATTTCTGGTACTAATAAATTGGGAATTAGGCTAGTATAGAGGCTACCTGGACCAATAATGATGTAATCGGCTTCTTTAATTGCTTTAATCGCTGCTGGCAAGGCTGGTGGGTTGGCAGGGATACAGCCAATTTTGACAATTCTCCCTCCTGCTTTGGGAATACTAGACTCACCCTCAATACGGCGACCATCAGCTAGTTCTGCCCAGAGGCGAACATCGCTGAGGGTTGCAGGTAGTACTTGCCCTCTCACTGCCAGAACTTTGGAACTAGCAGCCACAGCTCTCTCCAAATCTCCGGTAATATCACTCATTGCTGTTAAAAACAGATTTCCGAAACTATGGCCTGTCAAGCCATCTCCTGCCCGAAAGCGGTATTGGAATAATTCTGTTAATAACTTCTCTTCATCTGCCAGTGCCGCTAAGCAATTGCGAATATCCCCTGGTGGTAGAACTCCAAATTCCTGGCGTAGCCGTCCAGAAGACCCACCATCATCAGCTACGGTGACAATGGCACTGATATTAGCACTATAAGTTTTCAATCCTCTAAGTAGAGATGAAAGTCCTGTACCACCACCAATTGCTACTATTTTTGGACCTCTGTACAGCCGACGATGGGCCAGGAGAACATCTATCAGTTCCTCACCCCCTTCTTGTCTTAGAACCTTCGTAATTGAGCCTACGGTACGGGTTTGTCCCCAAAGCAGTAGCAGCAAGCCACACAGAATTACTAAAGGTCCGCTGATATAGTTAGGTACGATGTTGGTAATGGCTTCTAAAAAGTCCCGCAACAACTCCAGTGCCAAAAAAATTGGCGTTAGCTTAATCCAGATAGCGAATCCCAAAGATGCCAGTAGTACACCGCTGACAGTAATTAGCAACCACCGTTTCACTGAGAGTCCAGGGGATAACCATTTGAACCACTGGCTAACCCGATAGGGGGTGTGAGATCGTGATTGCTGTTGGAGAGTGTGGAGGGCTTGTCTAAGAAAACCGATTGACATACCTAGTTCACAGCAGTGGTACAAACAATGTTTAACAGAAAATGTACACTACCTGGTTTAAAGACCAGGTGAGGAATTATTATGTTTTTTACTTTTAGTTAAGTCATCAACCTACTGATAGCTAAATGCATACCTCAAATAACATCCTGATTTAGCAAAAGTAAATTCCATGGAAAAGCGAATTTTAGGAATAGATCCAGGACTAGCAATTTTAGGATTTGGGCTAATTACCTGCCAGCAAAGTCAAACCTCAGTACAGGATGCCACTGTAAAGATGTTAGATTTTGGGGTGATAAGTACACCAGCAGATGCTCAAATGGGACAGCGATTGTGTACCTTGTTCGACGATTTACACACCCTGATGGAGGAGTGGCAACCAGATTTAGTTGCAATTGAGAAATTATTCTTCTATCGTATGTCGAATACTATCGTTGTTGCACAGGCCAGAGGTGTATTAATTTTAGTTTTGGGTCAACGTCGCCTTCCTTATGTGGAATTTACCCCGGCCCAAATTAAGCAAGCTTTGACGGGATACGGGAACGCAGATAAGTTGGAGGTACAGGAGGCAGTGGCACAAGCATTGGATTTGGAGGACATACCTAAGCCAGATGACGCCTCAGATGCCTTGGCTGTAGCGTTGACGGCTTGGTATCAGACTAATTTTGGATAGGTTAAAATTTTGATGCGGAGTTTTTTCAAAAATCGATTACTTCGCCAATTTTCAATGCCATAGCTGTCAGCAACCCAGCCCTGAAAGGGCTGAAGCTCTGTAAGAGAAATCAAACAAGCTGTGCTGACCAGACCACTTAGTAATAGGTAAACGTTATTTGAGTCACGACACCCTGGGATGCCAAGCTATCCTCGGCTCTGTCGCTAGTGGTTAAACAGTCTTAAGGTCCCTGAGACAGTGCTGCTAGTCCCAACAAGCTCTTATAAGAGGTCGTTCGCGAAGCGTGTGCTTTGCACATAGCTAACATTACCCCGAAAGGGAGACTCTTCGGAGCGAAACCATTATGCGTACAGGGTTGTCTAAATGCTTATTTAGGGCTTGCTGAATAAGGATAAAACCCATTCTAGAGCAGGATTTCAACCCTAAACAGGTGCAAGATTATTGCATCTGGAGTCCCTAAATACTTGCACTTGGGCAGAAAATCTGGGGTTGAATCGGTGAACCAAGCTCCTAGAGTCCATATTTTTGCTGCTGTGTGGCATCTAGATTCACTTTGG
>Ga0116227_10013333_pt1 | contig 12960 bp, 9 predicted proteins | sample S1TSphgellanicum_FD_89693 | JGI IMG/M metagenome (GOLD analysis project Ga0116227, IMG submission 89693) | Host-associated microbial communities from peat moss isolated from Minnesota, USA - S1T2_Fb - Sphagnum magellanicum MG | ecosystem: Host-associated > Plants > Peat moss > Unclassified...
AATTTTATAAGAGAAAAAAAAAAAATATATATATATATATATATATATATATATATATATATATATATATATATATATTTTAAAAGCCTTGATTTAGTTCAATAAATCATTTCAACTAATTTAGAACATAATTTTGGTAACTTTTTAGAATAAGTAATTTGTAATAGTTAACCATTCCTAGTAAGCTTTTGTAAAAGATTTTATTTATTTATTTATTTATTTATTCAAATTGCATGATGAGTTGTTTTGATAGCGGTTTAATCAATGGCTAAATAATTAAAAGACCAAAGTTGTGAGAATTGAAGTGTTTCTAAAACCATGTGAAAGATTTGGGCAACAATGATGGTTATAAATTATGATGGTTAGAAATTGCCCACTTTTGGGAAGGAAGTAATATTTCTACCCTAACTAAACTAGTTAGAAAAAACTTCGTCATCTTTGGTTGGCAAATTTGGCATACATATCAAGTTCAATTATGAGCTCTCTCTAATACAAATTCCAACATGTATTGTGTTTTAAGTGTACATAAACATATAGTTGCATTTGAAGCAAAAGAACATGCCTTTGGCCCCATTTCGCCTACTCTCTAGTTAATACAAGAGCTCTACCACACGGTGGAAATTCAAAAGGCTTGAAGCACACATAGTTCACAAAGCAATCAATTTCATTCACATTACGCCACTATCATGTTTCAAACATGTGTCCCCACATGTTTATGTGTTCTTGAAGAGTGAATTGCAAACAAGTCCATGTAAGTCAACTTTTGACACGTACAACTCCAAACTATAGATAGAGATGTTAAAAAGACCCACCAGCCATTATTGGTGTTCGTCTTACTTCTCCTCTTTGAACTCTTTGGTGACACTTCGAGAATCAATCTGTTGAAGAACTTTTGGGGAATGACATTGTTGCTCACGATTGAACAAAATATAGGAGAAATCTTTGCGTTGGAGGTTAAGATGATCAGGAGACATGGTGGCATCAAAGTACTTGGTCTTATAGACAAACTCAGATTGATCCATTATTATGTCTTCTACTTGACATTGTTCTCATGCTTCATTACAATTCCAAACTTAGTGAGGTGTGAAGTGACAAGCAACAACTTCAAAGTTGTGGAACACAACGGGTTATTGCAAAACGTCAATCTTGTTTCATCTGAAACTCAAAGTCATACATACACCATAAGCTCAGATGGCTTGCATAATAATTTGGAGATGGAGCTTGAATCATCACCTCTTGAGAGTGCAGATGACATGAACTTGTTTGAACAATCTGAGCAACATCATCATAAGTGGCATTTGGGAAGGACCATATATGATGTGCTTGCATATGGTGCTGTTGGTGATGGCAAAACTAATGACACACAAGTAATTGTTACATACCCAATGTTCCAAATTTACAATTTGTTATATTATAAATTGAAACCTTTGTGCTTGAATTATTAGATTAATATTTTTTTCCATTAATATTGTTGAAACAATGCCATTGTGATGAGTCATGACATATTTCATGAAATTGAGAGTGCAGGCATTCTTCACAGCTTGGAACCTTGCCTGTGGTACTGTGAATGGTGTTGTCTATGCTCCTGTTGCTTACACTTTCCTCGTTTACCCTGCCACATTCAAAGGGAGCAAATGTCAACCTGGATTACAATTCATTGTAAGTTGATTCTTTCACCTTGTCATTTGTTTGTTCCTACATAAATCTTAAGAATCCCATCTCCATTAGCTCACAAGTTGTCAAAGCTAACACCACAAAGTTTTGGTAAAGGGTGGTTCAAAGTTCAAACCAAATAAAATCAAAATTGGCAAAATATCTCTAAATAAATGGACACCAAGTTTTTCTTACCTATGGTTGAAGAATACCCATATTGCACTAGAATCACTTGGAAGTAATTAAAGTTGGCAACCAGTTTTATAATTGGGTGAATTCAAAGGGAAAAAAAAAAACCAGTACCAAGGGAGTTCATTAAATGACAATGTTCATACTATTAATATTGATTCGGGATAAGTGATCAGTGTGTGAGCTCATGATGATCAATGTGGTGAGGTGAAGGTTGAAGGGACTATTGTGGCACCAGATGAGGTGAGTGCATGGGGCAAAGTTAGTAGTCCCACATGGTTGGTGTTTGAGCATGTCACTAATTTCTCCATCAGTGGTACTGGCACCTTCAACGGGCAAGGAAAAAATTGGTGGGCATGTAAGAAAGCCAAAACCTGCAAGCAAGCACCCACAGTATGTTGCCTCACTACCCATCCATGCACCACCAATTTATTTCAATACCCAAATGTGTTGAACACTCATATGCTTGTTGGAAACTGATGATGTAGTTCAAGTTTCAAAACCATTGATATCTTTTTTACACTAAAACTAATTTTTATGCAGTAGTAAAATTGCTGTAGAAATCAATCTATTGGAATATTTTGTGGTAGTGTGCAAGTCTTCACATACCATGGTTTGTTTGGAAATGATTTGCAGGCAGTTGAGATTCACCATGGCACCGATGTTACGGTGGAAAATGTGACTTTCTTGAACAGCCAACAAATACACCTCAACTTGAATTCCGTGGTTCGAGGGCAGGCTAAATTTGTCACCATTGTAGCACCGCCTACCAGCCCCAACACAGATGGGATCCATGTCTCAGCCTGCACAAACACTACAATACAAAATTGCAACATTGCTACAGGTCGATAGATTATGTAATTTTTTGGAGTTCATTATATTTGGAATTGAATTTGGAAGTCATATGCTTGCTTGCTTTGGGTTCTCATCTCATTTGTACAAGACCTTAAGTAAAATTTCCATTTCCAAAAACCCAACCTTTTGACTCAACAATTGCATGTGAACTTCACTTACCCATTTCCATCAACCCAACAAACCCACGTTTCCAAAATTGAGAGTTTTGTTTGCAGGAGATGATTGTATATCGATAGTGTCTGGATCCCACAACATTGAAGTGGAGAATGTCTATTGTGGTCCAGGATGTCATGGGATCAGGTAACAAAAAATCCATTCACAGATCCTGCTGCTGCCCATTGTCCCTGACAAAACAAACAAACAAAAATGGCATTAACATCTGAAACAAAGCAAAAGAAAAATTGCAGTTGTAAATAGTGGATAATGGTTTAGAAAATCTTAATCCACAAAGACAAATTCAACTAATGACACCAAAATTGGTGTAATTGTAAGTTGTGTTTCTTCAAATGCAAAAAAACATATTCAGTTTGATCTTTACTGCATTTTATGCTACTGACTGACTTGACTGGCAGTATTGGAAGCCTTGGAGAAAATGGAGCAACTGCAAACGTATCCCAAGTACAAGTCAAGAATTGTGTAATGGAAGGTACTACAAATGGGTTGCGAATCAAAACATGGCAGGTAAAATGACATACTTTCCATTTGATCAATCTATCTAGCTTTCTCTCTCATCCACAAAAGCTTGGAACTATTTGTAAGGCATCAGTAAGTCAGTCAGTTTCCAACACCACTCTTGTAAAGCATGAGGGACATGAACAATCAACGACCCCTTTTGTCCTTTGTCCTTTATCTTTTGTCTTTTGCATGACCCGTTAATTAGCTTTTGAGGTTCACAGGATCAATCTAAGAATTCAAGAGCATGTGGGTGATGTGATGGTGGTGGGTACACACACAGGGAGGCAAAGGCCTTGCATACAACTTTGTGTATCAGAACATCAGCATGATCAATGTCACAAATCCCATTATCATTGATCAATACTACTGCCCATCTTCTCAAAGTGGCCCTTGTTCCAACTCAGTAAGCCATAAGTTCTTACATGACCCATTGTCAAATCTCACCAATGGGGATCTTCCTAGAACATGACACCAAGATCACCATCATAGTGTTGGAGACTTACTCAATGGTTTGTGGATGTTTTTTCGCCTCATGGTTTTTTTTGGGTTTTTTGGGGGGTTGTAGACAGATGCAGTTCAGATTGAGCTAGTGAAATATACCAACATCACCGGGACTTCCTTCTCATCAACTGCTGTCAGCTTCCAGTGCAGCGAATCCGTCGCATGCACATCAATTCAACTCCAAGATATTAGCTTGCGGCAAACTTCTGGAAGCCCCGCCAGATCTTCATGCACAAATGCTAGAGGTGTTGCCATTGGGATTGAGAATCCTCCGAGCTGCCTAATCATTGACAATACTCGATGTGCAACAATCCTGTCATGGCTCAAGTCAACATTGAATAATCTGATTGGCAACAAACAACCACTTCTTGATAAGAACAAGAATAACACAAAGCTCCTGTACTATCTCAGCATTGCCTACACGAGCTGTCTGCTGTTTGCAACATACTGGGTTTCAGTTCTAATCTTTTATATATAGAAGAAATTTTGTATGTGTTACAGAAACACATACAGCAGCAACACACTGGAATTGGCTGTTGATCCTTAAATGATCAAGCTTCAAATCCAATACTGTAACTAATACTACTACTACATCTGAATTTGTATTCTCTGCAAGAATCACTGAACTCATTACTGCTCTATTTGTTTTCTAGAAAATTGGATGATGCTTCAAGATTCAGATCATGAGACACAGACAGACAGACACAGAGACTCAACAGTTTAGAGCTCAACCTTAGACCCTTGACATCAACCATCTCCAAACCGCATTTTGCACCAACATGAAATGCATGTCATACACATTCCCCTCTTGTCAGTCCCATCACGATCCTCCTCGTGCCAGAGCTCCCATGGTCCTGTTCTTGTCAGTTCCATCATGGTCCTGCCGGCACCCTTGACAACCTTATTTGCAGAAGATTCACCCTCTTCAAGCTCCGATCACCAACACAAACATCAGATCGATGGATTTGTGGATGCTTGTCAATAATGAGAGAGAGAAAGAACACGAGGAGCAGAATCCCCAAGTACCCAACAACCAACTGTAGCGAAATTCGCGGTTCGTCCAGATGCTGGAGAAAATTAGGGTTAAGAGACCCAAGCCCTTAACCCACTCTTCTTTTTCTCAGCCGCGAATGTCGCTTGAGCTTGCTGTTTGTCTCTCGTTGGATTCCACAACCGGATACGGCGTAGCAGCAGACATCTTCTGATACTTCTGCAGCAGACATCTTCTAATACTTCTGCAGCAGATATCTTCTTCTGATACTCTTCCGGCTTTTGGGTGAAGCAGAAGATTGTCTGTCTATCTGTCTGTCTGTCGCTCTTCTTCTGCATTAGGGTTTCACTTTGTGATTGTGAGGCTTCTCTTGGAATTGCGAGAGTTTGGAGAGACAGAATTCCACCAATTCTCTTCTATGCTGCCGCTGCTCTAGACACACACACCCACAAATACACAAAAACACCCACACGCTCTACAAAGGTAGGTAAGTCACCAAGCAAGCTCTTATAACAGAGTAGAGAGGCTGGGTGTGTGGGTGGATTTACGGTTGCATCTTTTTCTCTGTGTTGTTGTTATACAAAAAAGCTCGAAAGACAATTTCTCTTGGGATGTTTTTGCAGCTCAATACAGCCCGATTCTCAACTGCAAAATACAGGAATTTTTTTTTTGAACAAGCAAAAATCTTGAAGCAGAGAGAGGGTGCTTGGCACTTGCTTGCTTGATCATCATGGATGGGAATTCTATGGTGATCATAATGCTTGTGACCATGCTTCTGTCCATGGCACTGCTATGTGAGGAAGCCACTGCTGCTGCATACGTACGTCCTCCGGCTCGTCCCAACCTCATGCTCTTCGCGGGTGGGAAGAAGAGCATCCAACCTGATCAGGTATGGAATGAGACAAGGAATGTCCCAAATGGATTCTATATCCGATTCATCATGTGATGATGATGATGATGAGACAATTCTGTCTGAGAGATTGTGTATACCTAGCTTTCAGATCTACATCATGGCACCACCACTTCACTGCTCTTTGTGATGAAGGTGATGATCATGATGATGCTCTGAAGCTCAATTTGCTGTTTCAAAATGGTTACCGGCAGGTTTGCTGTTGAATAGCTGCTGAATCCGGATGTCATGTGCCTCTCTCTCTCTCTCTCTCATGTCAACAAAGCTGTTTCATTGGGAGCATTTTTTTTAGCAATTGTCTGCAGTAGGCTGTATTTAGATTCAAGCTCTTAAGATTGAGGATTTCTTTCTGCACCTTTGCTTGGGGAGATATTGGATAACAGAAAAATGATTTTTTATCCTGGTTTGGCTGTTCTTGCTAATTGTCATTTTTGTCTGGGGTTTTGGGGGGGGGTGGTGTAACATACAGGTGCATGTATCATTGGCTGGACCGAACAGGATGCGTGTCTCATGGATGACTTCAAGCATGACTGCACCTTCCACTGTGCATTATGGAACTACCTCACGACAGTACAATGCCATTGCAAGTGGTGTGAAGAAGAGTTACAGTTATTTCTTGTACAAGTCAGGCCAAATGCATCATGTTGTTGTGGGTCCATTATTGGACAATACTACCTACTACTATATGTGTGGCGGCAGTGGCCACGAATTCAAGTTCACAACCCCTCCACCAGCGGGACCCGATGTGCCCATCAAATTTGCAGTTGTTGGTAAACTTTTCTGGAATCTTCTTTGATCCTTACAATATTGAACTGCAGTAATAGAAGTGGCACTTGGAATGAGAAGGAAGGATCATCAGGTTTGTTATGAAACCAACCTTGGGTATTGTTGACAGAGAGATTGAGCACTTGTGAAGAATATTGTCATACCAATGTTTATATTTGAGTGCCTGCTGAATATTGTTGGTCAAATTGATGATGGATGCTTTTCATCATTGCTGCTGCTTCATAGGTGATTTGGGTCAAACCGGATGGACAAAATCAACATTGGAGCACATCGAGAAGTCAAACTACAATGTTCTTTTATTTGCTGGTGACTTGTCTTATGCTGACTACTATCAACCATTGTGGGACTCCTTTGGCAAACTAGTTACGCCATATGCTAGTGCAAAGCCTTGGATGGTCACTGAAGGGAACCATGACATTGAAGGTATCCCTTATATTGTGGATCCGTTCAGAGCTTACAATACCCGCTGGCAGATGCCATATGCTGAGAGTGGCTCGGATTCAAATCAGTTCTACTCTTTTGAAACTGCTGGTGTGCATGTTCTTATGTTGGCCTCATATGCTGATTTTGATGAGGATTCCTCCCAGTACAAATGGCTTCACGTGAGGACACCATCTCTCTCTCTCTCTCTCCCTCTCTCTCTCTCGCTCCTGGTCTGTTTTTCTGTGTTTAGAAGTTTGTGCAATTTCATGGTTATCTGCTAGCCCAGCCTCCTTGCTGCTTGGATTTGGGTGGTAGATCCAATTTGGTTTTCTTTGGCATTTGTTTGTGTATCTTCTTGCTGTGGAAGACACCCTCCTTTCCATATACCAACCCATTTCTTTTTTTAAAATTCTTTCCCCATCTTTTCAACTATTTTGTGTTTGCAGGCAGACTTGGCAAGGGTGGACAGGAGTAGAACACCATGGCTAATTGCAGTGCTCCATGCTCCTTGGTACAACTCAAATGCAGCCCATCAACTGAATGGTGACAGGATGATGGCAGCTATGGAATCATTGCTTTATGAGGCACGAGTGGACCTGATATTTGCTGGCCATGTGCATGCATATGAACGCATGGTAATAATAAGCATTGTCCTTGACCCACCCATTGTGTGCAACATTCCAACTAGTCAACTTTGGGACTGACCTCCTCCTATGGCCACTTTCTGTAACTGTTTCCGTGTTGAATTAGTTTGAACGTTTTGCATTTGCATGCTAGGGTTACTTACTGTTTGAGGATTATCGTTCATTGGAATTGAAAGAGAGAGTGCTATGTGTGTCTTCGGTGGATGGCTGCAGACACGTGTATACTCGATGAAGAGGGATCCGTGTGGGATTATACACATAACAATTGGTGATGGTGGCAACCGTGAAGGTCTTGCCCAGAGGTACTGGCTTTTTCAAATTGCAGTCATTTGTTCAATGTACTACAGTGAGCAAAATGATTTGTTTCTGAGAACTTGGGGGGGAAGAACCTGGTGCCTGTAAAGGAGTATGATGGGTCTCTTTTTGACCAACTGTGAATTCAGATAGCTGGATAATTTTCAAGGCTGATTTCCAATTGTGTGTTTCTTTCTTGCCACAAAGTCTCTCTCTATTGTTAAATCCTTTTTCAGTTGTGAAATGAAGAAGTGCTAGTAGGGATGAGCAACTGAAATAGGTTGAAGGTAAATCGATGAAGTATCCAATGTCTTAAACAATCTGTTGTTGTTTGAGCTTCATACATTCCTGCAAGACATCTGAATGTTGATTGGGTTGGTGGTGGCTGCAGTTTCCTTGATGAGCAGCCAGAATGGTCAATGTACAGGGAGGCAAGCTTTGGACATGGGGAACTTGACATGGTGAATGCCACCCACGCCCGTTGGACCTGGCATCGAAATGATGATGATGAAGCTGTAGTGGCTGACGATATCTGGATCACCAGTTTGAGTGCTCCAGAATCACAATGCTCAGTGTCCTCCTCCACTAAGACGAGAGTAAGCAACAGGAGAGTGTTGAGGCCATTGGGTACATAAGCCTTTCAAAGGTACGGCTTTTATGTAAGCTATTTAAGCTTTCATGAAACAAGCATTTGGGATCCAAGTTCAAAGAAAAAGAGATGCGTTGTTGTAAGCTCAAAAATTCTACCTCCCATCTCCACCACAACACTGGTAGATGGTAATACCTACCTATAAACACCAGTAACATGGGTACAATATGTACATTCTCCATTCAGACTCTGATAAGTTACACAAGCATGGGGACATTTACGACAGTGGAAATCCCAACAACAATGAAATCAAACTCAGCGCTACCATTATTAATTTGTTATTGCATTGGACTCTGCATTCCAAGTTTTTTAGATCGATTGCTGGTTCCTGGAAATCTTGCCATGGATTGTAATATCATAAGTTAGCTTCTTATATCTGTGTGAGAGAGATAGGCTACGACAAATGTGTTGTGCTTGAAGGTTTTTCTGAGCCTATAATGAAATATGAAATTGTGTGACATGCTAGCTCTGTTGGGTCCAGAACAAAATCATGCCCATTTTGTCTCACTCTCTTGAGCTTACAGACAACCAACTGCATTTGCCCTTTTGTGTAATTTGTGTTGATGTTTTGTGTGTTTTAGGTTGTGTGGAAGTTTGAAGAGATGGGAACTGTCTTGGTGCACCGTACTCATTGAGGGCTTTCCACCGATAACAAGAAGTCTTAGATTTGGGCGGATAATATTAGAAGTTTTGGAAGCACAAAACACATGCCATCATGAAAAACTATCCATCAATTCCTAATTATCTTTCACTAAGGAGATGGACTTGGTACACAAAATCATTGGTGGTATGATATGAATAAAATTATGATGATGTTGAAATTCAACAAAAATTAGGATTGAATATCCATCAACTAGTAACTAATGATGAATCATCAACACTTGCTTACGTTTCTAGGATCAAGTCTTGCAAATGAACTTTCTAATTTCTTGTTCAATGTAATGTCAAGTGAAAATTTGTGTTCAAAATACTAGAATGATCAAATAATTGAGTTGGCCTAATAATGGTTTAATCACTTTTGTGCAAATTGAAAATTTTATTTGCAAATTATAGCTATGACACTAAAAATATTGATTGGATTTTATGACACATTGTTATAGACTATGTGGACTATATTTTCTCCTAGACACTATAGATTATAGTCCACCCTTGTAATGATTATTGCAACCTTGGGGATTTTGTTAATTGGCACAACAACATGCATTCATTTCAAAAGGTTAATTATTTGAAATTTTTGTTTACATCTACACCTTGAAATTTTGTTACCTAATTTAGAATCTAGATAATTTGTTGCAAATATAAGTTAGTTGAATAAAGTATCCTCCTTAATTACAACCATTTTTACAACATGACATGGAAGTCATAGGTGCATTTTAGTTAAAATGAACCAAAAGTGATCACTTGATTGAATCCTTATAACGAATGGGTAGTTTAATCAAAATGATGTGGCCAAATATGATTGGTAATTTAGGGAGAATCGTTCTAAAATCATGATTCTCATACTAGCTTAATTTTTTTTAATATTTATGATTCAAGAAGATGTTACAATATACGATTATATAATAGTATATATTTAAAAATTCTCATAAATATGTCATTGAAAAAAATTGAAAGATTTCAAAAAGTCCATTAAGCAACAAAAACAAGTGTTACATGCATTTGAATGTGTTTTTGGGTACTCCATACTTATTAAATTCATTTCAAAATTTTGCAAATGTTTTCATAATATAGCGAGCATAACATTGTGAAAGTTCATTCACAAAATTCAACATCAATTCAATTTATGAGTTTAAAAAAAAGGGAATTCGTTACACAAGCCTTAACTAATTTTAACAAAAATGCACTTTCATAAGATTGTTGTCACAAAATATTTATTTGAAAATGTTCGTTGGGAATATTGTTTATCACATGTGATGATCTTTCAGAATGTAATTGAGCAACAATAAATTCAAATTTTAATGTCATATGATGAAGGAACCAAATTTCCAATTTTTAAATAAGTTGAATTTTGAAACAAATCATTTTTATTGTATTCACGAGTTTAATTATATGTGTTCAACTAAAGAATAATAAGGGCATTCACAAGACAAACTACAACATACATGTATGTGTCAAAATAACATTTAAAAGGAACATTTCAATATCGTGATACCTAAACAACTTTGGCATAAATTTTTTAAAAAAAATTTGCCAATTTTTTTTAATTGTTACTAATTGTGTCAAAAAAATTACAAAAATTAAGAATCTACAAGATTTCGACTATCAAGTTTGAACTCCAAACCTTAAATATCAAGAACTTAAAATTAAAATAGTCTAGACACACTAACCTATCCCATAAACTTAAAAAGAATGTGTTTTTTATTTGTTATAACTATTACCTACCAAAATTTTCAAAATTAAAAAACCAAGTGCCAAAATTAATATATATAATTTAATTAATTATTTAACAATTTGTTGTCAAATCCAATTAAGGAGTACAATAACATTCTTTTTATATGTCAATGTAGATAATATTAATGGCAATGGACATGCATGACAAGAGTTGATAAATGGAGAAACACACGATTTGGTGATATTAATTAACAAAGAAAAAAGGTGTTCCTATAATAAAACTACAAAGCTTCTGAATTTAATGATATTAAACAAGGGTAAATAAATACAATTTGCAATCACAATTTTTCAAAATATTAGTTGAAAATAACAATGAAATCTCAACTTCATAAACGGTTACCATTACACAATACATTTGTTGAAAGTATTAAGTTGATTGCCCATTTAAATCACAATTAAATTAATGACAAATTATGTTAGCATAGTTAAATGTATTTTAAATTGGAATCAATTCAAATGTGAATGTGATTAAAGTTATTTAATGTTTGGATATAATCCCAAATTGTGAGTTCTGAAATCACTTTTGGTGATTTGAAATTTCAAAACAAAGTGATTAAACTTTGCAAGTTTTTCTATGTTTTATTCAAGTTTTTTTTGGCACACAATTTTTTTTTGTTTTATTTTTTTGTTTTGGGATTGGAATCCTGCTTGTTACAAGTGAGTTTTATTTTGGATCACCAAAAATGAAGTCTAATTGTGGTGCAAAACTATATGAACCTTAAACTAACAACTTATTAACACCATGTGGTGTGTTTTGTATTATGTTTAACAACTATAACATTCTCTAGGGAGTTGAATCCCAATTGGGCTTAGGTACCCAAAGTGTGGAAGTTCTATTGATGAAAGAAAACAACAAAAGGCAAGGAGGGGGGTAATACCACAAAGGGCCCATCCTCCTCTTCCCATTTTTCATATCTTTCTCTTTCCCTCTTTATCTCTCTTTGTCTTTGTTAAGGAAGGGCATAACAACAACTAATGACGACAATGAGGAGCACTACCATCACCATTGTTAGCCAAAAGAAATGTGATTGGTGGTCAATCCTTTATTAGTAGTAGCACAAGGGTCACAAGGGGGGTATTTTTCCTTTGTCCTCCTAGTGTTCATTGTCCGTGGTCATGCACACTATCAACAAGAGCAACAACAATGATTGCAACAATTGTTGCAACTTTGAAGGAGGAGGGGCAAGCATCGGCATTATAGCAAGCCAAGGCTTGATGCACCATTGTTGTTCAAGCTTATGCTTTCAAAAACTTCCTTGGTTTGGTTGGCTTGGGTGGCCTACAAATTGAAAGTTAAGCCTAGGATGAAAAGGGTCCAAGGGATCCAATATGGACCTTTTTTTCTATTTATGTTTTTATTTCAAATTTTTTACCTAGGGAATAGGTTCAACACCAATTTAAACGTACCATGTGGTTTTTTTTATTAATTATTTTTGGAATTTTGGAATTTTGGAATTTTGGAATTTTCATTTTCCATTTTTGGAATTTTTTGAACATGAGGTTTAGGAGAAGGCTAGGTTTGGCACCAATTCAAGCTTGCCATGTGGATAGGCCAAAAACCAAACTAAACTTGTCACATAATAGTGTTTTTATTTTTATTTTTATAATTTGTGAACCCCAACATTTAGTTGTTCGTTGATGAATAACCAAACATAAAACAAAACCAAAAAAAAAAAGATGGAGTCGTTCATCGCAAATAGTAGAAAAATCATTTTTGGTTTGTGAAAATTGTTGGAAAGTGAGGTTCATTGGCAAACAACTAAGCAAACATGTTGAACTTATGGAAAATTGTTGAAAATCAAAATTATTTATTGGTGGATAGTTAGATGAATGAAAATTGTTGAAAATTAGAATTATTCATTAGTAAACAACTTGGGGGGGGGGGGGGAAAAATTAAACTTTAAAAGTAAAAATTGGAAAAAACTAAAAAGAGAAAAAATGATTATATTTTGAACTTATTAGAAAAAATCCACAAGAACTCATTTGGCCTTAAAAACAC
>Ga0116227_10013334_pt1 | contig 12960 bp, 10 predicted proteins | sample S1TSphgellanicum_FD_89693 | JGI IMG/M metagenome (GOLD analysis project Ga0116227, IMG submission 89693) | Host-associated microbial communities from peat moss isolated from Minnesota, USA - S1T2_Fb - Sphagnum magellanicum MG | ecosystem: Host-associated > Plants > Peat moss > Unclassified...
AAAAAAAAAAAAAAAAAGTAAAAAAAAAAAAAAAAAATAAAAAAAAAAAACCCCCCCCCCCCCCCCCCCAATCAGCAACGGGGAGGGGAGAACAAAAATAGGGGAGGCGGTTATCATCCAGGAATCCAAATACCCGGACCCACCCCCACTGGGAAGACTTACACAAGTCAGCAACAGAAAAAAGAAAAGAAAAGAAAAGAAAGGAAAAGAAAAGAAAAGAAATGAAAAGAAGAAAGAAAATGAAAAGAAAATGAGGCTTCTGCAGATCTGATGACTTTCTCCCATTGCACTGGGATTTAGGGTTTAGGGTTTAAGGTGAAGAGGAGCTGATGGATTGTTGAGGTGAAGAGGAGCTGATGGATTGTTGAGGTGAAGATGAGCTGATTGATTGTTGAGGTGAAGAATAGGAAGAAGAAGAAGAGGAGGAGGAGGAGGAGGAGTAGGAGGAGAGACTTGATGGGTTTTGTCATGATGTGGATCTGAACCTACTGCATTGGATCCTAAACTCAAGTCCAAGATCACACGCCTCTCCTCTCAAAGTGTGGAGGAAAGGAGGAGCAAACAGGAAGAACTCAAGAGGAATTTTGGGGGGGGTGGTGGGTGTTGTTGGTGCTTCTTGTGATGGGGAAGGTGAGTAGAAGCCATAAGACGGGAGTAGGTACATTGGGTCTGTTTTTGATGGCGCTGTTGTCGCTTCTTCTGCTGGTTTTTGTCCTTCTGGGTTTTGTGGCTGCTCCGTCTTCTCCTGACACCCAGTTTGCTCATGGCGCTAAGGTGGAGCTCAAACTTCCGTCCCAGCTACACATGTAATGTGGTTGCTCTTTCTCTGTCTGTCTCTGTCTGTCTGTCTGTCTGTCTGTCTGTCTCTGTGTGTGAGTGTGTTTTACTCTTTCATTGCAGGCCTTTACATGCCCCCAACAGTCTTGTGTAACCCACCCAAGGAGAAATGACAAATGTGACTCATGGAATTAGGATTTTACCTACCAGCTAGCCATTGGGATGTTAGTCTGATTTTTTTCCCACGAGATTTTTTCTGTTTCTGATCATCACTAACTGAGATGCTGCTTGTTGGCATTGCTGGATGTGTTACACTCCCAGATTCCTCCCTCTCAAGGTTCCTAGGCTAGCACTTGAAATGTCTGTCTATGCGAAATTCTCCATCCATTTCAGAATTTTGTTTACACTCTTAGAACCAGCATTTTTTCAAGGTAGATACATGTGCAGATCACTGACATTCATTGTCACATTGTTCAGGTATCCACCTTCTGTACCCATTGCTGCATACTTTGTCTACAAGAAGACAGTAGCTAGGTTTCCTTTGGTCAAGTATATTAGGTTAGAGCTCAGCAGTTGTTCAGTCGGTTGGTCAGTCTTTTAGCTCTCTGTGTATTTAGATTGTGCAGAAGAAACTGACTTTCTGAATGACCATACAGCCATCGGGGAGAGTCCACCTCTTCATCATCAAAGCCATGGGTGGAGGTTCTTTCATGGGAGCCCAGATCCTTTCTGTACCACAAATTCCTGGTAAAGCTTCTTGGACAATCAGTTAGTTTTGGATTCTTCTGCTGGCAATTCTTAGGTGAATAGTAGTTTTATGCTTGAAATTGTATCCAAGAACCCTAACTTTGAAAAGGCAAGATCTGTGTGTTGATGACTTGTGGCTTTACTTGTGGGTTTGATTTGGAAAGTGCATCTCCTTTTTGTGTAGCATCTATCTACGAAGGTGTGTAGAGGGTGCTGTCAATATGATTTTGCTTATGGAATGATGACAGACACCAGAGGAATGTACGCATTTGATTCAATTGGCAACACCCAGCATGATAAAGTCAACAGTTGTGGACAATGAAACTGGTAAAAGCAAAGATAGCAGGTTTGTCCTGTGTGCCTCCTCATACTCTCTAAAGCCATCTTTTGTCCATGTCAATACATTGTTCAGTTGCATGATCCATGGATTGAACTTGCATGTGACAATCTTCAATTCGGAATTGTTTGATCTGTGGATTATTGAACTTGCACCTGACATCTTCTTCGATTTTGGACTGTTTGATCCATGGATTGACCTCACACCTGATATCTTCAATTTTGGGAATGCAGAGTACGTACAAGCTCAGGGACGTTTTTGAATAGAGGACAAGACAAAGTCATTGAAAGGATTGAGCAGCGCATTGCTGACTTCACCTTTATTCCAGTGGGTAAGTCGAAGGCTTAAACAGGGGAAAGATTTCTTGAGACATTCTAGAGTCTGTCCTCAACAACTGTTTGTTGGACTGGTGGTCTGAATGAATGTTGAACATATTCCACAGTGGCCTAAATTTTACATGCAACTTTTCTAAGGCATTTTCAACCTTCCACTCCACGGTTTTGCCATTCTGCTGACCACTTGGTGCATTTTGAGCTGGAAGTTTCAATCAGCAAATATTGTCACTCTCTACCAGTCATCAATCCTTGGGTACAAGGATGTCAACAGCTATGCATTGCTTTGCACATTATCTTTAAATAGACTGGATTTGTCCTGTGGTCCCTAAGACAATGCAACCACAGTCATCTTGTGATTCACCTGCGTAGTCAGGAGCTGTGTACTAAGAGAGAATGTGTGTGACCTGACCATTGCAAATGGGTTGTTAGCAGATCATGGTGAGGGGTTGCAGGTCTTGCATTACGAAGTAGGTCAAAAGTACGAGCCACACTATGACTACTTTCTTGACACATTCAACACAAAGAATGGTGGTCAGCGGATTGCCACTGTGCTTATGTACCTGTAGGTGACCTCTATAACATGTTCTTTGCCTTGCAAATTGCACAGCTCTTGTTTTTGGGGAATTTCTGTTTTTGGCGCAAGGCTGCTGTGCATATTGTAGAGAAGGTCAATTGAGAGCACAGAGTGGATTGAAGATGGGAAAAGGCTATGGGAATTGGGGGTGGATGGAGCAGAAGCAATGTCAATGCAGGTGGTGAAACTGTCTTTCCAGAATCAGAAGTGAACAGAAGCTTAGTTCCGGATTGGAATGAGTTGACAGAGTGTGCCAAGGCAGGGCTCTCAGTTCGCCCACACATGGGTGATGCCCTTCTCTTTTGGAGCATAAAACCTGATGCCTCTCTTGATCCTAGTAGCCTGCATGGTAAGAGCTCCTCTATACTTTCTCAAATAGCTGATGGTCTGCAAAACCACCCTGAGAAGTTGAACATATCCTCAAGCTGCACAACATGGCATATAGTTATGAAGAATACCCTAAACAGTTGATGTCCTTGAGCTTGATATGTGGCAAGTGGGATGTTGGCAGGCGGTTGCCCTGTGGTGGAAGGGAATAAATGGTCAGCTACCAAGTGGTTGCATGTGGACAAGTACTCAGTGTCTGCTTGAGGAGAGTATGTAACTTTGAACAAGATTTTTTTATGCTTTTGTGGGCATCCTATCTATGCTGATCCCAGCACATCTGAGATGACTTTTGGTATTGTTCTGCAAGGAATACCAAGTTGGAGCAGAACTTTTGTCATGACTGCATCTGATAAATGCAACAAAGTGTGTGCTAAGAGAGATGCAGCCAAGATTTCGTAAATTCTTTTTCTTAAGTAGAACATAGAGCAGTTCAAGAGTCTAAGTTATTCCAGTGCTCCCTATCAGCATTCAATGCATTTGTACTGTGGGGAGTGCAAAAAGGAAGATTAAGGGACAGACTTTTCACTGAACATATGTGCTTTGACCTTGCCTATGGCAGAATGTATGGAAACAAAGCCTGGGTTTTAGCTTCAAATATAACACAGTATTGTCAAGAAGCAAGCAGGCCAAATGGATCTCAATCCACACCAGATTATGATGATAATGAATTCTAGAAAACACAATGCAAGCAATCAAGCAGGAATACAACAGCTTTCTCTGAGAAAATTGTGAATGCATGCATGATATGTGCACCATGAATGCAGTCATCTGAATCAGCCAGACTAGAGGGGCTGGGGAGAGAGAGGTTTTATCGTAGCAGCCTAAATGAATTAGCCATTTCCCTGAACTGGTTCTTTACATTGGGCCATAAAGCCTTTGGTGACTGTGCATTGAGGGAAAACAACTCTCCACCACTAGTTGCATATACTGCAACATTATGTCTGGAGAATGCAGGTCCTTCAACAATAAATTCTGAAGTGTAGAAGACAACACCCATGTCGTCTCTTCTCTCTGCATTCACCAGATTAGCCACTTTATTTGAGCCCTCTGGAGCTATAAACCTATGCAATAAGGTCTCCCCTGCTTCCTTTGGGCCCCCGAGTTTCTCAAGCCTGGCACACAACCACATTAGCAAAACAACAAGCCATCGGAAATCTTGGCATCCAAAAAAGTTCCCTGAGACCCATCAAAAGTACCTTTCTGAATCCAGCTCCAGCAGAGAAAGAAATTAGCATGACTCACTGAAAAACCTTCATGCTAGGATAGTCAATGCTATCTTGAAACCTTAGGGTTGCAGAGAAACCCATTGGGTGTTGTTCTGTGCTAGAACAGCAGCTTCTCTCAGAATAGATCTGCAAAATTGTTTATTCAACAACCCTGACTGGATGGTTTGCCTTATTTCTCCAAAGTATGGAAAAAAGTTGACCTATCCATCGGAGTAGGGCGAGGAGGTGTTTCTGTGTGTGCATACTGGAAGATTTCACCGTATGTAGCTCCAGCCACCAGGACATGATCCTTATGACGTCATTGTAAAAATGAGAAAGTAGAAAAGAGAGAGCTTACGTGAAACTGGGGAGGGTTGGTGCCACCACAATACTGACATTCAATTCACCATTAGAACCTGGGGGTCCAAATGCTACAACTGGATCAATGCTCCTTCTGCGATTTTGCTGCTGCTGCAAGGAAGGCAAATCCAGTGACCTCTCCCTCTCTGCCCTCTCTACTGCCCTGTAGAGTAGTCTCTGATCTCCCACCCACTGCGCTGGATATATGAACTCTGTTCTCCCCCCACCACGACCACCACGACCACCACCATCATCATCATCATGGCTCCTTCGGATCAGCACTGAATGGAACACAATTGGGAAAAAAGAAGATTGCAAAGATGAAAGCAAAATATGAGGAAAGATAGAGAATAGACAAAAGGGCTCTCTTACCGAAACCTCTGCTGGTTTCCAGACAGCGTTTATAGCCCTGCACAGGATACAGAACATCAACTCTTGCAGCTCGAGAAAGAGCTGGATTGAGTGAAAGCAGAGCACTGGTGACACCAAGGAAATTGGCTCCCAACGCGACCAACAGACCCACTGAAGTCCCCAACACAAACCTTCTGGGCACAACCCATGATGCTGCTGCTGTTGCTGATGATGATGATGATGATGATGATGATACAACACTAGTATCACTGGAACTTTCTTCAAAGCTTTTTGTTGTTGATGATGATGATGATGATGATGTTGTAGCAGCTTCTTTCTCATCTTGCAAGGAGGCAGCAACAAGGAATCCAAGCTGCTTCCTACCTGATCTCACCCCGTCCTTTCTCCTCACTGATCTCCCCGCACCTCTTCCTCCCAGGCAAATCCTCCTCCTACATGACGATCCTTGAGCAGGAGAAATACATGGAAGGGTAGAAGAAGAAGAAGCAGGAGGTAGATTGAGCTGCAACAGAAGAGACATACCCAATGCACCCATTTGCTGCAATTCAATTCTCCGCGGATTCTTCTGTCTCTCTCTTGGCTCTCTCGCACGAGCGCAGCAGGCCAATTACGCCTTGGTGCGAAAGGCAGGAGAAACCCTAAACCCCTGAAGAAGCCCCCTTTCACACTATGATGGTTGAGGAGGAGGCCAAGGCCAAGGGCCAAGGGCCAAGCTTGAGTTGGACTCATTCTATTGGTCAAGTTGTTTTGTTCTGGACTAAGAGCCTTTAAAAGTCCAAGTTCCAAGGCCAAAAATTATATAACCATATGTGTGTGTGTGCAAATGAATATGATGAGTGCAAAAGCACAAAAGGAGATGGGATGGATGGTATTGCACTTGAGTCCCCCTTTCACACTAAAAAGTGGCATTATTTTCAAGCATTTGAAAATTGATTATTTTCTTGAAATTTTCGATTGTGACCTCATCATGTTATTTGCTTGTCAAAATTATTGTTTAATTTCCTACATTTGCACCAAATTTATTGGTGATACAATTTACATAGAAACTTGGTTATGTACATAAAAAGGAAGCAAAATTCATTGCGATCAATAGCTCACTTAATTTAAACTATTTAAGAACGTTACCTGGCACACAAAGGTGTGTGCTAATTTCAAAGAAATTACAAGTTATTGCCAAAAAAAAAAACAATAACATCATTAGAATAGGCACTATTTTGTCCACATTATATAGACTTGTCCAAAGGGTTTCTTGTGTTGGGTAGGTTTAGAAGAGGTGGTTCTATGTATGTTAATTACGTGTTTTGAATGGTATTGGATAATCTAGCCATCCCTTTTGGAACCTATGAAATACAACGACTCATCTTCAAATGAATTTGATATTAATTGATTAGAAAGTCAATTCACAACCATCTACAACTAGCATTTAAATATAGATGAGCACCAAGGAGGTCCTAGAGGTGTATATGATCCTTGTTTACCTTTGCTTTCTTGCTTGTCACTCAAGTGAACAGCTATTAAAGTAAATGACAAAAACATGAGGAATAACAAATATGTGACAATCTATTAAGTAAACCAAACACATTAAATTGTCATTCTTCTTTCAAAACATAATGGTTTGTTTTTGGTCAGTTAGTGCATGACAAGAGAGTCGTGTATTAACATGAGTTGCATGTTAGGCTTTTGAACTATGCACTCAAATCCCTATAAAACCTTGGTGGAGATATTTCCATGTAGATGAGTGAAAGCCAAGTTTTTAATAAGCATGGGTATTCAAATGCATCCACAACCACTTGAGCTCTCGGCTCTTAGATGGCAAGTCTAAATACTAATCCTTTGATGTGTCTCCAATGCACAAAATATTCATGTAATTATAAGAAAAACACTTTATATGTATCATTTTCTAAATGGAAACTCCAAAGGTTATATTCCACAAAAAGCTTGGAGTTGATCAAAGCTTTGAAAGCATTTTAGTTTTCACTCAAGTTAGTGATGCAAGTTGAAATTGATATGTCACATGTCGGATGTGAAGAACCTTGGACAATTTTTCAATACGAAGTAAAAGACTAGGCCAAGGTATGGTTGGGTTCACAATTTTAATCAAAGAATTTCTTAATGTCTTGGATGGACTCCAACTCTTGGTAACAACATGTAAATGAACTTTCACCAATCTTTTTCTTGGGCAAAAATTTGTCGAAAGGTGACATGATTATATGTAAACAAAATCATTTTTCATAAATTGGATTTTAAAAATTAAAAATCACCTAAAACCAACAAAAAACCATTTTTTTGGGAGGTTGTCCTCACATTCATGACTATTAGCTACAATTTTAAAAATTCCTTGAAATCAAGTCAAAATTTTGTGTAGAGATGCTTGCCACGTTGGCTCCATCAAGAGATTGGGAAAAAAACATCATCCTTCACCACCCTCCAATCATTAAGGTCTTTCAAATTAGTGAACATGTATAATTATTGTACATGACATTTCAAGATTCCTCCCCATCTTTTCATTTGCTAATACTCCATAAGTTGAGGAGCAAACTTTAATGGGTGTTGTAATAGCATTATTTGTAGTTTTCCCAAAGTAGGATTAGGAATTGCAAGAAATTGTGTTAACACATGTGTTTTCTCCCACCTATTTCCATCATCTTTAAAGTTTAGGACAATTTGGACTAGTCCTTTCAAACTAGATGAACATGTGAAGTGAAATTACTAGGTATTATGAAAACAATATATTACACGAAAATGAATGGTTCAACATGTGCATCACCTTGGGTGCCTTGTTCTTACTTAAAAAAAAACAACCTAACATGTTCAATTTCAAAGTTTGAAAAATGCAAAAGTTGTGTTAAGACATCAAGTTTTGGTACCCCAACCATGGCTATGCTTGAATGTAGAAAAAGAGTTTTAGCCTTCTAATAGTGTATGATACTTTCACCTATTCTTGAAACTAAGTTTTTGAATGTTGGTATCCTTGGGTTTCACAAAGTGAAAGCTTTTTAAATATTGAATGAAAGTTTCAATTTTTCTCTTATACAATCCTTCAATGCAGATGCATGAACAATGTATTCATTCACTTTCATAATTTTGCAAGTTTTACTATCTAACCTTTTTCATGATTACACCTCATGACTTTGATTTTGTGTTTAGATTTACCTTTGATCTAGTAGTTTTTTCACATTATCTTTGATATTTGGTCATGATCTTGATTAAAATTTCTTGATGTGTTTGGGTATTAGTATTTGGATTCAGGTAGATGTTGATGCATAATTAAACAATTTACATACCATATTATGCAATATAGCTTCTTCACATATGATAATTACAACAATTACACTATTGAATCATCCTTTAGTCAATAAACCTATAACATAACTACATATTTTACATGACTTGACTTTGCTCAATTTCATTCCCCATTCATTTGTACCTCATGTTACACAACAATGTATGTGCACCTAGATTAAAAGGAGAAGATGCATTTGTTTGTGAATCATTGTACAATTGAATGAAACCTTTTCTTTTTGCTTGGAATTTAACATGTTATACAAGTTTATACTAATGTTGCAGTGCTTTTATGTATTTCCTATTAAAGGGTGAAAACCCACTATGGGGAACCCATTTATGTGATCACATTGTATTTTTTTATGGTTGCCCATTTTCAAACTTTAACCATGTCATTACTAAAAAGGACTTTCACAATGTTTTTTCATATCATTGTAGGCCAAGATACTAAAAAGTTCATTTTAAAATAAATTACTCTTTTTGATATCATATGATGTGATGATAGAATATTATTTGTGGAAATAAAAATGTAATGGTTTATTGAAAGATGAAAAAAAATAGATTGAAATGATTTTTTAAAATTATGAAAGTTGTAATATCTACTAACCCACTTGATTTCATTTACGACTGGACCATGTTTGTGAACGATGTGAAAATTTTGATAATCATCATATCTTACAAGGGTTCTTCAAAGATGTTGACTCGTGTTGTGCATGTATATTGTTTTGAATATATCACTACTAGAAATTGCATCTTAAACCACTATAGCATTCCAATGTACAGGGTGTTCATTGGAAAACACCATCAACCAATTCATTGTACTCAAGCATATTAGTTTGATTCATGGATGGTATGCTCTCATACTTACCTTTTTGTTTCCTTGTTTGGCTTAGGGTTTTCAAAATGCCCATACTAACCATGGGTTGTTGTTTTAATTCAAACTTCATAAGTCATGTAAAGATGATTTTGTGACAACCATGGTTTGTTTCCAACAAAAGCATTACCACATTTATACCCACCAACATCAGAAGAATGCAACAAGAACAAGAGTAGCAATATCCTATCACCAAACGCATGGAATCAACAATGTGGATTACAATTCTTAAAAAGGTTCTCCTTCAAATAGGGATGAGGTTGTGACTAAGATTGTTTGTTGACATTTTTGACACAATTAAAAAAAATCAACAACTTCTATCCATTTATCATGTATATAGAGGATAGGGTTTGGATTTGAGAAAATCATCCCCTATGCACTTCAAATATACAAAACAAATTTGATTTTTGATGAACATGTTTGTCATGAGTTCAAAACCATCTTCTATTATCACATTATGATTTCGCATCTACATTGTTAAAGTTCAAGGTTTTTAAGTCGCACTTACATAATGTCTTATAAAATCCCCATAATGCACAGGAAAATCTACAATCATTGCTTATGGGTAATCAATACAAATTAAGCTTTTGGAATCATGTACAATACTCACATATGGGTCATGAAATATGTAGTTACAATTTAACAAAAATATGCAATTCCCACAAAATAAATGATGGTTTATTGGGGTATTACCATCCTTTTCAATCCCAATTTGAAGGGATGCATGTATTACATTTTGGGATTATGTCTTCAACTAACTAACCATGGACCAAAATTGGGTCATTTTCTTTGACACCCATATGCATGTATTGCATTGGACAAAGTTATTACTTTAACATAATACTTGCACATGGGTTAAAAAAATAGGTGTTAATTTTGAGTTTACCCTAAACCCTAAACCCCAAATCATTCTAAACATGATGGTGCAATATTTGTAGGTCCTTGTGTTTATGTAGACTTTAGATTTGAAATGGAGGCCAAGAAATCTTGAAGCCAATAAGCGACAATTTTGAACACTTTTGGCTTTTTTTTTGTTTGGCTTGGAGTTACTAATAAAACAATGATTTTAATTTTTTAAGGTAAAGGAATTTTTTCTATAAAATTTTTGAGGCCAAGAAGTTGAAACTAAGTGTTCAATGTTGTTTATATTTTATTTTAGTCTTTTCTTGTTATAAAAAATGGGGAAAGACAAAGTGAAAAAATATTTTAAAAATTAAAAAAAAAAGAAATTGGAGGGGGTATGTGCAAAGTTTCATTTGATTTATCTAGTGTAAAATGTAGAAATAAATAATATTTTATTGTTACAACATTGACCCCTAAGGGTTTAGGATCGATCTCCCAAGTGTGAGAACCAATGAAGCCCTTAGGGGCGGGAAGGTCCTTACCCAATATAAGGGACGTTTGGAAAAAAAATATAATTCTCACCATATGGCCTTCTTAAAATTTTCTTTTAGGGCTATTCATTTTCATTCTCATTGGGTTTTGTCATTTTATGCCACTTTCAAACTTGCCGAATTTTTCTAAAAGGAAATTTGAGTTATGGTTTAGGGGGGAAAAAGGCATTACCAATGGGGCACAATTAGCCAAGGGAGACAAAGGTTTATATAATAATAATAATAATAAATTTTCTGGAGAAATTTTGATTTGCAAATTATAAATATAACACAATTCTTTATAAACTCAAAAAACCACACAAAATTTCAAAAAATAATTTTTCTCTCAATGAACACACATTTTTGTGAAGGAAAAGGAAGAATCCTTTTGAATATTTAAAAATATTTTTTAAAAAATTTACTTATTCTACAGACACATGTGCTGAAGCTGGAAAGCAGTTATATATACATATTTAAGGTTATTTAAGGTTACTTAAGGTTGGATATATTTCCAGCAGTAAGTTATAACCTTAAATTACCTTAAATATGTATATATAACTGCTGGAAATATATCCAACATGCTACAAAATGGTTTTGGCCCAGCATTTTTGCACATGATGTTGCTAAGGCTGGTGGTAAAGGCCATGGTTTTGGCCCAGCATTTTTGCACACGATGATGTTGCGAAGGCTGGTAAAAGGCACAACAAAGTTGTTGATTGGCTTAGATGGTTTGATTGTTCTAGGTGGGTTGATCTTTAGTAGTCTCCCACCTGTTTGCAATCCCAATTTTAGTTTTATGGGTGAGGTTGGTTGGAAGAAAATAAAAAAAAGTAAATAAATAACTAAAGCTTGGATGCAAGAAAATTCTTTTGCAATGCAGGTCACATACTGAGCACCTCGGAGTTTCTCTCTGAGGGTTTAAATATTTAACCGAGAAAATGTTAAGTTTTGAAATCACAGCCTACCAAATATACCTACCCACCAAGGTTACCTAAGTAACCTTAGGTTAGGGCACCCACTACCTACCTAAATTACCAAACTAGCAACCTACCTAATCTACCCACCCACCTACATTCATTACCAACCTATCTTTCCTACCTAAAATACTACCTCAACCTAAACATTTTGTGGAGTTGGCAAATAGGAAATGGCCGCTTGGCAAAATATTCAAAAGAAAAAAAAAAAAGTCAACATGGCAAAATAACTGAGCAATTGCTATTCCATAGCAATCATCCATAGGAAGATTTTAGCCAAATTTAGCAATAAACTAAAAGTAAAGCACAAAATGGCATTTGCCCATGAGATCCCATCTTCAATCAATCAATGCCAAACATTCCTTCTATTTTTTGGCTACTTGTTTTATAGAGAGCCCACCAACACCACCCTTGCCAAAGGGTAGTAGCCTTTTGGGGGGGGAGGGAGGGAAAGGCTCTTATTTACCAATGCTATAACTAAGGCATTTTGTTTTTTTAATCTCTTAGGTTACCAAAAAGAAAGAAAAAATATTTTTAAAAAAAAGGAAAAAAGAAAAGAAAAAGCCTACCGACTTGCCTAGGAAAAAAAAAAGGGTCCAAAAATGGCGAATCAGAAAACCTAAAATAATTTGCTTTTGTCACATTTTTCCAAAAAAAAAAAAGTTGATATTATTTATTGGTTGCAAAACATTTTTAATTTGCAAAAATAAACTCAAATTGGTTTTGGACCTTGGTTATACTTAGTAGTGGTGATTATTATTTTTTTCAATTTTGTCATATTACTCAAGTGGCAAATCATCCATACGTATATTTATATAGTAGAATTTTTTAAAAAAAATTTCTAAAAAAAATTAAAATATATATAATTTTTTAAAACCACCTTTTCATCTCTTAGCCAAATTGTGACGAATTTTTGATAAAATTTGGAAAAAAATAAAAATAAAAGTAAAAATAAAAAAAATAAAAATATTTTGGACAAATTGTCGTCGCCATTTATTCCTTTAATCTCTCTTGGGATTCTGGCTACTGACAGAAGCTTCGAAGAAAGTCGAGGAGACTTTGTGCGTTCGGGTGTGTGCTACAGAGAAATTGCAAATTGCAATTGAGATTGAAATTGAGAGCGATTTTGAGAGAGATTTTGAGAGAGAGAGTTGAATTTGATGACAAGTTTTGTCGGAGCTGCAGAGAATTTTTCTGGGATGGGTGCATTTTGTTTTGGGTGTGTTGGGTGCATGCAAAGAGGATTCTAGGAGTTGCAAGGATTTGGTTGAATTTGTGTGTGTGTTCAAGAGTTTTGTGTTGTGTGTTTTTTTTTTTTTTGGGGGGGAGATTTTAGGCTTGTTTTAGCGGGGGGGTTGATGAT
>Ga0116227_10013335_pt1 | contig 12959 bp, 10 predicted proteins | sample S1TSphgellanicum_FD_89693 | JGI IMG/M metagenome (GOLD analysis project Ga0116227, IMG submission 89693) | Host-associated microbial communities from peat moss isolated from Minnesota, USA - S1T2_Fb - Sphagnum magellanicum MG | ecosystem: Host-associated > Plants > Peat moss > Unclassified...
AAAAAATTTTTCCTTCTTTTTGTATTTATTTTTGTTTTTCAATTTTTTTAATAAAAATTCCCCCCCCCCCCCCCCCCCTTCCCGACGGAAACAAATATTAATCTTACATTTTACGCTTCGCATAGAAAAAATGAGAAGTAGATAATTAGTACGAGTAAGCTGAACAAGAGCTGTAGACCTTGTTTAACATTTCACAATGTTTACACCCCTTGCTTATTAAAGTGATGGTCTTTCACCTTTTATGAGAACTTGTATGGAGAAAGATTTCCAGCTTAGATGTTTTCCGTAGTTCTTTTATACCAACTTAGCTACATGGTGTTGCTATTGGCATAACAACTGGTACACCATAGGTTGACCCAACCCAATCCTCTCGTACTAGGGTTGGCTTCTCGCAATTCTTTTTTAAACACCAACGGTAGATAGGAACCAAACTGTCTCATGATGTTCTAAACCCAACTCACATACCACTTTCATTGGCCAACAACCGAACCTTTGGGACCTTTTTCAACCCCAGGATGTGATGAGTCGACATCAAGGTGCCAAACAACTTCGTCGATAAGAGCTCTTGGGAGTCATTAGCCTGTTATCCCTGATGTACCTTTGATTCGTTGAGCGAGAGCCCTTCCACACGAGACTCTCGGATCACTATGGTTGACTTTATATTTTTTTGGCCACTATGCCGTAGGCCTTAAGTGGTATAACCAATCATTCTGGAGGATCTTTCAGCCCAACTTATAAAATAAACGGGGGTTTATTTCTTACCAAAAATTGATGAATATGGAAAACTTATTACATGGAATTGAAAAAGAAAGAGGTTTCCTATTATGGTAGAATCATTGGATTTTCCACTTATGAAATAAAGACTCAGGAATACACATTAGAGGAAGAAATTGATCACAATCAAGGTCAACAATGGGGGGAGGAAGCTATTGTTGTAGAAAGTTTTCTCCATATAGCTCAAACAACAATCCATCAAACAACACTTAAAAATGATCCTACCAATAGGTTAGAAATTGATTAATGCTACTATGTAGACATGTTTTGGAGTCCCATTGTGATAGAAAAGAAGCTAGAAAAGATTGTAAACTTAGATGAGGTTATTTTTGAATCAGTGTAGGAAACCCAATGTCCTTCAAATTTGATCCAAAAAGCAATGAGGTTGCACAACTTGCTTTCATTTCCTCATTTACTTGCAAGGCACACCAAGGGAATGGAACCATTAGTTGATTATTTATAGTCACATGTTGCGACTTTTGTTGAATACTTAAATAATTTAAGGAAAACATTATGGATAAATCAACTGTAGAAGAAATCAAAAAAGGAAAAAAAAAGGAAAAAAAAGGATAAATGAACTAAAATAATATTAGATTTGGGAGTTGTAGTTGATAAAAAAATTATTAGAATGATTAAGAAACACACTAAAACACAATTTAGTGCACTTGGACTTTGACAATTATCAAGGAAGTTGATGATAAATTTCACCATAACTTTCAAGTAGGTTTGCAAATAGATTTGCACATGTACATGGGTGCCAATCTTGGATGCACAACATGGGTTCAACAAAAGGTTAGATAATGGGCACAAGGTTAAATAATAAGCAAAGGGTAAATGCACACTACATTCACCCAAAAAGGGCAGATGAAAATCCATTTCTATAGTCCAAATCTAGTGATTAAAAAAAAAAAAAAACACTTAAATGATGTTGAAGTTTGCATTTTTTTCCATTTTCAACTTCATACCACCATAATTATTTTTCTATAAAAAACCTCTAAAAATATGGGCCTTGAAAAAATCAAATTAGATATCGAAATGGACTTTACAAATTTGAAATTGTCATTTAAAATTTAAAAATTTTTGAAAGACTTTTTCTTGCTTGATGTTTTCATTTTAAATGTTATGGTACTTCAATGTGTGGTGGTAAAAAGTTATAGGTTTAGTTTCCAATTGCACTAGAAGAAAAAAATCCATAATCATAATTTTTTTGTGGCAATTTGGATAGTGACATTGAATGTACCATCTTTTGTAAAGTCCACCTTTGATTGAACATTTATCCTTTTGGTAATTTGTTTTTAGGGTTTGAAAGATTAAAATGTAGGTTTCAAATTTTCATCCCATTTTTGTCAAGTTTCTCAAATAGTTCTGAATACAATGCAACAATATTTGATTCACCTAGAAAAAATTGTCATTGTGACTTCCAAAAAGGTGAGTGTAGTGTGCTTTTATTCCAAAAGGGTGTTAAGTAGCAAGGTTGTTGGCGTTTGATGACTAAATATGAAATATACATATGGTCACCATTGGGAATGGCCATTACTACAAAATGTGGGTGGAATTCATTAGTCCTCCTTCACTAAATTAGTGAATTCATTGCTTCCCCACTAGGTTTTATTCACTATAACTAGTGAATTCACTCATAATCCATTGAAATCACTTGATGCACAAGGACACCTGTTGTTGTAGTGGGCATTAAAGGAGAACATGAACTAGGATCAACAAAAATAGAACCAAAGTAAAAGCACTTCAAGAACATGGAAAAAAAAGTTAGGAAAGTCAAGATGGACTTTAAAAGCACAAGTGGAAGTTCAAATTTGTTAAAACAACACCACAAGGACACAAAAAACACAACTAGAGTCCATAAATCAAGAAGGCCAACATGGATTTCAAAAACATGAAGAGCACAACCATAAATTTGAATTTGTTGATATAACACCTTAAGAACACAAAAAGCACAACCAAAAGCTTAAACTTGTTAAAACAACATTTCAAGAACATTTAGAAAACCAAAAGACCAAAGGACCAAAATATGCTATAGCAACAATAGACCTTTGAACTCAAAGTTTCAAGAACATGCCTAGAAAACTAGAATAGGCTACAACAACAATGGAGCTTTGAGCTTAAAGTTTCAAGAACATGCCTAGAAAACTAGAATAGGCTACAACAACAATGGAGCTTTGAGCTTAAAGTTTCAAGAACATGCCCAAAAAACTAGAATAGGCTACAACAATGATGGAACTTTGAGGTCAGAATTTCAAGAACATGCTTAGAACACCAAAATAACTTGCAACAATGGGCAAGTTCAAATGTGTCTTTTTCCTAGTGACATGATTATTTCTTCCTAGCAATGAACACCCAAGAAATCCCTTGCCCACTATTGTGCCCACAGACCTACAATGGATTTGGTGAATAAGACCTTCTAACCCATTACCATTGATTCTTTAGCCCTAAACTTTGTGAAGATTGTGGCCACATGTTCGAAATTGAACGGTCATTTGGGGGATAATTGTTGTTGATATTTTCATCTAGATTCTAGTGATGAGGTTAGAAGAAATCATTAAGGAACATATCATTGTTTGGTTTTAGGTGAGCAAGTAACTTTCATGGGTTGTCATGTGAAGTTTTTTTTCTTTCATTTTTTATTGCCAAATTTTTAAAAGGCCATAACTTGTTCACTTTTCATTTGATTTAAGTGATTTAAAGGGCATTGGGTGTGCCTTCTATTTCTTTGCACTTTATTTTTAGATACCATAAACAAAGGAGACAAATTGAAATATCTAGAATTGATCGACACACTAAATGTTTAGTCACCAACCTATTTACCCTATTATTGCTAAGACTAAGATCATGATATTGATACCATTTGATAAACTTAAAGTTGTTTCAATTAACTTCATTTTATGAATTAAAAAAGGATCATCCATAATTGATACTTAAGAAGTTGTTTTAGAATCCTTGGATGTTTGGCCATATAGAAGGAAGGCTTTATACAAATTTACATGGATCATCTTCCCAAAATACATATAAATAAGCATCATGTGCATGGGCATTATCTTTAACATGATAAACAAAAGTCCAAGGTACATGACCTTGAAATGTTCAAGGTCAGCATTGTTACAATTGAGTTTTGATTCATGTTCATGCTTTCCATGATACAGATAAATGTTATTGGAGTCCGTACTATTTATGCTTTGCATCCATATTTGTCTTATTGTAATTATATGCTGATGCCCATTTGTACCATTGTGTTGAAATTCATAATAGTTTTTGTGCTTGTGGTAGTTTTAATGCTCATGATGTTAATTACGGAAGTCTTCACAAACATTCCCATAGGCAGAAGTTCTTCTGCCCATAGAAAATTTGCTCAGGTAACTTTTGCTCTTTGGAACAAGAATGCCCAAGGTAAGTCATATAGATGGGCTAGAGAGTTGGTGGAAAACAATGGGGTTGGGGGGGAGGGGGTATGACATATGGTTAGACTTTATCAAATAAAAATGTGAAAGAAAACTTTCCCAAGGTAGGGATAATTGTTGAATCAAGCTAAGTTATAATGAAGGGGCTCATATCAATGCTTGTCAACATAAAACAACTAAGGTGTACAATTCTTCAACAACTTTTTAATTTGTCAAACTAAATTGAAGTATTAGGTATGATGATAGCCCATTGGCCATCCCCTTTTAGTTTAAGGTATCAAAATAGGCCAACTAAAAGTTTATTGGGGGATGGGAGAGGGGGGTTGGTAGCTTGTCAAAATCAATTTTTAAAATGGCTTTGTGAGCATGATATAAGTTTGCCTTATATATCTACTAATGATGATACTTTATGGGCATCAATTGTCATAGAAAACACCATTTATCAACCGCATCATACATCATTGAACATTGTAGAATGACTAGATTTGTTTTGTAAATGTTATAAAACATCTGATGTAATAATTTGGAATACACACTTTTCATACTTATGTTTTTGTTTAGGTTTTCATATTTCTACTTGGTTAAGATACCGTTAAACCTAAATTTATTTTAAAGTTCATCTTAATCTTTGTGTGCATGATAATTTCCTGTCATGTTGAAGTTCATTGATGCTCATGACACAAATATAACCATCATGGTGAAAGATTATAAGATTAATTATACCAAATGTTCTAGTAACATATTAGAAACATTGTCATTTAAACACATTGAACAATGTGTTTAAATCACAAGGTTGATTTTATTTTTGAACCTAAGACATGCAAAAATAAGCAGTGGTAGTACTTACTTGTAAGAATATGTAGTGTTGCATTTGGACCCAATTCTAATACTTCAGCACAATAACTATATGCTCAATAGACTCCATATCCCCATTTGTAAGATTGGTAGTACAAAAAAAAATGGAAGACACCTGAAATAGCTGAACAATTAAAACAACAAACCAGAGAAAGCTTGCAAGGCAAGGCAAGGCAAGGCAATAGAACAGACAAATAACTGCAATCATGAGTCATTCAAGGTTTCCAAATCATAAGATGTTGCAACTTGATGTGGAAACTAGTGATTCACATGTAGAATTTCACTGTGCCAGTGATATTGTTACATACTTTTCCTATTAACTAATACCTACAAGCCAAATAATCATTTCCTTCTTATAATTTTGGTATTGTCATAAAAGATAAGAATTTTTTTTCCTTTTTTGAGTGAATTTTCATCACTTGGCAACCAAAAAAAAAGTTCCTGGGAAGACTTACACAAACAATTTTTGTGAAAAAAAAGTGCTAAAGTTGCCAAGGTTTGAGGAAAAAAATTCTGAAATTGTATAGGTAATCAAGATTTGAAAATTTTCAATGTAAGGATTACACGGGGACATCTCCCATCACAGGGGAGCAAGTTTTCATGTTGAAAAAGTCCCTTTGACAAAAAAAGTTGTCAATGGAAGATGATGTAAAAGGAAAACATCCCAATATCATCCAAAGGGGTGCTAAATCGAACCTAGGGAACAAAATAAATAACAATCTTGAGTTTGTAGCAATAAATTTTCCACTAGTTTTGGGGGAGCCAACTATTGAGCATACAAATGAAACCAAAGGAGAGAAGAACTTGAAGGAGATCTGGATGCACTCCCTGATCTCCAATGATGGGTTACTGCAAGGAGAGCTAGGGTTACAGCCAGAAGGCAGGCTTCGACTATCTCTCCAGCATCAGCAAGTATAGAAACCTTGCTTGCATTTTCAAGTTTTCTGTGGTCAAATCTTTAAGTTGAGTTGCAGACATCAAGCTATAAACTAGATAGGGGGGTCATGTAGCTGGGTACCTTGTACATTGCATCTCTGCAGCTTGGAGCATTGTAAACATGTAGAAGGTAGTTGCCAGTTGCTTGCTGGGTAGTGGGGTAAGCCGAAAGGCTTAGATGCCAGACTGCAGGTTCCAACTTCTGGTTTTCTCCAGTAATAATCAATCCACAAGTGTTGCTGCAAGAAAAAAATCCAGATATATCAGGACAAGGAAGAAACAACTTCCCAAGACAAACAGAGGCAATTGATTGTCTGTAATCTTATTCATCTGCAATCAGGAGAAAAAACATCAGGTTTGAGAGAAAACTGCTCACCACATCATTTGTATTGTGACAGGATTTCTTGTTGAAATAAGTAGACTGCCCCCCCATGGCTGATTGGACTATGCTTGGTGGCATGAGTTACAAAGGGAATGGCTTGGTCTGAGCACAGACAAGTAGCACCACACCCTGCCACTATAAAATGCCTCCTAAAAACTGGGAAATCAATGACCTGCATAGCAACCTAGTTTTCTAGGGGATATTTTCAGAGGATCTCTAATTTTCTCCAATTTAAAATTATTGATGATGGCCTGATAGGACTTCCAAAGAGGAGCTGCAATGGGAAACTGAACTGCTAGGAAGACATTTTTGAAGGTTTTTCTTCCACATCAGTACTCATGCTAGATGTGATACAGCTTCCGGAGCCAGTACTGCACCGAACCAAAAGCTTGATAGCACGCTTCTGAGTACCTTGAGTCACTTGAAGGCATTCCTGAAGATCAGCCTCACTTGCTAGTAGCATCCATTCTTCATCATCATCAAGGTACTTAAGATCAAAGGAATGACTTTCCAATTTCAGTCGGCATTGAATGTGATCTCTCAAATGCAAATACCCTGAACCTGAAGGAAACTTGAACCGCACTGTGTCTGTCCCCACTGTTGCCTTTACAGTGATTGCTGATGTTGTGTCAATTCTCTGGGGCCAAATTATTTTCTTAGTCGTGTCTCCAATGCCTGATGAAGGGGAGCTACAATCACTGATCCCATGTCCTGGAGATGCATCAAACTGTGGAGGGTCAAAAGCAGATAGGCCTGGACAACCTGCCACATCTTTTCCTTCATCACCACCTTCACCAAATGTGTAGTTACTAGATGATTCAGGTCTCTGTTCTCTGTCACCTGAGAGTTGGCCAGCCCTCAGTGCTGTGAAAGTGCATGCACCTGGGATGCACCTGGGATTCTTGTTCTCTTCCCCTTGGGCTACTTTCAACAAGTCTGCAGGTGTCTCACTGGTTACCAAGTGCTCCTTATTGACGTCACTATCAATGGGGAAATGAGTAGCCAAAGAAACTGACCAATTTCCATGCACAGGAGAATGATCTTCCTCAATGTGGATGCCTTTTACTCCTGCAACTGATGCATTATTGCCCATTAGGGTGTTAATGTGCAGAATTCCATTGGCACCCTGCACAGAATCTATGACACCTTGCAACTTCCTCAGGGATCGACTCACTTTGTTGATTTTTCTCGATGGCCACCTTGAAATGCCATGCTCCCGGCAGATCCTCTTTAGTGTTGTTGGGCACACTGCAACAGCCATAGGTCCAGACAAGTAGTCCCATATCACACATAGCCAATAGAATGCACTACCACTCAAAGAATATCCATTTCTAGCATTATGTTGCTGCACATGGAGCCTTATCCACAACAGTCAAAACTAGGAAGCTCAGGCATCAGCAGTTTCCAAATGGATATACACAAGATAACAAGTGGAAAAGGGACAAACCACCAATGCTTCTGGCTGCATCCTTGAGACTGCCAGTAAAGTATTGCTGGAGCACACTGAGAGCAACGGTCTTCTCAGCCATCCCACGCCTCCTGTCTAGTCTTCGCTTGTGAATTGAAGCATCTTGTCCTGAACAGTTGGATGCAAATGCGCAACCCATGTTTGTGACTCCAGCCCCCACAGCACCCAAAGACAATTGGTCAGACTGATAAGACTGTTGAACTTGCTGCAGTTGTGAAGGCTCCTGATTTTGTAACAAATCATTAGTCTCTGTATTACCCAGATGGCGATCCAATTGGTGTTGGTACTGCACAGGATGTTCACGTGTCTGGAGATGCAATCTTTGTTGATGATGTTGCTGATCCAATGAGGAGGGAGACACCTTGTGTGTCAAGACTGGAGTAGCAGGACCAAGCCCACATCCAGGCACAAGATCAACATCCTGCTCTTCCTTAGCTGAACAGAGCTTCAGTGGCTTGCAGTTAGCTTCAGCATCCACTGCAACGGCAACAGCTTCTTGCTCTTTCTCCAGCTCCTGGTCAGTAACAGTGCGCAAGCTTCTACAGACATGCTGCAATGTGATAGAGAGGGAGTTTAGTATCAGTTGCTGCTGTTGGCTCTCAACACAGCTTGGTGGCAGGAAAAACTCAAGAATGAAATCATCATTGCCTGTGTGAATGCTTCGCAGACGAATTGCGACAGCTGCAGATAGGCCAAACCATTTTGCGTAATGCCCAAGGGGGTACTCAGTTTTACTGTAACTCTTCACATCTTTATCAAAGACAGGTTGATTGGAAGAAAATGCTTTTCCTGGAACACCCTGTCCCTTCTCAATGGTGTGTTCCAAGCAGGCACGACGGAAACCCCACAAGTGACCATCACTCACATAGCATGGTCCATCACCTGTGTGGAGACTCATAGTACTTTTGCTAGTGCTGGTGTGGCAGTTGCATGCCTCATCAACATCAAATCGGACTCTGTTGCTGTCATTGTGAACTATAAACTTAGCACTGCCATACTGGCTTACAGGTACCCAGGTTTGGGCAAGGGGAAGCTCATGTGTCTCACACACAGCTGTCAAAACTTCTGCAATTTCTGCCACTACTGCTTGCCGTCTCTGCAACCGCATCTGCTGCACCATACACCTTATCAGCAACCATTTCAGCTGATTGTTCCAGAATTGTGTGCACAGGTTTAAGCAATCAGACGTTGTGAAGCCTTCAAAAACATGATGAAACAAAAAGCAACAAACTTAAAGGATAGAGTCTTCACACCTCTCCAGGTGCTGCAGGATCCAATCCATCAGGACAAGCCAAATCCACAGCCTGCATGTGCAAACAAACAAGCCTTTGCATCAGGATCCAAGTTCTTGACCACTTAGACAATGGATTGTGCTTCCTACCATTTGAGCTAGATGCAACAGATAGTATGATCATGATGTTCCTTCTCTTGTTCAATATCTGTTGTCTAACCCCTTCTTCTCTAGTTACCACAAAGCAGAATCAAAAGACAGACACAGTAGTTGGACATAGATTTGCCAGTGCTGGTAGACATACTACAGCAAAAGCCTGCTTTCCACAGTCAGGTTTTCACCCTGGAGATGCTGCTACACATTTCCGGTTGGAGAGTAGAACCCTGCTGTCTCCATGCATGGGTGGCTAGAGGAAAATTCTCGCTCCTAAAATCGACTCTCTGCTGCAATATCATTTTCCAATACATTGTGGGTAGGTAGTTCTTGATTCTGAACCCTCAGACTTCTGATGTTTGTTCTCGATGAGTGGAGGAGTTCAATGCGAGGACAAAAGGAGTGAGACGTGGGTGGTTTAGATCTAGATGTATACCCACCTGCAGAGCTTTACGGACGACGTCTATTTCAGGACGATATTCGACTTTTTCTGACTTCGAAACCAGCTCAATCACTGCAAGAGAGCTTCGTGAAACAGGATCCAGAACAGGAACAGCAGCGGTGCCACGCACATCATATCGTTGAGCTTCCTGGACTCGCACATACTCGTTGCTGCTGTATAACTGCACGTTCGGCGTCCACTCAGGCGCTTGGCTAAGAAACACGCGGCCCGGAAGATCACATGAGAATCCTCCTCCTCCTCCTCCTGCTGCTGACTCTTTGTCCGCAGCCGTAGGGAAGTCATACTTTTCTGAAACACTTCGGAACGACCATAGCTGGTGGTTCTTGAGCTCAAGAACATAAGGCTGGTCCCGCGTGGTTAGGCAGGTGGTCTTATTTGTATGCGTCACTGGCATCCAGACTTGCGCGAGAACATCCGGACGACATCGGCCTATGTACCTTACGGCTTGTAACAACCTATCTCGCAGAGAGAATGGAGCTGAATCTGTTCTCCCGCTTCTTCTCATTCTGCCTTCTGGCGTTAGAGCAGGACCTCTTCGTCTCCCTGGATTGCCATCCGTCCCTTGTTCCGGACATTGCACGAGAGTTGATTTTGAATCGATGAAGCTTTCCGTTTCGAAGCAGTGGCGACCGTCTGGCCCTTGATCTGCACAGCCTTTCGCAGGCCTCGTTAGTACACGGCAGAGCTTCGCCTCTGGTACTGTCTTTTCTGTCTTTACATCAGTTCTTGGCATCTGTGACGAGAGAAAGCTTGCGATATCACTGCCTCTGGGGCTGAAATACGAATCTGTAAACTCTGGAGATGGAAGACGAGTCTCAGAACAAAGGACCGCCTGCGGTTCTCCTTGTTGCGCGAGAATTGCAGGAGATTGTTCATCAAGAGCTTCAAGCAGATAGGTAGAATTGATGACAGTACCGCAAGGAGGGCAAGAAGGCGCAGCAGCAGAGGCAAACAGGCTCTGCGAGAAATTCATGAACGGAGCACTCAAATCGGTTTGATTGTTCGCCATAATCCAAGCTTCTCCTGGCAGCGGATCGAAATCCATGAGCTCGCACAAGATCATGGTGTCATCCATGATCTCTAACTTGCATTCTCCTCCTCCTCCTGAGTACGAGCTACTCACTCCCCCGCCCCGCGGCGGCGGCGGCGGCGGCGGCGGCGGCGGCGACAACTGCTGCTGCCCGAACGCCTTGAAATCAGCCGACCGCCATTGCGGTATACAAGACTGCAAGATATTACGCTCGTTCGCTTGACTAACATCCATCAGAAACAAAAAAAACCAAACCAAACCAAACCAAACAAGAAAAAAATGAACTGCAAACAAAAACACTCTTACATCTCGTGCTCTTCTCTATTCTCCTCTCTTCTAACCGCAAACTCTTGAACGACAGAACAACATGGCAACAAAAAACGCCTCAACTTCCAAGCTTTTGAACTTCTTCACTTCAAATTAAAAAAACTGCCCGAAGAAATCACTAATCTCCCTGGGGCTCCAAATTCCACCATCTACAACACACCGCTCACAATTGCCGTGCACGGCCTCTAAAGCGCTCCACTCCAGCGGTTAACATTCGTCTGCTTCTGATGCCTCTTCCCGGCTGTTTTCTACCAACAGAGCATAAAACTCCTCAGAAAAGAAAAACAAAACAAAATCACCACTCCAGAACAAGTTCAATTATGGGAATTGCAAGCCTTTGCTAGTAGCAGTTGTAGGCAGCCGCAGTAGTACATCAGCAGTTGCACGCAGCAGCAGCGCCGATCGACCATCACCGCACAAACGCCGACAAGGAACAAGCGCGGAAAACAAACCCACGAGAGAGAGACGGAAGAGGGAAGAGCAAGGGAACCACCAGCGCCGTTAAAAAGTTAACTACAGAGCTAGTTAACAAACTGAGCTCCTGTGTACAAATTGCCTGCATCAGTAGTAAGTTAGTAACAAATCAAACTATAAACTACGCAATAAGTCAACTAACTGGTAGTTGCTTATGTTTGTTAATTTAACTGGAGACGTTGACAATGGCCTAGGTACTAGGCAATGCATCGTGTAACGTGTCCGGAGTCCGTATCCATTGCGTCAGTTAGTTTGTCAATTAGTGAGTTTGCAATAGGAAGATAATTCTTGGATTACATTTTTTTAAACCAGCGGAACGCCCCCCCCCCCCCAAACAAAGATTTTGAATTAAAAACAACCAAACCCGAAAAAGTTCATTTCAAATCGAAGATGACCAAACATGATTTTTTTTGTTTTCAAATTGAAAACAGCCAAACCCAAGAAAAGCTGTTTTCGAATCAAAGATGACGAAACCCACCCCCCAAGGAAAAAAAAAAAAGTTGTTTTTGAATTTGAAGAATGGCCAACCCAAGAAAAGTTATTGTTTTTTCCAATTGAACACAACCGAAGCCCAGAAAATTGTTTCCGAATTGAAAAGGGACTCAACCCCAGAAAATTTGTTTTGGAATTGAAGATGACTAAACCCCAAGAATTTGTTCCCGAATGACAACGACGGAAGAAGACTATAGAGCATTGAGTCATGTGAACTTGCAGTTTGAGGTTTTGAAATTCTTACGAGGCTATCCATCCGTCAATAAATTGCAATTGGAACCGTGGCCTTGTATCTTGAGGGAACTACTGTGGCTACTTTATTTAGGGTGAAAATGACAAAAATTTCTGATTGGGGGAGGCGGAGGAGGATTGGTCTCTCAATACATGAAGTGGAACCCCATTGAAATGTGAGAATAAATCCAAATTGCACCGCTATGCCAATGAAAGAAGTATACTAGGTAATTTCCTCTTGTCAAAGGTGCCGGACACCACCCAAATTCTTGGTACATAGCTTCCACAGGTGAAAGAAGTATACTAGGTAAATTCCTCTTGTCAAACTTGCCGGACATATGAACCACACTCTGGCCACTTACCGTCTGCCACAAGTTTGTGAGTAGGAACCCAAAACCAGGGTTTATGGCCCCCCAATGCAGAAAAGAATTAAAAATTAAAATAAAAATCCTATATGTGCTCCTAACTGTGTGCATGGGGGTTTCACTCTTGAACCTTGTGGGAAAAGAAGACAACATCCCCATGAAACTTCGTTGTGAAAGATTGCGGTTCTCTCAACCTTGAAAAAAGCCACTAAAGTTATACATGCCTACTAATGCTAAACTTGATCACCGACGGATGAAGACCAAGTGGCCGGAATACCTTTACAACTAGCTACCCCCCCCGCCTCCACCCCCACCCACCCCACACTGCTCTCTTTCTTTTTTCTTTTTTTTAAATCAATATTCATTTT
>Ga0116227_10013336_pt1 | contig 12958 bp, 8 predicted proteins | sample S1TSphgellanicum_FD_89693 | JGI IMG/M metagenome (GOLD analysis project Ga0116227, IMG submission 89693) | Host-associated microbial communities from peat moss isolated from Minnesota, USA - S1T2_Fb - Sphagnum magellanicum MG | ecosystem: Host-associated > Plants > Peat moss > Unclassified...
GGTAACTTTTATGCAACCGGTAACATTGTCGATCTGCACAACTATCCAAACCCGGCTATGCCGAGGGCCGAGATCTTTGGAAAAACCGAGGCCGTTGTATTGGGTGAATTCGGCGGATTAGGCTGGCCGGTTGAAGGGCATACCTGGAAAATAAAACGTACCTGGGGCTATCAGAACTTTAAAAATGGAGAAGAGCTCTTCGCCAAATACGCCACGTTTACCGACCGTTTGCAGGAGTTGATCCGTTTGGGCTTATCTGCAGCGGTTTATACACAAACCACAGATGTGGAAGGCGAGGTGAACGGCTTTATGACCTACGACCGTAAGGTGATAAAAATGCCTGTGGAATCGTTACAAAAAGCTAACGCTAAACTATTTGATCCTGCGTTGGTAAAATAATATATAAAAAATATGCCGGTAAAAAACATGTTGAGGAATAAGAAAAGTGCGGGCGTTATAGCACTGTTGCTCGGGATCTCCGTTCAGTTGTGCAACGCCCAAACAGGTGTGAAAGCGACAAGCATAAATAAAATTGATAACGACGCGCAGAACGCTTTTTATGTAAATAACCGTGCACCGTTACAGCAGCAACATTTTATAAAGCTGCCGGTTGGCAGTATAAAAGCAGGCGGCTGGCTAAAGAAGCAGATGGAACTGCAGCGGGATGGCCTTACCGGTAACCTCGGTGAGATCAGCATCTGGCTTTCGCGTAAAAACAACGCGTGGCTAAATAAGGAAGGAAAAGGGGAGTACGGCTGGGAAGAATTACCCTACTGGCTAAAAGGTTATGCCGACATTGGCTACATGCTGAACGATAAGAAGATGATCGACAGCGCCATGTTCTGGATAAACGCAGTGCTAAATAATCAGCGTGCTAACGGCGACTTTGGCCCTGCAGTAGAACATAATGGCAACCGCGACCTTTGGACAAATATGCCGATGCTGTGGTGTCTGCAGTCGTATTACGAATACTCGAAGGATCCGAGGGTTATCCCTTTCATGACCCGCTATTTTAAATATGAGCTTTCGGTACCTGATAATAAGTTCTTACAGGATTACTGGGAGAATAGCAGGGGAGGGGATAACATGCTGAGCGTGTACTGGCTTTACAACCGTACCGGCGACAAATGGCTGCTTGACCTGGCAACCAAACTTGATAAGGCTACCGCTAACTGGCGCCAGGCTGATAACCTGCCCAATTGGCATAATGTGAATATCGCCCAGTGTTTTCGGGAGCCGGCAACCTATTTTATGCAAAGTAAAAATGAAGCCGATCTGAATGCTACCTATAACGACTTTAAACTGGTAAGGGATATTTACGGACAGGTACCCGGCGGTATGTTCGGTGCAGATGAAAATGCCCGTAAAGGGCATGATGACCCACACCAGGCGGTAGAAACCTGTGGCATGGTTGAGCAGATGACATCGGATCAGCAGCTTTTAAGTAATACCGGCGACCGTTTTTGGGCGGAAAACTGCGAAGATGTAGCCTTTAATACGTTCCCGGCGGCATTTATGCCTGATTACAGATCGTTGAGATATTTAACGGCGCCTAATATGGTATTGAGCGATGGCAAGGATCATGCGCCCGGCATAGCGAACGAAGGGCCATTTTTAATGATGAATCCGTTCAGCAGCCGTTGCTGCCAGCATAACCATGCCGCCGGTTGGGTTTATTATGCTGAAAATAGTTGGATGGCTACGCCTGATAACGGACTAGCAGCGCAACTGTATACCGAGGGTTCAGTAAAGGCAAAAGTGGGAAATGGGGTACAGGTAAATATTTCCGAAATGACCCGTTATCCGTTTGCGGGTGATATCGAATTTACCTTAACTGCGGCAAAGCCAGTTAATTTTCCGCTTTACCTGCGCATCCCGGCCTGGAGCAAGGGCGCATCGATTAAGATTAATGGCAAGAATGTGGATGTAAATGCAGATGGCGATTATGTCCGGTTATCTAACACCTGGAAAAACGGTGATAAGATCTCGCTGCATTTACCGATGGAGCTGAAGGTGCGCGAATGGGATAAGAATAAAAACAGCGTAAGCATCAATTACGGTCCGTTAACCTATTCGTTGAAGATCAGCGAAGAGTATATTAAGCAGAATAGCAAGCTTGCTGTAGAAGGTGATTCCAAATGGCAGCCCAATGCTGATCCGGAAAAATGGCCTGCTTATGAGATCAAGGCGAGCTCGCCATGGAACTATGGTTTATTAATAGATCAACAGCATCCTGAAAATTCCATCCAGATCATTCACCGTGCCTGGCCGAAAGACAACAATCCTTTTACCAATGCCAATGCCCCAATAGAGTTAAAAATAAAGGGAAAGCAACTTCCCGGCTGGACAATGGATCAGAATGGCTTGTGTGGTGTGTTACCTCAAAGCCCTGTGAAAAGCGAAGCACCGGTATCCGAATTAACGTTAGTTCCGATGGGTGGTGCCAGGTTGCGAATTTCAGCATTCCCGGTAACGGAATAAAAGATTAAAATTAAGATGCCAGTGAACTTAAGCCGGTTTGTTAAATGTATAGTATTGCTGCTTTTGTCTTTGCAGTTTGCAAAGGCACAGCAGAAAGGAGCAACGGTAGAAAATCAACCGCCGTCTCCTTTATACCGCGACCCGATCTATGACGGCGCAGCCGATCCGGTGTTAGTTTATAACCGCGGCGAACATGAGTGGGCAATGCTGTACACACAGCGCAGGGCCAACGTGCCATTGCCGGATGTGGCGTTTTGCTATGGAACTGCCATCGGCATGGCTACTTCTAAAGATCATGGCCACACCTGGGTTTATCGGGGAGCGCCCAACCTGGAGTTTGAGCATGGTTTAAATACCTTTTGGGCGCCGGATATTGTATACGAAAATGGCATCTACCACATGTTTGTGGTGTATATACGAGGTGTTTACAGCCATTGGGATGGTGACGCACATTTGGTACATTATACCAGCAAAAACTTATGGGATTGGAAATACGAGGGCCCGGTAAACCTGCCGGATCATAATATTATCGACCCGACATTGATAAAGCTTCCCGATGGTAAGTGGCACATGTGGTATAAAGACCAGCATTTGGGCAGCATTACGATGACCGCTCAAAGCGATGACCTGGTTAACTGGAAGGCTGAAAATAAACCGGCCATTGCCGGCCAGCCGCATGAGGGCCCAAAGATCTTTTGGTTTAAAAACTATTATTGGATGATCACTGATGAATGGCACGGGCAACGCGTTTACCGGTCGGATGATGCAAAGGCCTGGACGAGACAGGGCATGGTTTTAGATAAGCCGGGGACACGACCGGAGGACACTCCGACAGGTGCCCACGCGGACGTAGTTGTTTCCGGCGAACATGCCTACATTATATACTTTACCCATCCCGGAAGGAAAACCCACCAGGATGACGGCGGACTGGATAAGGATGGAACGTTTTCGTACTCAACCAAACGAACATCCATTCACGCTGCAGAGCTTGAATTTAATGGCGGTACCCTGGTTTGCGACAGGGACAAACCTTTCGGCTTTTGGCTGGGCGATATAAACGACAGATAAATTGCCTGCTGCACAAACAGAATAAAACACACTAAATAATATGCAAAATAAACTAAGATTGATTGCGGTTGGAGCATTAATGCTGGCGGGTATGCGGCTTTCAGCACAACAAAAAGCATTGAGGCCGGTATGGTCGGAACAGAAAGCAAAAACATGGTATGCGCAAAACCAATGGTTGGTAGGCAGCGATTTTATACCGAGCACTGCCATTAACCAGTTGGAAATGTGGCAGGCCGATACCTTCGACCCTAAAACAATCGATCGTGAGTTAGGTTACGCCCAGGGAATAGGGATGAATGTGATGCGTGTGTTTTTACATCACCTTGCATGGCAGGAAGATCCGGAAGGATTTAAAAAGCGTGTAGATGCCTACTTGGCGATCTCCAGTAAACACGGCATTAAAACCATGTTCGTGTTTTTTGACGATTGCTGGAATAAAGAACCAAAAACCGGCAAACAACCTGAACCAAAACCAGGCATCCACAATTCGGGTTGGGCGCAGGATCCCGGACAACCGGCCTCAGAAAATCCGGCTAACTTCCCTATCTTGGAAAAATATGTAAAAGACGTGCTAACGCGTTTTGCCAATGATAAACGCATCCTGCTTTGGGATTTGTATAACGAGCCGGGCAACTCGGATAAGGGCCTTAAATCGTTACCGTTGTTAAAAGAAGTTTTCAAGTGGTCGCGCCAGGTAAACATTACGCAGCCGGTGAGTGCAGGTTTGTGGCGTTGGGATTATGAAACTTTAAATGCGTTCCAGGCTGCAAATTCGGATGTGATCACTTATCATGATTATGACCCTGCCGAAGATCATTTAAAATTAGTGCAGTTATTAAAGGTTAACGGTCGTCCGCTTATCTGTACCGAGTACATGGCACGTCCGCGTAACAGTCTATTTAGTACGGTGTTGCCTATGTTGAAGAAAGAGAACGTTGGCGCAATTAACTGGGGCTTTGTTTCTGGTAAAACCAATACCAAATATGCATGGGATACGCCGCTTCCTGATGGCAGCGAGCCAAAATTATGGTTCCATGACATTTTCCACGAGGACGGTACGCCTTATATAAAAGAAGAAACAGATTTGATAAAGAATTTAACAGGCAGAGGAAAGTAGTAGATTGTCTGAACTAAGATTTTTAGGATTTGATGATTGTCATGATTGTAGTGTAATAACAAATCGGAGAAATCCTTTAATCAAATAAATCCCGGTTCAGACAAACTGAAAGCGTCAATCACATTGGCGCTTTTTTTGTTTACTACCTTGGTATTTTAACACCTTATCGCCAGCCGGTTATCGCCGAAAACAAAATATATTCGCTTATTAATTTTTTTTTATAAACAAAGGGTTACAATTTCGCATAAGTTGTATTAAGTAGTAAGCAAACTGTGAGTAAAGAGCTAAATAACGGAATACCTGCTGATAGCGAAGTTATTATGGGTATCCTTAATAATTCGGAAAGTGTATTGAAGCGGTTGTACCTGGCTTATTTTCCGATGGTATTACAATTAATTATTAATAATAATGGTGATGCCGATGATGCTAAAGATATTTACCAGGAAGCCATTATCGTTCTTTATAATAAAGTTAAGGCCGGGGATTTTGAGTTAAGCAGCAAGCTTAAAACATATATCTACTCGGTTTGTCGCAGGCTTTGGCTTAAAAGGCTAAGCCAGATGAACCGGTACGGCGGCGATATAAAAGATTTCCAGGAGTATTTATCTGACGAGGATGAAACTGAAAGGAATAACGATAGGGATATAGAGTTTGATAAAATGGGCAACGCCCTTAAATTATTAGGCGAGCCCTGTAAAACTATTATAGAAGATTTTTACATACATAACAGATCGATGCAGGAGATCTGTGAGAGTTTTGGCTACACCAACGCGGATAACGCCAAAACCCAGAAATACAAGTGCCTGCAAAGGCTGAAGAAGTTATTTTTTCAGCAGAAGTAAGGAGAGCAAAGCAATGAGCGATAACCAACTAATAGAAGTAATTGAGCGGTACCTTAATGGCGAAATGAGCCAGGAAGAGTCGGCCCGTTTCGAGATGCTTCGCAATGAAAATGCTTCGGTTAACAACCTGGTAACCGAGCACAAAGACTTTACGAACCTTATTAAACAGTATGGCGAACGTTTGGAACTGGAAAGACGCCTCAATGCCATTCACGATGAGATTGACGTGCACTCGCTGAAAGAAGAGCTGATGATCCATCCATCATGGATAGTTCAGTTGTGGCGTAACCATCACTCGAAAATTTCGGTAGCTGCATCTATCGCTATTTTCGCAGTACTGTGCACGATGTTTTTTACCGGGTATTTAAATAACCATGACAATAATTATGTTAAGCTGAAGCTTGATGTTCAAAAGATCAAACAAAAAACTGATAATTTAGATAGCAGGGTTAATAAACTGAATGTACACGTTGCGCCTAAACCAGCCGACAATCCCGGTAATTTCAGGGGTACAGGTTTTGCAATTTCGTCGAACGGGTATATCGTTACCAACTACCACGTAGTGAGGGATGCAGATGATGTTTATGTTCAGAATGATGAGGGCAAGTCGTTCAAGTCGAAAGTTATTTACACCGATCCGCAATCGGACATTGCCATATTATCGATAAATGACACCGCTTTCCGGTCGTTGGGTGCGATACCTTACAGCTTTAAAAAATCGGAAAGTGAGATAGGTGAAAATGTGTTTACCCTTGGCCGCCCACGCGATGGCGTTATCCTGGGTGCCGGTTTTTTAACGGCAAGCACCGGGTTTAAAGGCGATACCACCCAATACCAGGTATCAACCCCGGTTGATTTCGGAAATAGCGGTGGCCCCTTACTGGATAATAAAGGCAACCTGATAGGGATCATTGACGCAAAGGAAACCCATATTGAGGGTGCAGCATTTGCAGTTAAATCAAGCTACTTATTAAAGGCGATACAGGAGATCCCAGCCGATTCGTTACAAAAACCTTTGATAATGAATTCGAAAAATTCACTAACCGGCTTGAATGAGAAACAGCAGGTTAAAAAGATCAGAAAATACGTTTTTATGGTTAAAGTGTATAATCAATAAGGTTTTCCCAAAAAACAATCATATATATCTAATGACGCCTGGGTTTATGCCCGGGCGTTTTTTATTGTGGTAAATGAAACCATATGATTACGAAGGCAGAAGGAAATTTCTTCAACTTGTGAAGTTTTATAAGGGTAGCCGCTACGCGGCATAAAACAGATGATGTTTTTATTCTACAAACGGGTAGCCCCGATGGGGCAACAACCATTAATAGTTATTTCGCGTTGCACAATTTTTTTGATTTTTTGACTATAGGCTCCGGACTCAAGACTCCCAACTAACCTCTACCTATCCACCTCGCCAAGTACAAAATCGATAGAGCCGACGATGGCGATCAGATCGGCTATCATTACGCCTTTGGCGATCTCGGGTAAAACAGACAAGTTATTAAAGCTGGGCGCACGTGCCTTTACGCGGGTTGGGATCTCCGACTTTCCGTCAGCAATAAAATAAAAACCAAGTTCACCTTTAGCACCTTCGCAGCGTACATAATAATCCTGCGCTTTTGGAATGGTTTTTCGGGGAAGTTTGGCGCGGGGATCAAAATCGGGGGTGCGTTTCAACTCTTTTTGCAACCGGTCGAGGCACTGCTCAATCATGTGTAACGACTGCTCAATTTCGTCCACACGTACCTTATAACGGTCCCAGCAGTCGCCTATGGTGCCCATTTCACCTTTTCCTATTGGTACATCAAATTCCAGTTCGGGATAAACGGAATAACCGTCTATCCGGCGCAAATCCCATTTGAGGCCCGATCCGCGCAGCATTGGTCCGCTGCAGGCATAGTTGATAGCTACGTCAAGCGGTAAAACTCCAATATTAGCAGTACGGCTGATGAATACCTGGTTGTCGGTCAGCAACTCGTTTAACTCCACCATTTTGGGCCTAAAGTAGTTTATAAAATCGCGGCAACGCTCCTCGAAACCAACCGGCAGATCGTAAAATAAACCGCCGACCCAAATGTAATTATAAAGCATACGCGACCCGGAAGCCCATTCAAGCAGCCCCATGATATGTTCCCTGTCGCGGAAGCACCATAAAAACGGAGTAAAGGCGCCGATATCGATGCCATAAGTTCCGATGGCGATCAGGTGCGATGCAATGCGATTCAGTTCGCAAACCAGTACGCGGATGTATTCCACCCTTTTGGGGATGTCTTTATCAATACCCATCATCCGTTCGACACCCATTACAAAAGCGTGGCTGTTGTTCATGGAGGCCAGGTAATCCAGCCGGTCTGTAAACGGAATGGTTTGCTGATAAGTAAGTGATTCCGCATGTTTCTCGAAACAGCGGTGCAGGTAGCCGATATGCGGGATAACCTCTTTAACTATTTCACCATCGGTGATCAGTTCGAGCCGTAAAACTCCATGCGTGGATGGATGTTGCGGCCCCATATTGAGCACCATATCTTCAACGGAAGCAGCCGCTATTTTTTTTAGATAGTTGTTTAACGCTTCGGTGTATATGGTATCTGTACTGTTCAATGAGTTTGCCTGCTTTATACGGGCTTCAAATTTATTGAAATAAAGAGTTAAATAGTTAATAAATATGAATAAGAACTGTTGAAATTTATTATTCCTAAATTATGCTTGCATCGCGTATTTGGTCTGAATCAGGATGGGTGAGGGCTTCGCCGTCTACAGAATTTTAGAATTTGCAAGATCATTGAGGCTAACTTGTCAAATTAGTTTCTGAACAAGTTTCCGCCATACATTCTGTTAATTCTAAAATTCTGTAAATTCTGATTCAGACACCCCAATCATGGCAATCCTTTAATCCTTAAATCATGGTTCAGACAATACAACCAGACAATCTAAACCATTTAATCCATCGCTTGTTAACTTATTACAACACAAGGAGGAACAAACGATGAGCCTGGAAACGTATGCTACCAAAAGGGATTTTACCAAAACTCCCGAACCTAAAGCAGGGAAGAGCAAAAACAAGAATAAGCTGATGTTTGTTATACAGAAGCACGACGCTTCGCACCTGCATTATGATTTCCGGCTGGAGATGGAAGGGGTGTTAAAAAGCTGGGCCATACCGAAAGGCCCGTCTACCGATCCCAAAACCAAGCGACTGGCCATGATGGTGGAAGACCACCCGTTTGATTACCGCAATTTTGAAGGCATCATCCCGCAAGGGGAATACGGCGGTGGTACCGTGATTGTTTGGGATGAAGGAACCTATGAGCCTATTGAAGAGATAAAGGGGAAGAAGGAGCGGGAAAAGGCTTTATTAAAACAGCTTAAGTCGGGCCAACTAAAAATAAAACTCCATGGCGAAAAACTGGAGGGTGAATTTGCCTTGGTAAAAACACACGGCATGGGTGAAAATGCCTGGCTGCTGATTAAGCATAACGATGATTTTGCATCAACTAAAGACATCACTAAACAGGATAAATCCGTACTTTCCGGTAAAACCATTGAGGCTATGGCGAAAAATGGCGACAAGGTTTGGAAAGATGGGCATGAAGAGTCCATTAAAGAGGAACCAAAGAAATCCGGTAAAAAAAAAGTCCATGAGGCCGCAGTAGAGGAGGCGCTTGTCGCCTCGGAAAAAGTAGCCGATGATGAAGCAATCGATGTTGCAGCCCTATTAAAAAAAGCGCCTAAATCGGCTATGCCAAAGGGTATAAAGCCCATGCTGGCCACGTTGGTTGATGAACCGTTTGATGATGAAGACTGGGTTTACGAGGTTAAATGGGACGGTTACCGTGCTTTGGCTTTTATTGATAAAGACGAAACGCAATTGCTATCCAGGAACAATAAAACCTTTAACGAAAAATTTTACCCGATCTATAACATCCTGAAAAAGTGGAATATTAACGCCGTAATCGACGGCGAAATAATGGTGTTGAACGACAAAGGTGTTTCCAACTTTGGTAACCTGCAGAATTGGCGCAGCGAAGCTGACGGCGAGTTGATTTATTACGTTTTCGACCTGTTATGGTACGATGGTAAAAATCTGATGAATTTACCGCTTAACCAACGGCAGGCTGTGTTGAAGGAAATGCTGCCGTCGGATGATGACCGTGTTCGCCTGAGTAAAGTGTTCAGTGCAAGCGGGATCGAATTTTTCCAGGCTGCAGAGCGGATTGGGTTAGAGGGTATCATCGCAAAAAAGGGAAACAGTACTTATACGCCGGATAACCGCTCGCGCGAGTGGCTTAAGATAAAGGTACACAAGCGGCAGGAGGTGGTTATTGCCGGTTTTACAAAAAATGCTGATACGGCTAAACAGTTTAGTTCGCTTTTGCTTGGTGTTTATGAAGACGGGGCCTTACAGTATGTGGGTAAGGTGGGTACCGGTTTTTCGGACAAACTTCAAAAGGAGATGATGGCGCAATTTAAGCCGCTGATAACCGATAAAAGTCCGTTCGAAAGCATTCCCGATATCAATAAGCCATCGCGTTTCCGGCCCGATCCGCCGAAAGCGAAAGCAACCTGGCTTAAACCCGAGCTGGTATGCGAGATCAATTTCAGCGAGGTTACCAGCGATGGGGTGTTCAGGCACCCGTCTTTTCAAGGGATGCGGGTAGATAAAAAAGCAAAAGATGTAGTACGTGAAACTGCAACAAATACAGATGAAGTTATGGAGGCAATTGAAAAAGAGGAAAAAAAGGACGTGCATGCCGACGCTATCAGGCCGCCCAAAGACAAAGACCGCAAAACATTGCTGAACCCGACCGAAGAAACGCAGGTGCGTAAGATCTGCGGCAAGGAATTAAAATTCACCCACTTAAGTAAAGTTTACTGGCCCGAAGACAAGGTTACCAAGCGGGATATGTTTAACTTTTATTACCAGGTGGCTGAATATATTTTACCCTATTTAAAAGACAGGCCGATGTCGCTCAACCGTTTTCCCGGCGGGATCCATGAACCGAGCTTTTACCAGAAGGATGTGAAGGACAAGGCGCCTGAATGGGCTAAAACTTTCCCATACACTAACGGGGATGGCGAGCACAAAGAGTATTTGGTTGGCACCGATGAGGCCAGCTTGCTGTGGATGGCTTCATTGGGCTGTATAGAAATGAACCCCTGGTTTAGCAGAATCCAATCGCCGGACAACCCGGATTATTGCGTGATAGACCTGGATCCTGATAAAAATACCTTCGACCAGGTAGTAGAAGCGGCATTGGAAGTGAAAAAAGTGCTTGACGCGATTGATGTGCCATCGTATTGCAAAACATCCGGTTCAACCGGGATGCATATTTATATCCCGATGGAAGGGAAATATACCTACGATCAATCGCAGTTGTTTGCGCGGATAATTGTGGAGGCTGTCCACAAGCAGATTCCGGATTATACCAGCCTTGAAAGGATGGTAGCGAAACGGCATGGAAAAATGTACCTTGATTTTTTACAAAACCGGCCGGGTGCCACTATTGCAGGCCCGTATTCGTTGCGGCCAAAACCTGGTGCTACCGTATCGATGCCGCTGCACTGGGATGAAGTAAAGCCGGGCTTAACCATGAAGGATTTTACGATCTTTAATTCCATCGACCGGCTGAAAGTTGAAGGAGATTTATTTAAGGGAGTGCTGGGTAAAGGTATCGACCTGGAGAAAACCATCAAAAAAGCGCAAAGCATTTTTGATGCTTAAAAATTAGTTGTTATGAGGAGTTAATTATTGCCTTTGGGCTTTTTGCTTTCCGCTTTTAGCTTGTAATATCATGCCTTCGTCTGTAGTTGCCGCTTTTAAGTATAATGCTACCCGCCATATTTTGCGGATCACTTATGTATCCGGTAAGATTTATGATTATAAGAACGTGCCGGAAAGTATTTATAACGAGATGAAGGAAGCACCCTCTAAAGGAACGTTTTTGAATAATGTGATCAAAAGGAATTATGCTTTTAAGAAAGTTAAATAGTCTTTTCGTGATGTTAGGTAAAACTTACGAAGTTTTCAAAACTTCGTAAGTTTGGCGTCTGCGAAACATCTCCTTTGTCGGGATGACAAAACAGAAAATTGGGGATAACAAAAAGCCCCTGAGAAGATTTCCTCAGGGGCCATTATAAAGTTTACGTTGTGGTTCTTGTTAAACTGCGTCGGATAGCGAGGTGAAGGTAAATTCCTTAATCCTCATTGGCGGGATCAACGCACTCGAGAACGATTCACCGCTTACTGTGCGTTCCGGTTTGCCTAAGGCGTCCAGGTTATTTAGCATGATTACCGGGCTTTCGTTAAAACGCATGTTTTTGATCGGGAACTTGATCTGCCCGTTCTCAATATAAAAAGTACCGTCGCGGGTTAAGCCTGTGTATAGCAGGGTTTGCGGATCAACCGGGCGGATATACCACAAACGGGTGATCAATATCCCTTTGTCGGTTCCTTTTATCAAGTCTTCCAGGGTGGCATCGGTGCCATCCATAATTACACCTCCTGGGTATGGAATTGCTTTTACGCCTTGCTTTTGCGCCCAATAGCGGGAATAAGTAAGGTTTTTAAGCACGCCTTTTTCAATCCAGCTGATCTTTTCCTGCGGACGGCCATCACCACTCCAACTGCTGGTAGGCAGATCAGGGTTGGACGGGTCCGAATAAATATTGATGCGTTCGTCAACCAATTTTTCGCCAAGTTTGGTTTTCCCCCCAGGCTTACTTAAAAAGCTGCGGCCTTCGTCGGCAGTACGTGCATCCAGTCCGCCGTATAATTGCTCAAGCAATACAATGCCTGCGGCCGGCTCCATGATCACGGTATATTTGCCCGGCTCAATGGCTTTGGCGCCCACTGATTTGGTAGCCTTGGCGGCTGCCGTTTTGGTGAATGACAAGGTATCCAGCTTACTTACATCGTTGTAATCCTTGGTAGAATATCCTGAACCCTGGCCGTCTTCGGTACGCATGGTGATCGAAAAGCTGGCATCAGTTGAAGTATCGTAAGCAAAAAGACCGTGCGAATTCATCATCGATGAAAATGAAGCGCTGTTTTGTAAATAGCCCGCTGCCGTAAGTTTGTTATCTTTTGCTATCTGCAAGCTTTCGGCAACCTTGTCGGTACGGAATTTTGGTGTGATATCTGCAGTTTCCTGGAAAAACTCCTTTGAGCGCGGCATGTAGGTCTGCGGGCCTAAAAACGATACAAATTCCGGGTTTTCCGGTGCAAAATTAGCCAGGCTTTCTGATAAGCGCACAGCTTTTTCTATAGATGCATCGTCATATTCATTAAGGGTAACTACTCCCAGTTTTTTACCAAATGCCGATGAAATAACCATATTGGTTTGCCCGATAGAGCCGCTGGTAGAAACGGCATTACGTGCGTAACGTACGTTACCTGAATCGGAACCGCTGAAATTAACCTCACATTCGTCTGCTTTTGAATAGCTAA
>Ga0116227_10013337_pt1 | contig 12958 bp, 12 predicted proteins | sample S1TSphgellanicum_FD_89693 | JGI IMG/M metagenome (GOLD analysis project Ga0116227, IMG submission 89693) | Host-associated microbial communities from peat moss isolated from Minnesota, USA - S1T2_Fb - Sphagnum magellanicum MG | ecosystem: Host-associated > Plants > Peat moss > Unclassified...
CTTTTTTCCTTTTTTTTTTTTTTTTTTTTTTTTCAATTTTTTTTTTTTTTTTTTTTTTTTTTGGTTTTTTTTTGGGTTTAATTCTTTTTTTTCCTATTTATTTGAAAAAAAAAAAATAATCCCCCCCCCCTCCCCCAAAAACAAAAAAAAGTCCAACTCGGATGGACGAACCCCAACTCGGGGGAACTCTCCTCCGTGTTGACATGTTAAAATCTTTTTGAACCCCATATAATAAGCAAAGGAAGGTATTGATTATTATTATCATGTGCGGTTTGTTCCGATTCGTTTTTAGCACACTTTTTTTTTCCTTCTTCTTACTGTGAAATTTCCAACTCCGTAAGTAAAGTGAGTGAGTATATACGGGTGTTATAATGTGTGTTCGATTTGTTTTTTGACATTTTTTTTCCGCCTTTAGGAGGGGGGAAAGGGGGTGGTGTGGAGGGTGGGGCGGATGATGTTGTTTTTCTCAATTCAATCGGAAGTAAGTGAGTTCATCCCAATTCCGAGCCCTGAAAGAAACAGGAAAAAAGAATCATTGAAAAAGAAGAAAAAAAAAAAAAAAAAAAAAAAAAATAAAAAAAAAAAAAAAAAAAAAAAAAGGAAAAAAGAATCGGTGAACATGTTGACAATTTCGTACCTACCAGGTTGGCCTGAAAAGACAATAATAATAATAATAATAATAGCAACCACAATAATAATAATAATAATAATATGTGACGACAAGTTAGGCTAGGTGTGGAGGATGAGATTCGTCACATTTTACCAACCAACAGAGGAAATGTAAAAGTTACCCCACATTCATCGACGACTTTGACACCCGGGACGCACATTCATTGACAGACAGACTCGCACACACACAGAGGACGTACATTCATCGACGACAGCGGGATGGACATGCATCGAACGACAGATAGACGTACATTCAACATCGACGACAGCGAGAAGGACATTCATCGACAGACAGACAGAGGACGTACATTCATCGACGACAGCGGGATGGATATGCATCGAACGACAGAGGACGTATGTTCGTCGACGGACGGAGGATGCACATTCATCGACGACGGCCGCGGCAGCTCCGGCACGCAGCCGAGCCGAGTCCGTCGTTGCGGATGCTGTGTTGGTGTGGGGAGAGAGAGAGAGAGTATCACGCGGACTCTTTCCGCGCCGATCTCATTCGCTTCTTTTGCAGCAGCAGCATCATCGGCATCCAAGGCGCATGCGCAAGTATCGTCGTCTAAGATCGACATGTGCTCTTGAATTCTCTCCTCTTCTTCTCTCAGCATTCATTCTTTAGAACCTGCACTTCTTCAATTGTTTTTCCCCAATTGCCTGCAATATTATGTGCTGCCCAAGAGCGATCTCTCCTTCCTTCCTTCCTGCCTTCATTCCTTCCTTGTGAGTATTGTTGCAATTGTTGTTTGTTCGCCTCCCTCCTGTCGATAGCAGTTATAGTAGTAGTTTGCGAGAATTGTGGATTCAGTTTTGAGTTTTCATAGCCTGATTCTCTTCTGGGAGTGGTTTGGAAGGAACTTTGTTTGTTTGTTTGTTTCCCCTTGTGGTGAGAACTGGCTGGTGCGTCACAGACAGATCTGAGAGTTTCGAGGAGCTGCCGCTGCCGCTGCCGAAGGGCTTTTTTTTTTTGCTTCGTTCACCAAGCTTCGTGGTTGTGTTTGGAAGAGTTTTTTTCGGTGTGTGAACTCTTGAGGGAGTCTTCTGGTTGTATGCGTGCATTTTGTGAAAGTGAGCTTTTCCGAGTTGTAGCGAAGAGAAGCTTTGTTTGATTGCAAAGCAATTGCAGGGGACTTGAGTAGCAAGCCTTTCGAGATCACAAGAGTTTTGGAGCCTCCTCAATTGTCTTCTAGAGAACCAATTCCTCTCGAAAGACTGTGATCTGATCTGTTTTTACTATGCACCCCCGGCCGCGAGGAGGAAGAAGTCCTCGGCGCAGTCCACCTGAGAGTCCCGATTCTTGTTGCTTCTGTTGATAGATCGATCACGGGATTTTGTTTCTCCGGGTGATCAGATCCGATACCTGCTGCTCTTGCTGCTGCTGCGATCATGGTGGGGTACGATTTGTCAGTGCCGCAGAAACCAGCATGGTTAGAGGCGCTTTTGAGCGAGAAATTCTTCGTCCCATGCACAAAGCACGCCGCATTGAAGAAGAACGAGAGGAACGTCTTCTGCGTCGACTGCAATGGGGGAGTATGCCAGCATTGCTGCGTGAGCAGCAGCCGAGGAGGAGGAGGGCATCACCATACTCATTGTCTGCTGCAGATCAGGCGCTATGTGTACCACGATGTCATCCGCCTCCAAGACATGCAGAGACTGCTGGATTGCTCGCAAGTGCAGACCTACATCATCAACAGCTCCAGAGTCGTCTTCCTCAATCAAAGGCCACAACCTCGTCCTTCAAAGGGACTCGGCAACGCGTGTGCCACTTGTGACCGCAGTTTACAAGACTCTTACAGCTACTGCTCTGTTGCTTGCAAGGCCGATGCTGCAATTCGTCAAGCTGCTGGTCATCGTCGAAGACTCAGCTTGGTGATCACAAACAGCAGCAAGTCCTTGCTACCAAGCCTGAAGAAAGCCGCCGCCGCCAAGCTCCTTGACATGAAGGAAGAACGAGAAGAAGAATCACTTAGGGTTCAAGAAGAAGAAGAAGAAGAAGAAGAAGGATCTGATTCTCCTGCATCTGATGACATGCGGATTCCTCCGACCCAAACCTCATCAACTCGAACTGGCAGCGATGGAGGCGTTGGTGGCGGCTTATGCGGGACAGCCATCACCTCCACAGCTGGGTCCACCATGATGCCTAAGAAGCTTAGGAGCGGTCGCCTTTCAGTGCTTGCAACTTCTCCAAAATCGGTACTCCAGCTTGTCCCAGTCTCTTCTTCCGTGAAGCGAAGAAAAGGCATCCCTCACAGATCTCCCGTTTGCTAGGTCTTCTTCTTCTTCCTCTTTTCCATCTTGATCTTCAAATTCAGCTTCACTGCTACAGCAGCGGCATCTCTAGAATTAAGTAAATTCCATAGCCAGTACTTGCAGCAATTCAGTTTACTCTACTTCTTCTCTCAATTTTTTAGCTCAACTTGCAAATTAAGCAGATGGCGTCCGAGGGAGTTTTGACATCAAATTTGAAAGGTCTCTGATGGTGCTGCGTTCAGCTCGATCATGTTTCGGAGCTGAATGTCTCTGTCAGCTCAACATGTCTCAGACTTGCGCTCAGCTCAATTCTTTATTAAGTTTTTAAGATACATGTCTGCTTGTCAGCTTGATTCTTTTATCAAGCTTTTAAGATACAGGTGCGCTCAATGTCAGCTTGATTCTTGTATCAAGCTTTTAAGATCATGTGGCGCTTGTCAGCTCGATTCTTTTATCAAGCTTTTCAAGAGATTTGAGCTCAGCTCAATTCTTTATCAGGTTTTTGAGATTTGCACACAGCTTGATTCTTTATTATTAAGGCTTTGTTTTGGCTTGAATTTGTTGATGCAACTTCATTACTTTTGTAAATTGAAACAATTGACTTGTCTTCAAGAAATTGGGATGTAATTTTCCATCACTGAATGAGCCACCATTTCAATGTGAGCTACAATTTGTGAAATAGAGACACACTCCATTTTAGGGAATGATAGGTTGCCATGCACTCTCTTTGGTTTGTGTCATGATGTCTCAGAGACTGATGCTAAATTTGAGATTTGTGTTCAGCTTGATTCCTCATCAAAAATTTGTTTTTGGCTCGAATTTGTTGATGCAACTGAATGACTGCTTCTCACATAATTGTGACCCATGAAGCTCAATTCTGATGCTCCTTGTTCTGTTTGATTGTTGCCAGAAGGCAGTAAAGTCACCAGTAAATCTTTTTAACTGAGCATCTTGTGATGAAGCCAACTCTGAGTTTTTTTGGTTGGCCACCTGCTGGAGTTTCAGACACTAAGAGGGGAGGAAGTTCTTGACGACTTGAATGCCGAGTTTTCTTTTTATGAATTTTGGGTTGCAGCAACTTTGTTTGTCTCCGTTTTTGGACCAGCCTGGATTATGGTCAAGTGCCTGGGTTAGTTATTGTCTGAGGGTTATGGTTTCTGACTGTAGCTACCAACATGTGCCTTGTTTTAGTGCACAAAACAACTGCTAGCTCTTGTTTACCTTTACCTCTTACTGGTCATGTTTAAGCTTAATTGCAAGATGTTGCAAGTCAGGAGGATCTGGAATTCTTTCTTCCTTTTGTTTCACGGTTTTGCCAGAATGGAACTAGAAAAGACCTGAGCTGCAATTTCTATTACTGTAGGTCACACTTGTCCATTGCAAGCCTGCAATTTTGCATTTTATTGTAGTACATACTTATCCATTGCAAGCTGCAATAATTTTCATTACAGCAGGTTCATAGTTCATTACATATGATCCATTCCAAGCTGCAATTTTGGGTACGCCGTTGTTTTTGGCAGTCCATACCTTCCCCTTTGAAAAGCCTCCTCCTTCCTTCATCAGCATCTGGTTTGTTAAGCTTTCTATTAACCTGAGTTTTTATTAGGCCAAGTTCTGGATGGATAAACCCAATTGAGTTACATCATCATTCAATTGCAACCCAAGCAAGTTATTAGAGAGCATCGTTACCATATTTGTACACAATGTGGTGGATGTGCTTGAGAGGGTTTTTTGAGAGAGCTTTCAGATAATCTGCTGACCTAGAATTTTCACAAGGATTTGAGTGAGATTTTGATCAAATAAATGGATGTATTGTTTGGTCAGGCCATTCTTTAATTGAAAAGTATTCAAAAGTAGCAAATTGATAAGAGAGAGACACCGGGCTACTAAGCAATGGGTGGACTAAAAACCTAAAAACCTTAATGTTCACTTAAATTGCTTTTAAATATTGTAAATATCCCATGCATTTGATTTTAGGAAGCCACATGGAACTCTTCGAGTTCTAATATTTCACTGGAAATTATTCTTTTTTCATAAGATGGTTTCACATAAATGCCAACTCAATTTGTGGAAGTTTCCAAGTTAGTTCATAAGTCTTTCAACCATATTCACTATAATGTGCTGCTAATTGCATCCATCTTTCAAGCAAGTTCATTATTCTTCTCAACCAACTTCACATGTGGCACAACTCATTCAACCTTTAACTCTAGCAATTTCATGAATATTCCAAATCAATTTTACTACATAAGCAAACCATGCTCATGGAATTTTCATCTTGCGCAAAACTCGTTCCTAAGGTTTACATTCTAAGGTTAAATGATAATGGCACATCATCCTCATAGATATAAACATGTAAATAATACATTTCATTGAGAATCATACATTTTATTTTCAATGAAGGTTTATTTTATGTTGATACAAGTACACATTATGGTTATCCTTAAAAAGGAATTATGAGCATTGCCATAGCTTTTGAAGAAAGTGATCAATTAGTGCTAAAGTCTAGAGACAATGAACTTTTAAAGGCCTAGGATGGAAGTGGTAGAAAGAAAAAGAAAGAAATCAAACCCCATGTTCAAATCAAGTGGGTTGTGGTTCATGGTTTGAATTGGGCTTGTTTCAAAATGTGAAAACAAGTGTTGGGTGCTTTTTTACTTTTCCGAAGATCCTCTAGTTTTGGTTTGAAAATTAAATTAAAACAATTAAAGCGTGTCGGCCTTTGGCCCCAATATCACATCCTTGCTTTTGACAAATGAATAAACCATGCATTTCACACAAACAATTTCTCCAATCTTGCTTTTCAACATTTCTTCTCATAAGAATTGAATAACCCACACATCTTGGCACTCATGAGACATCATACTCCTCTTAGGCTCCTTAAGTGAGGGCACCTTACATCCTTCTTCCTCTAAAATAACATAGATCGTTGACACATTTGGCACATTAGTAACAAAAGTGGGCAATCAACCGGGAGAGACAAATTGCATGGTAGGATTATTACAATTCAAATGTGATTAAACCTTGTTTTCACTTGAACTTGATTTAGACAATGGGATTGATTTAGGTTTATGATGGATCGTAAGAGGAGAAAAGTCATGGGGGTTTTCATTGAACTTGAAGAAATTGGACAACACACTTTTGTTCTTTTGTGTAAATGCAACTTCAAAGTGCATACACAAAATAAAATGCAAATGGGAGGTAGGTTGAAAAATATAAACAAAGCGAGTTTGTGAACGTCCATTGTTAACCTAGGCACATAACTCCAACTTCCAAAGTTGTGTCGAAAGCAAAGGGAGCCACCAAGCAACAAGAAAACCCTTATGCTCTAGAAGTTGTTGACCTTAGGAATTACTAGAATGCAAGTTTGATAAAGAATGTAGTGTGTAGTTCAATAGATAATGCAATGTGCATAACAACAAAGGCACAAAGAGAAAAAAAAGCTTGATCAAGGCTTAACGAGATAGACATAGATAGTTGTGTTGACAAATTGTGTTGCACAATTTGCAAAGATTCAAGGAGATGCCAAACTCTAAAATTGTAACAAATAGAACATGATAGCAAACTTGTGAACACCTTAAACTTTCAACCTCATGAGCCCACCACATAGAACACTTGTTGGAATTTGAAGTTGCGAAAACATACTACGACTGAGTGCACTAGCGAATGGCAATGATGCCATGAAACTTATAAAAAGTTTGGCAATCAACTTAGATTCAACAGAGTATGTTGATGATCAACCTACAACCAATGGTGTATGTTGGAGATTGACCCTAGATCCAATTGCCTTTCAAATCATGATTTGACAATTAGGATACTTTACAACATGATTGTAGTAAATGAAACGTCTTACACATTGTGCACAAAATAATGATCTAGATCAATGACACTACCATGATTTTCCCTCTTTTTTATTGGATTTCACATGTATCAATTTCACAAGCCATATTTTTCACCATTGCTATTCAACAATAGATCACCCAAAAAAAAAAGGAAGGCTACCCCAAACAAAGGGGAGAGAAACATATTTGACCATAGTGAACCACCGGTCACATGAGGAGGTGAGGTATGGATGGTGGGTGGTCAAGTACATTTTTTCCTTTGGATTCTAATTCTCAAGCTAACCATAATGGTTACCACAGTTGTTATGTTGCTGGCCTTATTCTTCAAAATAAGGCCATAAACCTAAAAAAAAAAATATTAAAAAAAAAGTCCTAAAACCTATCCTACTTGGGCATTCCAACAAGTGGGTTCTAGTGATGGGTATTTGAAAACTGATTTTTATGCATAACAGGAAGTTATTACCAAGAAAATTAACTGAGTGAATTGGTGGTGAGGGTATTACTTTGATAATGAAATTGATAATAGAGGGGTATGATTTTTTAAAGATTTTTGATACCTTGTGTGGTCAAATAAATTTATTAAAAAAATTAATTAAATTTTTTTTTAATTTAAAAAAATTAATTTAAAAAAAAAACTCTCTACCCATCTGGTTATGAAAAAAAAAGGTAATAACTGATCAAAATTGGTATCTGATGTGTGTGGATGGTTCATAGATGATACCAATGTTATGTGGTTATTTGATTTTTAAATAACCGACGGTTCTCACTCTTTGAAAATTTCAGAATCAAAGAACCATTGGTTTCAGTTTTAAAGATATTTTATTTTATTTTATTTTAGGAAAAGAATCAGATTCAGAGAACCAATTTTTCTAGGTATTTCAGAAACATCAAAGAACCTGCAATTTGCATGAAAGAATCGACAAAGAACGAGCAGTTAGAAAAGCGATTTTTTTGAAATTCTCAATTTTTTTGAGAACCAAGGATCTATACCAAAACTGGGTTTTCATTTTTCCACCCTCATTGGGTAAGCCGAGTATATACCCAAGTTGATAACCGGCGAATATCTATAGCACATTCTAATAACTTTGTGGCTATGGCTCCTACTGCTTAAGTATCAAGAGTCAGGAGTAGTCTTGTATTCATAGCTCGAGTATGTAGAGTTATGACAAAATATATACATATATTTAATAGTATTAGAGTTTTCCTTAAAGTCATCCTGTCTTCACCCTCTGTTTGTGCCTCTTTTCACCCCTTAGGTCCCCTGAGGTCGGCAAAGTAAGGAAGTTTTATTAAATCTGGGTATGAAATGCTGAAACTCAGCATTTAATGCACAAGGTTCGAGGTAATTATAGTAATTGTACATGTAGCAGCAGTGATGGCGCTCAGGAAAAAGGAAAGAGGGGGTCAAAACCGGATGAAACTCAGTTTGGCACAAAAAAATTGGTGCATTTTTTTTAGTTTTTAAAAATTGTTTTGTGGTGATTTTTGGAATTTAAAAATAAATAAAATTTCATTTATTGGCAATGAAAAACAGAGAATTTGTTACCGACTGTTCCTATTTCCAAAAGATTTATTGCCAAATAGTGAAAATTTGCCACAAAAGAAATCACTCAGTTGTGCCTTTGTAGACCAAAACATCTACATATTTTGCCACTTCCAAAATTAAAAAAATTGCCACCAAAAAAACAAGGGGAAAAAAAAAAAGCACTGGTGATTGGTGGGCGGGGCACATTCATAGGGCTTTTCTAGAGAAAGAAAAAAGGCAAACATTGTTCTAATGGATATTTTTAAAAGCACTCTCGGTGGGACTCGAACCCACAATCCCCTGATTAGAAGTCAGATGCCTTATCCATTAGGCCACGAGAGCCACATACAGTGACGACAGGCACTTTAAATAAATAAATAAATTTGAAGCTCTGATCTTCATATTTACTGCTTTCACTTGCATACACACTAGAACTTCACACTTGTAGGGTTTGGATGAGTTTCACAGTAACTGATAACATGAAAGATGAATGTAAAGCTGCACAGTAAGTAACAGAAAAAAAAAAAACATCTCTATAAAAATAAAATTTTATGAAGATTTTCAATCTTCTTCAATCACTCATTGAATTCAACAAAATCATCTTTTTTTATACATACAGGATCAAACATTTTGTCCTCCAAATCCTAAATTACTTTTTTAACAAATTTCTAAAAAAAATTGCTCCTTTTTTCTACTGTTAATATATTATTTCATTGCTTGTTATGGATGAAAATCAAACATACTCCAATTCCTCTCTCTCTCTCTCTCTCACATGCAGAGACCACAGACACTTTGTCACTTAAAATTTTGATTGCAAATTTTTGCAATTCTGGGATTTTAGACCCATTAAAGAAAAACTCCACCAAACACATTATTATGCTGACATTTCTTTTGCAACAAGGAAAAAACAAAGACTTTTTTGTTGGGGGGGAAATTTCTCTAAAAGGAAGGAGCCTGACCTTTTGTAATGATTTCTGAACTCTTTCTATTATGTGCAGAATCAATGCACATAGCAGAAACAAAGGAATTTATGTGTCACTTTGGTAAAATCCAGACCAAAAGCTTAATTAAAACATTGTTACATGCCTATCCACAAGTTTCAGTTTTCTAGGCAAGTGGGAAATAATTTTCCAAAAAGGTTGCATCTAGTCGGTGTTTTTTTTTTCCCTTCAATTTTTTGATTTCCAAATTTTGGCAAAATTTTTTTTCAAAATTTTAGCAAAATAATTTGAACTTACACTAAAAAAAAAAATTCCCAATTTTTTTCCCAAAAAATCATGAAGTGGTGAAAATCTGCAAAAAAAATAAAATTCCTTGGGACTCACATCCATGTTGTAGTTTGTGGTTTGGTGACTAATTGGTTATACAACATTAGTACTAGGTTCATTTTACAACATTGATATTAAACAATATTTGATCTTGGGCTATGTGTAGTGTAGGTAGAATTGAACCTCATTTTCAAACAAGATTGGATTTGGAATTCTACTTATAAACATCAAATTAATGTGAAGGCTTGAGATTTTTGAAAAGAATCTTGCTTAGAATTGCATTGTGTACCAAAGGTTCCATCAAATTTGATAAATAACCAAAATTGAAATCAAAAAGTTCAAAATTTGTTTTTGTTTTTTTGTAATGTTTTATTTTGTTTTGGTTTGCTTGGCTCCTCTTGTGTTGTTGCTCTGCTGTTCAATTCCTCTTGCAGTGTTGCTATTCAACTTATCTTCTAGCTTTTCATGCTTTTTGTTTGCTTGCTTTTCTTACATTGCTACTACTTGGTTCTTCGTTTGCTATTACTCCATTCTGTTTATTTTGGTTGGGTTCTTCTTGTTATGCTACTTGATTCCTTTTGTTGCTGGTTGGTTCTTCTTATTGTTGCTTAATTTTTACAACAAACCCACCAAATATTAAGCATTGTAAGATCTCAAATTGAGATAGAAATTTTTTTTAAAAAAAATTAACATATCAACTAGTTTTTTTAAATGTTTACAAATTGGAGAAGTTGACATTTGTGAATAAGAATTGGTTTTATGATTCAAGAGTTGGTTGCAAATCATCTTTTAATTTGGTGCAGAATTTGATGCAGTTAATTGAAAGGACCTAATGTTAAAAGAATCATTTGAATAGTTTGAAAAATTCATTTCAGGGAATGAATTTATGAACATATGAAATTATGGAAGAAAAAAAAATTTATATATTTTTTCATTCTTTGTTATTTTTACTATTTTTTGGTAATTTTTGTAATGAAAAATCATTTTTCTGAAAGTAATTGAACTTTTGACAACTTACTAATTAGTGAAAACTGCCTAAAACTTGTTAGTATTAGTGTAGGAAGGTTTTTGGAACCAAGGGCCAATGGGTAAGAGCAGGGCATATGCATACCTTTGGTTAGTGGTTTTTAATAATCAAAATAATTGGTTTTGACCTTTGATCAACAATTTTTTTAATTAAAAAACTGGTTTTGTCGAGTGTCATCCATTCCTTGATTTTGAAAGGAACCTTTGGTTCTAGACTTTTTTATTTTAAAAAAATTGATAGAAGTTTTGGTATGAGTTTCAAAACAATTTTGCGAATTTGTAAAACCTCCAATTTTGCAAACTTCCCCAAAAACTCAGAACTCAATTCAACTTAACACCAAGTTCAGTTTCATTTACCATGCACCCAACTAAAACAAATAAGTTACCTTATAAGTGCCCCGGATTTATAATGGGGTTATTAGTCTAAGTTGAAAATGGTGACAAACTGCTTTGAAAATAAAGATTTCATTGAGAAGATTCAGGAAGGTTTAGTTTTTCTCTTTTAAGTTTTGGGGTTTGTTCCTAATGTGTTCCCATCAAGTTCACAAGATGTTCCCATTAGGTTCCCAAAATGTTTCCATATTTTTCATGAAAGAATTAGCAAAGAACCAAGAGGTCAAAGTGAGTTCATTTGATTGGAGCATTGGTGATGGTCCGATCAAATGAAAGTTGGGGGGAATCTAGTGTTTCTTTTTCAAACATTTTGGGACTTGGATAGGTTGAGCTCTCCATGCTTTTGTTCCTTTAATTTTAGATTTCAAAGAAATAATGGAAACCTCCACTTGACACACCCATAGTTATGAATATCACTAAATATAGACAAGAAATGAGTAAGACATGCATTAATATTTAATGATGGTGATTTTCCCTTAATGATAACTTAGTTCATTGAATTATAGTCACAAAATAGGCCAAGTTTTATCTTGGGACTAAATCAAAAGATGATGACACAACTCTTTCATCATTTTGTTTAGTGATATAGCATGCACCCACCATTAGGTCACAATTCATTGCTAGATGTATAAGGTTTGCCAAAAGTTGAATTGTCACAACATAAAATTCATGGTTGATTATTACAATTTAAAAGAGCCTTCTACTTATATAGCTAGAGCATCTGAACTTGTTTCAAATGGGACAAAAACCTTGTCTAGGTTCCGGTTTTAGTTTCAACAAAAGCAGATTTTAGAGTAGAGATCCAACCAAATCTGATTGGGGCAAAAGTTCAAACCTCTGGTTAAGATACCCACAAACCTAACCTAAAACCCATGACCTACCCAATAACCCAATGACCTACTTGGCACCATTAGTCAACATGGGTTAGAGTTTATTTGGTGGATTTTCAGATCATGACAAAACAAGTCAATGTGGGAATGGTACAAAGGACTTTTTTTTTTGGTAAAAATGGGCCCAAGTCGCCACATTATGATGAAAACACTTGTGAAGTCCTTGCAGACAATAATAATAGGTTCCAAAAGGCAGCCAAAATACATATAGAAGGAATCCTAAAATGTTCTACTTTCTTCTATGACCTCAGTACCCAAATTTGGCCAAGTCCTGTGCAAATGATGGCCAACCCACCGACCTCACAAAGTTTGAACTAAAAAACACTTGGTCGAAGTAAGCAACCATAGACAAGAGGAATGAGCCAAATTTTGGGTAGAAGTCTGCCAGCCAAGGAGAAAAATTTGTTGAAGATCCCCCTTTTTGTTTTGACAACCTCCAGGAACTCATTGTCTTCAGACTTGTTTTCCTCAAAGAAGAGAGAGACAACTTTTGCACCCTTTATTTTTTCCACAAAAAAAAACCCCTTTGTACACTTAGCACTGGATTCTTTTTTTTCTTTTTTTGTTTGGGTCGCCTACCGACCGAAAATTCACCCAAAAAAAGTAACACTGTCAGAAAATTATAAGTCAACAAAGTTTGTGACCAGATGTGTTTGTGATCCCAACAGCCTAATGAAAATATGTTGTAAGTTTATTTAGCTAGTATTGAATAATTGCAAACAAGTAAATACTCTGAGACTGACTATAAGTCAACAGTGTTCGTGACCAGTTGTGTTTGTGATCCCAACAGCCTAATGAAAATATGTTCTAAGTTTATTTAGCTAGTATTGGATAATCGCAAACAAGTAAACACTCTGAGAGAAACTGACTATAAGACAACAGTGTTTGTGACCAGTTGTGTTTGTGATCCCAACAGCCTAATGAAAATATGTTGTAAGTTTATTTAGCTAGTATTGAATAATTGCAAACAAGTAAACACTCTCAGAGAAACTGACCATAAGACAACAGTGTTTGTGACCAGATGTGTTTGTGATCCCAACAGCCTAATGAAAATATGTTGTAAGTTTATTTAGCTAGTATTGAATAATTGCA
>Ga0116227_10013338_pt1 | contig 12957 bp, 9 predicted proteins | sample S1TSphgellanicum_FD_89693 | JGI IMG/M metagenome (GOLD analysis project Ga0116227, IMG submission 89693) | Host-associated microbial communities from peat moss isolated from Minnesota, USA - S1T2_Fb - Sphagnum magellanicum MG | ecosystem: Host-associated > Plants > Peat moss > Unclassified...
CAGGAAATGATCGATGCCTGCAAGAAGGCAAAAGTACAGTTGCTGGTAGGCTACCGGATGCACTTCGAACCCAAAACGCTGGAAATTATCCGTATGCGGAAAAACGGGGATTTGGGAAAAATCATGTTCTTTCAGGGACAATGCGGTTTCCGGATCGGTGATCCTACCCAATGGCGGCTGAATAAAAAACTGGCCGGTGGGGGCTCCATGATGGATATTGGTATTTACGCTGTTAATGGCGCCCGCTATATGGTAGGGGAAGAGCCGGTATGGGTAACTGCACAGGAAACCAAAACAGATCCGGTAAAGTTCAAAGAAGGGGTAGATGAAACCATCCAGTTTCAGATGGGCTTTCCCAGCGGCGCTGTGGCGTCGTGTTTGTCGACCTACAGCATGAATAACCTCGACCGGTTTTACCTGAACGGGGAAAAAGGGTTTGCCTCCTTACAGCCCTCTACCGGTTACGGCCCGATCCGCGGCTTTACGAACCAGGGTGAGTTAACCCAGCCACATGTAACGCACCAGACGGTACAGATGGATGAAATGGCCGGGATCATTTTAGAAGGCAAACAACCTATTGTACCGGTAGACGGCGAAGAGGCATTAAAAGACCTGAAGATCATTGATGCCATCTACCTCGCGGTGAAAACCGGGCAGAAAGTACCCCTAAAACTGGTCTGAGCAGAAACGATCTGCCGAGGAAATATCCCACATGATAGTGAAAAACGGCAGGATCATCTATTAGTGATCCTGCCCATAGCAATCCGCATCTGATCAATTCGTTTCTTTATGGTCAAAATCATCAGCTATGAAAAAACGAATGCTATCAGTATTGCTGCTGATCTGCTTTGTTGCCGCAGCAAGCGCGCAAGGATTGCACTACGGTATCAAGGCAGATTTAAACATGTTTAAACTGGATGGGGAAGGAATAAAATCAAACTACACGCTGGGGGGAAGATTAGGTGTTTATGCGAGTTATGATTTTTCAAAGAAATGGGGCCTGCAGCCGGAACTGCTGTTCTCCCAGGCTTCTCCCAAACGCGGGGACGACTTCAGTGCGCGTTATATCCATACCAGCAATGCCACTGCCAACCAGAGTATCAAACTAACTTACCTTACCCTGCCGGTATTATTGCGCTATAATGTCAATAAATTACTCACCATCAACGCAGGACCACAATACAGCTACCTTATTTATGCCAATGAAAATCTGCTGACTTATAACCGCAATGCATTCAAGCGTAGCGACTTTGGCGTTGCCGCCGGTGGTACGCTGAACTTTGATATCCTGCATGTATATGCGCGTTATGTTCTCGGTTTATCCGATGTGAATAATGTGGACGACCGCTATCAGTGGAAGACGCAACAGGCCCAGGTAGGCATTGGAATAGATATCAAATAACCCGGCTTATGAGGTTACTACGGTATCGTGTATACGTTGTAACTGGTGTATATGTCTTTGTGTATGAATGGTGATAAACGATACCCATTCAAACCGGGTAAATGGACCGAAGCCCGGCACTTCAAAGCTGGTGCATACTTCGGTGAGATTCAATGTACTGGCTGCATTGGCCAACTTATCCCAGATCACCGTGACATCTTTTAGTACTGCGTCTTTGGGACGGTACTCTTTGTCTGGGAGTATCATATCAGGCGCAGTCATTTTAATATCGAAGTTGAGGAACAGCGATTTTACAGCGGGTACCTTCTCATCCGGTTGACGGTCACTGGCCTCGGCCGGGCCGTACAACAGGCTACAGTCGCCCGCCTTGCAGATATGCGACGCCACCTGTGCGGCTGTCCAGCTGCCTTCAAAAGGTACGGTATTCAGTTGCGCCTCGTTGAAAGCGGAGAGTAGTTGTTGCAGGGTATCTCCGGTGGATGTTACTTCCTGTAAGAGTGCTTGTCGCATGATGATCGTTTCTGCAAACTTAGTGGGATATATTGGTTCCAGCCGGGGGAGAATGAGACAATTAAGCGGGGAGGAAAAGACAAAGAGGGGCTGACCATTACATTTTGGTCAGTCCCTCTTTGTTTTAGTGTCTGTTATCGTTTAAGCTTTTCTCAAAACTTTCATTTTACTTTTCGTCAGCCTCTTCGGGAGATTAACTTAAAAATGGATAGTCTGTATATCCGGCTGCGCCGGGAGCATATAAAGTAGTAAAGTCCGGTTGATTCAGGGTAGCGTTAACGGCTATACGTTTATCCAGATCCGGATTAGCCAGGAAAGATCTGCCAAAGGCGACGAGATCAGCAAAACCTTTATCGAGTGTAGTGAGCGCCGTTTCCGGTGTAAGTCCGTTACAGATAATGATGGTGCCTTTATACGCACTGCGGATAGCATGGTACGTTTCGGGTGTAGCGGATTCGTTCGCGGAAATATGTACATAGGCAATACCTGCCTTGTCCATTTCTGCTGCCAGGTAAGCATAAGTGGCCTGTATATCTGCGGCATCGTATGCCGGCAGATCGTTGAACCAGGAGAAAGGAGAGAAGCGGATGCCTACTTTTTCTTTTCCGATAGCCGCTACTGTTTGCTGCACGATTTCTACAATCACCCTTGCACGGTTTTCAATGCTGCCACCATAGGCGTCGCTGCGGCTATTGATTCCGGGATTCAGGAATTGTTCCAGCAGGTATCCGTGTGCGCCATGCAGTTCTACGCCGTCGAAGCCTGCTTCTACTGCGTTGCGTGCGGCCTGCACATGACCTGCCACAATCCCTTTTACGCCTTCCGTTGTTAAAGCTACCGGGATAGAATTTGGCTGGTTGCCTTTGGTATCGGTGTACATTTCCCCCGCTGCCGGGATATCTGACACCCCTATCAGCTGTGTCCCTTCCGGTAAATTATCAATATGACCAATACGGCCGGTATGCATGAGTTGCATAAAGATGCGGCTGTTACCGGCATGTACGGCTTCGGCTACTTTCTTCCAGCCTGCTATCTGGGCGGGAGAATAAATGCCCGGTATCCGCGCGTATCCCAGTCCTTCGGGTAAAGGCGAGGTACCTTCCGTGATGATCAGCCCCGCGCCACTTCGTTGTGCGTAATATTGGGCCATGAGGTCATTGGGAATATTGTCGATTGCCCGGCTGCGGGTCATAGGAGCCATGACAAGGTGATTCTTTAGAGAGGTGCCATTCTTTTGGAATGGTGTTAATAGTTTGTTCATTGCGTCAGCTTTTTAAATGCTGCTACAAAAGTCTGCTTCTTTTAGGGCTTTAAATAGTCTTTTTGGGTTTAAAAATAGTCCTATCCGGCGAGTGTATACTTCTTTGGTTTTAATCCATGGTGCCGTTCAAACAGGCGGCTGAAGTGACTGAGATTAGAGAATCCAAGCTGGTAGCCTGTTTCGGAAACGCTAAGACCACCATGCCGGAGTAAACGGGCAGCTTCTGTCATCCGGGCTGATTGGTAGTAGTTGTAGATGCTATCGCCAAATACCTGTTTAAAGAGGCTTTTCATCTTCGTTTCGCTCATCCCTGCCAGGGCGGAGAGGTTTTCCAGGTGGGGTGGCTGCCCCAGATCCTGGAGGATAGCGGTGCGTACTTTCAGGATTTTGTCTGCGTCTGCCTGGTGAACCCGGTTATGATGTCCGCATTCCCGGCACAACAGTTTTGAAAACAGCAGGTAGATGATTTCCCGGACTTTGATCTGGCAGAATAAGGGGACCAGGTAATCCTTCCGGTTGTTGCTGTTGATCAGCTCCATCAGCACCCGTTGCATGTCCGGGGTCATACTTTCATAGTACAGGAAAGACGAATGGGGTGTTCCGACGGTGTGGAGCAGCGCATTCGGCTTCTCAATATGCAGTAATTCGTTTAATACAGCGGAGGTAACGCCGATCACGGTAAAGTAGATGTCGGTTTGCGCGGGGAAAAACGTTTCTGTATCTATGTCCGCCGACGATATTTGAACGGCCCCGTCGTTGTTCCCGGAAAAGGTCACCTCGCTTTGTTGGACTGAGGTCCGTTTTCCAGGTGTTTCGTTGCTGTTTAAAACGATGGTGATGAAGTCCTGTGGCGCCGCAGGAGCTTTGCGCAGAAGCACAAAGTCCTGGTGAAGCCGGTAGCGGTGAATGATCAGTTTAAAGTCCTCTCCCAGATCTATTCTCCGGATATCCCCTTCGCCGAGGGAGGCAGGTATCTTTAAACTATTGTCATGCACAGATCCACCGATCTGCCTGGCGAAGGTATGCAGGCAGTCGAAGGAAGATTCCGCTGTAAATTCAAATATCATATCCTTTAGGAGGCTATTTTCTTTTCTGCAGATGCTACTGTCTGCGCAATCAGCGTAGCAATGGTCATGGGGCCCACACCACCGGGTACGGGGGTATAAGCAGCTGCACGGGTTTTTAATGGTCCCAGTTCAATATCGCCGATACCTCCGGTATGATAACCGGCGTCCACTACCTCTGCATTGTCTTTGATCCATTCTGCCCGGATGAATTCAGGCTTACCTACTGCGCCCACGATGATATCCGCCTGTTTAATCAGCTCCGGTAAATTACTGGTCCGGGAGTGACAAATGGTTACCGTAGCGTTTTCATTCAGCAGCATCATGGCTACCGGTTTACCAAGAATAGGGCTCCGGCCTACTACCACTGCATGTTTGCCGGCAATGGGCAGTTTGTAATGCTTCAGCAGTTCCATGATACCGGCTGGTGTGGCACTGCCATAAGCTGGTTCATTCATGGACATGCGTCCGAAACCGAGACAGGTAACGCCGTCAACGTCTTTGTCGATCGCTATTTTATCAAAACAGGCCCTTTCATCGATCTGATGAGGAACCGGGTGCTGCAAAAGGATGCCGCAGATACGGTCGTCGTTATTCAGCTTTTCAATGGCGGCCAGCAACTCCGCGGTGGTGGTTTCTTCCGGCAGATGCACTTTTACGGAAGTCATGCCTACGCGCTCACAGGCGTTGCCCTTCATTTTCACATATACTTCAGAAGAGGGGTCATTGCCCACCAGGATGGTCGCCAGTACTGGCACCACGCCGGTTTTTTCAATGATACGTGCCACCCTGATCTTTAAATCCGCCTCCATTTGTTTGGATAATGCTTTTCCGTCGAGTACTGTTGCTGTTGCTGTCATATGCAGGTGTTTTATCGGTCTGTTGAAGGCAGCAAAGATACTAAGCCTCCGTGAAATTCATCCGGATGAGGGGAAATTCTCTGGCGGGGTAAGTTTCCCGTGTTTTGACACCATTTTTCATCCTGCGGCTACCGAGGGGGAATTTCGTGTCGGGTAGCACCTGATTTATTTTCATCACGGGCTACCGGGGAGATTTCCTGCCGGGTGCTCCCCGTTATTATTTAATACCCGTATTTTCCTCCCTGAAAAACTACCTTTACATTTCGTGTAAAAATGACATTTAAAAGTAAAAGTGACAATTGCTCGCTGTCCGGGAATAAGCGAAATGTAAGCCAGCAGCATCTCCCGAAAGAAATATAAAAAACCTTAAAAAAAATAACGTGTCAATAATTATTAATTGTATATTAGACAATTAATAAATTGGAGGTAAAATCCAATTCACAAGCCGTCAGTTATTCAATCGTTAGACAGGTTTCACGTTTATGTTAATTTTCCACTTATGAATGGTGTGCATCTTCAACAATATGCAGACGATATCCTTTTAAATTTGCTGAAAGAAGATAACAGGGAGGCTTTTGATGTGATCTATATGCGTTACTGGGAGCAGTTGTACTTTTATCTTGTAAAAGCGATCAGGGATACCGCCGAAGCAGAAGATATTTTGCAGGAAGTATTTGTTTCCCTGTGGAAACGCCGTGGAAACCTGCACCACATTGATTCCCTTTACACCTATCTCTATTCCTGCGTGCGTTATGGCGGTTTCCGGTACATCCGGCAGGAAATGAAAAAAGACCGTTTCCATCAGTCCTGGCAAGCGTTATTCACGGATCGGGAAGAACTGCTGGAAAGACAACTGGCCGCCAATGAATTAGCGCTCCTGGTTAACCGCGAAATAGATAACCTGCCGCTTAAAATGCGCGAAGTATTTCTGCTCAGCAGAAAAGAAGATCTCTCTTATAAAGAAATTGCACACAAACTTAATATCTCCGATAAAACCGTAAAGAAACAGATCAGCAACGCGTTGAAATACCTGCACCTGAAATTAAATGTATAATGATGGCCGGTTAAAAATTTTTTTTCAGATCCCTACTACCATCTCCTCTTTTCCGACACTTCTATATTACCACGTGTTCCAATACAAAGAAAATCAGCTGTCATGAATGAAACAGACTTTAAAAAGCTACTGGACCGGTACCTGAAAGGGGACTGCACGCCAGCAGAGAAGGAACGGCTGGAACAGTGGTTCGACCAGCTTTCAGAGGAAGGATCTGTACGCGGAACAGATACCACCGCGGTAATGGAACGACTGAAAGGAAAGATCGACCGGCAAATCGGACCAGAGCATTTTTTTAGATGGCCGGTAGTATTGCGTATAGCCGCATCCGTTATTGTTATTTTATCTGCGGGTATATGGACTTATTTTCAATATCACCGGGTTGACAACATACCTTATATCACCGCTTCCACCGGAAGAGGACAGCAGTTAAAGCTCACCCTCCCCGACGGATCTGTGGTAAACCTGAATGCGGGTTCCAGCATCCGCTACCCGGAAAATTTCCGCGAACACCGGACCATCGACCTGCTGGAAGGTGAAGCCTGTTTCGATGTGGCGGCCATGAAGGAGTATCCCTTTACGGTGACGGCAGCCGGTACAAAAACGGAAGTACTGGGTACCACCTTTAATGTACAGGCGTATAAAGCATGGAACGAGGTAACGGTAACGGTAGTACGGGGAAAGGTAGCGGTAAAAACACCGGCCGCATCACCGGTGTTACTGCTGCCGGATGAACAGGTCCTGATCAGCACCACCACCGGTATGGCACGCAAACAGCCATTCAATGCCGACGCCGTGATAGGATGGGTAAACGGGAAGTTGCAGTTCAGGAATGAAACCCTGCAACACGTAGCCTGGATGCTGGAAAATAATTATGACGTTAAAATAATGTTCAAAGAGGAAGCGACGAAGGAAATACGTTTCACCGCCAGCTTCAGCGACACCGATTCACTGGAAAAAATTCTTTTCGCCATTGCCAAAGCCAACAAAATAAAGTATTCCGTCAGGGATAACGTGGTCCAGTTCTAATAGCATTTTATTAAACCAAAACTCTCAAATGTATGAAGAAATTCATTTGGTGTCATCTCCATGCCATCCGGAAAATGATGCGCATCAGTTGCAAAATATTTCTACTCATTTCATTAGGCACACAGTTATTATTTGCAGGCGCGCTCACCGGGCAAACTGCCAGCAATATAAAACTGGATGTGCAGCTGGAGAATAAATCCCTCCGGGAAATTTTAACCCTGATGGAAAAGAAAAGCGGTTTGTCGTTTGTATACAACGACAAGCTCGTAGCCGCCTACACCCGCTTGTCTGTCTCCGCCAATCAACAGCCACTGTCGCAGATCCTGGATAAAGTACTGAGAAATACAAACCTCGGTTACCTGCAGAAAGATAACCTCATCATCGTTGTAGAAAAAGAAACCGCCACGCCTGCGGAACATCTCCGCACGCCCGACGAAGTACAACAACAAGTAAACATCCAGGGAAAAGTGACCGATGAAAAAGGAGAAGCATTACCCGGTGTAACGGTGAAAGTGAAAAACGGACAAACGGGTACCGCTACTGACGCCGACGGTAAATTTCGTATAGCCGTAAATCCCGGCGCCGTACTGGTGTTTTCCTATCTCGGATTCCAAGAGCTGGAATTGCCGGTGACCAATAAAACCACGATGGACGTCGTTATGAAAGGCTCCCTGGCTAACCTCCAGGAAGCAGTAGTGATCGGCTACGGTACCCAACGCAGAGGGGATGTAACCAGCGCGGTAGCCACCGTTAAATCGGAAGATTTTGTAAAAGGCCCCGTACTGGATGCGGGTCAGTTACTTCAGGGAAAAGTAGCCGGTTTAACCATCGCCACACCCAGCGGTAACCCTACCGATGGTTCCCAGATACTGTTACGCGGTAACACTACTTTGTTCGGCGCCAATGCCAACCCCTTAGTGATCATCGACGGTATTCCCGGAGATCTTAAAACGGTAGCACCGGAAGATATTGAATCTATAGATGTATTGAAAGATGGCTCCTCCGCCGCTATCTACGGCGTAAGAGGTTCCAACGGCGTGATTATCGTCACTACCAAAAGAGCCAAAGGATCGTTCTCCAATACAGTGGACTATAGCGGTTACGCCACTACGCAGGTGATCTCCAAAAAACTGGATATGCTCACCGCACAGGATTACCGCGATCAGATCAAAGCCGGTACCCGCCTGGCCTCCTGGGATGCAGGCAGCACCACCGACTGGCTGAAGGAAGCCACCCGCACCCCGCTGACACAGGTGCATAACCTCACCATCAGAGGGGGGAACGCCACGACCAACTACCTCGCCTCCGCTAACTACCGTGCATTGCAGGGCATCTTCAGAAAGAGCGATAATAATACGTTCTCCGGCAGGATCGATATCAATCACAGCATGCTCGACGATAAACTGAAACTGAATGTGGGGCTCCTGAACCAGACCAACAACTACACCCGGAATAACAACGGCGATAACAGTTTCAATGGATGGATCTACCGGCAAACGGTGATCCGCAACCCCACAGAACCAGTGCGTAACGCAGAGGGCGATTTCTACGAACAAACCGGCAACTTCGATTATGAAAACCCACTGGCACTCCTATACGAAAGTGATGGCGAAGCAAAAAATGTGAACTCACGTATGAATGCCACACTGACCTACCGCCCCATCAATCACCTGAAGCTGTCGGCCTTGTTTTCCTACGCACGCTTTAACGGCAACAAAGGATATGCGGAAACCAAGAAGCATATCTCTAATATAAAAAGTGGTGTGAATGGCTTTGCATCGATGGCCTCAGATCTTTCGATCGACCGGTTAACAGAATGGACCGCAGAGTACAGCAAATCATTTAATGCGCATAACTTTACCCTGTTAGGTGGTTATGGTTACCAGGAAAATGAATCTTCCGGATCTTATGCCGATAACCAGGATTTTCCGACAGATGTTTTTGGGTATAATAACCTGGGATTGGGAGAAGGAGTGAAGAACCAGCTGGCCAACATCAGCAGTTATAAAACAGAAACAAACCTGATCAGTTTTTTCGGGCGACTGAACTATAGCTACGCCGACCGCTATTTGTTGCTCGCCAGCCTGAGAAGAGAAGGAGCCAGCCAGTTGTACGGCGCTAACAGTCCCTGGGGTAATTTCTGGGCAGTATCCGGCGGTTGGAGAATATCCAACGAAAGCTTTATGAAGCAGCAGGGATTGTTCAACGACCTGAAACTGCGTGTAGGGTATGGTATCACCGGTAATCCGCCATCAGCGGCATTTCTGAGCCAGCCACTTATTGGGTATGGCGACTATGTATATACGAATGGTAAATGGTCCAGGATCCTGGTACCCGCCACCAATGCGAATCCGTTTATCCGCTGGGAAGAAAAAGCAGAAGCCAACGTCGGTCTTGATTTTAGTCTGCTGAAAGGCCGCGTGAGTGGTAGTGTCGATGTATACAACCGTCAGATCAGGGGATTGCTGTATAATTATGCTGTACCGAGTCCTCCGAACCTGTACCCCAGCACCACCGCCAACGTGGGAAAAATGGAGAACAAAGGTATAGAAGTGATGCTGAACTTTATACCGGTAAGAACAAAAGACTTTGTGTGGAATTCGAGCGTAAACTTTGCCACCAACAGCAATAAATTAATCAGTCTCTCTAACGAATTATACCAGACCACTACGCCTTACTTCACTACCGGCGCAGCAGGCATCCCTATTCAGACATTCACCAACATCGTGACCATCGGTAAAGGTATCGGTGATTTCTATGGTTATAAAGTGATTGATGTGGATGATAACGGCAAATGGATCTACGAAGGACGCGATGGCAAGCCGGTGAAATACGATGATTTTGCACATGCCTTTGAAGACAAGAAAGTCATCGGAAATGGATTGCCAAAATACTACGCCGGCTGGAACAACAACTTCTCCTACAAACGTTTCGATCTGAGTGTGACGATGCGTGGCGCCTTCGGTTACCAGATCATCAACTCCCAACGGATGTACATGGAAAACCCTTCCATCCAGAACTACAATATCCTGAAATCGTCCTACGATCCGGTTTTTGGTAAGAAAGTACTGAATGTAAATGCGCTGGAATTTAACAGCTATTATGTAGAGAACGGTGATTTCTGGAAGATAGATAACATCACCCTGGGGTATAATTTTACGCATATTAAAACCAAATATCTCAAAGGGGCACGGCTATACGTTTCTTCCCTGAACACCTTCGTGATCACGAAATACAAAGGACTGGATCCGGAAGTAAACAGGATGGGCTTAAACCCGGGTATGGATGACCGTGATAAATATCCATCTACCCGTTCCTTTACTATCGGTGCGAACCTGAACTTTTAATTTTCCAAAAACTCCACATATGAAAATGCTCCGGAAAATAAATCTCCTGATGGTCATCATGGTGTTGTCGGCCTGTACCAAATTAAAGGATACTCCTTACACGACCATTATCTCTACCAAATTCAATCCTACTAAAGATGATATTGCTGCCCTCGTGGGCGCCGGTTATTCGCAATGGCGTTTTATTCTGCTCGATTGGAATGGCCTGTGGCGTGCGCAGGAAGTCACAGCCGATCAGCTGGTGATTCCCAAACGCCCCTGGGGCTGGTTTGATGACGGTGTTTATCAACGTTTACACAAACATACCTGGACCACCGATGATGATGTGGTGAATCAAACCTGGTCCAGAACCTATGCAGGGATTACCAACTGCAACCGGATTATTTACCAGATAGAATCCGGGTTGATTCCTATTACCGAAGAGAAAGAAGCTACGCTGGCAGAACTGAAAGTACTACGCGCTTCCTACTATGGTATTTTATGCGACTTCTACGGCAACGTGCCCATCGTGACACAGTTCGATCTGCCTACCGGATTTTTACCCAAACAGAATACGCGGCAGGAAGTGTATGATTTTATTGTGAAAGAGCTGACAGATAACATTCCTTTACTGAGTGCCGACAATAACGTAGCCACCTATGGCAAATTCAATAAGTGGGCGGCTTTTACGCTGCTGGCAAAAATATACCTGAATGCGGGCGTGTATACCGGTACCCCGCAATGGGAGAAATGTATCAGCGCCTGTGATAGCGTGATCGATTCAAAAGCGTATATCCTGGAGGGCGCCCAGAAGAATGTATTTGTAACAGAGAACCAAAACTCAAAAGAAATCGTGTTAGCCATTCCGATGGATGAAGACTATACGAATAACTGGAATGCTTTTGATCTGCATATGCAAACCCTGCAACAGGAAAACCAGGCTACTTATAACCTGAAGAATACACCCTGGGGCGGCATCTGTGCCATCCCACAATTCATCAGCACCTTTGACCCTTCCGATGCCCGGTACCAGCACAATTGGATCAAAGGACAGCAGTATACTTCTTCGGGTCAGATGCTCTACGTAGCACAAGGTGACTTTGCCGGTAAACCACTGAGTTTTGTCAATGAGTTGCCCGGTCTGGAAAAAGGCGAATCCGTACATGGTTTCCGCCTTGGTAAGTTTGAAGTGAAAATGGGGGCTACTAATCGTCTTAGTAACGACTATCCGTTGTTCCGCTATGCGGAAGTGCTGATGATGAAGGCAGAAAGTCTGCTTCGCATTGGTAAGGCAGACGATGCAGCTGATATTGTAACGCAGGTAAGCCAAAGAGATTTTACCGCTGATCCGGCAAAGGCCGTGGTGACCGGCGCACAACTGAAAGGTGGTAGCGCTTATCAATACGGCATGAAGGATGCGGTGAACAATCAGTTTTCGAATGAAGGTGGCGCGGATCTCACCTTTGGCCGCTTCTTAGATGAACTGGGCTGGGAGTTTGACCAGGAAGGACATCGGAGAACGGATATGATCCGGTTTGGAGCTTTTACTAAAAAATCGTGGTTGTCGCATGCAGCTACGAATAATAATAACCGTACGCTATTCCCGATACCTAGGACGGAGATTCAGAAGAATAATAATCTGACGCAAAATCCGGGGTATTGAGGTTTATTTTTGATTGTAGATGTGATCGCGGGGATGATTTTTCATCCCCGTTTTTTTTATGTCAACCGCTGGCCGCATAATAGGTTACGCTGTAAAAATAATTCCCCAAACACTAGGATCCTTAAATAAATTATTATAGTTTTCATACTGTTGTTTGCTTAAACGTATAAGCAAGCTGTAAGCCACGAACATTCCACCAATAGCTGATAACCCGATGTGATCTTTTAAAACTGATGTCCACATGAAAAAAAGTAATAACCGGCGCTTTTTCCTGAAAAATATGGCGGTCGCGTACCTGGGCGCCACTGCTATTCCCGCTATTACCTTTGCCGCAAAAGCGATACCGGTGGAACCTGAAGGCAAAGATTCCCAGGTACCTGAAGGCAAAGATTCCGGGTCGAGCGATCCCTCTCCTCACGGCCGCAACTTCAACGACGCCTACACCGGTTTGTACAATAATCGTATAGCGTTTCCAGTGGGAGGTATCGGCGCGGGCATGTTTTGCCTGGAAGGCACCGGGGCTATCTCGCATATGTCTATACACCACAACCCGGAGATGTTTTACGAACCGGCGATGTTTGGCGCTATCAGTATCAAAAGCATGCCCGGCAATGCCCGTGTGCTGGAAGGAAGCGTACCGGACTGGAAAAAGTTCGGGCAACGCGACGCCGGACTGGGTGGCACCGGCGGCGCTACCTGGGGACTCCCACGTTTTAAAGACGCTACTTTTAAAGCCAGCTTTCCCTTCGCAGATATCCACTTGAAAGATAATACCCTGCCGTTGCAGG
>Ga0116227_10013340_pt1 | contig 12957 bp, 12 predicted proteins | sample S1TSphgellanicum_FD_89693 | JGI IMG/M metagenome (GOLD analysis project Ga0116227, IMG submission 89693) | Host-associated microbial communities from peat moss isolated from Minnesota, USA - S1T2_Fb - Sphagnum magellanicum MG | ecosystem: Host-associated > Plants > Peat moss > Unclassified...
GCAATAAATGATCCGTGCTTACGTGCACTCATCTGATGGATAATCTGTGAAAAAACCTCCTTACCACTTCCGCTTTCACCGGTAATTAAAACCGACATGTCTGTTGGTGCAACCTGGCTGGCAATATCTATGGCACGATTAAGTAGAGGCGAATTGCCAATAATCCCGAATCGTTGTTTAATATTTTGTGTATCCATTCTTTAATGGTTGAAAGTTAAAGGTTAAAAGTTGAAGGTCATGCTTTCTAACATGTTTCTTATGATTTAATCTTTAACTTTTATTGTAATATGTGTGATCAGCTTCGACGTATTGGGATTTGGCATTCAGCCATATAACCTGCAACCGATAACTTATAACTATTATTAAACTATTTTTCCAATCAAGGTAGCTGATGTACATTTTTCAATAAATACGTTCGCGTATTCACCAGGTTTTACACCTTCAATTGCCGGAAAAATTGCCATTGCGCCACTATCGCCACGCCCGCAATAATCCTGATCAGATTTTTTTGAAGTGCCTTCAATTAAAACCCGAACGGTTTTTCCTACCCATTCTTGTAAACGCATTAAAGAATGTGCTTGTTGCTTCGCCAGAATTTCTGCTAATCGGCGTTTTTTAACTTCTTCAGGAATGTCATCTGCCAGTTTTCTCGCAGCAAGTGTTCCTGGTCTTTCAGAATAAGTAAAATTATAAGCAAAATCATACTCCACGTAATCCATGATGCTTAGCGTTTCCTGGTGTTCTTCTTCCGTTTCGGTACAGAAGCCGGCAATAATATCTGTAGAAATTGCACAACCTGGAATAATTCTTCTAATGGCATCAATACGATTAATGTACCACTCCCGGGTGTAGGTTCGGTTCATTAATTCTAAAATGCGGCTATTACCAGATTGAACTGGTAAATGGATATAGTTACAGATATTATCGTATTTGGCAATGGTTTCTAAAACCTCATCGGTGATGTCTTTAGGGTGAGAGGTAGAAAAACGTACCCTTAAATCAGGATGAACTAAGGCTGTTTGTGCTAAAAGCTGTGCAAAATTCACCGTTTCTATTCCATCTTCTGAGGTCCAGGTGTAAGAGTCAACGTTTTGTCCTAAAAGTGTAACCTCCCGATAGCCTGATTCGAACAATGATTGGGCCTCCTGAATAATGGAATGCGCATCCCGGCTCCGCTCACGCCCACGTGTAAAAGGTACTACGCAGAAAGAGCACATATTGTTACAGCCTCGTGTAATAGAGATAAAAGCGGTAATTCCGTTACTATTTAAACGAACAGGACTAATATCTGCATAAGTTTCCTCACGAGACAATAATACATTTACAGCCTTGTGGCCACTTTCTACCTGTTCAATCAGGTTTGGCAAATCTCTATAGGCATCAGGGCCTACCACCACATCTACTAATTTTTCTTCTTCCAGAAATTTAGATTTAAGGCGTTCGGCCATACAACCTAAAACGCCTACAATTAATTTAGGATTGCGACGTTTTTCTACTCCGAATTGCGATAGCCGATTTCGTACCCTGGTTTCTGCATTTTCACGGATAGAACAAGTGTTGATGAAAATCACATCTGCCTGATGATAATCTCCGGTGGTCTCAAATCCTGTTTCTGAAAGAATAGAAGCAACAATTTCACTATCGGCAAAATTCATGGCGCAACCATAACTTTCAATATATAATTTACGTGCGTCGGCTTTAACAGGTGTATCTAAAATTAGGGCTTCACCTTGTCTGGCCTCATCATGCGTTTTATCCTGTACTTGTAAATCAATCATTCTTTAAAAAGATTTTGGGATTGCAAAAATACACAAAATAAATTAAAAGTGACAAATTGGCACGTTTTGTTACAACCTTAGGATTATAATCTAGTGATATTTGCCACGAAGATTAGGAAATGGATGAATTTAGCTGACTTTTTGAAGCGTAAATGCGAAAGTAGTTCCTATTCCGGGAGTGCTTCTCACAGAGATTGTTTGTTGATGGGCTTCCAGAATGTGCTTAACTATGGCTAGCCCTAAACCGGTTCCACCAACTTCTCTTGCACGGTGGGTATCAATCCGATAAAAACGTTCGAAAAGTCTTGCAAGATGTTTTTCCTCAATGCCCATACCATTATCAGTCACTTCAATTAGAAACTGATCGTGAAGTTCAAAGATCTTAATTGCCGTTTCACCGTTTTCAATTCCGTATTTAATGCTGTTTACAATCAGGTTAATTAATACCTGACGGATTTTTTCACGATCTGCATTAACAAAAGTAACTGCGGTATATTTATCTTTAAAAAAAAGCTTGATGTGTTTAGATTTTGCCCTGTCATCCAGGTTTTCCATTACCTCTTTGGCCAGTGTTACAAAGTCAAATTTTTGATAATTAATCGGCGATTCTCCAGTTTCCAATTTAGCAATGGCATCCAGGTCATTAATCAGATAACTAAGCCTTTCTACATTATTTTCTGCTTTTTTAAGGAATTTCATGGCCATTTCAGGATCATCAGTAATGCAATCCTGAAGCGTTTCTATATAACCTTGAATCGCAAAAAGTGGTGTTTTAAATTCGTGAGAAACGTTGGATAAAAATTCCCGGCGAAACTGCTCTTGTTTTTTTAATAAATCAATCTCTTTTTTCTTAGCGCCTGCCCATTCCTTAACTTCATGTTCCACATCGTTTATAGGGTCTGAACTTACATATTCGCCCAGTGCATCTTTTAAGTCTTTTCCGAGTTTTAAATTATGGATCAGTTTATAAATGAGCTTTATTTTGTTATAGATGTATTTTTCTAACAGGTAATAAAAAACAAGAAAGCTACTGAGAAATGAAACACCAAAAGAAATTCCGAAGAAATACCAGCTGCGTTCAAAATAAAAATTGACCATGCCAATGGAAAGCGCAACAGCAAGTGCTGTAATTAAAACCAGTACACTTAATTTCATGGTGCAATTTAGTGGTTTTATATTAAATGGATGTTAAGCCAGTTGCTTTTCAGTCAAATACTTCCAATATCTTTTTGGTACATGTTGCAGATGAAGTTTGGTGTTTTTTCTGGCTACAATATTGGCGCTTTTAAAATAATCTTTCCACAAGATAGCATAAAGTTCTTCTTTTTCATCCATTAGGGCCGGGGAAGGATTCGAGCTTTTTGCACCATCAGAAAAATCGATGGTTACTTCTTCCACAGCATTTAAATCGTAATAAAGGCCATACTTGCGTTTCAAATCATAAATAATCCATTGCTGATCTGCATAACGGTTTTTAAAATGATTTGAAATTAATGGCAACACATTAAATTCAGGATCTATTGACGTATAAAATAGGCCATCGCCGGTTTTTTGAAACCTGATGAATGCTTCCATCCGGTGTTTTTCCCTTTCCACACTTTTGGCATATTTGGATAAGGCAATCACATGATCGTTGCCATAGTTAGCGGCAGCGCCTATTTCACTTTTAAAAATATAAATAGCAAATTGAAAGAGATGATTGTAAGCTTCAGGAATTTCAGATAAATAGCTGCAATAGAAAGTTCTTTGCCAATCTTTCTTCAGTTTTTTTTGAAGACCTTTCCACACGCGATCTGCTTTCTCTTCATTGGTGATCACCTCAAAAGACTCCGTAAAGGCATCGGGTTGAAAAATTTCAGTCAATTGTAATTGAGTATGTCCGGGCTTTCGCTCAAACCATTCGAAAACGGCCGTAAGTAAACCGGTAAGTGAACCATCGAAAAGATAAATCATTAGGGCTTTTTACTTTAAAACAATATCAGTTGATTATTATCTGTTTTCAAATATTTACTTTGACTATCTGCCATAATAAAAGCCTTAATCTGTGTGCCTTGATAGTCTTTTATCTGATAGGGACTATCTGCACACGTGATAAAATGCTTAGCTCTGTTATACGCTACACCAATTTTCTTTAGTTGGTCAATTCTTAATCTTCCAAATTTTCTGGCCTGAACAATCTTTTTTGCGGACATTACACCAATACCTGGAATCCGGAGAATCATTTTATAATCTGCCTTATTAATATCTACCGGGAAATGCTGCATATTTCTAATGGCCCAGCTCAGCTTTGGGTCAATATCTACATCCAGATTCGGATTGGCATCATTTAAAATTTCCTGAACTTTAAAACCATAAAACCGCATTAACCAATCGGTTTGATATAATCTGTTTTCTCTAAGTAAAGGAGGTTGAGTGCCTAAAATTGGCATTCTGCTATCATTGCTAATGGGTACATAGCCAGAATAATAAACCCTTTTCAAAGAGAAATTTTTGTAAAAAGCATTAGCGGTGTACATAATGTCTTTATCACTTTCAGGGGTAGCACCAATCACCATTTGCGTGCTTTGACCTGCCGGAACAAATTTTGGTACGTGCTTGATTAACTTTTTATCTTCAGCAAACTGAACAATGTTTTGCTGAACAAATCCCAGAGGTTTAATTACATCGGCATGGCTTTTTTCTGGTGCCAAAAGCTTTAGTCCTGCTTCGGTAGGCATTTCTAGATTGATACTCATGCGATCGGCATATAAACCGGCTTCCTTAATCAATTCATCACTGGCACCCGGAATGGTTTTTAAATGAATATAGCCGTTGTAACGTTGCTCTAATCGAAGTTTTTTGCAAACCAGCAGTAACCGTTCCATGGTAAAATCTGCATTTTTAAAAATGCCCGAACTTAAAAATAAGCCTTCAATATAATTCCTTCGATAAAAGTTCATGGTTAAATCCACCACCTCATCTACGGTAAAAGCAGCACGCTTAATATCGTTGCTCTTTCTCGAAACACAAAATAAACAATCATAAATACAGTGATTGGTTAAAAGAATTTTTAAAAGAGAAACGCAACGCCCATCTTCAGTATAGGTATGGCAGATGCCAGAGGTATGGCTATCACCTATACCTTTGTTATCATTTTTACGAGTGCCGCCGCTTGATGAACATGAAACATCATATTTCGCAGCATCGGCAAGGATATTTAACTTTTCACGAATTCGGTCAGACATAGCGATTGATTTACTAACAAATATAGCTATAAAGCTAAAATTATTAGCAATCAAGCCCGTAAAACTTACTCTGATACGGAATAAAGATTATTAAAGCCTGGATTAGTTACCTTCCCATTCGCTGTAAAATTGATCCAGGTAATCTACCATGACCTGATGTCTTTTTGCTGCGATCTTTTTTCCAGCTGATGTGTTCATCATATCTTTTAAAAGCAAAAGCTTTTCATAAAAATGATTGATTGTTGGCGCCGTAGTATTTTTATAACTTTCTTTCGAAAGATGTTCTTCTGGTTTTATTGCAGGATCGTATAGCACCCTGTTTTTAAAACCACCATAAGTAAAAGCACGTGCAATACCAATGGCTCCAATGGCGTCTAAACGATCGGTATCTTGCACGATTTGCATTTCTTTTGAAGTAAAAATGTTTTCATCAAAACTGTTTTTAAAAGACATGTGCTGGATAATCATTTTTACATGATTCACTATTTCTTCCTCTACTGCTATAGACTGTAAAAAGGATTGTGCCATTTTAGGGCCTAAAGTTTCATCACCATTGTTGAATTTAGGATCAGCAATATCATGCAAAAGTGCTGCCAGCGCAATCACCAGTTCATTTCCTTTTTCCTCCTGATTAATGTTCAACGCGGTTTTAAAAACACGCTCTATATGAAACCAATCGTGGCCGGCTTCTGCATTTTCTAAGGTTTGTTTAACAAACGAAATTGTTTTTTGAATGGGATCCTGCATCATTAAAATTTACAACAAAGATATTGCAAAATAGATGCATAAAATAAGAATGATATCAACAGCGGTAAGTTAATTAACTTGCCGCCGCTGCTCTATGCTCATCATCAGCAATAATTTTGATTAAATCATTAGGGTTTAACGTGAGTAAATGCGTAACCTCTACTTCTAAAATTTCTGAAACCTGGAATAACCGATCAATTGTTAATTTGCTATAACCTAGCTCAATCTTACTGTAGGCATTTTGTGAAATTTTTAATTTTGCCGCTAAATAATCTTGAGTATAATCTCTGTATTCTCTAATTTTTCTAATATTCCCGGCAACGTTTTTGGTTTTTAAAGCTAATACATCTTCCATAAAAAGGATTGTTTTTAAATTTTTTCAATATATACGAGCCTTTTATCCATGCAGTTTTTCCAAATTATAATTTTTAGCACTATAAGGAATTACGCGGAGGGGTAAATGAACAGTATAATATAAACAGATCCGGGGGGTAAAAGTTTAAGATATTCCGTTTATCTACTTTTACTCAGTAAATTACATTTATTGGTTGGTGAAATTAAACAGCATTTTTCGAGCGATAAGAATCAAATTGTTGGGGTATTGCCATAAAGTATGATCGCTTAATTACTAATATTTTACTATTCAACTAAGTTATCATTTGCTAAAAAGTTAACAGGCTTTAATATAGCCCCCATTCATCTTCATGGTCATCTTTTTCGAAATTTTTTACCCAGTCTATAAATAGCAGGCGAAATTTCTCGATTTCATCCAGAACAATATTTTTATAATCAGCATTACAAATGCCAAATAGATCTGCGGCTTTAATCTGGGTTTCGAGCTCCCTGCAATTTGTACGGATAATCGATGCATTTTCCATTCTTAACAGATATAAATCTGCACCCTCTGCGCCAATAATTTTTGGGCAAAGCATCATTGCATTTTGCATAATTAAGCCTGAAGTCATTTCTGCCATCTCACCCTTTAAGGTTTCACAGAAAACCGCAGCGTATTTATAAATTGCCCTGGCCTGGTTGTATAAAAGCTTTGCCCGGTTAACTTTTAGTCTTACCTTTTCAGCATCGTATGGTGATAGATTTTCTTCATCCTCATCGTTTCTGCCGAACCGGCTAAAATGTTCCCATTCAGGCATGTGGTTCATGTCATCAAATTCCATATTTTATTTATTTTACGTATGGTACGTAGAGAGCGTACACATTTAAATTTACGAAGTAACTTCTTGTTCGGTTTGCGGAGCCCGGCGTGAGCCATCATATAATTCGTATTCAAGCAAACGGCAATCCAGCTTGCCATTATAAAATTCCAATTTCCTGGAAGCCTTTAAACCTATTTTTTTAGCAAGATCGGGATTGCCGGTAAAAATATATCCTGAATAACCTTTGCAATGGGTTTTCATATAATCGCCCATGCGTTTGTAAGTAAGTTCTAATTTACTGTGAACACCTAAACGCTCGCCATATTCCGGGTTAAAAACAACAGTTCCTTTTCCGTCTTCAGGCACGGGAGTAAGTTCGAAATCACATACCTCAAACTCAATTAAAGTATCAACCCCAGCGGTTTTTGCGTTTCTGCGGGTAACCTCTACGGCATCTTCAGAAAGATCGGAAGCAATAATTTTCAGATCTGTATTTTTAATTACCTGGTCTTTTAAAATTCTTCGTTCTGCAAAAAAGGCTTCTTCTTCATAACCTAAGATATGCATAAAACCATAATTCATTCGGTATAAACCAGGCGCACGATTGGTCGCAATCAATGCGGCTTCAATAGCCAGCGTTCCAGAACCACACATTGGGTTAATAAAAGGTGATTTCCGGTCCCACTTGGTTGCATAAATCACACCTGAAGCCAAGGCTTCTAGCATAGGTGCTTTTCCTGGAATTTTTCGGTAACCATGTTTTGCCAGTGTTTCACCAGAGGTATCCATAAATACATCTGCATCTGCGTCTTTCCAGTATAAATGGACTACAGCCTTATTTGCATCCGAACCAGAGTTAGGGCGGATACCTTTTTTCTCTTTCATTCGATCTACAATCGCATCTTTTACCTTTAGGTTGGCAAATAGTGGTGTAGTAATGTTAGGATTATCTACATTAGAAGTCACTGAAAAATATCCGGCAAAATCAATTAATTCTTCCCATTCAATAGCTGCTATTTCATTGTATAGATCATCAGGAGTGATGGCCTTAAAACTTTTAATTGAGTATAAAATCTGACTGGCGCAACGCAGGTTTAAATTTAGCTTAATACACTCTGTAAGGGTGATATTGAGCTCAACGCCGGTTTGAAAAACCCTTTCTATGGTATAGCCTAAGGCTGTAACTTCATCTTGTAAATAAGGAGAAAGACGTTTATTGCAGGTGATAATTACCCTGCTTTTATTGTGGAAAACTTGCATCATAATATATGCGAAGTTATCAATAAAATTATAGAGATTTGGCTTTTATACGTACATTATTAGTATTAGTTATGGAAATTAAAGGAAAAGTACACGAAGTAGGTGCAACGCAGCAAGTGAGTGAAACGTTTAAAAAACGTGATTTAATAGTAGAATACGCAGAAAATCCAACATACCCAGAATATATTCGTTTTGAGGCTTTACAAGATAAAACTGCATTATTAGATACATTTAAAGCGGGTGATGAGGTTGAGGTTTTCTTTAATTTACGTGGTCGCCCATGGACAGACAAAACAGGTAAAACATCTTATTTCAATAGTCTGGTAATCTGGAGAATCAATGCTGTTGCAGCAGGTGCTCCATCAGCAGCGGCCCCAGCTTATGCAGCTCCGGTTGATGTGAGCAATGCGCCAGGAGAAGATGATGATTTGCCTTTCTAAATAAAGAATCTTTTTTAAGCAAACAATTTTGAACCATGCCGGGGCTTTTGCTCCGGCATTTTTTTTGAGAATTATTTTCTTAAATCTTCATTTTCAACGCCGTAGCCCTTGTTAAAATATGTTAAAAACAATCTTCTCATTTCACTAATCACTATTTTTGGTATCTGATTAATTAAAAATCCCTTTCTGTTACCTCTTTTAATTAATGCAATACCAGGTTAATGAAAAAAAGAAGCTTTTGGTTTATAACTGTTTTAATGACTGTGGCGCTACTAGGCGTTTTCGTGATGCAGTTATATTACATCAGGGAAGCTTACTATTTGAAATCTCAGCTTTTTGATGAACAGGTAAATCAGACTTTAGCCAATGTGGTTAAAAAAGTAGAACGCTTAAATGTAGCCGATCACCTCAATAAAAAAGATGCTGAAAATAAATTGAGGCGTTTACAGGATTCCAGACAAAGAGCGCTTGATATTAAAGATTTAAGACAACAATATGCGCAGGAGTCTGAACTAAGGCAGGCGGAGCGGGAGAGCCAGATCGAAAATTACCTGAACCAGCAGGATAGCATAATCAGGGTTTCGTATCGTGGACCAAAGCTGATTTCTGAAAAAGAATTTAAATCACTTTCAACACCAAAGGCTTCCATTACGGGTACCCGTTTGGATGTGGAAGTTGATGCGCTGGTTGACTTAAATAGCTTAAATCTGAAGGGTTACAGCATGAGGACGAAACTGATTTCTCCTGATTCAAAAACTTTTAATTTCAGAACGCCTCAAAACCTACCAGATACCATCAGATATTTAGTGGCCGATCCAATGACGGGAAATCCTTTACTGGTTGGATTACCTAAAATTTCTGATGATCTGGAGAAAAAATTTAAACGGCAGGATGAAATTGCCAAAAAAAGGCTTGAACTCAAAATCGCATCTCTTGGAAAAGATACCTTCTCTTATACCCGTTTAAGTATGGTAGAAGATGTTTCTAAAGAGTTACAGGAAGTAAATGTTCCTTTATATCAACGGATTAATTTTGATGTACTCGGTGCCCTTCTGAAAGAAGAATTACTCACCCATAACATTAATCAGAAACCTTCTTTTAAAATTTCACTGGCGAAAAAAGATTCGGTTTTATACATGGAAGCCTCTAATATTAAAAAAGAATTTCTACCGGAGAATACGTACAAAATTCCACTTTTTGGTAATGATTTATTTCGTGATCCCGGAACTTTAATTGTAAGTTTCCCAAATAAAAATTCTGCCATTGTATCCAATCTAAGTGCAACCCTTGCTTCATCTATTGGTTTACTGCTGGTGTTGGTCTTCATCTTTTCTTATACCCTTTATGCTATTCTAAAGCAGAAGAAAATATCAGAAATGAAAACCGATTTTATCAATAACATGACCCATGAGTTTAAAACACCGGTGGCCACCATTATGATTGCCAGTGAAGCACTTAAAGATCCGGAAGTTACCGAAGATAAAAGCAGGCTAAGCAGGCTTGCCAATATTATTTATGATGAAAATGTTCGTTTAGGAAGTCATATAGAACGGGTTTTAAGTATCGCCAGACTGGAAAAAGGAGAGCTTAAAATGGAAAACACTGAGGTGGATATGAATGACCTGATCATTATTGTTTTAGACAGCATGGAACTGCAGTTACAGAAACGTAATGCCATCATTAACCTTCATACCGATGCTACAAATGCAGTTATTTATGGCGATGAGCTTCACCTCTCCAACGTACTTTATAACCTGATTGATAATGCAAATAAGTATAGTGCAGAAGTGCCTGAAATTACAATTTCTACCAGAAATACCAATAAACACCTGATTATCGAAATCTCTGATCGGGGAATTGGGATGACAAAGGAACAATCAAAAAGAATTTTTGACCAGTTTTACCGTGTTCCTACCGGAAATTTGCATGATGTAAAAGGTTTCGGCCTGGGCCTAAATTATGTTCAGGATATTATAAAAAAGTTAAACGGCACTATAAAAGTAAATAGCGAAAAAGATAAAGGAACAACTTTTGAAATATCTTTACCTTTATAAATCAAGTAAATATCGGCAGATAAGTATGATTGGTCGATACATTGGTTTTTTACAAGGAGATTTTACCTAACATCGTGGTATTAATCATCTGCAATAATTAAACCACCATGCATATTCAGAATCAAACATTTGGTGTAGCCAATGCTACATATGTGAATAAAATTAAGAAAATGAAAAAAATACTTCTGGTTGAGGACGATCCAAATTTAGGTTTATTGCTACAAGATTATTTGCAGTTAAAAGGTAAGTTTGATGTGGTGCTATGCAATGATGGGGAAGAAGGTTTAAAGGCCTTTAATAAACAAAATTTTGATCTTTGTATTTTTGATGTGATGATGCCTAAAAAGGATGGATTCACACTGGGTAAAGACGTTAGGAAAGTAAATGCACAGGTTCCTATTATATTTGCCACTGCGAAAACCATGCTTGAAGATAAATCTGCTGCGTATGATTTAGGAGGTGATGATTACATTACCAAGCCCTTTCGTATTGAAGAACTTTTGCTTAGAATTAATGCGATGTTTAAACGTGTGGCAAGCAAAGGTGATCAAGCTGAAGAAGCCCCGGAAACGCAATTTGCGATAGGCGAATATAGTTTTGATTATACCACTCAGATTATCACTCATCATGAGCAGCAACAAAAGCTTTCAACAAAAGAAGCAGAATTGTTGCGCTTGTTATGCTTAAAGAAAAATACAGTTTTAACCAGAGAAGAAGCCCTTTTAAGTATCTGGCATGATGATAATTATTTCAACGGACGAAGCATGGATGTATTTTTAAGTAAACTACGAAAATACTTAAGAGGAGATTCGAATGTAGAGATTATTAACGTTCACGGTAAGGGATACAAGTTGTTGGTAAGTTAAGTATAGTGTTCAAATGTTGTAAAGTTGATATGTTTTGGGCGACGAAATCAACCTCCTAGCATTTAGCCTTCCGGATTTCAATCTCTTTAAACATAGCATTTATTGGCGTTCAAACGTGAAGATGTTGTAAAGTTGAAGTGTTTTAGGTAACAAAATCAATTTTCCAACATTTAAACTTTCAATCCTTTTAAATGTACAGATGCTCTTGAATAGCAGGAATAATATTCCTTTCCTGAGCAAGATTAAATAATGTGTCTACCGCTTTTCGGCCTTCTTCGCCCAGGTTAATGCTGTACTTATTTACGTAAAGTTCAATGTGTTTATACATTACAGCTTCATCCATAGCCTGTGCATGTTCACGAATAAAATCAATTCCGGATTTTGGATGGGCAAATGCGTATTCTACAGATTCACGGATGAGTCGGTTTACTTTTAGTTGCACCTCACGATCTAAGTTCCTGTTGATCACAATTCCACCTAAAGGAATGGCACAACCCGTCAATTTCTCCCAGTAATCGCCAAGATCTACAATTTTGGTTAAACCTTTATCTTCATAGGTAAATCTGTTTTCGTGGATAATTAAACCTAAATCAATCCGATCTTCCAATAAAGCTGTTTCAATTTCAGAGAAAGCCAATTCCTGTTTGTTTTGAAGCTCAGGATAGGCAATGCCTAATAAAAAGTTGGCTGTAGTGTATTTCCCTGGAATTCCGACACGAAGACTGCCAGGATCACTTTTTATTCTTTCTGCTAATGTTTCCTGGTCGAATTTATGACTAATTAACAATGGGCCAACACCGAAACCTAAAGCGCTACCTGCATCAAGAAGTGCATATTGACTGGCAGCGTAAGCAAAGGCATGAAAACTAAGTTTGGTAATGTCCAACTGGCCTTTCATGGCTTTTTGATTTAAGGTTTCAACATCGTCATAAGTAACCTCGAATGTTAATCCGTCGGTATCTATTTTATGGTGAATGAGTGCATCAAAAATAAATGTATCGTTAGGGCAAGGAGAAAATCCAAGTGTAAGTTTCATAATATCAAAATTAAGGCTTACGATAAACTAAAACGTCATAATCAGTTCATTTCTGCAATAAAGGCTATTGCCCACTCATTCAGGTTTTTAATTGCCAGACCGATTTTCCAGTTATCTTTATTCCTTGGCTCAACATAATTGGAAATACTACGAATTTGAATACAATCAATATTTGCCTGTTTACAGGCATAAAAAACTGCTGCACCTTCCATGCTTTCGGTAGTGGGGCTGAATCTTTTCTTTAGATTTTTAATGCTTTGTTCACTTCCGGTTACGCAATTTACGGTTATGCCTGTCACGGATGGCAAATCAATATTTATTTTGCTTCTCGATATAAAATGATTTTCTCCGAAACCTAGATCCTTTATGGTTAGAAATTCATCTCCGTTTTCTGCCCC
>Ga0116227_10013341_pt1 | contig 12957 bp, 10 predicted proteins | sample S1TSphgellanicum_FD_89693 | JGI IMG/M metagenome (GOLD analysis project Ga0116227, IMG submission 89693) | Host-associated microbial communities from peat moss isolated from Minnesota, USA - S1T2_Fb - Sphagnum magellanicum MG | ecosystem: Host-associated > Plants > Peat moss > Unclassified...
ATGAAACCAAGTTCGCCATGGAAGGCGGCCGGTTCCACACCGGCGACATCGGCACAATGGACGAAGAGGGCTACACCTTTATCGTCGATCGGCTGAAGGACATCGTCATCGCGTCCGGCTACAAGATCTATCCGCGCAAGGTCGAGGAAGAGATCTATCGCCATCCGGCCGTCGAAGAGGCGGTCGCCGGTGGCGTGCCTGACAAATATCGCGGCGAGACCCTGAAGGTCTGGATCAAGCTGCGCGAAGGCGAGACTGTAAGCGCCGATGCGCTGCGTACCTTCCTGAAAGATAAGCTGTCGCCGATCGAAATGCCAAAGCTGATCGAGTTTCGCGACACGCCGCTACCCAAGACCCTGATCGGCAAGTTGTCCCGCAAGGACCTGATCGCCGAGGATGTCGCCAAGGCCGCCAAAGCGGCTGCGGCTGAATGATCCAATACAACCCGTTGCCGGTTGCCCTATTCCACACCATCTAGCGCGCTAACGCATTCCGCTTATCACGCCCGACGCGCCCGCATTTTGGAGCCCCGATAGAATGACCAACGCCGTCATAACCCATTTCCGTCGTTCGCCATTCCAATTCGCCACCAAGGGCGCATTGGCGCGTACCCGGCCGGACGATTTGGCGGCCCAGGTGATCGGCAAGCTGGTTGCCGATAGCGGGATCGACGCCAAGGATATCGAAGACCTGATCCTGGGCTGTACCTTCCCAGAGGCCGAGCAGGGCCTCAATCTCGGCCGATTGCTTGGGTTCCTCACGCATCTGCCGCTCTCGGTCGCGGGCACAACGGTCAATCGCTTCTGCGGTTCGTCGATGACGTCGATCCACATGGCGGTCGGCGCGATCGCCGCTGGGGCCGGCGACGTGTTCATCTGCGCCGGTGTGGAATCGATGAGCCGGGTGCCGATCCCGGGCTTCAACCCCTCGCCCAACCCCGCGCTCTATAAGGAATACCCGCAAGCCTATATCTCGATGGGCGAAACGGCGGAGAACCTGGCGAAACAGTACAAAATCAGCCGCACCGATCAGGAGCAGCTTGCGGTCACGTCCCACCAGCGTGCCGCCGCTGCTGCCAAGGCGGGCAAGTTCAATGACGAGATCGTGCCGATCCAGACCAAGGGCGGCATAGTGTCGACCGACGGGACCATTCGCCCCGACACCAGCCTGGAAGGATTGGCCGGCCTTAAACCCGCGTTCGACGTCCATGGAACGGTCACCGCCGGCACATCGTCGCCGCTGACTGATGGCGCATCGGCCGTGCTGGTGATGTCCGAAGACTATGCCAAGGCGCACGGCTTCAAGCCGCTGGCGCGGATCAAGGCCATGGCCGTCGCCGGTTGCGCACCGGAGATCATGGGCATCGGTCCGGTTCCGGCCACACAGAAGGTGCTGCAGCGTGCCGGCCTCAGCCTCAAAGACATCGACATTATCGAGCTGAACGAGGCTTTCTCGGCGCAGTCGCTGTCGGTGATCCATGACCTGGGCATCGATATCGCCAAAATGAATATCGACGGCGGCGCACTGGCGTTGGGTCACCCGCTCGGCGCGTCCGGCGCGCGCATCACCGGCAAGGCGGCGAGCTTGCTGCAGCGAGAGGGCAAGCAGTTCGCGCTTGCTACCATGTGCATCGGCGGCGGGCAGGGTATCGCCACCGTTCTCGAGGCGATCTAAATGACGCGCGAAATCAAAAAGGTCGCAGTCATCGGCGCCGGGGTCATGGGCGCGGCCATTGCCGCGCATGTGACCAATGCCGGCCTGCCGGTCGTGCTGCTGGATATCGTGTCGAAGGATCCGAACGATCGCAGCGCAATCGCCAAGGCCGCGGTCGAAAAGATGCTGAAGACCGAGCCTGCTCCCTTCATGAGTACCCGCAACGCGAAGCTGATCACGCCGGGCAACCTGGAAGACGATCTGCAACTTCTGGCCGATTGCGACTGGATCGTCGAGGCGATCATAGAGAACGTGAATATCAAACACGATCTCTATTCCAAACTGGAGAAAGTTCGAAAGGCAGGGTCGATCGTAACCTCCAACACCTCCACCATTCCGCTGAAGAACCTGATCGAGGGCCGGTCCGAAGCCTTCCAGAAGGACTTCGCGATCACCCACTTCTTCAACCCGCCGCGCTATATGCGCCTGTTGGAACTGGTATCCGGCCAGGAGACGGCGCCGGAGGTCACGGAGACTCTTGCGGCCTTCTGCGACATCAAACTGGGCAAGGGCGTCGTGCGCTGCCACGACACGCCGGGTTTCATTGCCAACCGTATCGGCATGATGTGGATGCAAGCCGGGCTGAATTCCGCCGAGGATTCTGGCCTAACCGTCGAAGAGGCTGACGCGGTTGCCGGCAAGGTGATGGGCTTTCCGTCCACCGGCCTTTTCGGTTTGTTCGACCTGGTGGGCATCGATCTGATGCCGCATGTGTCGTCCAGCATGGCCGGCAACCTGCCCAAGACCGATTCCTATCATCGCGAACTGCGCGAATCCGCCCTGATCAAGAAGATGATCGAGACCGGATATACCGGCCGCAAGGGCAAAGGCGGTTTCTACCGCATGATCAAAAATGGCGCGGCCAGGCAGAAAGAAGCGGTCGACCTCAAAACGGGCGACTATCATGCCGTACAGCCGGTCAATATCGGCAGCCTGGAGGCTGCCAAGGCGGACCGCAAGACCGGGCTGAAGACCCTTCTGTCTGGTGACGATAAAGGCGCGGCCTTCGCCTGGGGCATGCTGGCCCCGACCTTCGCCTATTCGGCCGACCTGGTGGGCGAGATCGCCGATACGCTGGTCGAGGTCGATGAGGGTATGAAGCTGGGTTACGGCTGGAAATTCGGGCCGTTCGAGCTGATGGATCAGGTCGGCACGGCATGGCTTGCCGAGCAATATAAGGCCAAGGGTGAAACTGTGCCCAAGCTGTTGGCGCTGGCCAACGGCCGCAGCTTTTACCGCGTCGAAGAAGGCAAGCTGCAGTTCCTGGGACTGGACAGTGAATATCACGATGTAAAGCGCGCCGAGGGCGTGCTGTTGCTGGCCGATATCAAGCGCAAGTCCAAGCCGCTGTCGAAGAACGGATCGGCCAGCCTGTGGGACATCGGCGACGGCGTCGTGTGCCTCGAGTTCACCTCCAAGGCCAACTCGCTGGATCCCGACATCATGGCGATGATCGGCAAGGCGCTTGGTCTGATCGGCGACGGCAAGGGCGATTGGAAAGCGCTGGTCGTTGCCAATGACGGCGACAATTTCTCAGTCGGCGCCAATCTTGGCCTGGTGATTTTCGCGATCAATATCGCGCTCTACGATCAGCTCGAAGAGATGATCGGCATGGGGCAGCAGATCTATAAGGCGCTGAAATATGCGCCCTTCCCCGTCGTGTCCGCACCGGCGGGCCGTGCGCTGGGCGGCGGCTGCGAGATCACGCTGCATTCATCCGCTGTGCAGGCGCATGCCGAAACCTATATGGGCTTGGTCGAGGTCGGGGTCGGCGTTATCCCCGGCTGGGGCGGCTGTAAAGAGCTACTGGGCCGCCAACTGGAAAACCCGAAGCTGCCCAAAGGTCCCGTACCCGCCGTGGCCTCTGCGTTCCAGACGATCTCCACCGCGCAGGTCTCGAAGTCGGCGGCTCAGGCGCGCGACCTGTTGTATCTGCGCGAAACCGACGGCATCACGATGAATCGCGACCGTCTGCTGGCCGACGCCAAGGCGCGGGCGCTGTCGATGGTCGAGGGCTACACCCCGCCCAAGCCGCACGAATACCGCCTGCCCGGCCCCAGCGGCCGCACGGCCTTGTCGATGGCGGTGCATGACTTCGTGACCGCCGGCAAGGCGACACCCTACGATGTCGTCGTGTCGGACGCGCTGGCCGAAATCCTGACCGGCGGCGACACCGATTACCAGGACGTGCTGACCGAAGACGACATCACCAAACTGGAGCGCAAGGCCTTCATCGGACTATGCAAGAAAGACGGAACCGTCGACCGGATCGAGACCATGCTGACCACCGGCAAGCCGCTTCGGAACTGAGGATAGATCATGCCCACCTATACCGCACCGCTGGATAATTTCCGCTTTGTCCTCAACGACGTGCTGAATGTCGGCGACACGTTCGCCAAGCTGGGGCTCGAGGACGCGACGCCCGATCTGCTCGATGCCGTCATGGAGGAGGCTGGGAAGTTCTGTGAGAATGAAATCCAGCCGCTGAACCTGTCGGGCGATACGGAGGGATGCACCTTCGAAAACGGCGTCGTGCGGACGCCCAAGGGTTTCAAAGAAGCCTATGACAAGTTCCGCGAAGGCGGCTGGGTTGGGCTGACTGCCGATCCGGCCTATGGCGGCCAAGGCCTTCCGCACACGATGAGTTCGGTGCTGGATGAGATGGTGTCGTCCGCCAACACCGCGTTCGGCATGTATCCCGGCCTATCGGCGGGCGCCTATCGCGCCATCGCCTTGCACGGCAGCCAAGAGCAAAAGGATTTATATCTCCCGAAGCTGACCGATGGCATCTGGTCCGGCACCATGTGCCTGACGGAGCCGCAATGCGGCACCGATCTGGGCCTAATCCGCACCAAGGCCGCCGTGGGCGAGAACGGCACCTATAAGATCACCGGCACCAAGATCTTCATTTCAGCCGGCGAACATGACCTGACCGAGAACATTATCCATCTGGTGCTGGCGCGGCTGCCGGATGCACCGGCCGGTATCCGCGGGATCAGCTTATTCATCGTGCCGAAATTCCTGCCCAAGGAAGAGAACGGCGAGGTTGTGCCCGGAGCGCGCAACGGCATCGCCTGTGGCTCGATCGAGCACAAGATGGGGATCAAGGCCTCGTCCACCTGCGTCATGAACCTTGACGCCGCGACCGGCTGGCTGATCGGGGAGCCGCATAAAGGCATGCGCGCCATGTTCACCATGATGAACGCAGCCCGCCTGGGCGTCGCCATCCAGGGTCTGGGCTTGGCCGAGGTCGCATATCAGAATGCGCTGCTCTATGCCAAAGACCGCATTCAAGGCCGCGCCCTGACCGGCGCCAAGGACAAGAGCAAAGCGGCCGATCCGATTATCGTCCATCCTGACGTGCGGCGAAACCTGCTGACCGTGAAGGCCTTTACCGAAGGCGCGCGGGCATTGGGCATTTGGGTCAGCCTGCAGCTGGATATCGAGGAACGGTCGAACGACCCCAAAGAGCGGGAAGCGGCGGCGGACCTGCTGGCGCTGATGACTCCGATCGTAAAATCCTATTTCACCGATGGCGGCTTCGAATCTGCCAGCACATCCATGCAGGTGTGGGGCGGCCACGGCTATATCCACGAGAACGGCGCAGAGCAGTTCGTCCGCGACGCTCGTATCACACAGATCTACGAGGGCGCGAACGGCATCCAGGCGTTGGACTTGGTCGGACGGAAGCTGCCGGCAAATATGGGCCGCTCTCTACGCCGCTTCTTCCATCCGGTGGCGAATTTCATCGCGGAGAACCAGTCCGACGCAGAGTTTGCCGAGTTGTTGCTACCGTTAGCCAAAGCCTTCGGCAAGCTTCAGCAGGCGACGGGCTATATCGCTCAGAAAGGCCTGGTGAATCCCGACGAGGCCGGCGCCGCGTCGTCGCCTTACCTGAGGATGTTCGCCCTAGTTGCGATCGGCTTCATGTGGCTGCAGATGGCCAAGACTGCCAAGGCCAAACTGGCCGAAGGCGGCGACAAGATCGAATTCTATGGCTCGAAGATCAAGACCGCACGCTTCTTCATGACCAAGATCCTGCCGGAAGCAGAGACCCACTTCCGCACGATCATGGCCGGCGCGAAGCCGCTGATGGACTTCGCGGTGGAGGAGTTCTGAGGAAACTCTTGTCAGCGGCGCCGGTTTAGGGAAAGCCTGTTACAGAGTTTCCACCCTAACCGAGCAGCCGTTTTCCTACATGCCCGCCTCGATCATACCGCCAGGTCCGATCCGCGCCTATTGCAAGGTGGTCGGTGTGTCTGTGTTCCTGGGGGTTGCACTGGGCACAATCGTCGCGCTGGTCAATCGCGATCAGGTCAATGACCTGCGGCATCACCTGACGCTGTGGCTGGTGTTAACGATCGTTGCGGGGATCAATATCATTGCATTCCTGCTGTTTACGATCGGATGGATCGTCTATCGCTGGATTCGGCGCGACCTGGAGGTGAGCGCCGACGAACCTTAGCTGGCTTTCGCCATGTACCCCTTGATATCCGCCGCCATCTTGTCGGAGTCGGTATCGCTGGAAAACACCGTCAGGAACTTGCCGTTCGGGTCCATCAGATAGACGAAGGACGAGTGGTTCATTCCATAGGCGTTGGGGTCCGCGCCTGTCGCCGGCGCCTTGCTGTAATAGACCTTGTAGGCCTTGGCCACGGCCGCGATCTGCTCCGGCGAACCGGTCAGCCCGACCAGCCTTTTGTCGAACAGCGGCACATATTTCGCCATCTGCTGTTGCGTATCGCGGGCCGGATCGATGGTGACGAAAATCGGCTGAACCTTGGCGCCGTCCGGCCCCATCGTCTCCAATGCCTGGGCGATCACCTGAAGCTCGGTCGGACAGGCGTCGGGGCAGAAGGTGTAGCCGAAATAGATCAGCCGATACGATCCATCATATGTGTGATCGGTGACAGTCTTGCCGGTTTGATCGGTCAGCGTGAACGGACCGCCGATGGAGATGCCGGAATTCTCATAGCCGGGATCGCGCGGCCCGGTGGCGACAAGCTTCCACATGACCACAATGCTGACGGCAATGAGCGCCATCATCGCGACCATCAGAATGAGCAAGGGGCGGTTTGAGCGGCTGGATCGTTTCGGCATGGCGTCTATATAGGCGCGCCCTTGGGGTCGCCTCAAGCGGCTGCGTCGCCTTGTCCCCGCTCAGCCGGAATCCATACGACATCGCCATCCGCTTCCGGCGCAAAGAGCGGCAGGCCGGGCTCAAGGCGGTGCGGTGTGTAGTTGTGTTCGGTCATGAAACGCCAGAGCGCCGCGCGGCTGTCGCCAGCGCGGTGAAGATAGCCGTCGACCGCCTCCACCAGTACGACAGGCCGCAGGGTGCGGAGCGTACCCTCGGAGCCCAGCAGCATCTGCATTTCCCAACCCTCGATATCGGCCTTGATGAAATCCAGCCGGTCCAGTTTCCGCGCCGCAACGAAACCGTCGATCGTGTCAACTGCGACGTCATGACGGAAGACCTGCGCCTCACCGCCGTCGCCCAAATGGCTGAGGCCGAAGCCAAGGCTGCCGGACCGCTTGATCGGCGTCGAAAGCGTCAGCGTTCCGGGTTTGGCGCCAAATGCGATCGGGTGAAGCGAGATCCGGCTGAGCCGCCGCAAACGGATCATCGGACGCAGGACAGCCAGCGCATAGGCGCCGGGTTCGAACGCGAAAACGCGTCCCTTTGGCGCCATCAGCGCGAATAATTTCGCCATCTGGCCGGCATGCGCGCCCACGTCGAAGACGGTCCCGTCCGGCGGCAAAAGCGGCCGCAGGATCGGGACCAATTCGCGGTGATGCTGGCGGGTGACCGCCTTGAAGAGATGCGCCCAGAAGGTGAGGCGCGCCCGCCCCGTGAGGGGCGGCTTAACGAGGTTCATCCGCCAGGGTTTACAGAACTCCGAGCATCGCGCCAACCAGCGGATGACGCACGATGTCCTGTTCCTCGAGCTCCACGACGGCGATCCCCGGCAGCGGCGCCAGCCGGCGGGCGACGTCGGCAAGCCCGGAGATTCCCGGCAGCAGATCGCTCTGCTCCGGATCGCCGGTAATCACCATCGTCGAATGCCAGCCAAGCCGGGTCAGCAACATCTTCATCTGGGCATAGGTGCAGTTCTGCGCCTCGTCGATCACCACGAAGGCATTGTTCAGGGTGCGTCCACGCATATAGCCGATCGGGGCGATTTCGATATCGCCCTCGTCCATCAATGAGCGCAGCCGTTTGCCCCCGAGCCGGTCGTTCAGGCAGTCGTAGAGCGGGCGCAAATAAGGCGCCATTTTCTCCAGCATGTCTCCGGGCAGATAACCCAGGCTTTCGCCCGCCTCAACCGCCGGCCGCGAGAGCACGATTCGCTCGATCTTTCCGGCTTCCAGCGCCTCGACGGCAGCCGAGACCGCCAGATAGGTTTTTCCCGTGCCGGCAGGTCCGATCGCCAGGGTAAGGCTGTGGTCGGTGATCGCAGTCAGCAGGCGCTGCTGATTCGGACTGCGCGGCTGGATCTTGCGGACATAGCTTTGTTCTCGCTTTTCGTTCAGCGGGTCCCAATGCGAGCCGAACAAAGACTGGACTTTTCCACGGTCAGACGCATCGGAATGCGCGGCGGCACGGGCGGAACGCTTTGTCATTGCTGGAACCCTTTCACGCTGGTGGAAACCCGGCCGCGGCCTGCGCCCGGGCGTTGAAAGCCCGCGCACGCGTACGCGGCGGGCACAAAAAAACCCCGCGACAAAGCGGGGTGGCAAAAACTGGAAGATACAGAAAAGGATGCGGCGCCCGGCGGGAGCGGAGTTAGTCTGGGTGCGCGTGCTGCATCACCGGATAGATTGACATCGAGGCGAATAACCGCGTCCTCTTGTCTACGGAAGCTAACTGTCGGCTTCTTATATACCAGATACTGTGTGCTGTCAGGTGTTTTGTGGATTAAAGTTTTGTGAACGCAAGCGATAGCCGTTTCACTACCGATAGGGGAAGTGACTAGCGCGGGAACGGCAGCTCGTCTTGAACCGCGGCGCGCCCGGCAATACAAAGGTCAAGCCGACGCCCCGTCGCCCGGCCCCGCCGTGAACGGACAAGGTGAGCGAGTGCAAGGAAGTTCGACTGCAGCCAGTATCGGCCCCCGGGGCAAGCCGAAAGCCTGGCGCCGCTGGCTAATGATGCCGGCCTATGTCCTGGCGGTTGCCAGCTCGGCGAAATCGTTCCGCGACAACCCGGTGATCGGCAGCCCCGGCCTTAACCGGCGTGGGTTGCATATCCTGCGCCGGGAACTGGCGCGGCCGCTGGGCGCCTATCGCCGCAAAAAGCTTGAAGGGCTGGTGAGCGCAGCCGACCGCGAGGCCTTCGCCCGCGACGGCTTCATCGTCAAGCCGAATTTCCTGGATCCCGAAACCTTCAAGGCCCTGCAAGCCGAAATCCTGAATCTGAATGTGCCGGCGCGCGAGGCGATTATCGGCGATACGCTGACCCGGCTGATCCCGCTCGACGGGCGGGTGCTACCCAAATTGACGACGACGCGGTCGGTGCTGGAAGGCAAGCCTTATCGCAACTTGCTGGCCTATGTAGGGTCGTTCCGGCGGGTGCCCCACCTCTATGTGCAGACAGTATTCAGCAAGCATCGTCCCGATGCGGAGCCTGACATCCAGTCTTTCTATCACTCCGATACGTTCCACCCGACGGTGAAGTCCTGGCTGTTTTTGGACGACGTGAAGGCGGATTCGACACCCTTTACCTATGTCCCGGGGTCGCATGTCGCCAATAAACGGCGATTGGCCTGGGAACGCCGAACCTCTATCACCGCCAACCAGGGCCGCGATAAACTGACCGCCGAAGGGTCGTTCCGCATTTCGGAGGCGGAGATCAAGCGGCTAGGCTACGGCGCGCCAGTATCGCTTCCGGTTGCCGCGAACACATTGGTCGTCGCCGACACCAGCGGCTTCCACGCGCGCGGCACCTCGGCAGGCAAGACCATGCGCCTGTCGATCTGGGCCTATAGCCGCAGCAACCCGTTCCTGCCCTGGACCGGGGGCGACATCGTGGGCCTGCCCTTCATCAAGGCACATGCGCTGCGGCTTTATTGGGCGGTGACGGACCGGCTGAAGGACAGCCGAAAAGCCCCGCGCGAGTGGCGCTGGGTCGGCAACCGTTCCCCACTGGCCCCGCCGGAGGGGTAACGCCTACTCGAACGCGTCTTCCCAAGTGCCTTGCGTGGAGGCCTTTGAATATTCCGTCGCGCGGCTTTCGAAGAAGTTGGCGTGCTCGACGCCGTTTAGGATGGCGTCCATCCACGGCAGCGGGTTGGACGGGATGCGATAGATCGGCTGCAGGTTCAGCTGCGACAGCCGGCGGTCGGCAATCCAGCGGATATAGGCCTTCACATCCTCGCCGGTCAGGCCCTGGATGCCGCCCTGTTCGAACGCCAGGTCGATGAAGGCGTCTTCATGCGTCACGATCGTTTCGCACGCTTTATAAATCTCGCGCTGCAATTCCGGGGTCCAGATATCGCGATTCTCATCGATGAAGGCGCGGAACAGCTTGATGATCGACTGGGTGTGCAATGTCTCATCGCGCACGCTCCACGATACGATCTGTCCCATGCCCTTCATCTTGTTGAAGCGCGGGAAGTTCATCAGGATCGCGAAGGACGCGAACAGCTGCAGCCCCTCGGTGAAGGCGCCGAACACGGCCAGCGTCAGCGCGATATTCTCGCGCGAGTCGACGTTGAAACCCTGCATGTAATCGTACTTGTCCTTCATCTCCTTATATTGGAGGAAGGCCGTATATTCCGCCTCGGGCATGCCGATCGTGTCCAGCAGATGGCTATAGGCCGCGATATGCACCGTCTCGATGTTCGAGAAGGCGGATAGCATCATTTTCACTTCGGTCGGCTGAAACACCTGCGAATAATGCTTCATGTAGCAATTGTTCACCTCGACATCCGCCTGGGTGAAAAAGCGGAAAATCTGGGTCAGCAGGTTCTGCTCGCCGGCGGTCAGCTTGTTGCGCCAATCCTTCACATCGTCTGCCAGCGGGACTTCTTCGGGCAGCCAATGGATGCGCTGCTGGGTCATCCAGGCGTCATAGGCCCAGGGATAGTTGAACGGCTTATAGGCCGCGGAGGGCGTTAGGAGATTAGCCATATCGACGATTCCCGTACTTCAAAAGCTTCAATTCTGGTTCGTCATTGCGAGGAGCGGAGCGACGAAGCAATCCAGAGCCACGGGGCATTGTAGCTGGGCGAGAGGCCCTGGATTGCTTCGCTGCGCTCGCAATGACGATATTAGTGCAAAGGAAACAAATACGGCTCACCCGGGCGTTCCTTGGCGGCGGCCTTCTTGACCTTCGCCGCGGTGGGCGCGGGCACGCGGCGGCGGAAGATGTCGGGGAACTCGTCCACCACATCGCCCTCGCCGTGCTGCATAAGGAAGCGCATGGCGCGGTCGCCGCCCCATTCGTCGGCGGCATAGACGCCCTTCCCGCCAATGACCCGATCCAGATAGGCGAAACGCCCATCCTTGGTCAGCAGCAGGAAGCGTGTCGTCATCGCCTCGGCATCGACCGCCCGGTAAAGGCAGGTGGTCGCGTCGGCCTGATAGGTCTTGCCGCTGAGCCGGAAGGCGAAGCCCCCGGTCACCCCATTGTCGCCCTTTACTGGCACGACAGGCATTCCTCGTAATTCGCGCCATTCGACGATTCGCCGGCTGCGGCCAGCGGGAGGCGCGGCGATCCCTCCACGCTGGTGATCACTTCGGCGTTCAGCTCGGCCGACGTCGCGCCAACCGAAGCCTCGGCACGCTGGATCGACATCGACCGGCAGTAGTAGAGCGACTTCACACCCTTCTTCCACGCCTGGAAGTGGATCTGGTGCAGGTCGCGCTTGTGCACGTTGGCCGGGATGAACACGTTTAGCGACTGCGACTGGCAGATGAATGGCGTACGGTCCGCCGCAAGTTCGATCACCCAGCGTTGGTCGAGCTCGAAAGCGGTCTTGAAGACCATCTTTTCGTGCTCGTTCAGGATATCCAGGTGCTGCACCGAGCCGCCGTTCATGACGATCGACGACCAGGTTTCCTCGTCGTTGCGGTTACGCTCGGCGAGCAGCGCCTCCAGATGCGGGTTTCGCACCGGGAAGGACCCGGACAAAGTCTTATGCGTGTAAGCGTTGGTCGGCAGCGGCTCGATACCCGGCGACGTGCCGCCGCAGATGATCGAGATCGACGCAGTCGGCGCGATCGCGATCTTGTTGGAGAACCGCTCCATGATGCCGTAATCGGCCGCGTCCGGGCAGGCGCCGCGCTCCAGCGCTAGCTTCTGCGAGGCCGCGTCGGCGCCGCGCTTGATATGCTGGAACATACGGCGGTTCCACACCTTGGCCATCACGCTTTCGAACGGCACGCCCATACCCTGCAGGAACGAATGCAGGCCCATGATGCCGAGGCCGACCGAACGTTCGCGCTGCGCCGCGTATTTGGCGCGGGCCATCGAATCCGGCGCGTTCTGGATGAAATCGCTGAGCACATTGTCGAGGAAACGCATGCAATCTTCAATGATCGTCGGGTGGTCCTGCCACTCGAGGAATTTCTCCAAGTTGAGAGACGACAGGCAGCAGACGGCCGTGCGTTCGCCGCCCTGCGGATCGGTGCCGGTCGGCAGCGTGATCTCGCTGCACAGGTTCGACATCTTGACCTGCAACCCGGCTAGCTTGTGATGTTCCGGGATCGCCCGGTTCACGTGATCGATGAACAGCATATAGGGCTCGCCGGTTTCGATCCGCGCGGTCAGCAAGCGAATCCACAATCCGCGCGCCGAAACGCGGCGGATTACCGCCCCATCCTTCGGACTGCACAGCGCCCATTCCTCATCATTTTCGACCGCCCGCATGAACGCATCGGGGATCGTGATGCCATGATGCAGGTTCAGCGCCTTGCGGTTCGGGTCGCCGCCGGTCGGCCGCCGCAACTCGATGAATTCCTCGATTTCCGGATGGCTGATCGGCAGATAGACCGCTGCGGAGCCACGGCGCAGCGAACCCTGGCTGATCGCCAGCGTCAGGCTGTCCTGCACGCGGATGAAGGGGACGATGCCGCTGGTCTTGCCGTTGCCGCCGACCTTCTCGCCGATCGAGCGCAGATTGCCCCAATAGGAGCCGATGCCGCCGCCGCGCGCGGCCAGCCAGACATTCTCGTTCCAAAGATCGACGATGCCGTTCAGGCTGTCGCTGCATTCGTTCAGGAAGCAGGAAATCGGCAACC
>Ga0116227_10013344_pt1 | contig 12956 bp, 5 predicted proteins | sample S1TSphgellanicum_FD_89693 | JGI IMG/M metagenome (GOLD analysis project Ga0116227, IMG submission 89693) | Host-associated microbial communities from peat moss isolated from Minnesota, USA - S1T2_Fb - Sphagnum magellanicum MG | ecosystem: Host-associated > Plants > Peat moss > Unclassified...
CCAAAAAAAAAAAAAAAGTTGAAGGGGAAGGCATTATTAATTTGGTTAGTAGATAAGCTAGGGTTAATGAGTTAATAGGTTAATAGGTAGGAAGGGTCAAAGATAGGTAGGGTCAATAGAAAGGAAGAGGAAAAAATAAAAAAGAGGAGAGTCTATTTTTTCTTTCCTCCTAAACCGACGAATAACCCAATCAATGTTTAATTGGGTTTCATTCTAGCAAAGCCCATAACATGTTTTTCCCAATTAGTGCATCGGTGGGTGTTGGTTCATTATGACTCATATTCTTGCATTTAAATAATGGGTATTTCATTTGTTGTTCATTCTTTTTTTTTAGTTAAGTCTACTTTTGTATTTTGGACTAGAATAAAATATAAACCAATCCTTGTAATGTTAAGTCTTGAAATGCTAAAAAAATTTGAATTGTTATAATTTTTTAGCAAATTTGTTACAATCGTGCATTACCATAGTACATTCTTAGGTTTGGTGGTAATTTCATTACTTTTGGAAATGTCAAATTTAAGGAAATTACAAGGTAAGGAAAAAATACAAAAATTTGGTGGAAACCCAAAAGCTTCTTGTTTCAAGTTAGTCCAACATTGGAAATCAAGTATCCAATAATTGACAATTTTTTTCTATCCTATAATTTGGTGAAACCTTAGAGTTATTTGTAGAGTAATCCTTAATTTGAGTTTCACTTTGATCTTGAGTGTATCATTCATCTTCCCGTTATGAAGTATTGATAAAGTCTAGCAAAGTGTGGACCAATCCTCAAAACAAAAGATAAAATTTTCAAAAATCACTACCATAATCATTTTTCTCACCACGTTGCGGTCTACCTCCATTATGACCACCTAATAGGGGGTTAATTGGGTTAGGCCTACTTACCTTCCTACCTATGCATGGAAGCAAGCATATTTATTTACCTACCTACCCATGGGTTACTTACCTACCTACTTACCTAGGATGGGGGCTATCAAAAAACTACATGGGATTGACATAGGGTTGTTTTAAGGGCTATTACAAAAGCTGCATAAAACCTACCTAGGGGATTATAAAGGGACTTCTTAAATTAGGAGATATTTAAGGGTTATTTATGGGGCTATATAAGAGGCTATTTAAGGGTTATTAGGGGGTTGCCTAGGGGGATACTTAGGGACTATTGAAGAGCCTACCTTGGTTGGGGGATACCTAAGGATTATATTTTTAAGGATTACATAGGGCATACCTAGGAAACTACTTAGGAACTTGCTAAGTTAAACGATATTTAAGGGGCTATTTTTAGGCTATTTATGAAGTTATTAAGGAGACTACTTAAAGACTTCTTAAGTTAGGGGACACTTAAGGGACCACTTATGGGGCTACATAAAATATTACCTTAGGAACTATTTAAGGTAATATTTAAAAATTACATAGGTGTTTTATGTAGGGCCCCAAAAAGCCTTTAGGTATCCCATAACCTAGGTAGGCCTTTAATGTTTTCTTAAATGTTCTTTCAATAGCCCTCTAGGTAGGCCTTATGTAAGCTTTTGACCACCCCTAGGTAGCCCAATAAATAGGTTCTACGTAACCCTTTAAATAGTTATTAGATATTCCATAACCTAGGTAGCCCCCTAGATAACCCCTAATTATCCTTTAATTTAATAAATCCCTAGCCAACCCCTTAAATAGGCTTTGTGTAATCCATTTTCTCACCTTTAGGTATCCCATATAACATAAATAAACACTTAGGTAAACATGTAAGTGTGAACAAAACACAAAAACAAAAAGAAACTCAAATATTCATAGGTTGATGAAGAAATTTGAGTTTCCTTTTCTTATGTTCCTTTGGCATTGTCCCATTTTCCAATTTGATTGTCATCCTTAGTTTCAAGGAAACTTAAGATTTTATTTTTGAATTTTATTAATTTTGTGCATAACTTTATTATGTCTCCCCATTTTTTGCAAAATAAAATAATAAAAATTCTTGTAATAGGTCTCATTATGTTAAAGATTCAAAGTTTTGAAAACCTACCAAAGAAGTTTCTTATATTTATTGTTGATATCCATAAATCATTATTCTAAATGTTGAACTAAAATTTGAAAAATAAAATATTTTTTGGGTGCCAAACTTGAAAACTTATTGTAATAATAAAATTTTGACATCATTTAATGTTACAATTTACTCATGCATAAAAAACTTGTTATTCATTTTTCAAAGTTATTTTACTATATGTTTTCTTTTTAAAAAAAAGTTATTCCACCTTTAAAATTTTATATGGTATTTTATCCTAGGCTAATCTAAGCTATTTTAGGTTATTTTAAATTAATTTTCCATATGTTAGATAACTTATATTAATTTAAAGTAAAATAACCTAAAATAATTTATGAAAAAATAATTAAGAACAAATGAAAATAACCTATAATAGTTTAAAATAATTTAAGGTGAAATAGCCTAAAATAACTTAGAAAAAAATAGCCTAATATAACTTGAGGTGGTATATATATATATATAATAAAGTCACCTATAATAACATAAGGTGGATTATCTTCAAATAATTAAGAATAATCTAAAATAACTTAATTTCACCTATAATAATTAAAAATATATTAGGGTCAATTTTTAAAAATAATCGATAATAAAAAAAGTGGAATAGTTGAAAATAACCTAAAGTAAAATAATTTAAAATAACTTAAGATAAAATAAAATAAAATAATTGATAAACCTAGCGTAGAATAACCTAGAATAATTTACACTAACCTAGGAAAAAAACTTAATTAGCATAGGAATCTAGCCTATGGTATTTTACACATAGGTTTTTAAAAAAATGTGCATAATAATATGTTGTGAAGCATGATCAATAAATGGTGCAATGGTTAAGGACTGTTTTTTAAGCATGGAGGTGAGGGGTTCAAACCTTCACATTTGCATTCTAAGTTAGTGGGCTTATGTGGCTTAAGTTTATAACCTAGGTGCCTAATTTAATTTAGTTTTGAGTTCCTAGGTGCTTGGCATAAGTTCTTAGCTTAATTTAGTTATGAACTAGGACTACTTGTTAAATTTTTGGTCCATATTATATTGAAAAAGTAAAATTTCATCATTATAAAGAACCAAAGGTTTCTTCTATGTCATAGACATCCTCTTACTGAGTGTGGGGTACCCTAATGCTTGGATGGTATCCTTATTTTATTTGGTGAAACCAAAGTGCAATGTTTACCCAAGAGAAATGGGTTTCTACTTCATGCCTTATAATTTTTTTTTTGAGAGAGAGAAACCCATTTTGTAAATTATTCTTTCTTTCATATAGGATTATACATTATCCAACCATGGAAAATTCCAAGATTTTTGCTTGACCCTCTATTTGCATGATACCATCAATTTTTTATATACATACCCCATAAACAACTTATTGGGATCCTCTTCATTCTAAGTGGGTCAACACCCATCTTATATTTTGGAATGTTCAAAAAGGACATTGTAAGCCTCATATCATCGAGCAAACTCAAAGTGACATATATGTAATGTGGAAATATCCAATATTATAAAATTTTAACTTGTGGTATTTATTTCATCAAATAAGCTTTTATGTGCAATCTTATATAGGTTTAAAATCCCCTAAATGTTGGACATCCATTTTTTTTCTCATATATTGGTGAACAACTTTTTAGATCCTTATCTTTAAGGTATTAAAAGATCATAATGACTAGTAAGTCATATGTGTAATTTGCAAAAAATAGATTTGTGTCCTTGCAAATTGGATGTGAAAAAACATATCTTACAATCTATTGCATAATGGTTTAATATTGAATATAACCAATGGAAAGATGTTGTCTTCAATCCACTTGTGAATTATATGCAAAAGTTGTATTCGATCAAAATGATTAGTATAAAAAGTCAAAATCATGATTTGGAAAAGGCATTTTCAACATTGTTCGATATGTGTAAAATCATATAGCGTTGGGAAATGCTTACCTTGTATGATTATATAATGGGTCTATTTGAATGAAATTTGATAAATTGACCATAGGAAAATGGAAGTTCTCTCCTTTTGTCATATTTGCATACTCGAACCAAGTTATTATTTTGATCTATATGGATATGTAGATTCATAAAATTGGCCTCAATGTTTTTACTTAGAAAACGTCATCATATTTAATGACTTGTGGTTCAATTTGCACTATGTTAAGTGGATATACCCTGAAAGGGTTGTCATCCATCCTAGGATTATGTGGATCCAAAAAAAAGTTTGGATCCCCAACATTAATCTAACATATATCATCCATGTATATTGTTGCACATTTGAAATTGCCCATAATGTCTATTCTACTTAATTTGGCCAATTTCATAATGAATTGACATTGATAGAAGAGAAAATAAATATTACATGCCAAAGGTGAACACATAAAACCCATGGGAGTCCCAAAAATTTATATTCAACTCTATACCCTAGTGACACATGGCAATTGGACATTAGCCAGAAATTGGCCTTAATAAGTTAATTTGCCATAAATCCAATTCAACTACCATTCTTAGCCATGGTAGTTGCCCATTTGGTATTGGTTTGTTCCCTTTTTACCCATTTTAAAGTCAATTTCAACTCAAAGAAGATGTTATGATCTAAGGTGATGTGAATGATATTGTTGAAAAATATTTTTAACAAAGGACATTGCTAATAATATATTATGCTTCCCTTCAATAGGGATATTTTCAAAGCATTATGTAATGTGTCCTACAAAGACATCTTCTATCCTTTTTAGGAATGTTAATTTTAAAATCAATAATTGATTCTACAATCCAAAATGATGTTTTCATATTGATAAAATGTTGATACCCATTTGTTATAATCTTGACCCATTCATTGAAAATAATCATGAGTTTCATAAGAACACAAGTAACTATAAATGATGTCAATGCAAAAACTAACCCATGAGCATTGGTGAGCAATTTATAATTATTTTTATGGAGTTTATAAGTTGGCATTAGGAATGGTAAATATTTAAACACAACCAGTATTTTAGGGAGAGTCATTTTTAGTTCTATTAAAATTAATTTTGCAATATTTTCCACCAAAATCCAAGTATCCCCTTTAATACAAGGTAAGAAATCCTTTCTTTGTAATATATTCTAGGCTTATGCTTTGATATGTTTTGTGCAAATAATTTAGATATTGTTGGTAGGTTTCTCAATCCTAAAGATAAACATTCTTTCTAGGATATAGCTAAGTTCATTTTGTATAGACTCATTATTCCAATCATCCCTACTATTATACTTTTAAAAAATGGATGTTTCTTTGGTACTTTTTAGGATCGACCAAGTGTGTTCATGAACCCAATTGCAAGAAACATCCAAATCCACGTTGAACTTAATTAAGTCTAACAAGCCCCAAACTTGTATGCAAGCATCCATCATTGTTGACACCACCTCTTTCAACCTTATTCGAGAAAGTGGAATGTGATTCATGCCACATTCTAAATTATTTCTCAAAACATTGTTTGGAAACATGTTTATTTTCATGGTTTTAACATCTGGAATCTTATAACCAAAATCCATTTGAAATTCCTTTTATGTGAAAGGATCAAGATATTCTTGATATTTCTTATGCGAAACATAATTGCATGTTATATTCAATAAAAATTTAATGAAGCAAAAATTTTGAAACATAGTGCCAAGTTTGCAAATGTCATTTTTTATTCTGTTCATATATTTAAAACTAAATATAAACATGTTTAGGTAATATATCATCATACTTATACCTAAATGTTATAGTGTTTCATTACATATCTTATGTGGTTTGATAAGCTTTATTGCTTTATTTGCATACAAAATAGTAACATATCCTACTGCCTTGGTATTTTATGGGGGCACCAATATGTTTCTACTAAGTATATCACACTCCACACTTCTATGTGATTCTACCAAGTTTTCCCTCATGCTTGCATTATCTATATAGTATTATTGGTCATGCACATCATTATTTACACACCAATTAGTTTTCAACCCATTTTAGTATTCTATTTTAATAAAAGAATCATAAATAGCTTGGTCCCGTGTAGTGTTTTTGTCACTTTCCCATTTCTCTAAATGACACTTTTGACCCCTTTATGGATGCAATGCCACCACCTCTATGATGTAATGTTCTTTTATAGTGGTAACTTTTGGGTCCTTTAAACTCAAAAGATTTTGAGCCAAATTGCTTGTGTGAAATTGATGTAGAAAAGCAAGGGGATGTGACATTCATGTTGATTCTTGAACATTTATAATTGATCAAAAATGAATTTTTGAATTGTTTATTATGAAATTGGTTAGTATAATCATTTAAAAAAAAAAAAAACACTTGGTGTATTCCCAAAATTTGGCAAGAACTTTGTTTCAAGGTCCTTGAGTTATTGTTTCATTACACATACCATCATCTATTTGCTAAATATGAAGGATATGGAAACTACCACTTTGAATTTAGCAACATAAGTCAACCAAGTTTCAAAAACATAATATTTTGAACTTAAGGACAAAAATTACATGTTAGGAAAGAAAGATTCCAAATTACTAAAAATGTACTAAATATTGTGATTGAACCACATCATGGCACATGTGTAGCCAAATGCTTCCTCCCTAAAGATGTTGCCCCATAATTGCCACATGTGTTTTGAAATTGGTGCCAAAAAGTTGATATTCAAGAAGAGCCACATTTTGTGTTGTGAATTAAACACATCTAATTGCACAACTCTATATGGCAAAATCAAAGCTATTGGAATTTTCCTTGAACTGCTGAACGCAACTTTGTCAAATTCCATCTATGACATTGTAATCACTTCTTTGAAATCATAACATGCTACCTTTCCCACTTCTAGTACTTGCAAAATGGATAGTAAAGGATGATTATTCAAAGCATTGTTAAGAGTAATGATTTTTACTTCTTTCGGATTTACAACATTGGCTTTGGTGAACATAATGTCTATAGGTCTAGCAATATTGGTAACCTCTTCAAGCTCTTTAGAACCATTTTTTAACATATCGTATAAGATATGTTACATGCAACATTTCACCACCATCATTTGTTGTGTTGATGGTGATTTGATCCATTGTTTAAGAAAGTTGTGAATTGTTTTGTCTTTGATGCATGCAAATGTTGTTTGCATAATGTTGGTTAATGTCAATAGAAGGTTCGTGTATTCGAGAGCTTAAAGTTTTGGTAATTAGATTGATGTGTGTGTGTGTGTGTGTGTGTGTGTGTGTGTGTGTTGCTTTGTCAAATGACCCACACCACAATAGAAGAAATATCACGTGTTAATAGCATTTACATTACTTTTACCCCATCCATTTTATGGAATGTGCATAGAAGGAACATATCTCATCATCTTTTCGTAGATCAAAAATAATTTCATCAATTGTCACATTGGTCATAGTTTGAAACACAAGATTTGAAAATTTGACAAAAAATAAAAAAATAAAAATTCAAGTCATTATATGAATCTAATACATGCATCCCAAGGTAAACCATACAAATGGAAAACAAAAGAGTTTTATAACAACTAATTATGCTTTGAATGTTAAATTTATGCAAATGAAAAAAACTAATGAATGGAAGACTTAGCCCTAGAATTTCAAGCTAATTAACCCACAAGATTAAATACAAAAAACCCAAAATAATCTTAATGGTAAATGCCATAAACCTTAAAAACTATACAAACATATTTAAATACAAACCAAAATAATTTTATAGTAGGTAGGTGGATAAGAAGGTGGGTAGGCAAGTAAATAAGGGGGTTAATATAGAGGTTTTGTTAGGGAATAAAGAAGATTTGTTAAAAATGAAAGGTTTAACCAATAAGTAAAGAGGTTTTGTTAAGAGGTAAATGCTTAGCTAAAAAGAGATAAATTTTTTGTTAAGAGTAAAAGTTTAGTTAGGAAATATAAAGGTTTTGTGAGAAGGAAAAGTTTAGTTTAAAAATTTAAAGGTTTTGTCAAAAGGTAAAAATTTAGTTTAAATTTTTTTCTTTTTTTTATGAGAGGTAAAGGTTTAGTTAATAAGTATAAAGTTTTTGTTGAAAGGTAAAAGTTTAGTTCAGAAATAAAGAGGTTTTGTCAAGATATAGAAGTTTAGCTAGGTTTAGTTAGGAAGAAATATGGGTCTTGTCAAAGGCTTAACCGAGAAAATATAAAGGTTTTTAAAAAAAATAAAAGCTTAGTTAAAAAATAAAAATTTAAATTAATATTTAAAGGTTTAATCAAGAAGAAATAAAGGTTTTGTTGAGGGATAGAGATTTAGTAAAAAAAAAAAGATGTTTTGATGAGAAATATAGGTTTAGTTAGGAAGAGATAATTATTTTGTCAAAAATAAAGATTTAGCCATGAATATATAAAAAATTTATCGAGATTTAGAAGTTTAGTCAATAAATAAAGAGGTTTTGTCAACATGTAAAGGTTTTGTTATGAAAAGATAAAAATTTAGTTAAAAAAAAAGAATTTAGTCAAAAAAAATAGAAATTTTGTGGAGAGGAAGAGGTTTAGCTAGGGAAAGATAAAGAATACGAAGGTAAGGCCAAGATGTAGGTCAATAGGGTAACTAGGTGGGATGGTAATATGGAGGTCAGGCTTGAAAAAAAGGAAAAAAAAGAACGGTGAATGTGAGCAGCCAAAAAAGGTTGACTATGGTACAATGATGGTTAACACATGATCAGAAGTCGGATGAAAAAACACAGCCCATCCTATGGATAGAATGGCCACGTGCATTGGTGGGTGCTGGTTCACTCTAGCCAAGAAAATGGGTTGGATGACAAGTCACCGAAAAAAAACCCAATACATGGATCTAAATACCTCAACCCTTCATTGCCATGTTCCCCAATTTCTATGCAAATCACAAGGCGCCGAATGAGACGTTGAACTAATTTGAAAATGTGTTCTAACAGCATATGACTATAGCAAGTTTGTAGGTCACTGGTAAATATTCAAATGATTTTGTGTCATAATTGGTCAATTCTCTTTCCTAATTCTCTAAAACAAACACAACATTTCTCTATTTATTTGATAGCAAGACATTTTAGGAAGCCCACATCACAAATTTGCCCCTCTACATAAAGATGGGTATGAGGTAAAAATAATACATGTATTGTTGTTTAATTCCAATGATCATCAAACCAAATGATCTAAAAAGCTGACTAAGTAAGTAGAGGACAAAACTGAGTTTCATCCTGTTTTGACACCCTCTCTTTCCCTTTCCCTCAGCGCCTCCACTCTTGTTGTTGTGCTGCATATATATTTTCACTGCTCCTACCTGTACAACTACTATAGTTACATCGAATCGAATCGTGTGCATTAAATGCTGAGTTTCAGCATAAGTTCATACCCGGATTTAATAAAACTTCCTTACTTTGCGGACCTGACTCAAAGAGGGGATAAGGGGGGGAGGTGAAAGGAGGCTATTTTCACTGCTCCTGCCTGTACAACTACTATAATTACATCGAATCGTGTGCATTAAATGCTGCGTTTCAGCATAAGTTCATACCCGGATTTAATAAAAACTTCCTTACTTTGCGGACCTGACTCAAAGAGGGGATAAGGGGGGGGGGGGGGGGGGGAGGGGGGGGGGGGGGGGGGGGGGGGGGGGGGTGAAAGGAGGCCCAAAGATAGGGTGAAAACAGGGTGACTTTAAGGAAAATTCTATTAAATTCAATATGATGTATATGTCAAATGATCTCTGTTTTACTGTTCCAAATGATTTATTGTACCTGTTTCACAGCACAAAAAACAGCTCACTAGTCACACAAGTCACACACAACACACCAAATTATTTAATTTTTTTAAAAACCTGCCAAACTTTGTAGGAACAAAGGGATTTTCAGCTGAGGTTGTTAATTGTTAGGTAATAATATAAATTGGTCAAAGAAAAGAGGGCCTTGTGTGTGGTAATAATAAAAAAAAGGTCAGATTTGAGGCATATTAAATCAGTACATAAAATGTTTTAAAATTTTTGTCTTTTTTGTCTTTCATGTCACAAGTTGTGTAACTTTCAAACACAAAAATCTGATTCTCTGCTGAAATAAATAAATAAATAGGGGGGCTCATTTCAATTCAGAAATACCACACATGTGCACTTGCAGAAAAGCTTCTTCTTCTTTGTGTACTCAAAAAAGGAGTCAACAATGAACATGAGAGAGTTGGTAGCAGCAGTCTAATAATAAACACAAGTAAAAACTTTAATTATTCACATACCAACTGCTACAAAAAAAAATATATATATTAAAAAAATGAGAAAAATAATATTTATTTAATAAAAAACCACCAACTCTTAACCAAGAGAATTGCAACTTGTGCAATTAATAATTAAAACAGACCATCTCATAACATGAGCCTTCCTTAATAATGAGAAGCTCATTCTCTCCTTGAGTCCCTCAATAAGAAGGTAAAAATTGAAACCTTCCACCTCACAAAGGCTATGTAAGTGCAATCTAAAGGTGCATTTGCACTTGGTGTTAGGTACTCTAGTGTTGAGTCCCCTAACACCATGCTAGTCATTTAGGACTTACACCTACTTATCATGAACATTTTATGTCAAGCTAACATTCACTTAACATTATGCTATCACCCATTTAACATTAGATGCCACCTAGATTTTGATGTCCCATATCATGGTATTGGGATGATGTGATTGGCATACAACACTCATGATTGATGCCATTGACATTGCCATGTCTTCACAATATCATGATCATGGTATGGGTTGTCAATGTGTGGATGCTTTTAGGAGTAAGGTTTCAAACTAGTTGAGTCTCTACGGTTCTACAAAAGGGTTACATGCCTAGCATTGTCTAGAGAGTGAAGAAGTCACGATGGTAGACACGGAAAGATTACTACGTGCCTTGAGGATGTGAATCGCATAATGGATGAACAATATTGTAAGAAATGTAAGCTTCAATTCAAGATACATCTCTTTAAAATGGTGTATTTTTTGGAGATGTTTGTGTGTGAAAAATGGGAAATGGGCTATGAAGGAAAATAGACATTGTGTACATTTGATGGAACCATGTTCAAGATTTCAAGTTTAAGATTTGAAATTCACTTGATTTTGAGCACTAGGGAACTTGTTATTTATATGTAGAGTAAAACCCAAGTGAGAGGGCATCACTCATATAAGGAAGGGCATATGGGACAAGAGCCAAGTGTAAACATGCATGCTCTCTCACCAATGGGATTTATGGGGTGTAAAAATCAATGTAAGCTTCAGAGCAGGGGCTTTACAAAGCCCTCCATGAAAACAGAACAAGCCCTTGGAAGCTGAATTCTCCAGACTCATGACTACAGTGCTCATCTTGATGTGCTTGCTTATTAGAGACTGCTTGCCTTGAAGACTTCACTCTTGTGAGGACATTGGAATTAATATTTTTTTATTAATTTGAAATCAAAACCAAAATCATGAAAAGACATATTTTAACACATCGACAAGGTCAAATTTTTTTAAGGAGGAGGCAAATTGATTTTTGAAAAAAAATTTGACAAGTAGACTGAAATTTATAATTAAATATCAATAATTTAAATTAATTGTCAAAATATTTACTTATATAGATCTTTATCAAAGATTCTTAATTATTAAAATAAAAATTTTAAAAAGAAAAAAAAAAGGCTCAAATTTGAGTGCACTCAGAGAACCTCAAAATAAATAAAAATTGTCCAAACCAAAGGACCAAAGGTTCTCTTCATAAAGAAGAACCACACAAACACTTAAATAAATCAACAACCAAGAAGGGCCTATTCTCTAGTACAAACAAGTTATGGCAAAACAAGTATTTTAACTTTTTATAGAAAAAAAAATTGTTTCTTCACCTAATGCAAACAAAGTACATACTTACAACTTTAATTTGATGTTTTCTTGACCTTCTGCAAACAAGTGTTTGACTTGTTAATAAATGACTTCTTCATAATGCCAAACAAGTACTTAAAAAAAAAAAAAAACTTATTAATGGCTTCTTCACCTTAAGCAAACAAAGTATTTGAACTTATTAAAAAAAAAATGTTTTATTCACCTAAATGCCAAAACAAGTACTTAATAGCCATAATTTAAAAAATTGCTTCTTCACTTAAATTATGGAGATTATAGGCAAAAGTAGTGTAAGTTAATTAAGGCCCACTTCACACTAAGAAGTCAAGGTCAATATTCAACCCAAATCCAGCATTCCTATTGGTCCAAAAAGTTGAAATCAGCATAAAGGGGGGGGGGGGCTTTACACTAGGAGTCAAGGCTAAAATAGAAAAAAAAAAACTTTTCAATCTGCCCCCAAGTACCAACTAATAAATGCTGAACTTTATGGCCTTGTATTGGCCCCAAGGCTGGAAAAAAGAAAAAAGAAAAAAAAAGGATAGATACCATCAAATTTAAATTTGGGAGGCCAATTTTTGCAACCCTTGGGGGGGCCAATGTTCCAGCATTTATTAATATCTTGACATCAATGTTCTAGCATTTATTTAAGTAACTTGGGGGCCAATTTGCAACCCAAAAATGCTCAAAGTTGGCCCCCCCTGACTCCTAGTGTAAAGTGGGCATTATTAATTAATTGGTTTGTTCACTAAACAAAAAAAGAAGTATTAAAAAACTTATTAATACTTTCTTCAAATTTTCATTATTTATGCCAGATATATATATATATGGCATAAATAAATAAATAAATAAATAAATATACAACTTTATTAAATTATTTCTTCAAAAGTTCACTAAAAATAATGCAAATAAGTTGTAGTTTAAAACTTATTATTACACTTACAAAAACCAACTCTAAACTAAGCCTCTCAAACTAAGTTACTAATAAGTTACTAAAACTGCGCTTTCATCCTAGCCCCCATTTCTCCTTGCACAAAAGAACACGTGTGGGGGGAGAGAGAGAGAGAGAGAGAGAGGGGGGGGGGGGGGGGGGGGGAGGGCGGGCCCTGCATTCGTTTAGCTCTTCTTTTCTCTCAAAGCTAGCAGGGGCACGGACAAGGAGACAGTGAG
>Ga0116227_10013346_pt1 | contig 12955 bp, 8 predicted proteins | sample S1TSphgellanicum_FD_89693 | JGI IMG/M metagenome (GOLD analysis project Ga0116227, IMG submission 89693) | Host-associated microbial communities from peat moss isolated from Minnesota, USA - S1T2_Fb - Sphagnum magellanicum MG | ecosystem: Host-associated > Plants > Peat moss > Unclassified...
AAAAAAAAAAAAAAAAAAAAACACTTAGGGGATTTAATTTACAATTGTTGAGTAGACAATTGTGTTCTTTTTCTCTCTCTAGAAAGCCTGGCAATGGGTCAGAGTTAAGGATCATCAATCAAGGGAGGCTTGTTGCAGGACAGTGGGTAGAATTTGTCCATAGTATGACAGAGCAAAGTTCAGATTGAGATTGATTTGTGTGTGGGAGTCAGTAAAAGGAGTCAGTCCATCCATGGTTTTTTGCTTAAGTCTTGGGTCCATTCATTGGGTCCTTTGAATGAAATGAGTCCTGACTCTCTTTTCAGTTTTATGATTGAAAAATCCCATTCTTTTTGGGGATCATGATTTCACAATCAAATTGCCAAGAGACTTATATACAAGTAGGTACACACTTCATTATCCTTTCATCACCAGTGATTCCAAGCACACAGAAACTTGCAGCTTTTGGACATGGTTCCTTGTCCCAAGTGTTTGTAAGTTTAACTCTTTGATTGCTTTGGCAAAGAGTAAACCAGCACTCACTCACTCACTCACAGATGCACCATCCATGGGATGCCCCTTGTGACTTGGTTGTGGATGGGTTTAACATTTTCATGGGTGATTTGTGTGTTTTGTGTAACTTTGTTAGTTTTGATAGTGTTGGACACTGATCTAGGAATGCATGACATCATAAATAAGTAGTCTAAATTGGGAGTATTGAGCCCAGTTTTGTCAAAACTGGGGATGAAATTAAAAATCAAAATCAAAATAGTACAAGGGAAAAAAAAAAGGGGGGATCAAACTGGTTTTCTCTCCTAAATTGGTCCTCAAATAAGTTTCACCCCCCAGTTCGGGATGTGCCTTGCCTGTGCCTCCACTCCTACTCATATACTTCATAAAATCAAGTCCTGTCCAAATAAAATCCTACAATTCTAATGTCCATTCAACATAGCAAATTGGTCCTCAAATGAGTTTCACCCCCAGTTTGGGATGTTTGCCTTCAGCTGCTACTCATATTCTTCATAAAATCAAGTCCTGTCCAAATAAAATCCTGGAAATCGAGTGAAACTGATATCCAATTTCATTCAACGGTACCCAATATCACTCAATTTTATGGCTACAATCAAACCGGGGATGAAACAGGGATTACAGGACCAAATTAGGGTTCAAAGAGAGGGTGACTTTTAAGGAGAACTTCATGAATGGCATCCTCAAAGAAAGGTACTGAATTTCCAGATCATAACTAGAGAAATAGAAATGTCTCTGGCTGGATTCATGGTCTATTAGGAATTGCAAAGTTGGATTCTGTTGAGAAACTGCAAAGCAAGGGGCAATGCTGTCAGAAAGAAAGATGATACATGAATTATAAGTTAGTTACCTTACCTACAAAAGGATGACCAATGAAGTATGTGTGTATACAATCTTTGCATGCATGTGGTTGTTCTTTGTCAGGTGTAAGGTAGGATGGATTTTTGTCTCCCAGTCTAGATATTAGGTTTAGGGTTGTTAGTATCATGAAAGCAGAAGTGGTTTTGCAAGACTTCTACATGTCATTTTTTAAACATGTTTTTGGCTTTTTAACAATCGGTTTTCAAGAATACGGGTTTTTTTCTTTAATTATTTTCCAATCGCAGGACTCGGGTATATGGGAATAGAACCGGCCATAGAACCACTGGTGAATTCAAACTTGGGCATGAAGCAATATATATGCCTTCTGTTGTCGCAACTAATAACACATGGTCAAGCCATGGCCCTATGTTCTTCGCTGTAAAGTTTGCTTGTAGACCCATCAAAGAGAATACATCGAACACTACCTATGGTTTAATGATATGGATCTACAAAAGATTTCATAAGGTTTCAAAAGGATTGGAGGGTTTCATATTATTACAAAGATGCTTAACCCAAGCTTCACAAGGAGAACGATGCAACAATTTAAAACTAACAATTCATGAAAAAAACGTATCAAAATAATACCACTTTCAATTTTGAGTTCATTATTTTGCAACAAAACATGATAACTGAAAATTAGAATTGACCACTACATGAGCATCCAAGTGTTGTGAGAGATAGTATCAAGTCCTGAGAATTCATTGACAAAGTGAGGTCACAGAAAATTCACATTGCATTGAATTTGCTGATCTAAAAGAAGGTCATCTTCAAACTCTTTTCACCTCGCCTCATCATCAAACATTTCTTTGGGTAGGATAGCTTCTTCATGTAATTCCTACGTGTCCTCAGGAATATTTGCACTTGCACATCAATCATGAAGGCTAGAAGGTCAAATCCTTATTCAAAAAAATTATTGAAAACCATTGAACTAAGTTCTTAGTCTACAAATGATGTCAACAAAGAGCTGTAAGAATTCCAGGAAGTGAAAAGACCTTTTTTTTGAGTCCATATTTGGCTGATGCGGTAGCCATAACAACTTATAAATCATCAGCTAAGTTGTGATGATGTGGTAGACACAACTTGGAGAGATCATGATTTGAAGAAGCAAGATGCAAGCTGGGGTCCACGGCAGGGTACAACTCAAGGTTTCAATTTGCTTCAAATGAGTTCAAATTGGTTCCTAGGAATTTGGACCTTGGATCCCATCTGAAGTGGGCCTACGTGACCCAACCTCCATGAGTGCATTAGTTCCATTTTGGATGAACTCAAGCCCATTCAAGTTATTGGACTTGGTGCAAGAGGCATTGATGTTGGGTCACCTTTTTTTTCACCTACCTACCCATAAACAAAAATTTGCCAATCTCGCGACCTCACCCACCCAAGTTACCAACCTATCACATCCATCTACCTAACTACACCCTGCCCATCTATTTCTACATGCCAAACTTACCATCAGTCCACCCATTTCTGCCTAAACCTTTGCCTCTTAGCAAAATTGGATTTTTCTTTTTTTCTTTTCGTGGCTAAACTTCTACTTTAAGCAAATTTTTTTTATTCCCTAGATGAACTTTTATTTCTTGGTGAAAGCTTTATATTTTCTTCGTTAAACTTCTATAACTTGGCAAAACTTTTTTAGTCAATGGCTAAACCTTTGGTTTTCAACAAAACTTTTATATCTTCCTAGTTAAACCTTTACCTTCAACAAAACCTCTATCTCTTCTTGGCAAAACTTCTACCACTTGGCAAAAAAATTATTTCTCCTTGGCTAAACCTTTGCCTCTTGACATAACTTCTATGTTTCTTGGCTAACCTTCTATTTTTTGACAAAACTTTTGTATGTTCCTAGTTAAACATGTACCCTTCAAGAAAACCTTCGTCTCTTCTTGATTAAACCTCTATTGCTTGCCAAAATTTCTATCTTTTCATGGCTAATCCTTTGCCTCTCGGCAAAACCTCTACCTTTTGAGTTTTATTTTTGGTTTATTAGCAAAATCACTATTTGTTTTTGGCTAAACTTTTACTTCTAAATAAAACCTCTTTGTTTATCAGTTAAACATCTAATCTCAAGGTAAAACCAAGTCATGAATGTTCACATTTTGAACAAAATATAAGCATGGCAAACATGTAATGAAAAGAAAATAGTTGATTGAGTGAAAAAAGAAATTGAAGTTAAGTGGGATCAATTTCAAATTGAAATGCAACACCTTGAAGAGGTTTGGTGATCTTTATTTGTAATATTCACCTTCAACAAATTGTTACACATCATTGGCATGCCCATGTGGGGGGTGGGGTTTATCCCATGTAACGCATTTTCACGAACTGAAAAGGATGATGATCTTGATGAAACAATTCAAATGAGTAAGGTTGGTTACGCAAAGCCTTTTAAGCTCACCTGGGATGCTCACAATTATAATTTTAAATCCCCCAAGTCCAATTGAAAGAAAAAAATGCAAGCCATGTGCTAGTACCATGGATTAGAAATGATTCATGGTTAGTAAATTTGCAAGCACTTAACTTTTTTTAACATTGTCTTTTTATCATGCATTTGAATCATGACATTAATTTTTTTGGTCATTAAACTTTAAAATACCAAAAGGAAGCCTTTGTGGTGAATGTGGTTCGGCTCACATTTCAACATTGACAACTTTTCATCCATCACCATGCAACAATTTATTGAAAAGACATGGGCATTTTTTATGACTCTTCCTTGAGTAGGGGTGCACATTAAAGGATAGTTTTAGGCCATTGTAGCCTAACTTGTGGTGGGAATTTTTAATATTTCACCAACATTATTGTACAATGTTCACTTTGTATACAATTTTGTAACTTTCCACGAATCTTTATTTTTCCAATCCCAATTTGTAATATCTTTACCTTATCACCTTATGTCATATTCCACATGCATGTTTCAATCCATTACAAATGGAATTATTTTATAAAAAATTAGTTAACAATATCTTCATCTTTACATGTAAACATCAACTATGAGCATGACCCATTTTTTTTTCAATCCCCAATTTGCAATACGTACATTATTGAAAGTTTGTAATCACTATTAAGGTGATCACAAATGTAATTTTGTCATTATTATTGTAATGTAATATTATCACAATAACCTTTTTGCAATACTTACATAAAAATGTATTGTGTAACCTCACCAAAAGCCCCTTATGATTTGATTATGAAAGTATTGCAAAAACTTGTTCCTTCATAATTTAAGGTTATTTAGGTGCATCTTCTCCATGAAATGTCATATTTGCATTTAATGGACCAAATTCAATAAGAAATATCTAAAATATAACTATAAATAAAAAATTAAAAGGCTTAATAATACGTTATATTTATATCAAAAGTTCTAATATTTAAAGTTATTGTCAATTGTTTAGAACAAAACCTATTAATAAATATTTAATTTTGAAATTACATATCAATATTACGAGTTTGTAATTCAAGAAATAAATAATGTCATTAAATCTTAGATTGACCATTTATTCAAATTAACATTAAACCTTATGTCTTAATTATATTATAAATATTGAATTGCATTGATTTTTTTTTGTGGCCAAAATTTGTCATTTTTCTCTTAAAATATAATCTTGAGTAACATGGTCTAGAGAACTATTTGGATTTTTTTTCAAAATAATCATCACATTTATGAAATCATCAAAATTTTAGATTTCTAACTTTTAAAAAAGTTTAATCGCCATATTTAGCTAATAGAATCTAATTGTTGACCAAAATGTAACATGATTATTAGATTTCTTATTTTTATATATTTTTTGTAACCAAATTTGGCCAAATCCTCTTGTGTGGTTGATCACCACTTTTGGTGCAACATGAAAAAATTGAAAAAAAAAGAGGCTTTGATTAAAATAACATTTACATTTAAAATTTTTTACGAGGCTAGAAGAAGGTATTGTTGAATTGTATTAAAATAAAACAATAAAATTTCAGCATATTTTGGATATTCAATAGTTAAATAAAATTATAAATTATGAAGTATAAATTAATTCTAAACCATAAAAAATATTGAAATTTTATATAACAATAAATTATATACAAATGGAAAACAAAAGAGTTTTATATCAACTAATTAGAAATCTAATAGGTTTAAAAGTTCAATTGTTAGATTTGAATTGTAGACCTACCATGACAATGGCTCAAAATTGAAGTAGTTCAAACACACTAGACTACTCCATAACATTGACAAACCCTTATTTATTATTTTGTATAATCATTACATGTTGAAAATTTCAGAGTAAAAAAAACTAGGTGTCAAAGTTAAGATTTCAAATTTAAATAATTATTCAACAATTTTTTGCTGAAATGGTAAAGGTACTATGGTATGTGTATATGAAAATTTACCCAAAATCAAACCTAGGATTGATTTAAATTAGTATTAAAAAATGTGAATTTTTAAATAAATGTTTGATATTTCTTTAACTTTAAATTTATCAAACATATTGCTTAATTAAATTGAGTACATCTTGCATTAAATAGTCCAAAGCGGAGGTAAAGGTTTGAAACCGCCATCAAAAAATTTCCCATGATTGCAATACATGCATTTGGAGGTAATGGCTTATCATCATCATAGGTTTGAATAGGACTAAATAAAATACCAACGAGTTATTTGCAATAACTACATTTTATGTTATAATTTCATCAATTGAAGTTCATAATTTGGAAATGCATACGTAGGTATGATGATGGATGGGTAGGTAGGTTTTGTCAAGAGGTAGATGGTAAACTAGAAAGTAAAGAGAATTTGTTAAAACATAAAGTGGTATTGTTAAAAATAATGTGTTTTGCCAATAAAAAGAAGTTTAAATAGGAAGAAATAAAGGTTTTAACTAATGGCAAAGATTTAGCCATGCTAAGATAGAGGTTTTTTCAAGAGGTAAATGTTTAGCCAAAAAATACATATTTTTTTGTCAAAACATTGTAAAGAAGTAGAAAACTTTTGTTGAAATTTAAGAAATTCAACCAAGTAGTAAAAAAAATTAATCATAAGATATAAAAGGTTTAATTAGGAAGAGTAAAGGTTTAGTTGAGAAACAAAGAGTAAAGGAAAAAAGTTAGCCAATAAAAACTAAAAGTTTTGCCAAAAAACAAAAGAGATTTTGCCAAAAGATAAAGGCTTGACTAAGAAAAAATAAAGCTTTTGTCAAGAGATAAAAATTTAATTGAAAAAAAAAATTATCAAAAAACTAAAGTTTAACCAAGAAAGGATAAAACTTTTGTCAAGTAGTAAAAGTTTAACCAAGAAGAGATAGGTTTTGTTAAAAGGTAGAGGTTTAATTAGGAAGATATAAATGTTTTGTCAAGAAATAAAGGTATAGCCAAGAAACAAAGAAATTTTGTTGAGAGATAGAAATTTAGCTAGGAAAAAATATAAGTTTTGTCAAATAGGAGAGGTTTAACTAAGAAGAAAAAAAGGTTTAGTTAGGAAGAAATATAAGTTTTGCCAAATGGTAGAGTTATAACTAAGGCGAGATAGAGGTTTTGTTAAAATGTACATGTTTAACTAGTAAGATATAAAGATTTTGTTGAGAAGGAAACATTTAACCAAGGAATAGAAATGTTTAACAAAAAGAAAGGTTTAGTTTAAAATATACAAAAATTAACCAAAAAATAAAAAGGTTTTATTAAGAGATAAAGGTTTAATCAAGAAAAAAATAAAGATTTTGCAAAGAGATAAAAGTTTAATTAGAAAAGGATAGAAAATAATTAGGTAGGGGGGTGGTTGTAGTTGATAGGTAGGGTCAAAATGTAGGTGAACAAAGTAGCTAGGTGAATAGGATAGCGAGGTCTATATAGTATAAGGTAACTAGGTGAAAGAGAATATGAAGGGTTGAGAAAAGAATGTCAAGAAAAATAAAATAAACCAAAGATCAACAACCCAAAAAAAGTTGAGGATAGTACTATGTTGGTTAACAGAGAGTCAGGAATTGGATGAAAAAAAGTGGCCCATCATATGGACAGAATGGCCAACTGGTGAAGTCATGGGGGGCTGGTTCACTCTGGCCTCTAAAGTGGGACTAAGTTGCCAGGGTCCTTGTCACGAAACACCAGAAGATGAGTTTCATTCTGCTTGAATGTGTAGATCTGATTGTTGGTTCTCCTGTATGTGCTTTGGGCTAATCTAATTTGGGCAGTCCATTGTCCACGTCCAGTGCAAAGTGCAAATTGTAAACCCCTTGATTTTGGACTTCGTCTTTCAACCTGTGCAAAGTGCAAATTGTAAACCCCTTGATTTTGGACTTTGTCTTTCAACCTGTGCAAAGTGCAAATTGTAAACCCCTTGGTTTTGGACTTTGTCTTTCAACCTGTGCAAAGTGCAAATTGTAAACCCCTTGATTTTGGACTTCGTCTTTCCACCTAAATCCTGAATTAGCTACTTTTCAGATAGTTGTAGACATAACCACCATGTTTGACAAAAAAAAACAATTGTACTCTGCAAACTTTTAGAAAGAAAAACAGTCCCCCTAATATCATACTCTTTTTTGGACTTTTTCTTAACCCTTCAACACCTATACGTGGTGAGGATTTTATAAAGAGTACAATTGGTGAGAGTTATTTTTGCAAACATGTACTCTTATGCATCAGAATAGAGACAGGTACAGTACACCAGTCAGTTATTTGTAGGTGGATTAACCATAAAGTCATCCTGTCTTCACCCTGTCTTTAGGCCTCCTTTCAACCCCTAACCCCTCTATTAGTGGTATTCGTAAAGTAAGGAAATTTTATTAAATCTCAGTATGTAATGCTGAAACTCAGTACGAATCTCAGCATTTAATGCACAAGGTTTGAGAGGAATTACAGTAGCTGTACACGTAGGAGCAGTGAAAATCTATGTAGCAGCAGTGGAGGCGCTCAGGAAAGAAGAAAGACAGGGTGAAACTCAGGAAACCATCAATTTTCCTTTGAATGCTAATGTACTACTTTTTTGCAGGTTTTTTAAAAATCTCACCTTGTGTATGACCAAAATCAGGGGGCACTGGTGCTGTCTTTTCCCCACTTTACGAATATCTCTAATATGTAAAGAATTTGTATCACATGATTCCTACCGATTCCCCAACTGCTGGAAGAGCTGCATTAAATCAATTTCAATTAGTCAAAAAAAGTTTGCCTTAAGACTCAAAATCACTATATATGGTCCATGATGACAGCCTCCATTCAGTAGTGTCAGAGTGTAGGTGTGTGGTCTTTCAGTCAGCAGGCTTGACAATCTGTTGTTTTCTTCCTTCAGATCATGGGTTGGAACTTGGGGTGGAGGATTAGTTTTCTTTGTTGGAGTTGATTAGTTTGAGCTTTAGTTTTACAAGCTTTGGTAATTTCAAATTGGACTCAGATCTTGTAGACATCAAAGGAATCTCTCTGGCTGAACCCTTACATCTTCATCATATCCAATTAGTCGAAGCCTGCACCAACCCAACACTTTCCACTCTGTAAATGGAATGATTTTTTATTCAGATCGGAAAACATTACATATATGCATAGTGCATAGCCCGTGTTGCTTTGATTGCACAAGCCACACCCAAATCACTGACTGCCACATTTATCCTTGCAGAGACGTGGTGTGCCCTTTCACAATGATAATCACAAATTGTACTATGCAAATGTGATTGGAATAATTATGAGAACTTATAATATGTCTGAATGATAGAGGAAATGTACTCCAATATAATTACAAAAAGAAATGTTGGGTTGGATTGCTACATTTCTAAGTCATTTTATATTCGTCAAATGTTAGCACCTGACAATGGTTGTATGAATATCCAAACGAACTCATTGGCAATCTTTAAGGGTTTTAGTTCGGAGATGACATGCAATCCTGATCATGATATGCCAAATACATGTGACAATTGTGAAGACAATGGTCATGCTTAAAGAGAATTTTGGGTAGAAATTTCTAGGGGTTTTGGGTTGTAGAATGTGGGAGGTGTGAGCTTCAAGAATGTCCTAAATTATTATATGCCTCATACAAGTGCAATAATTGTCAACACCCTAATCATTAAAATATATACCATTTTGGGGGTTTGGGGATGGGAAAAGGTTGTTTAATGTGGGATAAACAATACTAATATTAAAGCAATGCCTTGTTGATGTATTCACTATGTACTATGAGTGCTATGTGACAAAACTTAGATTTGTACAAGAGAAAGAGTTGGGCTTAACAAAAGTGAAGAGAGATACTTTGCATGCTTCCTTCACCAACATTGAATTCCTCTTGTTATGAATGTTGCACTTAAGAAAATTATTGTGCAAAAAAATAATTGCACTATGAATATTTCAAAGGTTAACTACACTAGATACCTAATATTTGAAAGAGTTGAATTGTACTTCAAACTTGCAACACAAGCACAAGTTTGAAGCACTTGCATAGGAAACATTCAAGTGGGACCATTCTATAGTGGGCAAATAATTATGGGAGTTAGTTACCTGCTTGAGCACTTTCATGATTCTTCATGAGATGGTTTGATTGGCAGCCCATGACAACATCTAGGATTCTAGAAAGTCGAAGTCTATTATCTTCTTCAAATGAAATCCATAACTCGTTTTGAAGCACTTTGTCAAATTGGCTTCAATTCACTATCATTAGAGTAAGGAAGGGGAAATAACGTGGAAAAGTTCTCACTAATGAATGTTTGTTGAGCTCCAAGAAGTTTGAACAATATCGAACAATAAGTTTGAACTTCTTCGAGCTCAACAAACATTCATTCATTTGAACAAACTTATTTGCACAATATTGATAGGAGATATATTGTTTATTTTTGGTGAAGAAAAAAAATCTTGGAATCCATAGCTTCAAATAACCATAATAATAACCATTTCAATTACCAAATTCAAACAAGCATTTGTCATGATCATTCAAGCAAAAACACTTCTTGATTCCAAGAAGTGTAATGGGAAGTAAGGTGGATTAATGCTATAATGATGTTGTGAGACTATATTCCACAATGAGTGTTTTTGTGTTACAAGTTTTTGCATTCTTGTGACCAAAATGTAAAATGAGAACATTCAAAAAATTCTTTGATTTTAAAGAAAAAATTCATTAAAATACCATTAATACCAAGCTTAAAAAGTTGATTAAAATGGAATTCCTTGGCACTGAAAAATGTTTTACATGGATGATGATAATTTAAACCAACCAGGTGAACACAATGGTGGATTTTGCAATATTTGGGAAACTCATGCAACTTACGTTCTAGCTTGATGATGCATGCTATATGATTTCTTTTTATTAACAAAACCTACCATACAATCAAGATTTACAAAAATATGTATTGACATTATTAGCTTGTAAAAAAATTGATTCATTATAGAAGATATATTTTACCAAGGCAATTGCTAAATAAAAGTGAAAATTTGAACATTTTTTTAATTAGTAAGGGTTTCTTTTTATGGCCCACATTGAGCCCATATGTGATTAATAGGTAATAAAACACTGTAGGTTTCATGATTGTAAGCAAATTTCTATGAACTAGTGTGAACCTGGTGCATAATGCACCCGTCGAGCTTCCCTTTGCCCGGTCCTTTTTCGTTCGTGCCCCCTCCTCGGCCCGTGCTGGCCTCCCCCGCCCAATCCTTCCCTGCCCGTGTTGGCCCCCCCTGCTGGCCCTTGCCACCCGTGCTGGCCCCCCTCGCCCCGTGCTTCATCGGGCTTTCCCTTCCCCCACCCCCCAAAACACTTCACAGGGAACAGGAGCCAATGGGATTACGCCAGAGAGGTAATGAAAACGAAATGACGTTAGAGAAAAAGAAATAAGTAAAAGATAAGTAAAAGACAGACAGACAGACACCACTGTTGCTTTAATAGATAAGATTACCCCTTCAAACATTAAGCCTGCAATTCAAGCCTAACCCATGAAGACTAATAAAAATTGTGCAACAGAGTTCTCTGTGTAAAGTCACTCTCTGTTTCACCCCCCTATCTCCTCTACTTTTGCCCCCTATCGCCTCTTTCAGTGGTATTTGCAAAGTAAGGAAATTTTATTAAATCCGGGTATGAAATGCAAAAACTTAGCGATGTTATGTTGGGTAACAAATAGTGTTTCGAGTACCATAAACCAAAATTCTTATTAGTCCTCTCGCTCACCAATAACATGTCCATGTCCACTTCAACAGATGGACTTCAAGTTGAACTTCTAATTCTTAATGTCATCATCTTAAGAGAGCAAAAGAACACACTTGTTTGAACTCAGAGATTAGCTCCTTTGTCTCTGGATCAAAGTATCATCAACCAGCTCTAGCAAAACATCTTGAATAAAAGGTATCACAGGTTTTGGGACAAAGATATGTGGTGGACCCAGGACATTCATGTTTTATCACCTTACTCAGGAAAACGTTAAAATGCCAATGATCAGAATTTGGGATTTAGGTGCGATTTAGGAGTTACAAATTACAACACTAGAAAAGGCAGAGCCCAAACTCATTGAGCATCAAACAGAGGAAGGAGGATGAAGGAAATTTAGTCCTTAAGAACAAGGGCTATATTGTATACAATCTGCACCACATGCATGAGATACATACATTCCTTTGAATCTCAGGTTGCAGGAAATATATCCTCAAGAAGAATTCCAGAAATTGGTTCAACAAATGATCTGCCACATTAGGAATGCACTCTCAACTATTGCATCAATGCCAAAAGCAGAGTGTACAAGATCATGTTGTGAATCTTCTTCTTTGGTTGGAAGACGACCCCGTCCTCATTCAGAAGAACCAGGAACTGGTTCACCAAATGATCTTGTGCACCAAAAATTCCATCTCAACTAATGCATTGATTGCAGAAGCAGAATGTATAAGATCATTCTATGAATTTACTTATTTGGTAAACACTACCTTCTCATTCAGAAGAACCAGAAATAACCTCGAGATGTAAAAAAAAATCCAAAAAGAAACTTAAGTCCAATCTTTTGTTTTCATATGATTGTCTTTAATTACATGGTCCTAATAACCTTTGGAGGTGAAGCATTCATTTGCGAAATGCCTTCCCTTGAGGTGGACTCATGTGATGGGCCCTCCTACTTGTACAAAGTGAAATTACAATTTTGGAATTCCCTTTGTACAAGCGGGAAGGCCTGACGTAGAGGCCTAGCTCATTTTGTCAAGGGGGTAAAGCCCTAGGAGCAGCAAATTTTATTTTATTTTTGACAAAATTTCACATCTAGGGTAAAGCCCTAAGAGCAACAAATTTTATTTTACTTTTGACAAAATTTCACATCTAAGGTAAAGCCCTAGGAGCAAAAATTTTTATTTTATTTATGACAAAATTTCACATCTTGGTGACAAAAAAAGAGAAGGGGAGGGGGGGGGGGGGCAAGGGGGTTTCGCAAATTCTATAAAGGTTTTTTTTATAGGAAAAAAACCATATTTTACCATATTTTAGATTGTAGGTCATGGCATATGAATGGCCTTTGGATTTGGGTTCTTTTTGAAGGGTTTTTTCATTAACATTCAGAAGAACACCTATTGAAGTTTTCGAAACTAAAATTGTCAAAGTTTGTTCAACAATTGAATTCGTGCTTTTCATTGTCCTTCCCCTCATACAACTGAATTTTAGTATATCTTAGTAAACTAATGTTAG
>Ga0116227_10013347_pt1 | contig 12954 bp, 6 predicted proteins | sample S1TSphgellanicum_FD_89693 | JGI IMG/M metagenome (GOLD analysis project Ga0116227, IMG submission 89693) | Host-associated microbial communities from peat moss isolated from Minnesota, USA - S1T2_Fb - Sphagnum magellanicum MG | ecosystem: Host-associated > Plants > Peat moss > Unclassified...
ATTATTTTGGATTCTCAAAATTAATATTTCAATTCAGAAAATTATTAATTGAGTCTTAAAATGGACATTTTAATTTTGAATATTATTATTTGAATCTGAAAATTGACATTTCAATTCTGAAATACTATTTTGGGATCTTAAATTTATGTTTCAATTCAAAAAATTATTGATTAAGTTTCAAGGGGTTTTCCTACTAGTGTTATCCATAATAAATCATTTTTATAAATAATTATAAATGCTTGTGTTTATTAAATCTAAGTGACACTAAATAATTATTGTTATAACACAGATTTGTATATTATATAATCTATATTCTTATATTAGAAGAAATTAATTAATTAAATTAGTGTGACATTACTTCAAAATCATTGTAATTACTTCAGATAAGAATTAAAGAATTAGTATGTGCAGAATTATTTTTTAATTGAACATAACTATTCACACTCTTTAATTTATAATTTTAAACCTGAATTAAAAATTTGGAAAAATCATAGTGTAGTTAAAATAATTGTTTTAGTGATTTTAATTTCATGAAATTATTATATAATAATATTATCTTAAAAAATTCTGTGATTAATCGTCTATGATAAATATTTTATAATAAATTTACAGTAATGATGAAAATTAATGTTATGTTTAACAAATTATTGTATTTATAGTTAGTAATTACCAAGAGAAAAAACTTATTTGAATTATAATACTTTTACAATAATAAAAGTAATTATACAATAAGTAATGTAATTAGTTGAATAATAATTTGAAAAAAATTCGTGTAAGAATTTACTTTCTAATAACAATTTTTAATTCATTACTTATAATTTTAAAATTAATATTTTAATATTTTAATTATAGTCATTAAATTAAATTTACATTAATTATATTATATATAATTTGATCAGATTTTAAAAAGTAATAATATATTTTTAAATAATTTATTTATTTAAATATTTATGAGTTATGTATTATAACTTGTGAGTAATTAAATAGCTAGTTTGTTAAATATTAATAAATTATTGTTTATTTAAGTAATTGATAATGAATACTGAATATTTGTAGTGTATAGTTTATAATTTAAATATATGTAAATTTAATCATTGTTAATTAAATGATTATCTAATTATTTAGTAATCTAATTGTTTAAAAATCTAAAAACTAAGAAAATAAGGCATGAAGAAAGTTTTGGAATTACAACTTAGTTTATAAAGAAATTGCAACTTCAAAACTTATCCCATATTGTTTGTTTTTCATTCCTATTTTGAACACTATATTAACAAGGGGGGTGTGGCCGTTCAATTTCACATTAAGAAATTTGTGCACATGGGATGAGCTAATCAAAAGGCTTAACCCAAAAATAAAAAATAAAAAATGCACAATTCTAAAATAGTTACCTCCACAACCTATTTATTTATTTAACTAGGTAATTGCATAGGCCGACCTACCCATCTAGGTTGGCCTATGTACCTACCTACATAAGTACCTACCTATATGAATAGGTATTTGCCTAGGAAGGTAGAACCTACTTACTTACTTCTTTACTTAAATAGGTAGGTAGGTAGGTAAAAATTATAAGCACCTATTTATGTACCTACTAACCTAATATTAATATTTTTATTTAATTTTTTTAATGTCATGTGGCATATTTACATTGGGCCACGTGTCATAATATAATATCATCCAAGTATTTGAATTGAATGTCCTAGATTATTTCAAAATAATAATAATAATAATATTTTAAAAATCAAATATTAAAACACGTGGCAGCACATGATTTGCCTTCAATTGTGACCAAAATAGTTGCATCTTAGTTGCATGTGACAATACGTATATAATGGAATCAAAGTATGAAATGTATTTGCTGACTTTTTTTTTCATATAATATCCTTTTGTCATTTGCGAGTAGTTTATCACCTGTGACTTGTTTTAGGCGACTAAAAGGATTTTAGTTGCAAAATGTCTGTTGCAACTAAAATTTAGTCGTAAAAAGTAGTCGAAAATATATGTTTTTCTTCTAGTGATATGAAACCTTATATTGTTTTGCATGTTAGGTGGTAATATTTGGAAGTGGCCTCCCTGGGTTCAAATTAGCATGATTGTGTTCCATCATTGGTCAAATCACACCTATTATTCTAGTATGGCAAAGTATATACTTGCTTCATGGCAAGGTTAATGTGACTAAAGGTGATTAATAGGCTTGTGCAATTATTCGAAAAGTAGTTCCATTTGTGGTTTACACAACATATTTTGGATGAAATAGAACATTTGTAATGAGTGCACACCTTAGTGAGTTAGTCCAATAATGATACTTTTCTATTTCTTAAGTAGAAAAAAAAGCAAATTTCTTAATTTTCAACTCCAGTAGTTGAGTTTTTTTGGCAAAAGCAATGATATTTAAATTTCCTTCATTTTCTTGTAACAGTTTCTCCTTCCAACATGGTACATTTGTGGTCTACCCAAATGTGATGAATATATCTTTGCATATATGTAAGAGATTAAAAAATTCATAAAACATGTGAAATATTTTAGAATATATGTGGTTGGATGCATGCATATCTATATCTATTTATTTCTATAGTATGATGTTCCTTTTTAGAATTATCATGTTTCTCATTAGCAATCATTCAAAAAAAGAAATTTAGCATTAATTGATGACAAGTTTTTAAAAAAATGGATGAAAATTGCCCCAAAATTGAAAACTTACAAGAAATGTGGTGAAATTTTTATTTGAATTTTTTTCCTCAAAAAGTTGGCAATTTTTTCCTTAGAAAACAAGGAATTTGTTACAAACTATTCCCTTTTTACTTTTCAAGATAGAAAATGTGCAAGATTTCATACACGCAAAGTAACGTTGCTTGGATGTTGTCTAAAGTTCTAAATCCAACTTTGACAATTATTGGAGTTAGGTCACACATGTAACACATTTTGTATATGGTGGTGTAAGCTATACACCACGCAACTATTGCATCACTCCATGTGTGCTTTATGATGGTTAATAAGTGAGCAAGAGGAATGAATGCATTATGGGAATTGAGGTTCTAGGCGCATTGGCTCTCAAGGCTACATGCATTCTAATGACATAAAGCACTTGGAGAAATTTCCTAAGTGTATTTAAAGGGCACCTTAAATTCATAAACCCTAAACCCTCCTTGAAAAGAGGAGGGATATAGTGGCATAAGATCCCTCCCACTCTTAAGGAGTAGTCGTAGGAACCCTCCCCTTCTTTAGGCCTTTGTGATCTGCGGATGTTTAGCTTCATGATAACCTTTGCCTCATGCTTTACGATGGGTGAAGCCCACAAGTGTGCAAGGGAAAGAATTTCCTTGCCAAGTTTGTTTGGATGTTCTCTAGATATGGTCAAGTAGTTCTTAAGGTGGACTCACACCCATGAGTTTCTGCTCTATCAAAGAAGGGAAGAAGAGGTTCTTTCAACCACATCTGCAACTAACTCTACATGTTTGTGGTAGATTAAGACAATAGATGATTCCAAGCATTGAGTAAAGACTTTTTGTTGTTGTTGAGAGAGAGCTGTGCAGTTGCAGGAAGAGATTACCTCAAAGAATGCATCAGGGCAAGGACACTTACTTCTGAAGAGAGTTAGGGTCCAGCTTAATGAGCCGACCCTAGAGATTCTGCCTCATACAGTAGTAATAGTGTTGAAATTTCCAAAGTCACTTGAAGATTTTAGACATGCAGCTAGCTCAATTTAAAGAGCTGATTCATGGCCACAAGATCTCTCCCCTTACATGCTTATGAAGTGATCCAGGAGCCATATCCAAAGCAAGTTCTTCATTGCCCATGTGAAGAGTGTGGCATTAAAGGAAGAAGATGATGAATTCAGGGTTCCACATGACACCTTCAAGTAACAACCCAAATCCTTGTTATGCTTCTGAGTGTTGTAATTGCGAAGATATGGTGCTGCAGCTGTATAAGCAAATTTTGCATGCAGTAAATCAATGCAGGCAACATCATGAGTGAGTCTTTCCATTAGGAAGTACCGTCCTGAGGTACATCACTAAGTGGTACAGTGAGCATCCCAACCATAATCAGAAACACTGGCATGCAAAAATGCTTGTGAATCCCCAACCTCATGGCTTCTCTTCATCATCCACCAGCTTACAAGACCGTGTGCAACACCCATAGTAAGTCCAGCACTTCCAGCAAACTTCCAATGTGCCATTGAGAGTCTGGATCACATGAGCTGCTGTGTCACACCTCCAAGCACAACCATACTGAACACCCATCCAGTGCAACCAAGCAAACCATATATATATATATATATATATATATGCCATTGGTTTGTCTCCTCATCTCTGATCAATGGAGAGGTCTCTTGCATTGTACCCCTTACATTTTCTGCTAGTGATACTATGGAGAAATGGTGGCACTTTGCAGTACTACCCACGTCCCTGAAATGAACACTGCCGAGCTGTTCTCTTGTAAATCAACATGAGAGTTTGAGAGTTCTTAGAAGCCAGCTTTGAATACCCTCTCTTATGTGCAGCCAAATTTGGCTTCGCCCTCTTGTAAATGATAACAAGCCCGCCTATCTTACAAAAGTGAGAGGAAAAAAACCCTAATGAGTAAGGAGGTTGCAAGGTAGAAATTGTGGTAGGTACGGCGTGCAAATGGGGGGCGTTACTAGAATAAGGTGCCCACTCAAGGTGATAGCCAAGGGCATGCGTTGCATTTTGACAACACCTTTGTTTGAGGGGCTTACCCTAGGTAGTGAATTGTTAGAGATTTTTAAGGCCAAGGCCCTATTCATTGTGCAAAAAAACAGATGACGGGCCCTAACAAAAATGTAATAGCCCTCCCAGAAACATAAGATGATCTCCTATGTTAAGAAGGAATGTTATAGATGATTTTAGATGCCATTCAAATACACTGGAAACTTTTGACAAGTCATTACAAATAGGTGAATTCCCCACTGCACTTACACAAACTTTCCTTGCACAACAAAAATAGCCCAAACTAGTTTATGAAAAATTTCCCTATTTCCTTACAAGAACCTCATGCTCTAAGATGGTGAGAAAATTTCACCTTTTAAAACATTCTGAAAATACACTATGCATGTCCATCAAGGTCCATTATTTATATGAAATTGGTAAGGAGCTAAAAGCTCCTTGCACTTTGCATGTCATTTGCATGTTTAACACATGCATCTCTCATTTTAACAAGGGGTGCCAAAAAGCCTAACATTTAAAAATATACTTTCAACCTTGCGACATCTTCCTCATAATAAAAAAGAGAGGATTCAACCACATTATCTAGGATCCATGTAGATGCATAGATGTAACATTTAGACACGAGTTCACTAAGGTAACTCTTCAATACAATTCAAGGAGCCAATTTGAACAATCTCATTGGTCACAATTTTTTCCCTGTCACAAGTAGGTGCAACTCTATGAGGTGGTTCTTGCAACATTTTATCACCAGTTTACTGAGTCGAACTGAAAACAAATCTCATTCACAACATGTGTGTTTTTCTCTTTCCAAGCCTAGGCACAAGCCTATTCTGCACACCCTACGGAATATTTGTGTTTATTTCATACAATAATACCGTAACCTTTGTCAGTTCATAGACTGTGCAAAAGACACTCTGCAAAATGAACAAATTTTGTTCATGGTATCCAATGCAATTGGTGATTTTTCTAAAGAAATTGTTGCATCTTGGAATTTGATGACATGTGGTTGGCAAACTTTGTTGTGGAATGTACGATGCATAAAATTGTTGACTGGGCACTTGTTGGAGTTAAAAAGGAAAAAAAATGATATGCTTCCTTGAGAATGTGTGATGCATGAAATTGTTGACTGGCACTTGTTGGAGTTCAAAGGAAAAAAATTGATTTAGAAATCATGAATGGGAGAAAAATGTAAGGACTACCAACAAGGCTATTGTGTGGTAAAATGTAATGCTTATAAGAGGATCCCCACCTGTGCTCAGTATGTGAACCTGCCAAAATATTTCTCACATCCAAGTTCAGTTATTTACTTTTTTGCAACCCCACCCATAAAACTAAAAGGAGGACTGCAAATGGGTGGGAAATACCAATAGCAAACCACCTGGACCAATCATTATAAATGGCCAATCAAAAACAGGGCGCAGCAGTCAGATCATATTTATTACACTCTTCTCTACCAGGTGAACAGATTTGCTGCGCTTTTTCCGGCCTCAGCACACTAATCAAATAAGCAGGAGAAACACTATTTTCCTGACCCACACCAGCATATGTTAGCTTTTCTTCATCCAATTTTAATGTGTAGGGTCTGAGCACCGGTGGGGGTGCTCTGAGCGTCGTTTTATAAGATCTTCCATACAAAGGTTGAGGTACAAGAACATAGTAAAAGAAATGAACTATTTTTTCTTTAAGAAAATCTACTTAGTAACACAAATGAGGATTTAATTTGGGAGGTGAAATCTTTTTGCATGGTGTTAAAATGACTATTGAACGAATATCTATGGATTGTAAAACTTGTCAAAAGTCGAAACCTACTGACCTATTGAAGGGGTTATCAATCTAGACTACAACTTGTTAAATTTCAATGGTGTATAGTTTGTTGTATTTCACTAAATGCAGAACTAATACAACCTATCTCACTCAATTAAAAAGCATTGCCGATGACACCACGAATACAAGCCCCTTAGATTACTTATAACATAGAATAACAAAAAAATTCAAAACAACAACTAATTTTAGCTTTTTGCTATACAAGTACCTTATTTGACATTTTGCATATTTTGTGGTTTATCTAACACCCTTCTGAAAAAGCTAATTTAGAAAAGGCAAAAGGCACAAAAATGTCCACTTTTTGCAAACATTTAACTTGCCATTAAGAACTTAAAAAATTGGAAAGGTACAAAGATACAATTCATGGACTGAATGACAATATCTAAATATTCCCTTCAACACAACGTGTGGAAAGTTCAACAATGGAAAATTTCAAATTGAGAATTGTTACCCAATATGTGTTAAAGCTTTAAATTTAAAGAGGCTCAAATTCTTTTCCAAGAAACAAATGTTTGATTCAACTAGCCTAGGTTGTTTACCCTAAACCTTATGAATATGGTATATGCAAGGGCTAATATTCCTGAAATATATCATAGAGGTTGCATATTGCCTTAATATATTTACAACACCAAACTTCTTGGTTGGTCAATGATTCCATGAATTATGTTAGGAAAAGTTAATGCCTTTTAAAAAAAATCTCCAATGAGAAAATCTTAAAATTATAAACACCTTGTACTTGGTTGGTGGATTCACACATTATTTACATTTGTTATCTTGTTATCCTTTCTACTCATCACTTGATCATAATTGGTAACTCCATGTTTCATTAGATTCTTATTGTTGACATCCATGATATTTTGCTGAAAACTTTTCACTATTTTCCAAAATTTTGGTGAAAAATAAGAAAATCTGATTAAAAAAATTGGAGAATGTGTTTTAAAAAAAAAAAAAAAAAACTGAAAAATGGGTTTACATACACTAGAAACCATAGTATTTACCCTACTAGGTAGTAATTGTGTAGGTACCTAGTTTGGAAGTGCTAGTCCAGAAAGGTCGGAAAAAAGAAGCTGACTTCATATTAAAATTTAAAAAGAATTAGTCCCTTTTTTTCTGGTGAAATTTCACCAAAAAGAGAAATTTAAAATCAAAATATTGAAAATGAAGTGATTTTGGATGGATTCAATTACAAAAGATTCAGGGAAAAAAAAAAAAAAAAGGTAAAAATTGCCGGATTTCTATATTTGGTTTTCAGTGTATAGCCATGAATTAAAGAAGTTTGATTTAAAATTTTGTACTTCATATGTGTGAGTTATATAGCCAGATTTGGCTAAGTCTTCCAAAGGATGATCACCAATTTTTTTCCTATATCTTCCAATGGGTGATTGCCACTTAGGCTACATAAAACAAATCACTGACTTCAATAATGAAAGGGTGTCAGGAGTCTCGCATGGGTGTCCTAGAGACGCTATGGCTGACATTCTAAGGAAAGGGTTTTTTATTTTTTTAAAAAATTTAATTTTTTTTTTTAGGGTTTCTATGCACAATCTCCTATGATGGTACAATGATCAAGCATTCCTATTGAGGATTCTTCTCATGAGCTCAAAATGTGAGTCAAGGTCTTGCCTGACAAAGGCTCTCTCTCCATGCTAGTGCATCCTTGATCAACAAGCAACTCATTGTGTTTTATGGCTCTACTACTATCGCTTATCATGGCAAGTTCAAACTTCAAACCCATCAACAATGGTTAATAGGAAATGCTTCATTTTGTTCCGCAACAAAATGAACTCACAATTCACACTAACACCTTGAAAACATTCCTCAAATCAACTCTACATTGTTGCATAATCTCTTTCCCCAAGGGTAGAGTCAACAAAGCACGCAAACCTAACCCAAGAGTAGAGTCAACAAAGCACACAAACTTCAACAAAATAACAAAACTGTTTTGCTTGTTGTTGCCTATGGAATTGGATGCATGCAATAGATATAATAAACCAATTTGCTTACATCATGTTTTATGGTCCTTTGTATGAGCACTTGGGAGGGGGGGGGAGGGAGGGGGGGTATGGGATAGGCTAGTTAATTTGACAAACAATGAGTACCCCACCAAACTGGGTAATGGGTCCACAAATTTGTCCTTGGAAGCTCAATTACTACATCTAGGAAGAAGAGCCAAAGCTTAAGATAATCTCTTTGTATCATGCATGCAAAATATTGTCATGAAAACAATTGCTGGAAAGCATTTGCATTTTCTGTTGGGATTTGTGTTAAAACAAGATGGGTAAGCCAAAATGTTGATTTTTCATCAACATCCGGTTCAACCTTGAGAATTGAAGCCAGGCCGTATTAGCTTCAAGCTTGAGGTCAGACTGACCATGGATGGATGCCATAGTGAGAAATGGACATAGCTTTGGGTTTGATTGAAAGAAGTGCGGTCTCACATTCAGGTGTTGGCAACAAATGCATAAGTTAGAGCTTGGGGAGCCTAATAGAACAAGAAGAAGAAGGAAGAAGATTAAGCTCACGACCTCCTTCTTGGCCTCCTACTCCTACTACCTAGTTAGAGGCATTAGAACAAATGTGTGATAAGCAAAAACATTAGGTAGACAAATCTATCTATGAAGCAAGGTAGTTTGTTTTGTTTTGTTATGCTAAGATCTCTCAAATCATGGTGCTTCATGTCGTGCTCTTGGTATCTTCAGAAAGCTATCTATGAGTAAGGATGCATCAACTTGGTTTGAGATTGTTTGGAGCTATGGTGTGGAAGCTATTGATTATTGAACCATTTTTTATATGAAAATTAAATACAATCAAAACTGAAAACTATATTGGAATTTGGGGGTGTTTTTGGTGTTGTTGGAAAGCCGTGGATGAGTCAGATTTAATAGAGTTTATTTCACAATTTTCAGAGCTAAGGTGTGAGAAATATTGAATTTTGAGTGGATTTTGTTGTTGGAAATTCAAACAAATTGCAAAAAAAATGGGTTGGGAAAGAAAAATCAGCTGAGACTTCAATGCGTTCACATTGTCAAATTTCAAAATTTTCAATTCTAAAAATGTGAAAGAAAAAAAACATGTTTACATTTGGGCCTTCAAGACAATCTACACTAGTAAGAATGACAAGGTTAGAGGATATGACTAGTTCATTCATATGGACTTTGGCATTACATTTCTCAAACTAGCTACCAAATGATGTACATACACAAAGAAGTTCAAATGACATTGTTCTCTTCAAAAAATTAAGGAAAATGGGTTGGATTTTGAAGGAATTTTAAAGAAAATGGGTTGAATGTTGTCAACTTTAGGACAACTTATTCATGTAGAAAACTACATGAGTAACAATTCACAATCATGTAATATGGGCTATGAAATTTTAAGCTTGTGCAATTAAATGTGACTTGCAAAAAACTAACACATGTTAGTAGACATATTGATGAAACGAATGCAAGTGAAGGATCATCAAAACCCTAAATTTTTTACAATCCACAAAAATCATCAAAACTACTCAAATGTTTGGACTAATAAGAAATCCCAATATTGTGCCATACAATCTTAACTTGGATCTCCATGTTCACCTGAATTTGTTTTTTTTTAAAAAAATTCTCGTAAAATGTTTTACATCATGTCACTTAAAGTAAACTAAAGACTATTTTTACAAATTTTGCAATCACCATCCATTTGCAATATTATTCACATATGGATTCCGCATGGATAAGTCAATAAGCTTAAAACATAAAGAAAAATTAGGTGTCCTTAAACTTAAAAACATTAAAACTCCAAAATGTTCGATAGGACGTACAAACTATTTTCATGCAACAAGGATTTTGCCTCACATTCAAGAACTTGTATTATCAAACCACTTGAATATAAAACATGGAAAATGTGATGGGCTTTTTAACTACCATCAACTTTGAAAGGAACAAGGATTGCAAAAACATGCAAAGCATGATTGGCTCATAAATGCCATTAAGGGATTGCTAGGTAGTTTGTATTCTTCATGATCATGGAAATTAATCATAGAGAGGAGGAGTTCATAACCATAATTGTGAAAATACTTCATTCAAAACTCCCAACTAACTACCCACACACTTCCATCATCATAACATATTTTTGTTGTCTAACCATTACATCATGTATGCCCATCCTTATCCATTACATCATCATAATATATATGCCCATCCTTTTTTTTGTGTGTAGATTGAACATTTGGGGAATTATGTGTTTATGAAGGACTAGGAGGTGGGAAATGATGGAGTAGGTTTGTGGACGCGAAGGGTAAGTTTGTAGGTAGGTACGAACGCTTCCAAACGAAGTGTTGTACGGGTATTATATAGGGTGCAAGATGGGTATGTGACCTGAGGTATGTGGCGGGTATGTGAGGGTATGTGATATTGGAATTGGTACTGGTATCAAAGAACATACCCATTGAGTATTATGACCTGAGGAAATACCCACCTTATACACAATTACCCATCTGGTATGCGACCTGAGGTAATACAAGGCCATCATATATGCATGCCTTATACTAGTATCAATACCAGGTTTATACCCGTTGTATAAAATCAGCCGTGGACCTAATAATACACATACCAGATGGGTATGAAAGCGTTTTCAAAGCACCCAATACGAGTGTACCTGCCAAGTATGAGTGTATTATTATTTAAAATTTAAAAAAAAAACCCCAGAATCTGCATATCAACTCCGAATCAAATAACCGCCGGTTCTATTCAGTTGGAAAAAGCTGAAAGACCCGTCAGTTCGCGTGAAGGAAAGGGGCGGTTCTTTTGTCGTGGGTATTTGACCGTTTCAAAAAAAATTTGAGAACCCTAGTTCGGTATGGAAACTGGGTTATTTGATTTTTTTTTTAAAAATTTTTAAAGCTCCGATTTTCTGAACCTTGAAGAACCACCTTGGTAACTTGCATGGTTAGGTGCATTTTTTCTAATGCCTGGCCCAACATTGATCGTAACTCACTCGTATTGAAGTGATATATATCTCTCTCTATATCTAGTCTTTGGTTTTGGTTGGTGATAGGCCAAGACAAAGAATAATGGTACCTTAAGAATTGTATGTACATCTGAACTAGCAAATGGTCCGTGACAGCCAAACCGAAAATAATGTTGTGTACTTCGTTCACATCTTACTTCTTCCATACATTGGAAGGGGTACTTTGGGAATGAAGGGAAAGGAACACGAAAATTGTTCATATATACCAAGCACAAACTATGGAATGCGTGCATAGCACACCCTCCCCCTCCCCCCCCTTCGACTTGGGAATAAGCCTTAGTTGGGTGAGACGCCCATGGGACCTCCCTTGTGTATGGATGGGGTTTGCCTCATGGTGGGCGATTTTTGCAAAATAGAGCGCCCACTCACAACAAGGGTTTCTAACACATTTGCACCCTTCTTCCCACTTACCAAACAATTGTGAACAAATATTTTGATGTATCCCTACCTTATGTTTGGCAACCATTTGACAAGTGAATTCTTTTTAGGGCAACAATAGTTAATTGGCCTTTCAAAATGGCTCTAGTTCGTTGCTCTCACAAAAGGCGGGCTTGAAATTTTGGCCCTTACTTCGTTCATTCCTTAATCTCAAGGGGGGGAAGGGGGGGGGGGGTGACACTATTCACATGTCTCCTCCAACACTATGAAAAAGGTTTGAAATTCTTCTTCACATCAAACATTCAAAATGAGGAGCTCATTCTAGTGCACCTTCCATTGTTCGTGCAATTCTTTAGTACTTGCTCCTCACCTACGACTCTTTGTTTGTTCCCATTTTATGTGGGTAAAAGGGATTATTAATTAGGGTAGGTAACCGACAAATTCATAACCCCCTTGTTTTCCCAAATTCCAAACTCTTTGCATCAAACATTCAAAACCCTTCTTCTTCTACGGGCATCATGTCTCTCTAGCGCTCTCTAGCTCTCTCTCTCTCTCTCTTTCATATGAAACAAAATCATTGTACTCTGGATCTCCCTGAATTTCCAGGAGGACTTCAGAAAATCTTCATCCGTACCCTATACATCAAACATAAAATAAGAGATGGTGCCGAGCATAACACACTAATGGGGAGGGGGGGCGCACAGCTTGGTGCCAGAGCACAATGAAGATCTACTTTCTCCCTACATTCCTTCAAAATTGGGTGTGACTCAAGATGATAAAGCCCATGCGTGAGTCGCAAAGAAACCCAAAAAGAACTATGGTTAGGTAAGTTGAAGAACCATGATTACATACTTTGATTGCAAAAATGAATGTATGGAAAAAGAGAGCCTAAAGAACGAAGTTAAGTTTCTCATTGGTCATCCATACATTGGCTCCTAGTAGAAGCCAAAAATTTATGCCAAATTCCTCCCACCCATCGCAAAGTAAGTGGCTTCACCGGCAAGGAAGCCCCCCATCCCGATCCCACCACCACCACCACACCTATTTCCCACCAAAGTCTACTTCC
>Ga0116227_10013348_pt1 | contig 12954 bp, 13 predicted proteins | sample S1TSphgellanicum_FD_89693 | JGI IMG/M metagenome (GOLD analysis project Ga0116227, IMG submission 89693) | Host-associated microbial communities from peat moss isolated from Minnesota, USA - S1T2_Fb - Sphagnum magellanicum MG | ecosystem: Host-associated > Plants > Peat moss > Unclassified...
GGGCGGGGTCGGCGTAACAAAGTCGGAGCGAATGAAGTATCTTCCGAAATTCAGAGCCATTATCATTCGCCCGATGCAGCCAAAGCTGATATCCGCAAACGGCTGGAAAATAAAGAAGTGATTATTGGTTTCGGGCACCCGGTTTATACCATTTCCGATCCGCGGAACGTGGTTATCAAAAAGGTGGCCAAACAACTTTCCCAGGAAGCGGGCGATCTGTTATTATACCAGGTAGCTGAGCGCCTGGAAACCGTTATGTGGGCGGAAAAGAAAATGTTTCCGAACCTCGATTGGTTTTCAGCGGTTTCGTACCACCTGATGGGTGTGCCAACCCTGATGTTTACGCCCCTTTTTGTCATATCAAGGGTAACCGGCTGGAGCGCCCATATCATTGAACAGCGCCAGGACGGAAAGATTATCCGTCCGAGCGCCAATTACACCGGGCCGGAAAACAAAGATTTTATACCGCTGGAAAACCGTTAATAACTAAGAAAAAGATTATCAAATGTCAACCTACATATCAAATGAACGGCCACAGCCGGACAAAGTATTAACCGATATTGTCGATTACGTTCTGAACTACGAAATCAAAAACGAGCTCGCCTGGACTACGGCCCACTATTGTTTGCTGGACACGCTGGGCTGCGGACTGGAAGCTTTAACCTACCCGGCCTGCACCAAATTATTAGGCCCTGTAGTACAAGGCACCATCGTTCCTAACGGTGCCAGGGTCCCGGGTACGCAATTTCAGTTAGACCCCATACAAGCCGCATTTAATATTGGCGCGATCATTCGCTGGCTGGATTTCAATGACACCTGGCTTGCCGCAGAATGGGGGCATCCTTCGGATAATCTCGGTGGTATCCTGGCCACTGCAGACTGGCTTTCGAGAACATCGGTAGCAAATGGCAAACCGCCGCTGATTATGAAAGATGTACTGGAAGCAATGATCAAAGCACACGAGATCCAGGGCGTACTGGCATTGGAAAATTCCTTTAATAAAGTCGGCCTGGATCATGTAATCCTCGTGAAGATAGCATCTGCCGCCGTGGTCGGTAAATTGATCGGGCTAACCCGTGAAGAGCTCATCAATGCGGTATCCCTGGCTTTTGTGGACGGGCAGTCATTAAGAACTTACAGGCATTCACCAAATACCGGCAGCCGTAAATCTTGGGCCGCAGGCGATGCGACTTCCCGCGCCGTCAGGCTGGCACTGATCGCCAAAACAGGAGAGATGGGTTATCCGTCTGTTCTCACCGCCAAAAACTGGGGTTTTTATGATGTTTCTTTTAAGGGGCAGCCGTTTAAGTTCCAGCGGGATTATGGTTCTTATGTGATGGAAAACGTGCTGTTTAAAATATCATTCCCAGCCGAATTTCATTCGCAAACGGCGGTTGAAGCGGCCATGACTTTACACCAAAACCTGAGGGCCATAGGAAAATCCACTGACGATATTAAAAAGATCACTATTCGTACCCATGAGGCTGCCATACGGATTATCGATAAAAAGGGATTGCTAAACAATTGTGCGGATCGGGACCATTGCATCCAGTATATGGTCGCCGTACCGCTGATCTATGGCAGGCTTACTGCAGCCGATTATGAAGATAATGTCGCTGAAGATATACAGATTGATATACTCCGTGATAAGATGAGCTGTATAGAAGACCATCAATTTACTGCAGATTATCACGATCCCGAAAAACGTTCTATTGCGAATGCGCTTACAATAGAAATGAACGATGGCAGCGTGCTGGAGGAAGTGATAGTTGAATACCCTATAGGACACCGTCGCAGGCGTGAAGAAGGCATACCGAAGCTTCTTGAAAAATTCAGGATCAACCTGGCACGTAAGTTTCCTGAAAAACAACAGCACGCGATTTTGGATACGGCACTGGATTACGGGAGATTAATCAATACGCCCGTGAATGAATTTGTGGATTTAATGGTCATATAAATCAGTTTCGTATGAGAGAAATAAGAACTGCCCGCTGACGGTAAGAAATTGCTGTTGCATTTTTGCAGCGCACTTTGTTCCGGAGAGATCATAGGCCGAGTATTGTAGTCCAAGATCACAAAGCGACCGCGCCGGGAAAGGTTATGGGAGGTTTATCAAAAACCTTTAGATTAGATATGAAGAGCTTTTTGTTGGGTTAGTTTTTTATCTTTATATAAGGCTTAATCCTAATCATCAACAATGTTTTTCAAAAAACCATTCGATTTCAAAAAAATGCTCCTAAAATATATAGATGACGATTTTTCGCTTTTCGCTTGTGGCGAAGACGCTCCCCGACGTGAGGTTTTGAATAAATTTGAGGAACGATATAAAATCAAGTTACCGAATGATTTTAAGGATTATTCAGTTTCGCCATTAGGCGGACTTAGTATTGAAGTTAAAGAGCATATTTGGCCTCGGCCTAAACAGTTAGAGGTTGGCCCATTTTGGTCTTTTCTTTATGGGCTAGAAGTTTTTGGATTTGCAACTGATATACCGGAATGGATGGATATTACTATCCAAACAGATACGTTTACAACACAAACCAATAAAGACTATGTTCCCTTCATGAAAATCATTGGAGATGCTGATGTGTATTGTTTTAACAAAAAAGGGATAATTTATAGATGGGATCATGAACTCGATGTCTTTAATAAAGTGAATAAGTCGTTTATTGAATTACTGGAATATGAAACTGCGGAATTGAGAAGTCGAAAAAATAAAAAAATACAAACACTTAACTCCTAAGAAATACCTAAGAATATTAATTACAACCTGTAACTTGGTTTGAGAACGAGGGGCAGATTAGTGTGTGAAAACTCTCTCGGTGTTGTCCAAACTATCATTTATTGCATCAGAAGATTACCATGATTTTTTAAAGCGGGACAGCTATTTTATATCATTTAACCTCAGCAAGCTTAACCCTGCTTTTTGAAGCGTTATTATATAACAATTCAAGGGAATAGCCTAAGTCGCTATTTTTTTCGGCCATTTCCACGTCATCAACAATATAAGTCCAATCGCCGCTTTTAAAGGTATAAGTCCAGCCGCCTTGTGTTCCCTGTGCTTCTGCCGATCCGTTGTATAAAATGATATCGGGTTTTTCGGAAACGGCGCGACCGTGGCTCCATGATATGTATCGTAAGCCATTTTTTGTCTCGTCTATCCTGATCAGTAAATTTTTTGATCTAAGCACAGCAATATTCCTGATCCATGAATTTACGGCAGGATAAATTTTGCTTTGACTTTGTTTGGTTAGCGTATTTTTAATTTCCTGTTCGTTTTTTGAACTGTAGTTTATGGCAATGATCCGCCCATTTTCGTCCATCCAAATGTCTCCGTCGAAAGGGCCGCCCACCAGGCCATATTCCCCCTCGTGATCAAATATATCGCTGTCATTATAGAGCGCGATTTTCTTCTTGAAGGCAGCATCAAATATAGTGGGATAGTAAGTAGTAAATTGCTTCGCAGACTGAATGCCTGGTAAAGGTTTTTCCCGTGCCAGGGGATATTTTATCAAAGCCGCTAATTCAGCGGCTTTGTCTTGTTTGATCAATTCGATGATATGGTGGTAGCTTTTGATAATTCCAGGTGAGACATCCTGTGCGCGGCAATACGACATTGTAATTGTTAGGGCAAGGATGCTAAGTAGCTTCTTCATTATTGGATGATATTTATTGGCTATCTGTAGATTATCTGCATCAAAAACTTCTATCAACAGCTATTTACATAGTTATCCTTAATCCTTCAAATTGTCCACTGTCTTTTATAGCCCAGCTTGCCACCCCAATCTGGCGCGGGGCTAAGTAGCGCTAACACATTTAATTGTGTGAATATTGATACCAATTTCAATCGTCATAATGAAACCGGCATTGGATGATTGTGCATTTTTGATCTCTGCCTTTGGTTCCGCTGATTTGATAGATTAGCCGGTGTTCACCGGTAATTCTTCGCGACCAAAATCCTTTTAATCCAAATTTCAAAGGTTCGGGCTTGCCAATGCCTTTAAACGGATCTTTTTTTATAGCTTTAATAAGATCCCGGATTTTGCTTATTATTTCGGGGTCGTTTTCCAGCCAATATTCAAAGTCGTCCCATCCATTTTCAGAAAAATCGGTATTCATCAATGATTCAAAACTTTATTGGTATCAAAATCATAAGAAACGGTTTTTCCCTCCTGCAGTTGTTTGATCGACTCTTCTAATCGTTTGCGGTTTGCCGTGGTTGACAACAAATGTTCGGTCTCGTTGAGCGCATTGTATTCTTTGATGGAAATGATAACAACCGCATCATCTTCGTTATTGTTGCGGGGTACAACAATAACCTCCTGGTTGGTGCTTACAGCATCAAAATAACTTTTCATCCGTTGTCGTAAGGAGGATATGGTAATTGCTTTCATTTTTGGTACAATTTAGCGTACAATCAAATGTACATCATTTGGGCTGGAGTAATAAAAAATATTTTGCGTACATAGCGTTCATCAGCATTAATTTCTATCGGTAACTATTTACATCGCTGCCCTTAACCCTTCAAATTGTTCGCTGTCTTTTATAGCCCAGCTGGCCATCGCCAACAGAACAGGGGCCAGCTCTTCGCCCGAAGGGGTGAGGCTGTATATAGTGATGGGTGGCATTACCTGTTCCACTTTCCGGCTTATTAAATGATCTGCCGCTAATTGTTTGAGGTGCTGTACCAGCATTTTTTCGGTGATAGCGGGTATTGCCTTTTTTAATTCGCTATAGCGCTTGGGGCTGTTTATCAGGTAATAAAGGATGATTGATTTCCAGTGGCCGCCTATCTTATTCATTACGTAGGTTATCGGGCATATTGTGGCCGATATGTTCTTGTTCTCGTTCCAGGTAGATTGTTCTTTTACTTTGGTCATGGTAGTACTTACTTTGGGGTAGGTGCTTGTAGTAAAGTTAGTGCTAATATAGCTTTGCATCAAACAAAAACATAAAAATCATGAAAATTACAATCACCGGGTCACTCGGAAATATCAGCAAACCACTGGCAGAAATCCTTATTGCCCAAGGTCATCACGTTACCATCATCAGCAGCAATGCAACAAAGAAAGCCGCAATTGAAGCGCTTGGCGCTACAGCCGCTATCGGGTCAATTACCGATGCCGGTTTTTTAGCCGGTGCATTTAAAGGGGCAGATGCCATTTATACCATGGTACCGCCCAACATGAGTACGGATAATTACCGGCAATATATAGCCAAAACAGGTGAGCGTTACCGCGATGCCATTATAGCGGCAGGGGTTACGCGCGTTGTAAACCTGAGCAGTATCGGTGCGCACCTTAATGGCGGTACCGGCCCGATCGCCGGCTTGCACGACGTTGAGGAAATATTGAATACGCTCAATGGCGTAGCCGTTAAACACCTGCGGGCGGGTTTCTTTTTCACGAATTTTTACCACGATGCCGGCATGATCCGCAACCTGGGCATTATGGGCGGCAACTACAGTGGCGAAAGCCAACTAGTTATGGTACACCCTAAAGATATTGCAGCGGCCGCTGCAGAAGAGATCGAAGCATCATTTGAGGGGAAAAGTCACCGCTACGTGGTGGGCGACGAACAGTCAATGGCGGGCGTAGCCCAGGTATTGGGTGCTGCGATCGGCAAGCCTGAGCTACCATGGGTGCAATTTAGCGATGAGGAAACTTATGCGGGAATGACCGGGGCCGGTATGCCCGTAGCCCTTGCAACAGTTTATTTGGAAATGAACAGGGCGGTTGGCAGCGGTATTTTATTCAGGGATTTTCACCGGCAGGAGCCAAAGGTTTGGACAAACACTAAACTCATCGACTTCGCCAAAGAATTTGCTGCGGGGTATCAATCGTAGCAGTAATTATCGCGAAAGTTTCAGGTAAGACGCCTGAACCTTTCGCTTTTTATTTTGCTTGTATAGTAATTGCTTTGTGATGAGATATTGAGCATATTTATGGTATGATTGATAGGTATCTTTCGGGTGCTGTTTTTCACCGCACGTCAGCGGGACGCTGACAATTGTTGGGTTCAAGCGAGGGACGCTTGAACCGGCGGTGCATAAAATATGCCGAAGCTTGCAGCTTTCGTTTTTCTGGCAGGAGTATGCACTTATTTTATCTGTTACTGTTTTCGTGTCAAATGTAGACTAATTTCTCTTAAACTTGATCCTCTAAAGATGGTGGCTCATGAAGGGCGATTTCCCAATCTTCAAAAGGTGGATTGACGCTAAAGGAAGGGTCTAAATATGCCCGCAGATGATCAGTTGCTCTTTTTTCGGCATATTTAGCATTCAATACATTTCCAGATTCGTCTAATTCAATCACATTTGCATAAATGGCAAATACCTGCTCAATGGCACTTGGTTCTTCACCATACAAAGGAAGGTAATCTATACCTTGAAGGGTATATTGCCTTCCGCTTGCCATGAAATATGCAAATGTTCTGAGTGCTCCACTGAAAGAATTACTTAGTTTCATACTATATTATTTTTAGGCCTGGTTTCTAATATGATAATTATTCACCCTAATCCTCATCCATTTCCAGCAATAAATTGGCTATTAGCGCGGTCCATCCTGTTTGGTGCGAGGCGCCGAGGCCCTGGCCGGTGTCGCCGTGGAAAAATTCGTAAAACAGGTGGTGTTCTTTAAAATGTTCGTTTGCCCATTGTTCCTGGCTGGCCGAATGGTATTGGTACACGTCGGCATCATTTCGCTCAAACATTTTTAATAGCCTCTTCGTCAGTTTATTGGCAATTTGCCTGAGCGTAAGCTTATGCCCCGACCTTGCCGGGAACTCGCATTTGTACGAATCACCGTAGTATTCATAATATTTCCGGAGCGCATTGATGATCAGGTAATTGATCGGTAGCCAGATCGGCCCGCGCCAGTTAGAGTTGCCGCCGAACATCGCGCTGGAGCTTTCCCCCGGCTCGTACCGGATGCTGTAATCATTCCCCTTATAGCCGAACACAAAAGGCTTATCCTGGTAACATTTCGACAGGGATCGAATGCCGTAATCCGATAAAAACTCTTCTTCGTCTAAAAGCCTTTTCAGTAAATGTTCCAGCCGGTCGCCGATCATGATGGCAAATAAAAAGTTGCCATCCTTGTTTTTCTTTTCAATGTCCGAAATTACTTTGGTCAAATCGGGGCGGGTGCGTTTAATGCTGCCAAGCCGGGTGTTAAACTCATTCAGCCTGGTAAACAGGTCGGAATGCATGATCTCAACGGCCAGCAACGGAATAATGCCGACCAGCGAGCGTACTTTCAGCCGCTGGCTGCTGCCGTTTTCGAATTGTATGGCATCGTAATAAAAGGAGTCCTGCTCGTCCCACAAGGCTATTTCCCTTTTGCCGATGTGGTGCATAGCCCAGCCGATATTTAAAAAGTGCCGGAAAAACTTTGCCGCAGATTCTTCGTACGCGAGGTTGTGCTGTGCCAGTTCGAGCGAGATGCGCAGCATGTTGATGGAATACATCGCCATCCAACTGGTGGCGTCGGCCTGCTGCAGTTTCTTTATCCCGGGCGGCATGTGGTTCCTGTCGAAAACACCGATGTTATCCAGCCCCAGGAAGCCGCCCTCGAATATATCGGTGCCGTTGGCATCCTTTTGGTTTACCCACCAGGTGAAGTTCATCAGCAGCTTTTGGAACGACCGCTCCAGGAAATCCCAATCGGATACGCCGGTTTTCTTTTTATCGGCTTCGTACACATACCAAACGCTCCACGCATGCACGGGAGGGTTAACATCGCTGAAATTCCATTCGTATGCAGGGATCTGCCCGTTGGGGTGCATATAATATTCGCGCAGTATCACCAGCAATTGCTGTTTGGCAAATTCGGGGTCTACGTGGATAAACGTTGCCGCGTGAAAAGCGAGGTCCCAGGCTGCAAACCAGGGATACTCCCACTTATCGGGCATGGAAATAATGTTGCGGCAGGTAAGGTGCTGCCAGTCGTAATTGCGGTTGAAGTTTCGGGGCGCCTGTTGTTCATGCGGCTCGCCGAACAGCCATTTAAACACATCGAAGTAGTAGAATTGCTTGCCCCACAGTAATCCACCTACGGCGCTCCTTAACAATTCTTTTTGTTTTTTTGAGAGGGAATCGGGTGCCAGTTCTTTGTAGTAGCTGTCCGCTTCGGTTTTGCGGGCTTTAAACACCTCGTCGAAATCAGCCCAGGGGGCTTCCGTTTGGGTTTTGGTAAGCCTTACTTTAAACACTTTAGATGATCCCGGTTTTATGGTTTCATTTAGCCAAACGGCAGCCTTGGTGCCTTTTTTATCGGGGTTGATGGTGCTTTGCTTGTTGACTACATAATTGTTGATGCCATCCTTTACAAAGCTTGTTTCATTGGCTTTATGAAAGATCCGCTGGCTATTGGTTTCATTTTCGCAGAATAGCTGCTCGCCGCCATCGTGGTAAGCATAATAAATGCCGTTACGGGCCGAGTTGGTCCGGATGCAATCATCAGACAGTGAGGTGATCTCCGGTTTGGAATAACGCGGGTTATGCCGCCAGAAATTACGGAACCAAACGTGCGGCAAAACGTGAATGGTAGCTTCCTCGGGCCCGCGGTTGTGCACCGTGATCTTCATCAGGATATCTTTGGTGCCGGCCTTTGCGTATTCAATGTAACAATCGAAGTAGCGGTCGTTGTCGAAGAGGCCGGTATCCAGGATCTCAAATTCGGGGCTTAAGCGGTCTTTTTCATTTTTTCGCAATAGCTCCATGTATGGAAAAGATGCCTGGGGGTATTTATAAAGAAATTTACAATAGGAATGCGTTGGGGTAGAATCCAAATGAAAATATAATTCCTTTACGTCCTCCCCGTGATTGCCCTCCTGGTTGGTGAGGCCAAACAGCCGTTCTTTTAAAATAGGATCCTTGCCATTCCAAAAAACCGGCGCGAGGCACAATACCTGCTCAATATCACAAAAGCCACCGATCCCGTCTTCTCCCCAGCGATAGGCGTAGCTCCGTGCCAGGTCGTGGCTGATGAAGCTCCAGGTATTCCCGTTAGGGCTGTAGTCTTCCCTCACAGTTCCCCATTGGCGTTCAGACACATAAGGGCCCCAGAGTTTCCAGTTTCTATCGCTAAGCGGCTGTGAAAGCCGTGTATTTTCCATATCGTTCTTCTTCGTTTAAATTATCAGTATGCGGTTTCGGCTAAAAAAGTGTCTCACCGGCGAAAATATAAAATCATCACCTAACACTGTGATCTTTTTTGCAGTATTATCGCCTGTTAAGCACGGGTTAAAACAAACAAATGCACAGCACTTTGTCAATGAGCAATATTTAATTACGATTTTTGCCTTATAGTTAATATTTCAAACCGCAATATAATGCAAATAAATTAATGAAAGAAGCGCGAATGAGGATGTTTGGGGTAAATTATTCCAAAATAATAAGCTGGAAACATGGTTAACATTAAATTTTATTAGTTATCTGATTATTAGATAATTAATGTATGAAAAACAAGAATCATGTTAACCATGTAAACCCTGTTTAAAAGCAAGATTGCTTATGACTTATGCCGGGTTAAACCGGTTTCTGCTATTCAATTTCTTTCAAGGGATCCCAGTACAAAGTCTTGAATTTAATGATCTTACCATTTACTATCTCGATACCTTCTCCTTGCAATAGTTCGGCACGATGGCGTCCGCCTGCGCTGTCGTAGCCATAAATACGCCCGCTGCTGTTTACCACCCGCTGAAATGGTGTTTGGGTAAGATGGTCCAGCATCCCCATGGCATGGCCTACCATCCGGGCGGTACCATGACCAAGCGCTTTGGCTATTGCACCGTAAGTTGTAACGCGTCCGTGAGGGATAAGGTCTACCACCTGGTAAACCTCCTGGTTAAATTGGTTAGTGTCCATACCATTTATCGATGGGCTAATTTAAGGGGTTATATTCTTTTTATGGAATTTTACTTCCTGCAGCAAAAGACAAAAATTTTTGCCGATCTGATCGCACATCTTTTATTATTCCCTCAGGTTGTAACAATTTAGTTAAGAAGCCTAAAATGCGTGTAACATGTTTATGCGCGTATATAATGGCTTATTTCTGTCCGTTAACATTGCATCGCAATATCCCCTTATCATAATGCGCCGGGAGAAGTACGTGTTAATTGCTACCCTTTGTTAATCGTATGAACCTATGATTATAAATTTTACCAGAACGCGAAAAACGATCGCTCAGTTTGCCTTGCTGTCGGCGGCGGTTGTTGCTATTTCCGCATGCGGTGAGTCTTCGCAGGATGCTATGGTGAGGATCTTGAAGCAGCAGGAAGTGAATTTTTACAATCCTTCGAACCCGGCCAGCCCCGAAGCGCAGCTAGTGGCTGTAAGCAGCGATATAAAACCGGCGAGCACAGAATATAACCCCCTGATGGCCCTTAAAGCCGATTTACTGCTTAAAACAGGGCACGAGGCGGAAGCTGTTAAAACCTATGAGAACATTGTAAAGTTGCTCGGACCAGTTTTGAGCAAACCTATATTGCCGAAGCTCGCCATCGCTTATATGCGATTGGGGGAGCGCACCAACTGTATGCTCAATCATAACGGCTCGTCGTGCGTGTTCCCGATAAAGGATAACGGGGTGCATTTACAGCAAACTGGTTCTACTGATGCAATCAATATCTACCAAGAGGTTTTGAAGAATGATCCTGATGATCTGTCGTCACGGTGGTTGCTGAACATTGCTTATATGACACTTGGCGGGTATCCTGCAAAAGTACCCCCTCAATATTTACTGCCCGGCCTTGATGCGGATACCGGTTACAAGGTTAAACCTTTTGCGGATATGGCGCCAGATGTTGGACTGAATGTAAGCGGTAAAGCGGGCGGTGTAATTATAGATGATTTTAATAACGACGGTTACCCGGATGTATTGACTTCCAGCCTGAACCCGGGCGACCACATGCATTACTTCCAGAATAACCAGGATGGTACCTTTTCAGATCGCACCAAAGAGAGCGGGTTGGCGGGTATTACTGGCGGCCTTAACATGCAGCAAACCGATTATAATAACGACGGCAACCTGGATGTTTTTGTTGAGCGGGGGCATGGGTTTAAAAATGAATTTGGAGAGCAGCCGGCGTCGCTTTTAAGGGGCAACGGCGACGGTACTTTTACGGATGTAACCACCGAAAGCGGCCTGCTTTTTTTTAAACCCTCAGAAGGTGCTGTATGGGCCGATTTTAACAACGATGGCTGGCTGGATGTATTTGTGATAGCAGAAACGGCACCGAACGGTTTTAAAAGATATCCTTGTTCGTTGTATATCAATAACCACGACGGCACTTTTACCGATATGGCGGCACAATCCCATTGCGATCTGGTTGGTTTTATAAAGGCAGCCACGGCAGGCGACTTTAACAACGATGGCAAAATGGATCTGTTTGTATCGAGGATGGATGGTACCGATCATCTGTTAGAGAACAAAGGGATAAAAAACGGGGCGGTCGATTTTGAAGATGTAAGTGTGCCATCCGGCGTGGCGAAGGTGAGTAATTCGTCCGTTAGCTGGTTTTTTGATTACGATAACGATGGCTGGCCCGATATATTAACCTGTAACAACAATACCGTAAACCCTGATAAGCCATTAAGCTATTTTGCAGCATTGGAAGCACTGAATAAGCCGACGGCCGATCGCGGCAATGTTATTTTGTTGAGGAATAATCATAACGGTACGTTCACAGATGTGAGCAAACAAATGGGGCTTAACAAAGTGGTATTCGCGATGGCTGGTAATTTTGGCGATATTGATAACGATGGTTACCCGGATCTATATTTCGGTACCGGGCGGCACGATTTTGAGTCGCTCATCCCTAATAAAATGTTCAGGAATATGGGGGGCAAAACATTTGCCGATGTTACCATCTCTTCACGTACGGGCAACTTGCAAAAAGGACATGGTGTGGCTTTCGCCGATCTGCGGAATGTTGGCAAGCAGGATGTTTTTTCGGAGCTCGGGGGGGCCTATAACGGGGATAGTTATATCAGTTCGCTTTATGTAAACCCCGGGCAAAACAGCAATAACTGGATCAGCCTGAAACTGGTTGGCGACAAAGCCAACAAAGCGGCCATAGGCAGCAGGATAAAGCTGACGTTTACCGAAAATGGCATAAAACGCGGTGTTTACAAAAATGTAAATTCCGGCGGAAGCTTCGGTTCTGAACCATTGCGGCAGGAGATCGGCATAGGGCAGGCAAAATCAATTGATGAAATTGAGATCACCTGGGCAGGCAGCCAGATCGTACAGCAATTTAAAAATACACTGCCCGATCAATTTCTAAAGATTACCGAAGGGGATGACACGCCTGAGATAGTTAATTTAAAGAAATTAACATTCAAAAAGAAACCGGCGACGCCCTATTGCGGCATCCCGATGGCGAGTTTGCGGTAAGATTATGGGGCTGTTGCCGATACTGTTTCCAAAAAACTTTCTATAGTGTTTTTAAAATGAGCACCAATATTGAACAAATTAGCAAAACGCAGCCAATTGTTAGTAAATGAAAACCGGGCAATCAAAAAAGCAATACGTTAAAAACCAAAACAACGCCTTGTTGCTAACTCAATTATTATGGCAAGGAGTATTTTACTTTACGGCTAAAAGGGTGTTTTTTTACTTTTGAATATTTAGCAAGCATCGAAAGGTTGTATCCAATGCTTTTGCGCAATTTAACTAAATCAAGGGTTGGTTCCAGTACATGAATAGCATCGGTTATTTCATCGGCAAGCATTGGACGCTTTTCGGTAGCGAGTAAATATAAGATCTTGCTGCCGTAGGTTAACGAAGCTTCATATTCATGCGGGATGCTATCCCAGGTGCTATCCCTTTCGGGATCATTAAAGGTAATATTGTCGTCAATAAATGCTTTCAAAGCTACTCTAACTTTGTTTAATTCATTTACTGATGTTACGCGTTAAAATAGTTAAATTAGGATATGAATGTGGAAAAC
>Ga0116227_10013349_pt1 | contig 12950 bp, 9 predicted proteins | sample S1TSphgellanicum_FD_89693 | JGI IMG/M metagenome (GOLD analysis project Ga0116227, IMG submission 89693) | Host-associated microbial communities from peat moss isolated from Minnesota, USA - S1T2_Fb - Sphagnum magellanicum MG | ecosystem: Host-associated > Plants > Peat moss > Unclassified...
CAGGTGGTTTCAGGACCCATCGGCCGCGAAAGAGTGCATTACGAAGCGCCCGCCGCTTCCTTGCTTAGCCGGGACATGCGCGCTTTCATCCGCTGGTTCAACGCGCAGGGCGACATGGACCCGGTGCTCAAGGCCGGCGTCGCGCACCTTTGGTTTGTGACCGTCCATCCCTTCGATGATGGCAATGGGCGCATCGCGCGCGCCATTGCCGATCTCATGCTTGCGCGCTCAGAGACGAGCGCGCAGCGCTTCTACAGCATGTCTGCGCAAATCCAGCAGGAACGCAAAGACTATTACGACATCCTCGAGAGGACGCAGAAAGGCGATCTCGATATCACGCCGTGGCTGGATTGGTTTCTCGGATGCCTCGGCCGCGCGTTCGAAAGTGCAGAGACCCTTCTGGCGTCGGTGCTCGGCAAGGCCTACTTCTGGACTCTGCATGCCGGCACAGCTTTTAACGATCGGCAGCGGGCAATGCTCAACAAGTTGCTCGATGGCTTCGAAGGCAAGCTCACATCGTCCAAATGGGCGAAGCTCGCCAAATGCTCTCAGGATACCGCAGGCCGCGACATAGACGACCTCGTGAAACGTGGCATCCTCATCAAGAACGCAGCAGGCGGGCGCAGCACCAGCTACGCGCTGGCAGCGCTCCGTTGAGTGCGTCACCCTTGTGTTTCTACACGATCGAGCGCGCCACGCAGCGCTCGGCTTCCTCGATCGCTTGCGGCGTGCCGACATGCAGCCAGAGCCCATCGAGGCGCTGACCGAACAAACGGCCCCGCGCGGCGGCGTCGAAGAAAAACGGCGCGAGCTTGAACACCTCTCGTGTTTCGTTTTGAAAAAGCTCGGGCTTGATGATGCCGACGCCGGCATAGACGAAAGGTGCGACCTCGCGCTCGCGGCGCTTTTGCAAGCCGCCTTGGCCGTCCATCGTGAAATCGCCGAGCCAATCGACGCCGATGCTCGTCGCCGAGGCGGCGACGAGGAGCAGGATGTCCATGATGGCCGGGTTCCAAGCCTCGACGAGACGCTTCATGTTGCAGGCCGGACCTTCGAGCCAGAAGGCGTCGGTGTTGCAGATGAAGAATGGCGCCGTGCCGAGAAGCGGCAACGCTTTGCGGATGCCGCCGCCTTGATCGAGCAGCCCTGCGCGTTCGTCCGAGATCACGATTTCAGGATGCTTGCGGGCGGCAAGATGCGCTTCGACCTGATCGGCCAAGTAATGCACGTTGACGATCGCGGTCGCGGTGCCGATCTCGACGAGGCGGTCGAGCATATGGTCGATGAGCGGGCGGCCGGCGACCTTGATCAGCGGCTTCGGCCGCGTCTCGGTCAAGGGACGCATGCGCGTGCCGAGCCCCGCCGCAAAGACCATCGCTTTTTCAGGCTTTAGAGACGACATGGGTCACGCAATGCGGCTGATCGCCTGAGGCAGGTTCGCCTCGTACCAGGCTTTGAGATCGGCGAGCGCCGGATGAGTGAGGCTCTTCGCGAGATACGATTGGATGCGCGGCAGGTGCGCGAGATATTGCGGCTTCCGATCGCGCTTGTCGAGCCGCGCGAAGATGCCGAGGATCTTGGTCGCGCGCTGCGCACCGAGGATCGCATAGGCCCGCGCGAAATTGGCCATGTCGAAATTCGGATCGGCCTCGCGCCGCAGACGTGCGTAATGGCCGAGCAGCTTCAGCTCGACGTCGTCGGGCACGCTCATGCGCGCGTCTTGCAGAAGCGAGACCACGTCATAGGCCTTATGCCCGAGCACGCAATCCTGAAAGTCGATCACGCCGACGCGGGCGACGCCTTCGCGCGCCGGCAGCCAGATGAGATTGGGCGAATGATAGTCGCGCAAGGTCCATGTCGGCGGCGCCACGATGATTTCATTCAGCGTATGTCGCCAGAGATTGATGAAGCTCGCCTTTGGGCCAGAGGTGAGCATGACCTTCGCCGCGTGCGGCGCGTACCAGTCGAGCAGAAGCTCGATCTCGATCATCAAGGCTTCGGCGTCGTAAGGCGGGATCGTGTAGGAGAGCTCGGGCGAGATGGCGATGCTCGCTGGCAGATCCATGCCGTGCAGCCGGGCGAGCAGGGCGGTGGCTTCCCCGTAGCGCTCCATATCGACGCTCTGCATGTCGAAGAACGTGTGGGGGCCGAGATCTTCGAGAAGCGCGAGCCCGGCCTCGAGATCATAGGCGAGGATTTCGGGCGCGGAGAAGCCGCGCTCGCGCAAGCCTTGGTCGATCGCGATGAAGGGCTTGATGGTTTCGGCGAGCCTCGCGACGCCGCTATAAGGCTTGCCGTGGCGCACCACCGGGCCGTCGGGGCGTGGCGGCGAACTCATCAGGATGCATTGCGTGCCGTCGGCTTTCACAAGACGTTCGTAGTGGCGCGTCGAGGCGTCGCCTTGCATGAAAAGGCGTTCCGAATCGCTCCAACCGGCCCGTGCCAGCAGCATCGTCGTGCCTTTGGCCTGCGCGAGCCGCGGCGCGAAGCTGCCTGTACCCGTCAGCGTCGCGACGCGGTGCTGCGCCTCGCTTCCGGACTCGATGTGGAACGCGATATCGAGCCGGTCGGCTTTGAGGCTGGTGCTGGCGCGCTCCGGCCATTCGACGAGCACGAGCGCCCCTTCCGCTGCCTCGTCCCACCCGAGGCCGACGAGCTCGTCGGGCGATTTGATGCGGTAGAGATCGGCATGCACGATCGGAAAGGCCGCTGTCTCATAGATCTGCATGAGCGTGAAGGTCGGGCTCGGCACTTCGAGCTCGGGGTCGCCGGTCAAGGCGCGGATGAGGGTGCGGGCAAAGGTCGTCTTGCCGGCGCCGAGATCGCCCGAGAGCGTGAGCAGGTCACCGGCCTTGATCCACGTGGCAATGCTTTGCGCCAGCGTGTCGGTTGCCGCTTCGTCGGCAAGCTCGACGCGCCAGGAGGTTGCGAGATCGGTCTCCTGCATGAGCCTAGCCGACATGCCGGTGCACCACGGCCGCGCTCGCGCCCTGCGCCGGGAAAATGCAGGTGACGGTGGTGCCGGCGCCGGCGGCGGAATCGATCAGAATACGACCGCCATGCAGCTCGACGAAGGAGCGGACGATCGTGAGACCGAGGCCGACGCCGCGGTGACGCGACCCCGTCGTCTGGCTGTGGAAACGATCGAAGACGCGATCGAGCACCTCGGGCGGAATGCCGCGGCCTTCATCGCTCACCTTGAATACGACCTCGTCCGGCCGGCGCAGCGCGGCGAGCGTCACGGTCTGGCCGGCGCTCGAAAATCCTATGGCGTTCGAGAGAAGATTGAAGAGAATCTGCCGGATTCTTTTGCTGTCGGCGACGAAGGTGCCGATATCGTCGGTGGCGACGATCTGCAGCTTGATCTCGGACTCGGTGAGGCGATCCTGCACGCCTTCGGCCGCCGCCGCCATCGTCGCCGCAATGTCGGTCTCGCCCAGCTCGAGCTCCATCGCATCCGTATCGATCGAGGCGAGATCGAGAATGTCGTTTATGATGGCGAGAAGCGCGTTCGAGGACTTCATCGCATAGCCGGTATATTCGTGCTGCTTCTCGTTGAGCGGCCCGACGGCATTGCTGGCGAGCATCTGAATGAAGCCGATAATGTTTTGCAAAGGAGAACGCAATTCGTAGGAGACATGATGCACGAAATCGTTACGCAGCTTCTCCGCATCGATCAGCGCCTTGTTGCGTTCGGTCAACGCGCGCTCGACGTTCACGCTTGCGGTCGTGTCGGTGAAGGTCAGCAGCGTCGCCCCGTCCGGTAGAGGCGAGGCGGCGCAGTCGAAGACCGAGCCGTCCTCGAGCGTGATGCGTCGTTCGAGCCCCAAGCGCCGATCATGAAGGCCAGCGACCGTCTCGCGCAGGAGGGCCCACACCTCGTGCGTCGCGCAGAGCTGAGCGCAGAGCCCCGCCACCTCGTCGATATGCGGTTTGTCGGAGAGGCGCGCGGTGTCGAGCTTCCATAGCGTGGCAAAGGCGGGGTTGAAAAGCTTGAGGCGACCATCGGTGCCGAAAACGGCGACGCCTTCGCGCAGCGTGTCGAGCGTTTCGCCTTGCACGCGGGTGAGCGCGTTGAATTGCGATTCGAGATTGAAACGTTCGGTCACGTCGTCGAAGAGATAGGTGACGCCGCCTTGCGGATTGGGGTTGATGACGGCGCGCAGCGTCCGCCCATCCGGCAGGTACCAGACCTGCTCCGTGGTCTCGAAGGACTGGTAGGCGGATAAGAGGCTGTCGCGCCAGCCGCGGAAATCCGCTTGCTCGGGCAGGAGGCGGCTGGCGCGCAACCGGTCGAGCATTTCGATATCGGTCGGATTTTGATCGACGAAGGCCTGGTCGAGCGCCCAAAGCTGGCGATAGGCGGCGTTGTGGAAAACCAGCCGCTTCTTGCGATCGAAGATCGCAACCGCGGTCGTCAGCTGATCGAGCGTGCGCGCATGCGCTTGCATCTGCCGCTCGAGATCGGCACGCATCGATTCGAGGTCCGACATGTCCCGCGCCATGCCGACGGAGACGAAATCGGTCGGCACCTCGGTAATGTCGAAGAGCCGCCTCTCGCCGGCGAAGACGAGGGCGCTGCGGCCATGCCAGGGCGCCCCGGCGCGGCGTGCCTCGGCAGCGGCGCTGCGGGCGGACTGCTCGAGAAGCTCGAGGCTGCGCAAGATCGCGTCGGCGGAATCCTTCGCCTCGACGGCGCGGACATAGGCCTGATTGACCCAAAGAAGCTTGCCGTCTTTGTCGCGCATCCAGACGGGATCGTTGATCGCGTCGAGCATGGCATGCAGCCCGTCGAGCTCGCCGAGGCTGCGGGCTTGGCGCTCGCGCAGGCGAACGACATCGAGGCGATCGCCCGAAACATCGCGGATGCGCATGACGGCGCGACCGCTGACCGCGCGGCCTTCGATCTCGAAATGGCGGCCGCCGAGGCTCGCCGCGGCGAGGCGAAAACCTTCGCCGCGGCTGCGCAGACGCTCGACCGCGGCATCGAGCCGCTGCGCCATGTCGGGCGGCAGCCAGGAGCCGAATCCGAGGATGCGGCGGGCGACCGGCGCGTCCGTGACGAGGCTCGTATCACCTTCGATGTCGGGCTCGCCATTGGCTGTGGTCCAGGCAATGACGACCTGCGGCTCGGCGGCGAGAAAGACCTCGGCGCGATCGAGCTTGGCGCGGATGCCGGTCAGCTCCGATGAAAGATTTGCCTCGCGCAGCGTCCAGCGCCGGCGCCCAGCGAGATGCAGGAGTGCCGTAACGGCGGAAAACAGCACCAGTCCCACGAAGATGGAAATGCCAATAATGTCGGGGCTTTCACGCAAGCCGTCGAGAATGAGCCTATGCGGCGCGCCTTCAGCATGAGCCGGCGCGGCCCATGCGAGCGCCAAACCGACGGAAATGATGCGTCGCGAACGCGCGCTGACATCCTTCTGGCGCGACCGCCGTTCCATCCGCTCTCCGCCGCATGCCGGCGCTCAAATCAGACCGATTCGAGCCTCTTCAAGGCTATAGGCGTGCGATTTACGAAGAGGGTCAAGAGGGCGCGTCCAAGAGTGCGCATCTTACCTGCTACAGCTCGTGTCGGGCGCGGGCTCCATCTCCGAGCCGGGCCCCCTACGCGACGATCGCCGCCACTCAATAGCGGTACACTCAATAGCGGTAATGGTCGGGCTTGAACGGCCCTGTCTCCGGGAGACCGAGATAGGTCGCCTGCGCCGGTGACAGCTTGGTGAGCTTGACGCCGATCTTGTCGAGATGGAGGGCGGCGACCTTCTCGTCGAGATGTTTCGGCAGGGTGTAGACCTTGCGCTCGTATTGGCCTTGCTTCGTCCAAAGCTCGATCTGCGCCAGCGTCTGATTGGTGAAGGAGGCCGACATCACGAAGGAGGGATGGCCCGTCGCATTGCCGAGATTGACGAGGCGGCCTTCGGACAGAAGGATGATGCGCTTGCCGTCGGCGAACTCGATCTCGTCGACCTGCGGTTTGACATTGTGCCACTTGAGATTGCGCAGGCCCGCGACCTGAATCTCCGAATCGAAATGGCCGATATTGCAGACGATCGCGCGATCCTTCATCGCCCGCATATGATCGAGGGTGATGACGTCGACATTGCCGGTCGCGGTGACGAAAATGTCGGCGCGCGAGGCCGCATCTTCCATGGTCGTGACCTCATAGCCTTCCATCGCCGCCTGCAGGGCGCAAATCGGATCGACCTCCGACACCATGACGCGGCAGCCGGCATTGCGCAGCGAGGCGGCGGAGCCTTTGCCGACATCGCCGAAGCCCGCGATCATCGCCACTTTGCCCGCCATCATCACATCGGTGCCGCGGCGGATGCCGTCGACGAGGGATTCGCGGCAGCCGTAGAGATTGTCGAATTTCGACTTCGTGACGGAATCGTTGACGTTGATCGCGGGCCAGAGGAGCTTGCCGTCGCGCTCCATGAGGTAGAGGCGATGGACGCCGGTCGTCGTTTCCTCGCTCACGCCCTTGATCGCGGCGCCGCAGCGCCCGTAGAAGCCGGGCTTATCCTTGAGGCGTTGCTTGATCGCGGCGAAGAGCACCTCCTCTTCCTCGTTGCCCGGCTTGTCGAGGAAGCCGGTATCGCCGCCTTCGGCGCGGATGCCGAGATGGATGAGGAGCGTCGCGTCGCCGCCATCGTCCAAGATCATGTTCGGCGTGCCGCCGTCCGCCCATTCGAAAATCTTGTGCGTATAGTCCCAATAGTCTGTGAGCGATTCGCCTTTGCGTGCGAAAACCGGGATGCCGGCGGCCGCGATCGCGGCGGCGGCGTGGTCCTGGGTCGAATAGATGTTGCAGGAGGCCCAGCGAATATCGGCGCCGAGCGCCTGCAGCGTCTCGATGAGCACCGCGGTTTGGATCGTCATATGCAGCGATCCGGCAATCCTGGCGCCTTTGAGGGGTTGCGCGGCGCCGTATTCGGCGCGCGTCGCCATGAGCCCAGGCATTTCTGTCTCGGCGATCGCGAGCTCTTTCCGGCCCCAGCTCGCCAGCCCGATATCGGTGACGATATAATCATTGAAGGCATGGGTCATAGTGGCGCTCCGCGGGCTAGAGCATCGCGCGCAAAAGCATGTGCACGCCGAACGATGCTCTTACATTTTGAATCTGATGCGCCCTCATAGCAGGGGGACGAAACACACGCAATAAAGATATAAAGAAGTCTTTATATCGTTCGTCCAGCCGATGCGGTGGATGGCGCCCCGGCGTCGGATTGCCCGTAGTGGGTCAGAAGCTTGGCTAACGAGGCGCAATAGGCGTCGAATGAAAACAGCCGGTCATAGACTTGCCGCGTCGGGCTGGCCGAAGTGGCCGGACCGTGCGGCAGCTTTACCACCCGGTTCAGCGCCGCCGCGAAAGCCGCCGCGTCGGAGGCGAGCATCACGTTGCCGAGCGTTTGGGCATCGATGCCCATGCCGCGGAACGCGAGCGGCGTTGCCACGAGCGGCGCGCCGGAGGAAAGGGCCTCGATCGTCTTGATCGAGATGCCGTGGCCTTCCGTCGTCGGCAGAAGGATCGCGGCGGCCTGTCGGTAGGCGGCGTCGAGATCGTCGATACGGCCGGCGAACAAAGCCGCGTGTCGCTTGAAGAGCATCGGCGCGCGAAAACGGAAGAGCTGGTCGATATTGCCGATGATGCGCAGCGGAATGTCGTGGCAGAGCGGCAGGACTTCCTTCAAGAACCATTGGATGCCCAAGAAATTCGCCATATTGGCGCTCGCGACGATGATCATCTCCTTGCCGTCCTGGGGCGCCGCGACCGGATTGATGGTCGGATAGACGAGTTCGTGCCGCGCCTCGGGAAGCAGGCCGCGGAAGGTCGCGGCTTCCTCGTCATTGAGATGAATCAACACGTCGGCGCCGCGCATGCAGTCGAGTTCGAGCGCCAGCATCGTCTCGAATGTCGCAGTCGGCGGCAGGCTCCAGCGCGTTGCGTTGCGAAGCGCAAATTGCCGCGCCTGAACGTCGTGGCTGTCGAGCAGGATCGGGATTTTGCGCCGGCTGCAAATCGCCTGCGCGACCGGCATTGTGAAGAAATGATTGCAATGCACGAGATCGATTTGCGGGAGCTCGGCAAGCGCCGCGGGTACCGGTGCATGCGCCGCCATTTCGACAAAAAGCCCGGCTTCATTGCCATGCAGCCATCCGGCAGCGGCGCGCAGAAATTTGCCGGTCAGCACATCGCCGATCGGCATGCCTATATAGTGACGTGCGTCGGCTTCGAGATCGGCGGTTCGGTCGAGATAGGCGCGCGCGGCGCGCCGGCCGCTCGCAGTCCCGGGCAGCGTGCTGACCGCAACAGCGATCAGTCTTGCGCCGAGCGCGCGATAGGCGCGCGCTTGGGTGACGAAGACTTGATGGCTGCCGCAGGAATGCCACGCCGGGTGGACGAGGACGACGGTCTGTCCCTGCAGCGGTTGTGCGGATGGTGGAGCGTGCAGCACACTGGTCCCGTCATGGCGTGGCAGACGCCGGCTTTACGCACATGGCGTCCATGGGTGTAAAATTGATCCGAAACATGGGCCATCGCCAGCCAAAAAATTCGGACGCCATCTTTGCAATGGCCATCGTCCATGTCATGCGTGTGCATGGGTTGCAAGCGGGCCCTCGAATGTGGGATGCACGGGCGGCTCATCCGATGCGTGCGGCGCGGTATCTTCCCTCCACACGTGCCGGGCGTGGCGCGTTCAGCCGCTTCCTCCTTCGCGTAAAAAGACGACATGCACGAGCCAAATTCGCAGGCGAAGAAATATGGGATCGCGATCATTGCGAATGATCGCATTATCGACTGGCTTTTGCCGTTTTTGGAAAGCTATCTCGCGACGAATGCCGCAACACCGCTCTACCTCATCCCTTATGACGACAATATCGACCTGACACGGCGTGCCGCCGATAAATATGGCGTCCATTTGACGATGCCGGACAGCGAGGCCCTCGACGCGTTGGCGCGTCGGCTCTATCCGCTCTTTCCGGGGCACCGGCGGCGCCTGCGCAAATTTCTCGCGCTCGCCTTGCCCCTCGACGAGGTGATCTATATCGATGTCGATACGATCCTGTTTCGAGATTTTCGGAGTGCCTTCGGCATTCTCGAGCGTGGCAAGACCGAGTTCATCGTAGCCTCGCCCTCGGTCGAATATGTCTACAACAAGAAACACGAACAGTATGATTTCCTGCGCGATGTAATGCTGTTCAACGACGGTTTCTTCGCCACCTCGCGGGACATACTGTCGCTCCAAGATTTTTACGACGTGATCGAGGAGGACGAGAAAATCTTCCATTCGGTCCGTAAACGGGGCATGCTATTCGCGCAACCGCTCACCAATTTCGTCACGCATCGACGGGCTTTGAAGATCGTTTGTCTCGACCAGTGCGTCCCCGGTGCCTCCGGGGAGAGCTATTACAAAGCCGAGAACGTGCGTTTCGAGGCGGATGGACCGCTCGATCCTTATGGGCAACGCATCTATTTCGCGCATTGGGCGGGAGCCACACGTTTGCCGAGCAAGCGCGTCTTCGATGCCGCCTGGAGCGACTATGCCGAACGCGCCGCGCGACGCATGAAGATGTGATCTATCTATCCTCGTGCCAGGCGGCAAAAGGTAGCCCACAGTTGTGGAGATGGTAAGAAGAGGCGATGCCGAGACTGCTCTATTTCTATCTCGCCAGGCGCATCGCCCTCTCGGCTTTGCTGATCGAGATCAGCCTCTGCGTGCCGGTCGTGATGACATCGCTATTCCATTATCTGCCGGCGGCTGCGCTGCGCGGCGGACTCCTGACGCCGGCGCTTCTTGGCACTTTGCCGACCGTCTTCTATATCGCGCTGCCTATGGCGGTCGGTGTCGCAATCGCCCTCGAATTCTCGCGTATGGTCTCCGAAGGCATGATCGCGGTGCTTTATTCGCTGCGCTTGTCGGTTTGGTCGATCTGCCTGCCCGCGACCCTTGTCGCGACGGCTGCGGTCGGTCTCGGCTATTGGCTGTCCTCGGTGCTCGCGCCGGCTTATGTCGGACAGATGCATGACGTGATCTACGTCATCCGAAACTCGCTCAATCATCGAATGTTGGAGCCGGCTCAGTTCTATACGTTCGACAATGGCAAACGCACGCTCTACTTTCAGCGTTGGCGCTCGCCCGATGTCGCGAGCGGCATGTTCATCCATCAGTTTTCGACCGAAAAGCACGAAGAGGAAATCATTACCGCTGCCGAGACCGAGTTCCGCCGCAACGAGACCGGTGTCGTGATGATCATGAGCCATGGCTCGATTCAGACGCGCCCGGAAGGAAGCGCCGAGATGCGGACGGCGAATTTCGACGAATATGTCATGCCGATCGATATGCAAGGCAATGGCGGCTTGCCGAAGCGCGATTGGAAAGGCGTGTTCGAATTTTCAGGAAACGAATTTTTTCGGGAACGCGCGGTCGCTGCTGAAGATCCGCACCGTCTGGCCGAATGGACGAGCGAGGCGACGAAGCGTTTCGGCATTCCGGTGCTCGCCTTGGCGCATGCCCTTTTGGGAATCGGTCTCGTCTTAACCGCCTCGAGCGCTACAGGCCGCCGCGCTGCGGCGACGAGCCTGACGATCTGCGCCGTTCCCGTTGCGCATATCACGATCCTGATCGGGGCGGAAACGCTGGTGCGCAAGGATCCGACGCTCGTCTGGTTCGTCGGCGTGATGATCGTAGCGGAATTCGCCATCGGGCTTATTATGATCTATCGGCAGAATACGCCGGCCAAAATCATGCGGCAGGTGCCGATGGTCCCGCGGCTCGAGCCGCGTAAAGCTTAGAGGCGGTGCAACCTGGCCCATGTCATCCCCGCGCATGCGGGGATCCAGGGCACAAGGAATGAGCGGTGGCCCTTGGATCCTCGCTTTCGCGAGGATGACAATTGCGGCTCAGAATTGGACCGCAGCCGATCACGCGACCAGCGTGTCGAGATTGCCGCGATAGGCATTGATGACGTCCGACGGCTTGCCAAAGGCGCGGACCTCGCCGTCCTCGATCCACACCACGCGCGAGCAGATCGTCTGCAGGGTCGTAAGATCATGCGAGACGACGATAATGGTTCCGTGCGATGCGAATTCACGGAAGAACGCATCGCATTTGATTGCAAAGGCTGCGTCGCCGACGGAAAGCGCCTCGTCGACGATGAAAATCTCGGCATCGGCATGCACGCAGATCGCGAAGGCGAGGCGCGAGGCCATGCCGCTCGAATAGGTTTTCAAAGGCTGATCGAAGAAATCGCCGATTTCGGCGAAGTCCGCGATCGCCTCGAGGCGTGCCTGGACTTGGGCACGGCGTAGGCCGAGAATAGCGCCGCCGATCATCGCATTTTCCCGGCCTGTAAGGTCGGGGTCGAAGCCAGCTCCAAGCGCTAGAATCGGTGCTATGCGCCCGACCGTCTCGATGCTGCCATGGGTCGGGCGCGTGATGCCGCAGATGAGCTGCAGAAGAGTTGTCTTGCCGGCGCCGTTGCGCCCGATAATACCGACGCGCTCGCCCCGGTGTATCTCGAGATTGACGTCGCGCAGCACCCAGTGCTGGCGGTGGAATCGTCTCCAGAACCCGAACAGGATCTGCTTCAACTGATCGTTGCGATGCACATAGAGCTGATAGGCCTTGCCTAGCCCCTTGCAACTGATCACGACATCAGATGACATCGACGAAGACAGCCTTGTATTGCATGAAGAAACGATAGCTGAAGCCGAAGATGAAGAGCGAGACGACGGCAGTGCCGAGATAGACGAGGAGATCGGGCAGCCGGCCGAACAGCAGGAGATCGCGCGTCATTTCCACGTAATTGCCGAGGATGTTCAGGTGGAAATAGATCTGCATCGAATGCGGCACGTCCTGGATCGAATAGAAGATCGGCGTCGCGAACATGAGCATGGGCACGATCGAGATCATCACATGCACGACGTCGCGCGTGAATGAGCCGAGCGCCATCAGGAACCAAGTGATGCCGAGCAGAAAGAGGAGAAAAGGAATGACGACGATCGGCAGCAGCAACGCCGTCGGCGGAACCTTGTGATTGATGATCAGTTGGAAGACGAGCACCAGTGCAAAGCTGATCGAGGCATAGACGCTGCTGCGCAGCGTCGCGGTCCAAGCCAGGGTTTCGCTCGGAAAGATCGATTTCTTGATGACTTGTGAGTGCTCATGGAGCAAGCCAGGCGCGCGATAGGCGAGCTCGCCGAAGAGATTGAAGACTGTCAGTCCCGCGAAGATCGAAAGCACATAGCCGCTGATCCCGATGCTTTCCGCTGAATGCGGGATGCCGACAGCATGGGAAAAGGTGAACGTATAGACGCCCAGCGCCACTAGCGGCCCCAGGATTGCCCATAGCCAGCCGAGAATGGACCCGCGAAATCTGGAAGCCAATTCACGCCGCACCACGGCCCGGATCAATTCACGATAATGCCAGGCTCTCTCGAGAGGTGTGAGCACATACATGCCGGAAATGGGTCTCCTGACACCGCGGCGCGAGCCGGATGTAGACCAGCTTGGGGTGCATTCGTCAACGTGGTGCGATTGTGCCAAAAGCGGCGCCAAGTTCGTCGAAAATAGGGCAGGCGGAATGGCCTATCGACCGACAGCCTACTGCTTTTAAAGTCCTTTGAGGCCAATCGATTGGCCGCCGTCCACAACATAGGTCGCGCCGTTCACATAGGCGCCGGCACGCGAGGCGAGCAGGAGCAGAATCCCGTCGAGATCGCCGTCGGCACCGAAGCGGCGGAGAGGAATCTGGCGGATGATCGCGGCGCCCGCCTCGGAGGCGAGGAAGTCGGCATTGATCTCCGTCGAAAAATAGCCGGGTGCGATCGCATTGACCCGGATGCCTGCCACGCCCGTCTCGAGCGCGAGCGCGCGGGTGAGCTGAATGACCGCGGCCTTCGAGACCGCATAGGCCGAGACGCCCTTGGCGACGGCAAGGCCGAG
>Ga0116227_10013353_pt1 | contig 12947 bp, 15 predicted proteins | sample S1TSphgellanicum_FD_89693 | JGI IMG/M metagenome (GOLD analysis project Ga0116227, IMG submission 89693) | Host-associated microbial communities from peat moss isolated from Minnesota, USA - S1T2_Fb - Sphagnum magellanicum MG | ecosystem: Host-associated > Plants > Peat moss > Unclassified...
AGTATTATTTGATGAATTAACTAAGCTAAAAGATCAAATTGAAGCGGTTGGTGTGGTGATGAGTGATAATGCAAAAGAAGTTTGGGAATTTGAATTGGGTAATCAAGAATATAGCAACTATAACTTTACCTTTTATAGTAAAAATGATTTTAATGCGCCTTTTGCTTCTGGATCAGCTAAATATGATACGATGATGATTGTACCCTGTTCAATGGGTACATTAGGACGTATAGCGCAGGGCATTTCTAATGATTTAATTTCTAGGGCAGCAGATGTGGTTTTAAAGGAACGGAGAAAGTTGATTGCTGTAGTAAGAGATACGCCTTTTAGTTTAATTCATATCAATAACATGAAAACGGTAACTGAAGCTGGGGGGATTATTTGTCCCGCAAACCCCTCGTTTTACAGTTTGCCCAAAACAATAGAAGAACTTGCTGGCACAGTAATAAGCCGGGTGTTGGACTTAGCAGGTTTTGAGCAGGATAGTTACCGTTGGAACGATCAATAAACATAGGCGGGCTTTATATCGTCTAAGCTTTGTCAGTTCTTTTAATCTGTTACGGTCAAGCCATTGCACTATATAAAAATTTGTATCTTTGCAGGCTAAATGAAAAAAGTCGCGTTTTATACATTAGGTTGCAAGTTAAATTTCTCAGAAACATCAACCATTGGTCGATTATTTACCGATGCAGGTTATGCTGTTGTCGAATTTCAGGATCAAGCCGATGTGTATGTGATCAATACCTGTTCGGTAACAGATCATGCCGATAAAAAATGCCGTAAAGTAGTTAAAGAGGCTTTAAAGCATTCACCCAATGCATACGTAACCATTGTTGGGTGTTACGCTCAATTAAAACCGCAGGAGATTGCCGAAATAGAAGGCGTTGATATGGTTTTGGGTGCTGCGGAGAAATTTAGAATTGTTGAGTTTATTTCCGACCTCACCAAGCAGCCTAAAGCGGTTGTTCATCAACAAAACATAGAACAGGTAAATCATAATTTTATTGCTTCATATTCCATTGGTGATAGAACCCGTACCTTTTTAAAAGTGCAGGACGGCTGCGACTACCCATGTACATATTGTACCATTCCTTTGGCCCGTGGCGCAAGCCGGAGTGATACAATAGAAAATGTAGTAAACCGGGCTAAAATTGTTGCTGAAAGCGGTGTTAAAGAAATTGTTTTAACGGGTGTTAACTTGGGAGATTTCGGCATTAGAAATGGCGAACGCGAAGATCGGTTTTTTGATTTGGTAAAAGCATTGGATGAAGTAGGAGGAATAGAAAGAATCCGTATTTCTTCAATTGAACCTAATTTGTTAAGCAATGATATTATTGAGTTTGTAGCCCAATCTAAACGTTTTGTTCCACACTTTCATATTCCCTTGCAATCAGGCTCTGATAAGATTCTAGGTTTAATGCGCCGCCGTTACCGTAGAGACTTATATATAGAACGTGTAGCGAAAATCAAAGAAATTATGCCAAACTGCTGCATTGGAGTTGATGTAATTGTAGGATTTCCAGGCGAAACCAAAGACGATTTTCTAGATACATACCAGTTTTTAAATGAACTTGATGTTTCATACCTGCATGTATTTACCTATTCTGAACGCGAGCTGACCGCAGCAGCAGAAATGAAAGGTGTTGTAGCGGGTCATGAACGTAATGAGCGCAGTAAAATGCTCCATATTTTGTCAGATAAAAAACGAAGGGCATTTTATCAATCGCAGATTGGCACAGATGCTGAAGTTCTTTTTGAGGCAGACCATAAACTTGGTTATATGCACGGCTTTACTAAAAACTATGTGAAAGTAAGGGCTAAATACGATCCTGTAATGGTCAATGAACTTAAGGCAGTTAAACTGCTTGCCTTAAATCCAGATGGAGAAGTTGATGTAGCTGAACTGGAAACCGTTTATGCTCATTAATTAACAATTTGGTTTTATTGAATTTTTCCATTGCCTATATTTTATTTTTATGCTCATTAGCTTAGCATAATTTAAGTTTTTTTGGCTTATTGTTTAATAAAATGTAACGATAATGTTGGATTCTTGCATACATTACAATCATATCTTAGTGCTGTATAACCAAGCCTATTATGAGAGTAAAACTATTTCTTGTTGCCCTTACCTTAATTACCGGACCAGCCTTGGCACAAAATGATCCAAACTTTGGCATTATACCTGCGCCAGTTTCTGTTGTGCTAACTGATGGCAGTTTTGTATTGGATAAAACTGTTTTAATGGTATCTAAAGATGCTGAAAATACGAAGCTGGCAAGTTTGTTGAATCGTTATATTCTGAACAAATGTGGGTTTTCACTACATGAAGCCAAAAGTAATCCGGCTAAGCAAAAATCAATTGTTTTAACTTCTGTAGGTTCGGATAAGTTGCCTGCCGAAGGTTATACCATTAAAATTACAGCTAATCAAATTATACTGACAGGAAAAGCTGCGGGTTTGTTTTATGCAGTACAGTCTTTAATGCAGGTCATCCCTGACACAAAAGATAGCCGTATTAAAATTAGAACAGCAGAAATTAATGATTATCCAAGGTTTAAATATAGAGGGACAATGCTGGACGTTGCCCGTAACTATTTCCCTGTAGCTTTTATTAAAAAATATATTGACCAGCTCGCTTATTATAAAATTAATAATTTTCATTGGCACTTAACCGATGATCAGGGATGGCGGATTGAAATTAAAAAATATCCCAATTTAACAACAACAGGTGCTTCCCGTAATGGAACCATTTTAGGGCACCATCCTGGTATTGGAAATGATCTGCAGGAATATAAAGGCGCTTATACTCAAGAAGAGGCCAAAGAGATCGTACGTTATGCGGCAGAACGGTACATCAACGTAATACCTGAAATTGAAATGCCTGGCCATAGCTCTGCTGCTATTGCGGCCTATCCCGAATTAAGCTGTTTTCCTGAACGTGATACCTTTGTTGGAGCAAAAACGCCATGGTCGGGAAGCAGAAAAAATAAGCAGGTACAACAAACCTGGGGTGTTTTTGATGATGTGTATGTACCCAGTGAAAACACATTTACTTTTCTCGAAAATGTATTAGATGAAGTTATAGCTATTTTCCCATCTAAGTACATTCATATTGGCGGGGATGAAAGTCCTAAAACCTACTGGAAGGAATCTGAGTTTTGTCAAGCATTGATAAAAGAAAAAGGCTTGAAAGATGAGCATGAACTACAAAGTTATTTTGTTCAAAGAATAGAAAAATACATCAACAGTAAGGGGCGCATGATTATTGGTTGGGATGAAATATTGGAAGGCGGTTTAGCGCCCAATGCAACTGTAATGAGCTGGAGGGGTGAAACTGGTGGTATAGCTGCTGCACAGAAAAAACACAATGTAATTATGACACCCAGCTCTATGGGGCTGTATATAGATTATAAACAATCTGCAGCATTAGACGAACCTGTCAGTATTGGAGGTTTTGCCCCATATACCAAAGCATATGCTTATGATCCGGTGCCAAAAGTTTTAACAGCCGATGAACAAAAATATATAATTGGGGTACAGGCAAACCTATGGACGGAATATGTAAGAACGGCGCCAAGAGTGGAATATCAGGCATTTCCACGTTTATTAGCTTTGGCAGAAATTGCCTGGAGTCCGGTAGCACGTAAAGATGTTAAAAACTTTACAGAACAGCGTTTGCCCGTGCATTTAGCTAATTTAAATAAGCAGGGTATAAATTTTTGGGTTCCGGGGCCAATAGGGCAGAGCGATAAAGCTTTAACAGGAGGTTCGTTTGTCTTTGATTTAAAGCCATCCGTTGCTGGAGGGAAAATCTACTATTCTATTGATGGATCAAGGCCATCAGAGAGTACTTATGAATATACCTCACCTATAAAAATATCGGTTCCGGAAGGAGAAAAAAGAATTTTAAAAACGGTTGTTATATTGCCCAACGGCAGCAGGAGCGTAAGTGTTGAAACGGTTTTAAACAATGGAGCTGCTGATGCAGCAGATCCTGTAAAAAGCAAATAAATAATAGGTTGTACTTGAATTAAGTATGTAATTTTACTACTTTGGTATAATGAAACCAACAACAAATTATGTGCAGCAGCTTTTACTAATAGGAGGGTTACTTTTTTGTATTGCCTGCCACAACGAAACTGAAAAAACAGAAATTATAAAAAGTGAACCCAAATTAGAAAATAAAAATCCTTTTCCATTTTATAAAAATATTGAATTAAAACCTGGTTTGGATTTTGAAATAGTAAGCTGGGGTAAAGGCGTAGATTCTATAGGTGCCTATCAAATTTTAATGTCTGATTCCGTAAAGAATAACTATAGGTCAATTTCGGTTGAACGAAAAGGTATAATTACTGATGCCTGGAATATGGACTTGGATAATGATGGCAACCCTGAACTTTATATCCAGTTGTTAAGCAAGAAAAATGTTTCTGATTTAAACGTATTTGAATATGCCGGTGGCAGTTTTAACAAAATTAATTTTCCATCTTTAAGCCCAAGTCAGAAAAAGGGTTATACAGGGAACGATAAATTCTTTATTAAAAATGGAGATCTTTTTAGATCATTTGAGGTTGTTGACCCCGCTGATGCGACAAAAAAAATATTGAAAACCTATCAATATAAATTAAGTGGAAATAGTTTTTCTACTGTAGAGGTTAAGCCAGAATAAAATGAGGAATAAGAATTGAAAGCGAAAAAGTTCTCAATATTAGACAGGCTAAAAAGCTTTAAGTTTGCTTTTAACGGGTTGAGGTCATTTTTTATAAATGAACACAATGCTAGAATCCACCTGTTTGCCAGTATCTGTGCAATTGGTCTTTCGTTTTGCTTGCATATTTCTTTATTGGAATGGGGAATGATAAGCATGGTTATTGGAGGGGTAGTTGTTGCAGAAATTTTTAATACCTCAATAGAGAAACTTGCTGACGTGGTTTCAAAAGAGGTAAGTCCTAAAATTAAGATTGTAAAGGATTTGGCGGCTGCAGGTGTGCTCATCGCTTCGATTTTAGCACTTATAATTGCTGCACTTATTTTTTTACCTAAGCTGCTTTGTAGCTAATTAATTTACCTCATTCATTTTATCAGCAATGATTTTATCCCATTTTTCCTGCATCTTATGGTTGCTGCCGTGTACAGTTTCTTCATCATAATTTTTTTGCATTACATCGAAATAACTGCCAATTTCATTTGCAAGGGTTGCAATTTCTGTTTTGTAGTTTTTAACGCTGTAACTTCTATTTTTAAGTACCCTATCTGCTTCTTTTAATAAAATATATTCAATATTAGCATGTCCCTGTTCATGATGTAATAGGTGATCTCTGAGGTTTTGATCTTTTAGTTTATCCCATTTGGCCCAAGACCTGTCTATATCAATGCTTACACGATTCGTTAATTTTATTTTGACCTGATTTTTTGATAAAACAGCATCGTACTGGTAGTGCCAGGTCATGGCCGTTAGCGCTAAGTATGGCGATTTTTTATCTGCTTTTCCTTTAAAGTGCGTATCCCAATCTAGTGTTACAGGAGAGATAAAATCTTGTGTAAAACTACTTAAGCATAATATGGGCAATATGAATAAGAGCAGAAAATATTTTTTCATATCCTTAAAAAACGCATTTCGCTATTGAAAATTATGCTATGCAGAAAACTGTCCACTAATGCGCTCAAATTTCTCAATCAATAATGAAATTCTTTCTTTTTCACGTTTTATAACAGCTTTTCTAAGAATGGTTGAACAAAATAGAATCCATAAAAAGGTCAAGCCAATTGCCAAGGCCTTTTGTATTGAGCTGAGCTTCGGCAACATTTCAAGAAATGTGAAAATAAAGCCTAAAGATAATGCCATCGTGTACAGCCAATACATTTGGTTGTATAATTTGTAGCGGTTTAACTGATATGTTTTTAACCGACTTAAAAATTCTTTTGGATGAACAGTAAAGTCACTTTTAGAAATCAGCCTGTAATCTCTGTATAAGATGATTGTTGTAGATAGTATGGCAAGCAGAAAAATGATGAATCCTGCATGTGTAGTCCATGACTGGTATTCATAAAATAACCAAACACCTGCAATTGCAAAAAAAGAAATCAGCATACCCAAAATGTTTAAAGCTGATTTGAGTTTTATGCCATTAATGTCTTTTTTAGCCTGTTGCAGCACTTCATCAGCAGATACCTTAACTTCTACCTCGTGCTTCTGCCACAATTCCTGTATTTGATCAAACGCTTGCATACTGGTTATATAGTTCTGTTAATTTTTGTTTAATACGATGAATTTTTACTCTAAGGTTGCCCTCGCTTATGCCCGATATATCAGCGATTTCATGATATGGCAGTTCATCAAGTACCATAGTAATAATTAAGCGGTCATTTTCTTCCAGTTTGGAAATGCATTTATAAAGTAAAGCTATCTGTTCGTTTTTTTCTGAAAACTCTTCAACTCTATTTTCTATAATATTGTCTGTAAGTTCATCTTTTGCTTGCCTTTTTTCTGATCTTAGATAGGTTAAGCAGGTATTCACTGCAATTCTGTAAATCCAGGTAGAAATTAAAGATTTATTTCTGAATTTATCGAGGTTTTGCCATACTTTTAGAAAAGTTTCCTGTAAAAGGTCATTTGCAACATCGGTATCGCCACTGTAACCATAGCACAAATGGAATATTTTCTTGGAATTCGAATCAAAGATTTCCTTAAATAACTTGTCTTTTTGCTCCATTTATTAGGTTTGTAATGCTCTTTTGATCGGTCATTGATCACTTTGTTACAATATTAAACCCAATTATTTTAAAATAAAATGTAACAGGAATGAATCAAAATTTGTTACGCAAGGTAAATATCGTAGTTTTACGAACCAAATAAGCAACAAAATTAGTATTCATGAAGAAAAACAAACTCACGCTTTTTATTTTTTTAGCCCTTATTGCGGGAATTATAATTGGATATATTTTAAATGTCAATTCAATAGATGTTTATAACCAGAATATTCTTAATGCAGATGCAAAAGTGAAAAGCATTGAAGTAAGCATAGCTAAAACTACTGATACGACGAGTGCAGCTTTTGTACAGCTTAAAGCAGATAAAAAGGTAAACTCAAAAATAAAAAAGGAAAACGAAGAGATCCGAGAAAAAAAGCTGGAGTATTTCACATTGCTCAGCGATATTTTTCTTCGGTTGATTAAAATGATTGTTGCGCCGCTCGTGTTCACCACATTGGTCGTTGGCGTGGCTAAACTGGGTGATATAAGAGCTGTTGGCCGTATTGGAGGTAAAACTTTAGGCTGGTTTCTGGCCATGTCATTAATGTCTTTAGTACTGGGAATGATTTTAGTGAACTGGTTTGAACCCGGAAAGCATATGAAATTGCCTTTGCCGGATCATTTGGTCAATACAGGGATACAAAAAGCAGCCATGAGCGTTAAAGATTTTATTGCACATGTATTTCCAAAAAGTATTGCCGAATCAATGGCTACAAACGAAATTTTACAGATTGTTGTGTTTTCATTGTTTTTTGGAGTGGCTACTGCCGCTATAGGACCAACAGGAGCGATTGTGATCAAAGCTTTTGATGCCATTGCACATGTAATTTTGAAAATGACAGGCTATGTGATGAATTTTGCACCTTTGGCCGTTTTTGGCGCAATGACAGCAATTATTGCCAAGCAGGGTTTAAATGTATTAAATACCTATGCGATTTTTATTGGGGAATTTTATTTTGGACTGGCCGTACTTTGGGGTATTTTAATTTTTCTGGGCTTTTTAATTCTTAAAAAACGCATATTTAGATTGGTTAATGATATGAAGGAACCCGCTTTACTGGCTTTTAGTACAGCAAGCAGTGAGGCCGCATATCCAAAAACGATGATGCTGTTAGAGCGTTTTGGCTGTAAGGATAAAATTGTAAGCTTTGTACTTCCATTGGGCTATTCTTTTAACCTTGACGGTTCTATGATGTATATGACTTTTGCTTCTTTATTTATAGCGCAGGCCTATGGCATTCATTTAAGTTTTGAGCAACAGGCATCCATGCTGTTAATTTTAATGTTAACCAGTAAAGGAATAGCAGGCGTACCAAGAGCATCTCTTGTTGTTATAGCAGGTACCATAGCTAGTTTTAATATCCCTGAAGCTGGGCTGGCCTTGCTAATTGGAATAGATCCTTTGTTAGACATGGGCCGTTCAGCAACAAATGTTGTTGGTAACAGCATTGCAACTGCTGTTGTGAGCAAGTGGGAAGGAGAGCTTAAAGACTAATTTTTATAACTGATAAAATTTAAAACAACATTATTCATTATTCAATTATTAATATCACGTGTCAAACAAAGGAAAAAAAATATTCTTAGCGCTTACTATAGTTGTCCCGTTTATAATCTATTGTATTATATACTATACTCCAATCATTAAGAATGCTCCGTTCCGGTCAAAAGATTTCGTTTCTTTGCAATATAGCTGGGGTATTAAAGATCCATTGGAAAATCAGTATAATTCGGCAACAGGTGCCTATCAGTACTTAACCAGTCGCGATTCATTAATTAAAAAAACAGTGTATTTGAAAAGCGATGATATTCTTTATTTGCATAACAAGGCAAATGAGCTTGGGTTATGGAATTTTCCTGATGTAATAGGCCTTAAAAGCGCGAAATCAGCAACAGTGCCACGTTACGACCTTCAATTTAATTATAAGAAAAAGAGCAAGCACGTAATTATATATGGAGATTTTGATGGAAACCCAAAATTACTGGATGCCGCAATGCAAATGAGGAAACTCATTGAAGAAACCATTAATATGGCAGAAAAGAGAACGGGAAAATAAGCTCAGATAAAATTCGATTTTTTTTGGGCCAGTCAGAAAGTTTAAAGATTTAAAATTTAGAGAATTTGATTGCGGAATTAGAAAAAATAATTCTATATTTGCACCTCGTTAAATAAAAATTAAAAAACTAATATTTAAACAATGTACGCAATAGTAAATATAGCCGGACAGCAATTCAAAGTTGCAAAAGACCAGCATCTTTTTGTACACAGGTTACAGGGAGATGAAGGCGCTAGTATTGAATTTGACAATGTATTGTTGGTTGACAATGCTGGTGCAATTACTGTAGGAACTCCTGCTGTTAAAGGTGCTAAAATTTCGGCTAAAATCGTGTCTCATTTAAAAGGTGATAAAGTAATTATTTTCCACAAAAAACGTAGAAAAGGTTACAAAAAGAAAAATGGCCACCGTCAGTTTTTCACTAAGATTCAGATTGAAAGCATTACGCTATAATTAATTTTTAACCCAATCATCACCTTAAGGGCTGATGAATAAAATATACAGAAATGGCACACAAAAAAGGAGCCGGTAGTTCGAGAAACGGACGTGAATCGCATAGTAAGCGTTTAGGTATTAAAATTTTCGGGGGTCAAGAAGCGATCGCTGGAAATATCTTAGTACGTCAGCGTGGTACAAAACACCATCCAGATAAAAATGTTGGTTTAGGTAAAGACCATACTTTATTTGCTTTAATTGATGGTACTGTAGTTTTTAAAAAGAAACAAGATAACAAATCTTATGTTTCTGTTCTTCCTACTGTAGCAAAGGAAGTTGTTGCTGAGCCTAAAGCAAAAGCACCGGCTGCTAAAAAAGAAGCTGTAGAAGTTGAAGCACCTGTGAAAGCTAAAAAAGCACCTGCAAAAAAAGCAGTGGCTACTGAAGAAGCTGCATCTGCAGAGTAATCACATAAAAAATAACACAAAAAGCTCCCGGTTTTTATCGGGAGCTTTTTGTGTTTTAAATATTTTACCTTGTTAAACTCTGTTAAATAACACTTTTTAACAATGTTGTATATGCATTCGTGCATTCAAAATAAACATAGAATGCAATTTAAAAAAAATATCTCTCCCTGTGCTCTTGCTGCCGTGCGGTTTTGCCGTAAATGCACAAGAAGTTGAAAACAATATGAGAATGCTTAAACCTTTTAAGGCTAATGGCATTTCAAACGAATGGAATGAACCGTTAAATGAATATAATTCCGATACTAAGCTGGCTTTTGCTTTGGCCAACGATGATCAGAATTTGTACATTATAGTCGAATCTCTTGATCCTGAAACCACCATGAAAGTTCTTTCAGGAGGAATTACTTTGAATATCAATACGGCAGGTAAAAAGAAAGCTGGAATACAGCTAACCTTTCCACTTAGAGAAAGACCTCCTATACCAGTAAATGGAACTGAAGAGGGTATAAAAAATAGTAAAAAAGAAGCCCATGAATTTTCTGACGAAAAAAAGTGGACAGGGGATTAGGATTATTGGATTTAAAAACATTACCTACGGTATACTCCCGCCTGAAAATAATTACGGTATACAAGCTGGAATGACGGTAAAACCAAACCGTGACTTAATTTATGAATTGGTTATTCCGTTATCACAACTTCAGGTAGATCTAACCTTGAAAAAAAACAATTGCCTGTAAAGATTAAACTAAATTCTTTTAAAAGAGCAACTGGAACGCCTGGAGGGGTGCGTCAGGGTGGAGAGCATGGAAAAGGTGGTGGCGGAGGTATTTGAGGAGGCCGTGGCGGACAGCGTCCTGAGCACAGTGAAAATAACCCAGATCAAAAATCAGATTTCTGGATCAAATCCTTACTTGTACAATCTTAATAAGCCCGCTGTTTCTATTGTATAGATTTTAATTGAATGTAGCTTGTAAAACAGGTATTTAATGTATTGTTGGTCAAAGCTAGTATTCCCTGGCCATTAACTGCATGGTTAAGGTGAGCAAATTTGATTTTGCTTCATCGCTTACTTCTATTTGTTTAAATACAGAAAGTGCTTTGTCTAAATATTCATTCATGCACTCTTTTGCAATGGTCTGTATATTTAATGTATCGTAGATGTTTTTGATGGCATAAACTTTATCGTGTGCGTCAAAGTTTTTATAACTGGTCCATTTTTCTAAGGCATTAAGATTTTCATCTTTGGCCAGTTCAAAAGCTTTTAACAAAAGAAAAGTCTTTTTATTAGCGATGATGTCGCCACCAACTTGCTTGCCAAATTTGTCAGGATCGGCATATACATCTAAAATATCATCTTGTAACTGAAAGGCAATCCCTATGTTTTCTCCAAATTGATAAATCAGATCTGCATCTTTTTTGTTTGCTTTGCCAATTATAGCTCCTAATTTTAAAGCTCCGCCTAATAATACAGCAGTTTTAAGCCTAATCATATTGATGTACTCTTCAATGGTTACATCATCACGGTTTTCAAACTCCATATCCAACTGTTGCCCTTCACAAACGCCCTGCGCAGTTGTATTAAAAGTATCAAGTGCATCTTTTAAAAAGGCAGGATTGATTTTTGCCAGATTTTTGTTGGCTTCAACCATCATTACATCACCACTTAAGATAGCTGTATTTGTACTCCATTTTTCATGAACTGTAGCCTGACCCCGACGTAACGGTGCATTATCCATAATGTCGTCATGTACTAAAGTAAAGTTATGAAAAACCTCTATTGCCATAGCTGCATGTATAGCCTCTTTGGCTTCAGTACCAAAAAGCTCGGCAGCCATAAGTACAAGTACTGGCCTAATGCGCTTGCCACCTAAGCTCATGATATAGCTGATGGGCTGATATAAATTTGAAGGAACAGCAGGATAGCTTAATTTAGAAATGGCATTCTCTATAATTTCTTGGTGCTGGGTAATGGTCAACATGCTTTAATTTAGTGGTTTGTCATGGTGCCAAATGCATTTTGGCCTTCCATCATTTTAATAAATTTATCTTCCAGTGCAGTTTGCTTCACTATTGGATTATTTCTCCAAAAATCGGCATTATATTTTACAGATTCTATTACATTCTTGTCTTTTATGTCTCTGCGCACCTGATTGAAATTTAATGTATTTAATTTTTCATCCTCTTTAATAACGCTTAATAAAGAGTTTACACTGATCATTACATCCTGTATATTTGAATAAGATCTGTACTGGATGGATAAATACATTTTTACAGCTGAACTTTCCAGTACAGTTACTTCATCTCCACTGTCCTTATAGGTTGCAACTGTTTGTACAATGGAAGGGAACTTAAACGTTATACCCCCATTCAAAGTCATTGGTAAACTATAAATATTGTGTTCCAGGCGGTAAATTTTATGATCGTTAACCCCAATAAAATATTTAGAATTGGCATAATATTGGCCTTTTTTGGGATTTCGAAGCTTGCAGGTAATTACAGCAATATCCTGGTCTGTTTGTTCTATATAACTGTCAATATCTATAATATAACTGTTTAAGTTTTTAAGATTAATAAATGCACTATTCTTGTTTTGAGCCAAGTAACCATTTGAAATAAATGTAAAATAAGACTGGTTATTCAAATCAGGACCTATTTTGTCTCTTTTTTCTGCGAAACGTGTTTGTTGTACCAACCAGCCATTTGTACCAATAGGATTCCATTTTAAATCATAAAATATTTCATGAATTTCAGCAGCTGTGTTATTAACTGTGGTTAACTGACGGTAAAAAGTATTTAAATAATGTGTTTTTTGTTGGTTTATAGTTGCTTTGTTTAAGGCATCCTGGAGTAATTTTAAGCCCTTGTTTGGGTCAACAGAAACCTCAAGTAAATTAATTACTGCGGGCTTAAGCCGAATAATAAAATTATTATCCTGTTGCAGAACAATTGTTTCTGAAGTAATGTAGCTTACATGGCTGCCCTTCAGTTTAAAAGGAAGTGTGGGCGATTTTATTATAAACTCGCCGTTTTCATTCGTTAATGTGGCTATACTTGTGCCGTTAATGCTTAATGAAACATAGGGAATAGCTGTTCCTGTACTTTCATCTACAACTTTACCTTGAATGTTCTGGGCATAGGTTCCTATTGTAAGCAATAGGAATAGTACGAATAAATAATTTTTCATGCTTAAACATTAGGGCAGCAGAGTAAAATCAATTTGGCGTTTAGAGAGATCTAC
>Ga0116227_10013354_pt1 | contig 12946 bp, 9 predicted proteins | sample S1TSphgellanicum_FD_89693 | JGI IMG/M metagenome (GOLD analysis project Ga0116227, IMG submission 89693) | Host-associated microbial communities from peat moss isolated from Minnesota, USA - S1T2_Fb - Sphagnum magellanicum MG | ecosystem: Host-associated > Plants > Peat moss > Unclassified...
ACAACAGATCTCCAGAGTTTCCATTAAACGACATTGAGTGATATCTCACATCCCAGCTTGTGGGTTCCAGTTCAAGAGAAAATTCCATAAATGTGCACAAAAGAGAAAAAGATGTGGAAAAAAACAAAGAAAAAGGGAGAAAAAAAAAAAGGGGTGGTTTTTTTTTTTGTGGGGGTGGGGTGGGGGGGGGGGGGGGGGGGGGGGGGTGTGGGGTTTCAAGTCCTGAGAGGACACGGTTTCAATCCTTGTCTCTTGAAGTTCCTTGAGATACCAAGTCTCAATTACACTTCAAATGGTATCCTCCATCAGTAGTTGGAGTTGTGGGAAACTTGGGTTTAGACTTCTTGGCTTTGAACTTTTATGGATCCATCTCCAGCTCCATCTCCATGTTATGTGTCATTAGTACTAGTTAACTTAGGATCTCTAATAGCATCCTTGAGTACTAGGGACATGGAACTTTAGCAAGTAAACTAGGAGTTTGGTCCCTTCTAATTTCTCTATTTTCACTTTCTCCTGGAAGTGCATATGTTTTCTTGCAATACAAATCAAGTTGAAAAAACAAGATAATCAAAGTTACCTCATGTTCAATTTCTGTGACATCCAGCCAATGGAAAAAAAATTTAGTGGGAGCCTTGAAAAGTGGTTGTATCATTTAATACAAATTTTGTGCATAATAATGTCTTTATTCTTCCCATATAAAAAAGCCTTTGAATGAATTACTCCAAACTTTTTTTTTTTGTTGAAGCAGTCATGTTATGATGATCTCCTCTAAGCACCAAAATGAATTTTTCTAAAGTCATGCTAAATTGCAATTTAATCCTCAAATTATGAGCTAATAAATAAATGATGCATCCTAAAGATTTTGTAATATTATCTACAATTAAAAGACACAGAGAGAGAGAGAGAGAGAGATTTGTGTAAAAACAAAAAACTTACATCTAACTCAAATGGACTGTGTTCTTAATTAATTGAATCTAATTAGTTTTAATGGGAACTAAAGATTGAATTTTAAAGGAATTAAGAACTCCAGTTTGCAAAAGCATAAATGCAAAATCCAGTTTCTTCCTCCCCAACTTATCATACAAAAAAAATATTTTTCACTAATGTATTTAATTGTTTTTGTTGCATTGGATTTTGCAAACTAATTAATTAAGAAGCTCTCACTATATGAGTAGACAGACCAGTTGCAAATTAGTCTGGTACAGTTGCAACAGATCAGTAGAGATCTCCAGCTGCAGCAGCGAGTCTATCAGCTGAGATCTCGCTGCAGCAGCTGCAGATCTCTCGGCCAGTCTCCAGCAGCAGCAGCAGCAGGAGCTTCGCGAGAACGGAAATTGAATCATGATTCCAATCACTGGACGCCGTTTACCACTCTGCAATTGACGCGAATTTCTCCATCTTTGCCGGATTTGAGATTGAGAGTGGACATATGGAGCAACGCGTCGGCGAATTTCTGTTGCCAAAGGACATTATCGTCGGAGTTGAGCATGGAGCTGAACTCGGTCTGGAAGTCTTGGAAGATGGCATTGTCTGATAACAATAGCGCTCTATTGTCCATCCCGTTTGTGTAGTAGTTGTTGTCCACGATGAAAGGCGTGATCGGGTCCAGTTCCACCGTCGTGCTTGGTTCTGGGTTCTCGGGGCATTCACCTTGTAGTTCAGCTGCGTAGGTGGGATCTAGCGATGGATCCACTCCGTTTGCAGAGCCCGGGAAGTTGTACAACCTGGGTATGATTTCGCTGCAATGGGCACGACCAATAGTGTGTGCACCTGCGTCCCCCCCCCGCCGAGTAAACAGAAGTAGCCGATCATTATTAGTAGGAAAATCCATCAGCATTTTTCTTTGGCAAAAGAAAGTCTAGATGCAGAAGTCCTATAATTTCAGAGAACAAACTGATGATCAGGGACTTCACCGTTAATTAAATTATACCTGAGAGAGTGATCATCTCGTCTTGAGAAAATCCCTGCTGCTCAAACTGTTGAGTCAATTCTGCAGCAGTGGAGTGTGAAGATACAAGTACTGCATTGGCCTCGGTACCGCTTGACACGCGCCCGTCAAGCCGTCCTGTTGGCATATCCATCGGCAAGCCTCCACTGCTCAATCCTGACTGCAAGCAAACTTTTTCTGCTATTTTAGCAGATGCTCGAGCTCCAAGCTCTGTCTCTGTCTCTGTCTCTCTCTCTCTAGTAGCCAGCAGATAGAACTCTCAATATGGACCCAACAATATCACAAGATTGTTGACTGGATTCTTGACTTTAGGATTCTTGATTACAAAGCTTAAGACTGTAATTCTTACCAGAGTGACGGAGTCCCAAGCAGCAAGAGCCACAATGTCGGCGCACGACACGGTTTGTGGACAAACCGCCTCAAGTGCAGTTTTAGCTTGATCGATGATGTTAAACCCTCTCAAGGTCAGATTGGGTGTTGCCAGCTTCTCCGGATTTTGATTACTTGCGGTGGGGTCAAGCAGTACTGAGCCATCGCATCCCTGCATTCATGATCCCGGAATGCCGTCCACGATTGAATATCGTTTTAGCAGGATATCTAGACGAAATGTGTGAACCATCAAAGCTTTATACAGATCAAAGAGATCAAGCCTAGTGCATTCACGCTTGGGACAATATCGAAAAAGCTTTGGAAGCATCCCAGGTGGCTTGTTCTGCCAAGGATCCTGCCGGGATTAGGAATCGAGAAGCTTGCAACAGACATGCCACTTCTGCTTGCACAACACCCCACCTATATATATATCTCAAGCGAGCTCGGCAATAGCCACCCGGCAACAACATTAATTGATGATCAATTGCAAAACTCTCTGGATTTGCAAGTGGGAGAACAGCTTCAATTTTGAAGTTGTTAGGGAAGAAATTGAAGAATCTGATTCCAATTTGGATAGTGCAGATCTCGACTATCTGATGATTAACTGATTGAGGAGTCGATTGACAAAAGAATTGTTTTGTTAAGAAGCGGAAGCAGCTATTACATGGATCCCTAGTGGCCAACGGGGAAAAGCTTGCAATTGTCTTTTGATTTCTAGCTGCGAGAGCGTTTGCAAATCACGAATTGCTCATGATCTTTGACCTCTCCTCCGGGCCGTGTCGACATTTCCAAGATTCCAGCAGAGATTCAAGACAGTCCAGAGCAGAGCTAGTGCGGAAGGCTTCCTTACCTGCACCCAACAATCATGGAATAGGAGACGTAGAAGACCGGCAGGGATTGTCGGATCGGTCTGCGCAGCTGTCTGTACAGCGTTCAAGACGATACCCTCGATGTCCGCGTTACAAAGACCATTGCTCTGGTAATAGCCCACGGAGACTCCCCCAGGTTGTTGTGCGTATACTTGAGTCGATTGCAATGCGGAAAAGAGCACAAGCAGCAGAGCCATCACAGTCGCCACCGCCCCCCCATTGAGACAAGACATTCCCGCCCAACTCGCCATGAGGATTTGTTCGACAATGCCTGATCTGCTAGATGTCCTCCAAGTCCTATAAGACGTAGACGTGTTCCTCTCACTGGCAGAAGCTCCGGAACTGCAAGCTATTGTGCAGACTTCCAGCTCCCAATTAGGCAGTTTTTAGTTAGCGACTCGCGGGGCGCGTCAATACGTCGGGACTCCACAACAACAACAACTCCGAACAGACAACTCAAGTGCTTGAGGTCAACTGGTCTTATGCTGCATCGGGCGTTTGGGTGGGTAGACAAAAACGGAAAAGTTCTAGACCTCTTGGATCATGAGCTGTCGACATCAAACCCGCGGTAGAAAAAAGTAGTGGTAGTAAGCTGGCGCGCGCAAAAGAGTGGGTCACACTCGTTGGAGATCCCTGGAGGAGGAACAAAATTACACAACCACTCCTCACCTACCAGCTTTGGAGCGACATTCAAACGGAACCAGAACATTACAGCACTAGCTAGCTAGTTAGTGTCCGAATTACGTCCTGCCCACAAAAGCTCGTCAGTGACTTCTCTGTCACTTCCGCAATGGGGCTCGAAAAATCTTTTACCCACCCATCACCGGCTCAAAACCCACATTAATGCAACAAGATCGACTTAAATAGCAAGCAGCTCTACACTAGATTTAACAATCTAAGACCGCCAGCGATCTACTCCCGTTGTTGTGAACACATGAGCTGTAGAGCCAACTAACCCTAAATCATTTGTTTTGTTTTTGTTACATGTAAGCCAGTGATCACTACTAGTGCAAAGATCAGTCTAGAAGCGCTAATTGCTTTTTTCTTTTTCATGTGGCCGTGTGACGGACGGACTGAATGACCGACCGACCTGCAGCCTGCAAGAGACTATAATGCGAGTCCTAGCTAGCTTTTAGCCTATAGCTCCAAATTATAATGCCGCTGCAACCCCGTAATTATGACAGTGCAGACAAGAGAACAAAACTTGCAAGTCCTGAAGGAAGTTGGAACTGAGAATCTCCAGCGGTGCCCAATATGTGGCCCCGCAAACATATTTCTCACATCCAAGTTTTAGTTACTTACTTTTTTTTTCAACCCCACCCATAAAACTGAAATTCGGACTGCAAATAGGTGGGAGAGTACTACTAATAGCAATCCACCTGGGACCAATCAAGCTATCTAGCCAATCAGAAGCAAGGAGCAGTTAATAAAGACTTCTAAACTCTATTTATTAGACTGTTCCTCAACTCCTCCAGGGCTCTGAAAGCTGTGCATCATTTTCCAGGGTCACAGCCGTCTTCCACTGAATCCATTAGATTTGGACTGCTGCACCTCATCCAAGATTTCCAGTGCAAAGCAAATACTGAGCGCTTGTGGAGGTCTAAGCATCTCGACCCACGATCAGTATGTGGCCTGTGAAAGAGTATTGGAACGAAGAAAAGTGAACATGTACAGCCCTGCATTTTTGCGCAAGATGCTGAGGCTGGTAGAAGGCACTGTAAAGGCTCACACTAACACCCCACACAAACACCTTATGTTGATTGGCTTGACAGTTTGATTGGTCCCGGTGGGTTGCTATTAGTGTTTTCTCACTCTTGCAGTCCCAGTTTTAGTTTTACAGGTGGGGTTGAAGAAAAAAACCTACACTTGGAACTGAAAAATATTTTGCGGGGTCACATATGAGCACCGCTGGAGATGCTCTTAGACTTGAATTTGTGCTCCTAACTGCATCAGCAGTACTGGCCGAAACATTAACATAAGTGCCAGCATGACTAGTGGTCTGACCGCAGCATGTAAGGGTACGAAGATGATGATCAAACATGGCAGCAGCTGGTGCAAAATAATCCTCATACCCGAGACATCGGGGAAAAAAAAAAGTGGGGAGTTGTGGAGTGGGGCAGCTCTGCTAGCTAGATCGACGGTCGTCTATTATACCACCTCGCTCAATTAACGTGGGTTTGCATAATTTGATTCTCCTCCGGGCGGGCCGCCCAACTTTTCGGCATTCATGATTCAGTACTGCAACTGGCGCTGCTGCTTGGTTGCAGATTGCCAATGATCACCACCACCACCGCCCACCAGCTACTGCTTCTCTTTCACTCGACGGCCTGTTCTAACTCCAGCAGCAAACACCGTCGCATCATACATTGTGCACCTACAGAGTTATTATCCCCGAGCTCCATGAATAATGATGATGATCATCATCTCATCATGACATCAATGACTCTTGAGTTGCTCTTGCGGGAGTTTAGTCTCAAGAATTGTGAACCAGAAAAGGACTTAGCGAGCTCATTTTCCCTTTCCCAGCACGGGAAGAGATGGTACTCTTATTTGCTTCCTCTTGTCGTGTACCCTGCGTGCAGAGTTGGGTGAGTGCAGTCGTCCCCCACCCCACCTCCTCTTCAAAAAAGGAATAATAATTATTGGAAGCAGGGTGTGTCTTTTTTTTTTTCTCTTCCCCAAATCTTGTGATGTAACCAACCCTCAAGGTGGCCATGTAAGCAAATTTGGTTAAATTATCAAAATATATAAGGCTTTTGTGTGTATGTGTGTGTGTGTGTATAGTTTTGGCTATCTACTTGAACTAGTTGAAAATAAAATATAAGTTTTATTTTAGTTTTTCGAATTTTGGTGATTTTATTTTTCAAAAATCATTGAATTTGCAACAAAAATATTTGAAAGAAATTTTCAACAGCACGGAAATTTGGCACCAAAAAAAAAAGGGCAGACTGGAATTGCTTGGGCGCCGGCTGCTTAAATATTAGACTTGGGACTGTCGGTAGTAACTGCTGCCGGGCCCCTCTCACCCAAAAGGCCAAGCTGTAAACAGGTCATGACTTCTCAGGGGTCTAGAGCGCCCATGGTACTGGTATATCCCACCTTCTTGAATAAGGGATCCCTAGATTCAACCCAGCAAATTATTGTAAGTTTGGACATGGACTCTGGAGACCCTGATTTAACTTACTAGAAAGAGGATGGTATATTAGAGTTATTGGGTAAAGTAACCCTGTCTTCACCCTGTCTTTGGGCCTCCTTTCACCCCCTATCCCCTCTTTTAATGGTATCGGCAAAGTAAAGACATTCTAATAAATCTCAGTATGGTTCGAGACTAATTATAGTAGTTGTACAGTTAGGAGCAGTGAAAATACATGTATTAGCAGTGGAGGCGCTCAGGGAAAAGGAAAGACAGGATGACACTCAGTTTACCACCAAAATTGATGGTTTTTTGAGTTTCATCCCCTGTTGAATGCTAATATACTTTTTTGCAGGTTTTTTTTTTGAATCTCACCCTGTGTATGACCAAACCCAGGGTTCTAGTGCTGTGTTTTTCTTACTTTACAGATAACTCTACTATTTATGATGTCAAGAAACAAACCCAGAAAACTTTGGGGTTTTTAGCTTTTGTCATGGTACCAATGTAAGTGCCGATTCACCCAAGAAATACAACAAGCAGCTCATCAGGGCACAATGGCTCAGATCCGTTGTGGCAGATTCAAATGTTGAAACGAAATCATGAGAGATGATTGAACCTTATACTATGGTTGGGTGAAATGATTCATTCCATAGAAAAAAAATGCAGCCTAAAATTCTACAGCTAGGTCTTTCAACTGTCATCCACACATTGGTCTAAATTTTCAACCCCGAACACACTTACCCCAAAAACTTTAAATGGACACAAAGTCAGAGCAAGAATGGTATTTAATAACTCTCAAACTCACCAGAAACACTTGGAGCATCACAAAGCAAGCTGAAACACTGTGTCCAGGTCAACTTACATAGGTTGAGGTATCTATCTCTACTTGGCTCCTTCACCTCCTTACTTCTCTTTTAAGCTCTTCTCATGCTTTTTCACATTTATTGGCTCTGCCCATATGGAAGAGACTACACATTGTTGTAGGATTTGGGCATAAAATAATTTTGGCTCAAACTTCACTCACTCTGCGAGTGACATCTGGGCATTTATGTGTGCATATGATGGATGGGCATGGTTCCATAACAGTGCATGCATCTGGATGAGAAGTTCTAGATCCAGTAAGTTGGAAGTTTGAACCTGTCATCAAGAGTAGTAGAGTCATTACCCCAGGGACTACAGAGCTCTGCTTGTTTACAAGCTAGAGAAGAAACTTGTCTCCTGAGTCTCCCAAGTGTTGAGAGTTTGCACCCAATGGGTGGCTTGGCTAATAGTCAATGGAACTAATAATCACTAAAGCAGTGCTGCTCCTAAAACAACACATCAATTGCCCTCGAGTGACAAGAACTAAGAAAATTAGATTTCACCTCATCCCTAGCATAACCTCATTCCAATGGTTATGCTTTCGCTTGATTAAGACTTCATTCCAAGGTTATTTGTTCCAAATTAAGTTTTCAATTTTCCAAGAGTTTGTAATTTCAATCTTGGTGTCAACATCATTTAGTTATGGCCTTGAGAATGAACATGAATAAATTTATAGCTCAGATAAGGTGAAATACATACCTCCATAACAAGATCATGCAAGAAATATTGTGCATTTTTCAATGTTTTGGGCGGTCTAATTAACAAACAACCATCCAGCTATTTCAACACATGAAAGCGGCTATAAAGTACGGGTAACAATTTTAAGTATTTCCCAAGTCCCAAGTGATTACAGTAATGCTTAACTCTTAAGAATACTGTTCCATTTCCCTTAGACTTTCGATGTGTTTTTAAAATTCTTTATTTAAATCCCCATATACATCTTTGATAATCTTTTCTGTTGTTTATTAATCTAAGCATAGGTCTGTGTAAAGTAAGCACTATTCAAGTTGAATCTCATGCCAAATATTCTAAACAAGGAGACTTGCAAATGCCACACAACCAAGTTTTGAGTTTGATGGTTTTATGTACCTAATCTCCTTTCGTATTGAATATAATCCAAACTGTTATTTTCAAAACCAATAAATTACTAGTTTAATGCAGTGTTTTATTTTTTGGTGAAGTTTTGCCACTTAGTGGCCACAAAAAAGAAGGGGCTGCAAATCCTACCAAAGTTGGTTTTGGAAAAAATGGCACAAGATCCCCATATTTCAAGGTTGAAAAGTTGGAATCTCAAGACTTAGACCATAACTTCAAGGATGTCACTAGGGTTTCAAAAAAAAATCTACTTTGCTCCATGACTTGGAGCCAAATTAGGCAAAGTCCTCTTCTAGATGACCTTAATAAGATTCACCTACCCGACAAATTTGGAAAAAAAACCTTGGTTCAATGGTGCGTGTTAGGTAATTAAACTCTAATAATTACAATTGTAATTTCAAATAACAATTGGAAACCATACTAGGGAAGATTCTTAACCACTTACATGAAAACTCACCAATGAAGTAGAAAAAATTCTTGTCTTAAATTGGTGGATATGGTTGTTGTTTTATCCAAATCATTACTTTAATAGCACTAAATATGTGTTTCATGAATGTATGGGAGCATACTAAGTGGATGCCATAATGCTTAGGAAGACATGTCAATAGTTGAACCAAGTTGGGCGTATTCAAGGTTGGGGTTTTAAAAAAGAAAAAAGGACTTCAAGATTTTTGTAAGGCTACTTTTTGCATATAACATTTACTTGAAAAAAATTTAAGTAAAAAACTTGAATATTTCAATTTACATAATTCATGTGACAATGATAATTTTTCACATGCATACACAATTGTGTATTAATATTTTGGTTTGCAATAAAAAATGAAAAAAAATTCTAAAAAAAAATAAGTTTTCAATGAGTTTAATAAAACAAATTTTTTGACAAGATTATTTCCTACACATGTGACTTGCACCTAAAACTAAACATTTTGAATTCATTGAACATAATGTTTTTGCAAAATGATTTTTAAAATGAGTCTTTTGTCTTGCAACCCTTTCTTTCAAAATTTTAAAATTTTAATATTTTCATCAAGTTCATTTAGTGAATGTGTATTTTCATAGAAAGGGACATGTTTTTATTGTACAATCAATTATATGCCTTAATGCGTTCCTTTTGATTATTTTAAAATATGTTTATTAATTTAACTAAATATCATTTTATTTATTGACATATAACAATTCACTACACCTATAATAACATAAAATAAACAAAAATTCAAATTTATCCTTTGTGATCCCTTAAAAATAAATCATTCTTTTTTGGTACCCCAATCATGAATACACCCAATTATGTAATATTATTTCGAATTTGTTTACTTATCAAAAAAAAAAGTTTACAAAAACAAATGATATTAACCAATAATATTGAAAGAAGTTAGAAAATGTCCACAAAAATTATATAAGTCTATCAAATGGTCAAATGAACTTAGAAAATGTTTTGAAATTGAAAGTCAAAAAGCTTTTTGTGAACCAAAAGGAATATATATATATATGTTGATCATAAATTTATTGCAAATGTGAAACAATTGTTCAAATTACAACAACTACCAATGTTTTGTTTATGGATTCAAGAGATTGCCATCACTATGCAAGAGATAAGAATATCCCTAGAGCAACACTGATGTATTTTCCTTTGTAATTCATTCTTTTTAAGCAACATTAACCATATTAATAGCTTGTATATAAATTGTTGAAGGTTCATTCTCAACATCATTACAAAAATACCCAAGAAAATGTTGGGCTTGAAGATCCTTCAGCTAACATAACTTGGAGTTAATGTGTTTGATTCACAATTTAAATATCAATTTGTTGGGCTACATGTATAAGATAATTGATCATGATCCTCCATATCAAAGACATGAAAGGGGCCTATTCCATGTTGTGAAGACCATAGCTAAAAGGTATCAAATCTTATCACAATGGTGGACATGAAAACACATTGATTATTAATGCAAATGATGTAGTAATGACATTGTGCATAATCAAATGTGGTTCTGATTTAATCAATTATGATGACATTTACATAATGGAACAAAGATTTTCAATTTCCAATTCAATATAAAAAATGACTAAATGAAAAGTGACCCTAAGCAAAACGAAACAATTATGAAAATTTTATGAAACAACTAGTTGGTAAACCCATTTTGCTTGAAGAAAAGATTGAAAGGACCTTGAGAACTATTTAGTTAATAGTTTTAAGTTGGGACAATTTTCATTCAATGGGACAATAAGAATTTAGGAAGCATTCTATTTTCAACAGCCACACGTCATGAACATAGCTTGCGTTGCAGTCATTTTTGCATCTAATGCAAGGAATTTCAACCCATGATTTGGATGTGGGAATTTTGACCCATCGAGACAGAAAAATAGGCAATAGATAAAGAAGTGTCACAACCCCACTTTGGGGCTAAGTGTGAGAATACAACTCACACTCCCAAAAGTGGGAAAATGGAGTCCTCCAGGACTCCCAAAAACTCAAAAGATGATCCTGAAAATCTCCTCGCCTTAGTGCGTTCTTTATATCAATGGAAAACTCTTGAAGCGTAGATGTCCAAAATGGCCTCGCATTGCCCATTTGGACATATGCAGCCCAAGTTATGGGCAAAAGAAGGGCCGGGAGTCAAACCGACAGTTTGACTCCCGACCACTAAAAGTCAAGAATCGACCTCTTCCCAACGTCACCTCAAGGAGTGCAACACGGCGTTGGAAAGCTCTTGACGAGAGCTACAACTTTGGTTCAGACCTTGTCCCGATCAGAGTTTGGGGTGAGGAGCTATGAGCGTTCAAAGTCCCGGGACTCCAACTCGGGACAGTTTCAGGACTCCAATTTGGGAGTCCCAGGAAAAAGAGCCATTTGGATGTAGCCTCGGCGGAGAGCTGCAGAGTATATTATATGGGGGAAGGTGGTGGCTTCCCCCGAGTTCGGGCTGTGATGAGTCTTGTGTGTAAAAGTGCCCGTGGCTTGTCCCAACACCCAAGGGTGTTTCCGAATGTGAACTAACCCTCTTGGGGTTGGTTTTGGATGCAGATTCAAGCTTGATCTTCTAGTCCATCTTCTTAGTCTAATCCCAAGACTTCTAGCACGCCCCTCTACCCCTATTTAGTGCTAGAAGTCGAGAGCGCCCCTCAAGTCCTAACTTTTTGCAACTCAACAAAGTTGGACCCTCAAGTGGGTTCAACCCGAGACTTGGGAGTGCGTCACGTGGTATCAGAACTCCGGTGCTCTCGATCCACCCTTGGGACATTGGGATGGCACCCAAGAAGAACCGTAAGCAAGCACAAGACTCCTTGTTGGAGGAGCCCGTCGAGGACCGAGTAGCCCTGCCGGAATCAATTGGGGAGGAGGAACCGAGGACCCGAGAGGACCAAGATGAACCCGAAAGTGAAGAAGAACAAATAAGCTCGGTCCTATTCACCCTGGAATAATTGGAAGTCCTCCTCAAGATGAATAGGCCCGACTTTGGCGAGTTGGTGGCGGCCCTCAAAATGGGGACCTCCAAGGGTGAAAAGTTTCAACCGGCCAAGCCCAGGAACTTTGATGGAGTCCGCAACCGAAAGGTTGTGGATGTTTGGCTTACGGAGATGGATGACTACTTACATGCCGCCAAAGTTGGACAACATTTCGCCGTGGAGTTTGCTCAATCCTACTTGAAAGGCTATGCCGCCACATGGTGGCGAACGGTGAGACAAGAGGAGGGGAAAAACCATGGCTAACTTGGGAATTCTTTAAGGAACGCCTTGAATCGGAGTTTGTTCCAAGGAATTCTGACTACATCTCTAGGTGCAAACTTCGTGACCTTGTGAATGCCACAAATGAAAATTTGAGGCAATATGTGAGGGCTTATTCCGAACTCATGTTGGAGATCCGGCACATGCACGAGTTGGATCGTGTGTGCCAATTTGTGATGGGGCTCCCGACTTGGGCCAAGTGAAAGCTTGAGGAAAGTTGGCCCGCCTCATTGTCCGAGGCCATCACGAAAGTGGAAAACTTCTCGGATGTGGGGCGGAGTGACAAATCCGAGTTCAAGAAGGACAACAAGTTCCTTCACAAAAAGCCAAGGCATGAGGGGGAATGGAACCGGGGGCAAGGTAGCCTAACCAAGGATAAGCCCAAATCATTTCAAAGCTCGGGGTTCAAATCAAAAGGGAGTTTTGTGAAGAAGGGGGTTCTATTCAAAGGGAGCCAACCCAAGGGAGATTTTGGAGCAAAACCCAAGGGAGCATGTTTCAATTGCAACGAAGTGGGGCACTACTCCAAAGATTGTCCCAAGTCCAAACCGGGTAGTGGGAGCTCTAAGGTACTTGCTCTTAATGCCACTCTAGCCCAACTGGAATGCAATCAACTTATCTTCTTGAAGGGGAATATTGCTAAGCGAAATATTTTATGTCTTTTGGACACAGGGGCTTCTCACAACTTCATAACTTTGGAAAGCGCCGAAAGGATGGAACTCCATTTGGAGGAGCTCAAGGCACCCATTGAGGTGCACTTCGCGGATGGGGTCCCCCATCCAACTACTTTACAAGCAAAAGGAGGTGCTTCTCCAATTGGGGAATTGGAGAGGAAAGGTGGACTTGTTGGTTTCCACCTTGGGTGGAATGGATTGCATTTTGGGAATGGAGTTCATCACCCAAAACAATGTGCTCATAGAAGGGCACAATAGGTTAGTTAGAATC
>Ga0116227_10013355_pt1 | contig 12946 bp, 11 predicted proteins | sample S1TSphgellanicum_FD_89693 | JGI IMG/M metagenome (GOLD analysis project Ga0116227, IMG submission 89693) | Host-associated microbial communities from peat moss isolated from Minnesota, USA - S1T2_Fb - Sphagnum magellanicum MG | ecosystem: Host-associated > Plants > Peat moss > Unclassified...
CAATTCCTATCTGTTCGGCCTGGATCATGCCGAGAGCGATGCGCTGCTCGATGCGATCTGGTCGCATGCGACAAAAGACGATTATGTGATGCGGCACGAATGGCGGCCGGACGATGTCGTGCTCTGGGACAATCTCGCGACCATGCATCGCCGCGACGCCTTCGCGTCGGATGCCCGCCGGATCTTGCATCGCGCGCAAATCCGGCGGCTCAAGCCGGCATTTCGCGTGCAAGTCCAAGCCGCATAGCCATATATGCCTGATTTAACTAGTATATTTTATAAATTGACTATTTCGGTATACTTTATATTCTATAGCACCTAATCACGGAGGTAATTATGACTTTGCAGCTCGGCGACACGGCGCCCGATTTCGAAATCCAGACGACGGAAGGCCCCATCAAATTTCACGATTGGATCGGAAGCTCCTGGGTGGTTCTCTTTTCGCATCCCAAGAACTTTACCCCAATCTGCACGACCGAGCTCGGCTACGCCGCCAAGTTGAAACCCGAGTTCGAGAAGCGCGGGGTGAAGGTGATCGGGCTCAGCGTCGACGAGCTCGCAAGCCATGAAAAATGGTCGGACGACATCAAGGAAACACAGGGCCACGCCCTCAACTTTCCGCTGATCGCAGATTCGGAGCGCAAGGTCGCAAATCTCTATGGAATGATCCATCCGAACGCGAGCGACACGATGACGGTGCGCTCGGTCTTCATCATCGGACCGGACAAGAAGCTCAAGCTCACGCTGACCTATCCGGCGAGCACCGGACGCAATTTCGACGAGGTGCTGCGCGTCATCGACTCATTGCAGCTCACCTCGAAACATCAGGTCGCGACGCCGGTCAATTGGAAGCCGGGCGAGGACGTCATCATCGTGCCCGCCGTCTCGGACGAGGACGCCAAGAAGAAATTCCCCAATGGCTGGACGGCGCCGCGGCCTTATCTGCGTATCGTCCCGCAACCTGTAGGCTGAGCCGCGCGAGATCGCCCGGGCTTCTTCCAAGGGTCACCGAAAAGGACGGCCATGCAGCGACGACAGCTTCTTCAAGGCGCACTTTGTGGCCTCGCGGGCGGCCTTCTCGGGCCGGCCGCGCGTAGCGCGGCGGCCCCCGAAGATCTCAAGGAAATCCGCATCGCCTATCAGAAATCTGGAATCTTTCCGGCGGTGCGGGCGCGGAAAACGCTCGAGTCGGCTTTCAGCCCGCAAGGCGTTTCGATCAAATGGATCGAATTCGCCTTCGGGCCGCCGATCCTCGAGGCGATCAATACCGGCAATGCCGATTATGGCTATACGGGCGATGCGCCGCCCGTCTTCGCCCAGGCAGCCAACGCCAATCTCGTCTATGTGGCAGCGCTACCCCGGCAATCCGCGGAGGCCATCATCGTCCATGCCGATTCTCCGATCCGGAGCCTTGCCGATCTGAAGGGCAAGAAGATCGGCTTCGCCAAAGCATCGAGCGCCCATAACACGACTGTCGCGGCGCTCGAAAAGGCAGGTCTTTCCTATTCCGATATCCAGCCGGTGATGCTGCCGCCGGCCGATGCCTTTGCCGCCTTCGCGCGCGGCAGCATCGATGCCTGGACGATCTGGGACCCCTATCTCGCGCTGGCGCAGAAGGGCGATGTGCGGGTCATCGCCTTCGCAGCCGATGTGCACGATCCAAATTCCTTCTTCCTCGCCAACAAGGATTTCGCGGCGAAATATCCGCAGACGGTCGCCCGGATGAATCAGCTCCTCGCCGACGAATCCGCCTGGGCCGAAGGACATCGCGCCGAGATGGCGGAGGCCATCCACGCGGCGAGCGGCGTCGATCTCGACGCGTTGAAGGTCGCCGTGTCGCGCTATGGATTCAAGGTCGTTCCGATGAACGACGCGATCATCAAGAGCCAGCAGGCGGTGGCCGATCGCTTCCTGAAGCTCGGATTGATCCCGAGAGAGATCAACGTGCGCGACATCGTCTGGACGTGGACGCAGGCGAGCTGATGCCGGAGGCAATCGAGGCCGAGCCGATGCGCCAGGCGCCTTCGACCTTCGTCGAGGCCACCGATGCGCCGCCATCGGTGCCGCGCCGGCTTTCCGGCAGCGTCCATCTCCTCGGCTGGATCCTGCCGGCCGTGCTTCTCATCGTCTGGCAGGCTTTCTCCGCTTTCGGGCTCATCTCGAGCGCTGTGCTGCCCTCGCCCGGCGCGGTCGCCTCCGCCGCGTGGCGGCTCACCCGTTCGGGCGAGCTTCTCACCAATGTCGAAGTGAGCTTTTTGCGCGCCATGGCGGGACTGATCGTCGGCGGCGGCATCGGGCTCGCGCTCGGCCTCGCCAACGGGCTCTCCGATCTCAGCGAGAAGCTCACAGACACCACCTTGCAGATGGCCCGCAACATTCCGCATCTCGCGCTGATCCCGCTCGTCATCTTGTGGTTCGGCATCGAGGAGGGGGCCAAGCTCTTCCTCGTCGCGCTCGGCGTCTTCTTTCCGATCTATCTCAACACGCTGCATGGCATCCGCAATGTCGATCCGCAACTGATCGAGATGGCGAAGAGCTACGGCATGACGACCGGCAATCTTTTCCGCCGCATCATCTTGCCCGGCGCGCTTCCATCGATCCTCGTCGGCCTACGCTATGCGCTCGGCATCATGTGGCTGACATTGATCGTCGCGGAAACCATCGCGGCGCAATCGGGGATCGGCTACATGGCCATGCAAGCGCGCGAGTTCATGCAGGTCGATGTCGTCGTCGTCTCGATCCTCATCTACGCGCTCTTGGGCAAGCTCGCGGATTCGACCGCGCGGTTTCTTGAAAAACTCTGCCTGCAATGGCATCCGGCCTTCCAGAAATGAGCGAGACCAACGCCGACGCCCCGGCCAAGGCTTTGCCGGATTTCGACGGATTGTTCCGGACGCCGCGGCCCGTCGGCCTTCCCGTCCATGCGCAGGGGCTCGGCAAATCCTTCGGCGCGAAGCGCGTGCTGCGGCGGCTCGATTTCACCATCCCCGCCGGTCAATTCGTTGCAATCGTCGGGCGGAGCGGCTGTGGCAAGAGCACGCTTTTGCGGCTCGTCGCCGGGCTCGATCGGCCAGATGCGGGGCGCCTCGATTTCGGGCCCCTCCCCGGCAAGCCGCCGGTGCGCGTGATGTTCCAGGAGCCGCGGCTTCTGCCTTGGGCGCGCGTGCTCGAAAATGTCGAGATCGGCCTCGGCGACGCGCCGAAAGGCCGCGCGCAGAAGGACGAGGCGCGCCGCAACGCGCAGGCCGCGCTCGCTTCAGTCGGCTTAGCCGACCGCGCGCAGGACTGGCCTTCGATTCTGTCGGGCGGGCAGAAGCAGCGCGTCGCGCTGGCGCGCGCGCTGCTCAGCAAGCCGCGGCTTCTCGCCTTCGACGAGCCGCTCGGCGCGCTCGATGCGCTGACGCGCATCGAGATGCAGCACCTCCTGGAGGAAGTATGGCAGCAGGAGAAATTCACAGCACTTCTGGTGACGCATGACGTCGCCGAAGCGCTCACCCTTGCCGACCGCATTCTGATGATCGAGGACGGCATGATCGCGCTCGACCTGCCGATCGATCTTCCGCGTCCGCGCCGACGCGGATCCGTCGATCTCGCGGTGCTCGAGGAGCGGATCTTGAATCGCCTGATCCGCGACGAAACGCGGCTGCCCGAATACACGATCTGACGGGCGCTTCATCCGACCATTTCAATTCGGCCGACATTTTGAGGCGCGTGATCTTCTTCCGCCGGTCGCTGGCGCGAACTCAAGGATGCGCGGGCGCGAGCAGCGCGCGCCAATGCCTCCGTCCGACCTTGGCGGTCGCTGTAATATCCTCGAGCGCCAGAATTTTGAGCTTATCCTGCGCCGCCTCGAAAAAAGAAGGGCGCAGCGGCCAAGGCGGCCCCGACACGTCATCGCTTTCGCCGGCCGCACGCGCGACGATCAAGAGCCGGCCGGCGGGCGCGAGCAGCGCTGCGAGCGCGTCGAGCGCGCGCGGCAGGAGCGCCGGCGTCAGCGCCTGCAGCGTGTAGCATTCATGCACGAGATCGAAGCGGCCCATCCACGCTGCCGGCAAGCTGAAGAGGTCGCCGGCGAGGTAGTCGACTTTGGTTTCGGGAAAGCGCCGCTTGGCCCAGTCGACGGCCCCTGCTACCAGATCGAAAGCGACGACATCGGCGCCCGCGGCAGCGAGATATTCGGCATTGTCGCCGAGGCCGCAGCCGACATCGAGCACGCTCATGCCCACAATGCCACGCGCCTGCGTGTCGACCCAATCTTTCGTCAAAGGATGCGGCGCGAGATTGGCCCAAGGCACGCAGGCCGGATCGCCGCCGGCCCGCGCATAGACTGTTTCAAACCATTCGCGCCGTAGCGGGTCGAAATCGGGTGTGTCTGCTTGCATGGCGGGATCGAGCGCATCAAGGGCGCTGCGTGCTTCGGCACGACGCGTCGCGAAATCCGGCAGGCTCTGATCCGGCAGGCTCTGATCCGATGGTGCGCTCATTGCGTCTTCTCCCAACCGCCGGCTTCGCTCTGCTGCCAATAAGCGAGCGCGCATCCCGCCGCCTTCAGGCTCTTCCATTGCGTGCGCGCATGCGCGAGCTGCTCCTCGTCGCGGCCATCGAACAAAAGGATCGCCCGGACATAGGCGTCCGCATCGGCAAGGACGACATCCGCGCCTTCGATGAAGAGGCGCAGGGCCGCGCCATTCGGATTCTCGGAGCCTGTCGTCAAATAGATGGGCTGACGCTCCGCATCGCCGTCGCGGGCCGAGCCATGCGCCAGAAAGCTGTCATCGGCATAGGTCCAGAGCAGCGTGTCGAGCGCTTCGAGCCGTTCGGCGCTTTTGGCCTGAACGACGACGCGCCATCCGCGCTCCAGGGATTTTTCCAAAAGCGTCGGCAGCACGCGCTCGAGGGGCTGGCGCTGCAAATGGTAGAACCAGATTTCCGTCATCAGGCACCCCTGCCCCGCCCCAACGTTCTTCGAGACGCTGGCTGCGCGCGCTGATCGGGACAGGGCGAAGCAGAACTTATCAGTTTCAACCTTCGTAATAATCCTCGACCAGCCGATCGAGCAGGCGAACACCGAAGCCCGACCCCCAGCTCTGATTGAGATCCGTGGTCGGCGAGCTCATGCCCGTACCAGCAATGTCGAGATGCGCCCAAGGCGTCCCGTTGACGAAACGCTGCAAGAATTGCGCGGCGGTGATCGAGCCGCCATGGCGGCCGCCGGTATTCTTCATGTCGGCGAATTTGGAATCGATCATCTTATCGTAACCGGGCCCGAGCGGCATGCGCCAGAGCTTCTCGCCGGTGAGCTTGCCGACCGTGGTGAGCTTTTCAGACAGATCGTCATTGTTCGAAAAAAGTCCCGCATGCTCCTGGCCGAGCGCGACCATGATGGCGCCGGTGAGCGTTGCCAGATCAACCATGAATTTCGGCTTATACTTGTCCTGCACATACCAGAGCACGTCGGCGAGCACGAGGCGGCCTTCGGCATCCGTGTTGATGATCTCGATCGTTTGGCCGGACATGGATTTGACGATATCGCCGGGACGCTGCGCCTTCGAGCCGGGCATGTTCTCGACGAGGCCGATCGCGCCGACCACATCGACGCGCGCGCGGCGGGCGGCGAGCGCGTGCATGAGGCCGACGACGCACGCGGCCCCCGCCATATCGCCCTTCATGTCCTCCATGCCCGCGGCCGGCTTGATCGATATGCCCCCCGTATCGAAGCAGACGCCCTTGCCAATGAAAGCGATGGGCTTGGCCTTCGCATCCTTGCCGCCTTTGGTGCCGCGCCAGCGCATGATGACGCAGCGGCTCTCGCGATCCGACCCCATGCCGACGCCGAGCAACGCGTTCATGCCGAGGCTGCGCATTTTCGCCTCGTCGAGAATATCGATCTCGACGCCGAGCTTTTCGAGCTCGGCCGCGCGCCGCGCGAATTCTTCCGGATAGAGGACATTGGCTGGCTCGTTGACGAGCGAACGGGCGAGCACAACGCCGTCGGCAACCGCATCGCGCGCTTTCACCTCGCGCCGCGCTGCGGAAGGCTCGTCGACTGCGACGAGAATCTCGGTTGCGCCGCCGTCCTCGCCCTCATCCTTCTTCCGCGTCTTGTAAAGATCGAATTTGTAATCGCGCAGACGCAGGCCGAGGACGAAATCTGCAGCGGCTTCTGCCGCGTTCGGCGGCGCCTGCGGCGGATCGAAGGCGACCAACGCATGGGCGCCCTGCCCGAGCCGCGTCTGCAAAAAGCCCCCGAGGCCGGCAAAGTCCAACGCTTTCGTCTCGCTCTCCACGGACTTTTTCTCCGCCTCCCCCTTGCCCTTCGCATCCTTCTTTTCGTCTTTGACGGCGCCCGTCCCGAGCACGAGCAGACGGTCGGCGACAAAACCAGCCGGCGCCAGAATCTCGAGCGCCGTCCCGGCCCTGCCCTTGAATTTCGCGGCGCCGCCCGCTTTCCTGATCAAGGCCTCGCCTTCGGACCCTATCAGCTTGCCGGTCGCCGCCCCGAAGACGAAATCCTGCCCGATGAGGAGAACGAGCGTCTGCGGCGGCTTGGTCTTGCGTTTGGCCGCAGATTGCAGCGGTGTCTGCGCCGTGATGGGGCCGAGCGCGACGAAATCGATCTTCAAAGGCTGGGACATTGCATCCTCGTCAAAGCAGCGCCCTCTGTCCGACCGGACCAGTCGAGGCCAGATTCGGGTGGGTTGCGGGCAGTTCTTGAAGAACCGTTCTTATAAATCGAGCGGCGGCGGCCCGCTCGTCGCCGGCCGACCACGCAAGGGTGTTCGATAGTCCGGGCTGTCGCGGCGAACCAAGCCGCCGCGAATTCCATTTTCCATCATGTTTTGCCGTCAGCCGGCGCGCAAGTGCGCAGAACGTCCCGCCTCGGCCGCTCCAAGCCGCAGCAGCGCCAAAATCCGATCGAACTTGCCGGCTAGAACCTGTTGAAAAGACGGGGGGTCGACACTGGATCTCAATGCAGGAAAAGGATGGCATCGCGCCCCAAGACATGCTTCAGGTCCTTGTGAAAGAAGCCGAATCTCGCGCACCGCCTGCCAGGAGACAGCCACGCGCCCTATTCTGCGGGCGCACTCCCACCGCCTTTATCGGAGGATAGGTTTTCCGACATGATACTCGTGGAGATCTATATCTTCCGTGTCGTGCTCGCAGCGTTCTTCGCAACGCTCGCCGCGCTGACCAGCGGCGTCTGGCTCGCCCAGGCGATTCGCGAGTTCGATCTTTTGACGAGGCGCTGGCACTATATGACCACCTGGCCACGCTCGCGGCTCGGGCCGGCGGTGGGCTAGGCCGATGATCGGATTAACGCTCGCCCGCTATTTGTCGGAACGCTTCCTGCGGATGGTGCTGGCCGTGTTCTCGACGATTTTCGGCCTGACCTATCTCGTCGATTTCGTGGAAATGCTGCGCCGCGCGAGCGACGTGCCGGGCACCAGCGCCGGCTTCATCGCCTTTCTCTCCTTCCTCCGCACGCCATCGGTCTCCGAGCAGGTGCTGCCTTTCTGCATCCTTTTTGGCGCGATGGCGGCCTTTCTCAACCTCACCCGAAAGCTCGAGCTCGTCGTTGCCCGCGCCGCCGGTATCTCGGTCTGGCAATTCATCACGCCGGCGGTCATCATCGCCGCCTTGATCGGCATCGTCTCCGTGACCCTTTACAACCCGATCTCGGCCGAGCTGAAACAGCGCGCGGATGGGATCGAGGCCCGCCTTTTCGGCATTGCCGGCCGCCCCGATGGCGATACGAGCCTTTGGATCCGGCAGAAAAGCGTCGATGGGCAGGCCATCATCAGGGCCGAGAAATCGAGCGATGGGGGGGCCGCCCTCACGAGCGTCACCGCCTTCCTCTACGATAGCGATGGCCGCTTCGAGGAAAGAGTGGACGCTGCTGCGGCCCGACTTCTGCCGGGAGTCTGGGAGATGCAGGCCGTCCATATCACCGCGCCGGGGGAGCCCGCGCGCATGGCGGGCGTCTACCTTCTGGCGACTAATCTCACAGCGGATCAGGTGGCCCAGAACGTTCTCAACCCCGATTCCGTCTCATTCTGGGATTTGCCGCAAATGCGCGAGCGGACTGAGATGGCCGGCCTCGACGCGACCGCTTATCGCCTGCAATTTCAGATACTTCTTGCGCGCCCTCTGCTTCTCGTCGCAATGGTCCTTATTGCCGCCGCCTTTTCTTTAAGATTTTTCCGTTTTGGTGGAATAGCGAAAATGGTTTGCGGTGGAGTGGCCGCGGGCTTCGTGCTTTATGTCGCGACGAAATTCGTCGGCGATCTCGGTGGAGCGGGCATCTTGAGTGCGCCGATCGCCGCTTGGTCGCCAGCCGTCGTCGCCAGTATGCTCGGCACCCTGGCTCTGCTGCATCAGGAGGATGGGTAATGGGGCGGCGTTTTTGCCCCTGGAGCAGAGGTGCGGCGGGCCATTTTTCGGGCATTTCGCCGGCCAGGGCGGGCGTGGGACCAAAATCCCGCTTCGCCTGGCGGTGTTTTGCGCTCAAACCTCTGATTATTGCGTTTTTAGCTCTGCTTTTCTTGCCTCTCGGCCTTGGGGTTCCTTCGACAGGGGCCCAGACCATTGCCGAGCGCATGAAGCCCAAGACGACGAGCGGGAAGCCGGAAAAGATGTTCGTCGAGGCCGACGAGCTTGTTTACAACAAAGAAAAGGATACGGTCGCTGCGGTCGGCAATGCCCGCGTCTATTACCAAGGCCGGGTGCTCGAGGCCGACCGGGTCACCTATGACCGCAAGACCGGCCGCGTCTTCGCAGAGGGTCATGGCAAGCTCACGGAACGCGACGGCACGATCGTTCATGCCGACCGCTTCGATCTGACCGAGGATTTCCGCGACGGCTTTATCGAAAGCCTGCGCACCGATACGCCGGACAAGACGCATTTCAGCGCGCCGCGTCTCGAGCGGGTCGACGAAGACACCACCGTCTTCGAACGTGGCACCTACACGGCTTGCGAGGTTTGCAAAAACGATCCCAGCAAGCCACCGCTCTGGCAAGTGCGCGCCAAGCGCATCATTCACAAGAACGAAGAGCAGATGGTCTATTACGAGGATGCGTTCCTCGAGTTTCTCGGCATCCCGCTCGCCTATTTTCCGTTCTTTTCGGCGCCCGATCCAAGCGTCAAACGCAAGTCCGGACTGCTTTCGCCGGACTTCATCTACAAGTCGCAGCTCGGCTACGGCACCGGCATCCCGATCTTTTGGGCGCTCGCGCCGAATTACGACCTGACCTTCACGCCGACCTATTACACGCAACAGGGATTCTTCGCAGAGGTCGAATGGCGGCACCGCTTCGAAAATGGCCAATATTATATCCGCGCCACCGGCATCAACCAGCAGAACCCGGGTGCCTTTCCGGCGGCGCCGTTCGGCGCCGGCGACCGGACGTTCCGCGGCTCGCTCGAAAGCAAGGGCCAGATCTTCATCACCGATAAATGGAAGTTCGGCTGGGAATTCACCGCCCTCACCGACAAATGGTATCTCTACAACTATTCCGTCCCCAACAACACGCTGTCCAGCAACTATTTCAGCGAAGTGACCTCGACCCTCTATCTCACCGGCCAGGGCGACCGCGGCTATTTCGACCTGCGCGGCTATTACTTCCAAGGCCTGTCGAGCCATGATTTCCAGCCGCAGCAGCCGATCGTCTATCCCGTCTGGGACTATAACAAGACGGTGGATATCGACCCGGCAAAAAGCGCCGGCATAGGCGGGCAGCTCGAGCTCGATTTCAATTTCACGCACCTTTCCGCTTCTGCCGCGAGCTTTCAGTCGGTGGGCCCCCGAACCCTCGACAATGCCTACGGGCTCTACGATGTCTGCGCCAACTACACGCCCAACAGCTCCTGCCTCCTGCGCGGCATAGGCGGCGACTATACGCGAGTGACCTTCGACCCGTCCTGGAAGCGCAAATTCATCGATCCGATCGGCGCCGTCTGGACCCCCTTCGCCTTCGCCCATGTCAATGGCAGTTGGGTCGATCTCAACACCTCGCGGACCTATACGTTCGCTTCCACCTCCGGCGTCTCGACCTATAGCAACGCCTCGCAGGCGGCCTTCAATAATGGCGAGACGAATAACTTCTATGGGAATGCAATGCCCGGTGCTGGCGTCGAATACCGCTATCCCTTCCTGTCGAAAACGAGCATCGCGTCGACCGTCTTCGAGCCGATCGGGCAAATCATCGTGCGGCCCAATCAGCAGCTCGGGACGACATCAATGATCAATATGGACGCGCAGAGCCTTGTTTTTGACGACTCGACTTTGTTTGAGTGGAACAAATATTCGGGCTATGATCGTTTCGAAACCGGAACGCGTGCCAATTACGGTGCGCAAATCTCCTCGACTTTCAGCAACGGTGCCTTCGCCAAGGCGGTCTTCGGCCAGTCCTATCAAGTCGCCGGCGTGAACTCCTACGCGACGCCGGACGCGGCCAATGTTGGCTTGAGTTCCGGCCTCGATACGCGCCGTTCCGATTATGTCGGCGCCTTCTCCTTCATTCCGAACTCGATGTTGAGCTTTACCGCGAAAGGGCGCTTCGACGTCGATACGTTCGAGCCCCGCCGCATCGATCTCGCGGCGAATGCCAATTTCGGTGCCTTGAGCGGATCGATCCAGTACGCGAACTATTCAGCGCAACCCCTCATCGGATATGATGTTCGCCGCGAAGGCCTCGGGCTGACCTCGAAATACAAGGTGACCGACAACTATTTCCTGCAGGGCAACGTGGTCTTCGACATGAGCCGTCACCTCTATCCGCAATCTCTGATCGGCACGACGACATCGACCGTCTTCTTTCCCGCCACTTACGGGATCGGCGGCGGCTACGAAGACGAGTGCACGACGTTCAGCTTGAATTATACCTCGACCTATCAGGACAATGGCAGCGGCACGCTCGTGCGCAACCAGACCTTCCTCTTGTCACTTCAACTACGCACGCTGGGCGGCGCGAAGATCAGTCAGAGCACGTCTTCGACGGCAGCCCTCGACGGCGTCTACCGCCAGTGACAGGCCTGCACTGCGAGACCACGGCCGGCAAATCACCTCCGCGGACGCTCGACGCCGCGCCAACACGAAAAGGGAAACGGAGCCAGGACCAATGACCGATCGTCGCCATACTCGACATTCTTCGAACAAGGCGCGCCTGCATCATCTCGCGTGGCTCTTGCGCGCGTGGCTCCTGCTCGTCGGCATGCCGATCGTTGCGCCCGCACCGGCTTTCGCGCAGGTGATCATCCTGAGCGTCGATGGCGACCCGGTCACCAATCTCGATGTCGCGCAGCGCATCAAGCTTCTGCACGTTCTCCGTAAGCCCGCCTCCGAGGCAGATGCCAGGCAGAGCCTGATCGACGATCGGCTCAAGCTGCACGATGCCGCGAAATACAATGTCACGCCGAACGATACGGATGTCGGGCAACAAGTCTATCGCGTCGCGACGGACATGAAGACGACTGCCCCTGCCCTTCTCAACTCAATGCATCAAGCCGGCATTACCGATGATCAGATCAAGGCGCATTTCGGCGCCGAATTCGCCTTCGACCTTCTGATCCAAGCCTTGAACAAAAATGTCGAGGCGAGCGAAACTCAAGTCCGCGCGGAGCTCGCCAAGGATAGTGGAAAGATCGCGAGCAACACCGATTACGTTTTGCGGCAAGTCATTCTGACGCTCACGAACAAGGCGACGCCGGCCAATATATCGAACCGCATGCACGAGGCGGAGCAGTTGCGTGGCCGTTTCACCAATTGCGACGAGGGCGCGACGATGGTCAGCAATCTCCCCGACGCTACGATCCGCGAGACGATCACCCGCTCGTCCGGCCAGTTGAACGATCAGCTGCGGCAATTGCTCGACAAGACGCCTGTCGGCCATTTGACGCCGCCGTCGCGCACGGCTTCCGGCATCGAGATGATCGCGCTCTGCTCCCGCAACGCATCGAAAGACGACAGCCTCGTGCGCAAGGAGATCTCGACGCGTCTGCTTGCCGCGCATCTGCAGTCCGAAGCAAACCGTCGGCTGGCGGATTTGAGATCGCATGCCGTGATCGTCAAACCATGACGGGCCGCGCAGGGCAGCGCGCTGCCCTCGCGCTGACGCGCGGCGACCCGGCCGGCATCGGACCGGAGCTTGCGTTGCAGGCGTGGCTTGCAACGCATAGCGATCCAGACGCCGTGCCATTCTTCATCGTCGCGCATCCGGATCATCTCAGCCGGCTTGCGCAAAAGCTCGCTTGGAACGTGCCGATGGCGATCGTCGCGCCGCTGGAGGCCGCTGCAACCTTTCCGCACGCTCTTCCCATCGTTGCGCTGCCCGACACGGTCGCGAGCGAGCCCGGCCACCCGGCAGCCTCCGATGCAACCGGCACGATTGCTTCGATCGAGACTTGCGTTGGCCTCATCAAAAGCGGCGCAGCCGCAGCGATCGTCACCAACCCGATTTCGAAAGAGATGCTGTATCGCGCTGGCTTTCCGTATCCCGGCCATACCGAATTTCTGGGCGCGCTCGCAGCCCGAGATTTCGGCAAGACGGTCCGGCCCGTCATGCTCCTCTGGTCGCCTGAGCTTGCGGTGGTGCCGGCCACTATTCACGTTCCGATCGCGCAGGTACCTGCGCTCATGACGCGCGAGCTCCTCGTCGAGACCGGCCGCATCGTCGCAACGGACTTCGTCCAGCGCTTCGGAATCACCGCACCGCGTCTCGCCTTCGCCGGTCTCAACCCGCATGCCGGCGAAGGGGGCGAAATCGGCCGCGAGGACTGCGATATTATCGCGCCTGCGCTGGCGGACCTCGCGGCACTGGGGATCGCGGTGAGCGGCCCCTATCCGGCCGATACCCTCTTCCACGCCGCGGCGCGACGAAAATACGACGTCGTGATCGCGATGTATCACGATCAGGCGTTGATCCCGATCAAAACCCTGGCTTTCGAAAG
>Ga0116227_10013359_pt1 | contig 12941 bp, 7 predicted proteins | sample S1TSphgellanicum_FD_89693 | JGI IMG/M metagenome (GOLD analysis project Ga0116227, IMG submission 89693) | Host-associated microbial communities from peat moss isolated from Minnesota, USA - S1T2_Fb - Sphagnum magellanicum MG | ecosystem: Host-associated > Plants > Peat moss > Unclassified...
AGATATCCCAGGCCTTAAAGGCATGCAAGTCCTTTTTCCCATATCTATTGAAAACGAATTTTGGCAACCAGGTATTCAAATCTATAGGGTCTTTGCGCCATATATTTTCTGTCATCAGTTCATACAGTACCGGGTTTTGTTCTATCCCTTCCATAGTTAAGCCGATGCCTGTCAGGTTACCGCTTTTAGGATCCCGAAGTGCTGCTGCCGGTGCCGTTGCAATTACATCCATCCGACCAAACAAATTGGTGTTTCCACCGAAATTGTGTAGCATGTTCCAAATCCAGGGCTTGCCATAAAAGGCTTCAGTACGTTTCCATACGGGCTCTATTTCCGTAGCCAGGTCCAGCAGTATCATTTTATCATTCGGTACTGCTTTTAGCAAGGCTGCCGTTTGCGCATCCTTCCAGAACTTCCGGTCGCTATAAAATAGCCAGCCTTGCATTACCCAGACTGCTTCGGGATCAGCTTGTTTCATCCCGTCATACACCTTGCCGCTCAACCTACTTAGAAATTCCGGATCATCAGATGATGGTTCGTTTTCATTAAAGGTATCCGCAGAATACAGATGGTCGGTACCTAACATTTCCGTCTGTTTTTCCAGAAATCGTTTGCCAATTACAGCAAACATAGGATCTTCTGCATCCAGAATATAGGTGTCCGCGAAGCCGTTGGTCCAGTTAGTTGCTTTAAGCTTTGCATTCGGGTATTTTTTGCGGAAAGAAGCAGGAACATGACCTGTGAAAGCTGGAAGTACGGGTTTCATCCCCAGTGCACGCTGACGTGTGAGAATCTTTTTTTGCAGCTCAAAATGGCTTTTCATCCAGGAGAGCGGCAGGGGACCACCCCAGCGGTCGATGTTTCCCATCCAGAACCAGCCAAAGTAGGCCGGACCGGTGAAAAAATCTTTCAGATCGTCATCGGTAAAGCCCATCTCCTGATATAGAAGATACCAGGTATATTCTTCACCTGTTATTGCCAGCGGCATATTGATGCCATGTAAGGCCATCCAGTCGATCTCCTTTTCCCATCTTTTCCAATCCCACCAGCTCATGCTATAGTTGAATGTACAATAGTTGAGGTAATAACGATAAGTATAGGGCGTGTTTTTTCTGATTTTTTGCAGTACTGAAGGGAGTTTTTCTGGCAGGTTTAGATTGGTACCATTCCAGGTAATTTGGCTGTGACAGTATTCGGTTAAGTAATGGTATAGGGCTGAGGCTACAGCAACGCCACTACTGCCTCTTAATATAATTTTTGCACCCCTGCTATCTATTTCAAATACATCTTTTCTATTTTCCTGTGCGATATTTTCGACTATAAATGAACTGTAGTGCTTTGGCAATGTCCTTTTGATTAAATCTCTTGAAGATTCAACGTCGGTCTGTGCAGAAGCCCTAAAGCCCGTTAAAAAGAGGACGGTAAATGCTAGATATAGGATTGACTTCATGGTATGCTGTTTAAATCTTTAAAAACCATTTTTTATGATATAGTACCTGCAGGAGTTGGAGTTGTAAAATTAACACGCCGATCCAAAGTAAAACTGGCTGCCAGTCGGCAGTTACTTTATTAATGATACCGCCAAATAGAAACTGTGCGGTTGATTCAAAATCAACAAGACCATGTGCAGCTAGATAGATTAGTATTGAATTGGTACCGATCCAAATGAAGGGTAAAGACCAGCGTTTATACCCGGAAACATCAATAATGTAGTAGAACAAAGCAAATAATAAAATACTCCATCCTCCGGCAAATAATACGAATGAGCTGGTCCACATGTTCTTATTAATCGGAAAAAAAGTGTTCCAGCCGAGTCCGGCAATCAGCAAAAAGACTCCCGAGGCAAACATTAAAAATGTCTTTTTCATTGGACTGAACGCTAGAGATTCTGATTTTAAAAACTGGCCGGTGAATACACCCAGTAGCGCAGATGCAATGGCAGGTAGGGTAGACAAGAGGCCCTCCGGGTCATAGTTGCCACGGTGCAGTTTGCCTGGTAAAAATGCCCGGTCGATATAAGCAGAAAGATTTCCTTCTGGAGTCAAAATACCTGCTCCATATCCTGGTACAGGGACGAGTAGCATGACCGCACAGTACCCGAAAAGGATAATTGTAAGCCATAGCAGTTGAGAACGAAGCGAACAGTTCAGATAAATAATGGCGGCAAAAAATGTAGCAAGACCGATTCTTCCGAGCACACTGGCAAATCGGGTGTTTTCATAGCTCTGGAATTTAAGACAGCCGTTGACCACCATTCCTAAAAGGATCAGTATCAGGGTTCTCTTTACCAATGCAAGGTATAGTTTTTTCTTTAGGTTGATCTTATCACGGGACTGGGTTAGACTAAAGTACTTATGATAGGAAAATGGCATTGATACACCCGAAATGAAGATGAACAAAGGAAAAATTATATCATAAAATGTAAGACCATTCCAGGGTGTATGATGAAGCTGATTGCTGATCATAATTAATAGTCCCTTCAGAACAGGTAAGTTGGCTGGAGCTGAATGGGCTAGTCCATGAAAAATTCCTTCTCCACTGATGATCCAAAACATATCAAAGCCTCTTAGCGCATCGAGTGATTGCAGACGCTTAGCTATTGCTGTCATTTATTTTTTAATTAATGTCGTCATAAAACCATAGGTCAGGTTGCACTAGCAAGATAAGCGTCAAAGCCTTATCTATCAAGGATTGGTTTAAAGGAGGCCTCATTGAGATGAAAGTTTGGTTTACAAATGGCTGAGGTAAAGTAGTAAAATTCCCCGGAAGTAATTGTTCCGGGGAATGATTATTATGCTATGGTTGCCTGAAGGCTACTGAGGATATCCGTCGTTTTGTGTCAGTTTAGGGTTCAGTAGTATTGCGCTGGCAGGGATCGGGAACAGGCGTTTGCGGATGTCACTGTTTGTTTTAAAGCCCCATGCACCTTCATATTTTCCGAAGCGGATCATATCATTACGATGCCACATTTCCCAGGCAAACTCTCTGCAACGCTCTTTGTATAAATCATCAAGGGTTACTGAAGTCCATGGCGTAGAAGTCGTACGTACAGCACGAAGCTGATTTACTAATCCAAGCGCCGTTTGGCCAAGTGTTGGCGTCGCGCCACGTAATATAGCTTCAGCTTTCATCAACAGGATATCTGAATACCTGAAGAGTGGTACATCGTTGTTCTGATTTCTGTTCGAAGAAGTGCTATCGCAATAAAATTTATTATTGCGATAGCCCATGTTCCAGGCAATTTCGTCGTTGCCCGCATCGAATGGCCTTGTGGCATCACGCAAAGTTACGTTTGGCGTAATGTCAACCTGGTAGTTTATCTCAGTAGCCCCATCGGTACCGGTATAAAACTGATCATATCCTTTTTTGGTGGTTTTTACGGTTACTGCACTTCCATCATATTTGTACTGCAAACCTTTAATCCACTGCCCATTTCTTTTATCATTTGGATCGTTGAAATTTGCATAATATTCTGGTAGTGTACTCATTGGCGCACTAGGTGTGTGCTTTAAGCTATATTTTGCCTGTAATGATCTCGGTAAAGAATATCTGGCGTAAAACATGTAACCATTACTAAACGAAGCATCAAATGGAATGGCGAAAATGAATTCCTTAATTGCAGGACCATTATCGATGAAAAACATCTTGCGGTAATCGCTTTCCAGTGCAAAGGGGCTTCCTGCTGCTCCAATAATGGCGTCGCACATGGCAACGGCATCGTCATTCCGTTGTGTCCCGATATATACCTGTGCATTTAAATACATTTTTGCAAGTATTGCATAGGCAGTATATTTAGTAGGTCGACCGTAAGTTGATTGCCCTACAATTGAACTTAGGTTTGGTAATACTTCTTTAAGCTCTTTTTCAATAAAGTTAAATACTTCCAGTCTGGATTTAGTTGTAGGTGGAGTGGTGTCTCCAAAGACCGTTACAATTGGTATATTTCCCCAAAGATCCATCATCATGTAAAAGGCCAATGCGCGCATAGCCCGCATTTCAGCTATCGCTGTAGTTTTTGCGGCAGACTCTGGGGCACTTTCAATCAAGTATATGCTTTGGTTGGCCTTGCTGATAGCTGTAGACAGGAAGGTCCATACGCCACCTACATGGGCATTATCTTTATCCCAGGTATGCTTATGATGCTGCTCGTAGCGTCCGCCATCATACCAGTTACCTCCCCTTGCGGGCATGATCGCTTCGTCAGTACTCAGGGATTGCAAAAAAAAGTATTCAACACTGATCCCGCGCATGTGCGCATAAACCTGTCCGGTGAGTTGTATATAATGCTGTTCGGTTTGTGGAAACGTTTCGGGTGTAAGATCCGTTTTTACATCCAGGTCCAGCTTGTGGCAGGAAGAAAGAAAGCTGAGTGCTAAAACTACTCCTGTTGTTATATTGATAAGATTTTTCATCTTTTTATGGATTAATTAAATGATACATTTAAACCGAACAGGAAGGTTCTGGTTTTTGGATAAAAATTATTTGTATCTACACCTGGTGCAATACCGCCCTGGTTAATCTCCGGATCAATGCCTTTGTATTTGGTAATCACAAAAAGGTTGTTCGCAGTTGTATATAAGCGCAATGATTTAACACCAGGAATGAAACCTTTTTTAAAGGTATAGCCCAGCGTTGTATTGTCTAAACGTAGGTAACTGCCATCCTCAACAAATCTGGAAGAGTATCTATAAGAGTTGAAATCTGTCGCCGACTCATTTTCTACTTCAACAGGAATATTTGTGAACTGTGCTGTGTTCGGACGGAACAGGTCTGCACGGGTTACATTCATAATTTTATTACCCAAAACGGCTCTCACAAAAACACTGAAATCAAAATTGTGGTAGTTCAAACTGTTTGTCCATCCGATCAGTGCTTTAGGCTGAGCATTCCCCGAAGTGTAATAATCAGTTCTGTTTGCAGGATTTGTAGTTAGCTTTCCTGTGGCATCATAATATTGGGAAATCCCATTTTCATTTTTCCCGGCATACTTGAAGGTGTAGAAAGTGCCAATTGGCATTCCGGCCTCAAGGATTTGTACGGTGGAGCCGGTTTGGCCTCCGCCATCAGGTTGTACGGTGTATACTTTTGCAAGTGCAAGTCTGCTATCAGATAGGCTAACAATTTTATTTACGTTATGCGCAAGATTGAAGCCTGTTGCCCAGGAGAAATTGGCGTTGGATACCGGGGTCGCGTTCAATGCGATCTCAATACCTTTATTGCTCATTTTCCCAACGTTGGCCGTCAGTAAATTAACTGGGTAAGTATTCGGATCTACCTCATAGGTGTAGATCAGATCTTTTGTGAGTTTATTATACCAGTCAAAAGATCCACTAAGTTTTCCGTTAAATAGGCTGAAATCTGTACCTATATTTGTAGTTGCAGTTTTTTCCCAGCGAAGATTAGGGTTTTCATTTTGTACTGCCCCTAATGCTGATTCATTTTTTCCGTTGTAATAAAATTCTCCTACCTTACCATAAATCAGTTTAGTTGTTAGTGGACTAAAACCTGCAGAGTTACCCGCCACGCCATAACTTCCACGTAACTTTAATGAAGTAAATAAGCGTTGATTTTTCATAAATGCTTCCTGATCAATATTCCAGGCTGCACCTACAGATGGGAAATAGCCCCACTGTTCATTAGCTCCGAAAACAGATGAACCATCTCTTCTAATTGATCCTTGTAACAGGTATTTATTTTTGTAATTGTAGTTTACCCTTGCAAAATCAGAAATCATTAATATTTCTTGGTAGGTATTTCCGCCGTAATCAACTCGAAAATCGCTAATGCCGTATGGGTTACCTAAGCTCAGGTTATAGTAACTGACTTGATTGATCGGGAAATTGGTTGAGGAAGTTTGTAGTCCATCTCCATTGATAGAATTTTGATAGGAATAACCAATAACTGCATTAATTCCATGATCGCCGAATTTCCGGTCCCATGTCAGATATGTCTCTATAATCTTATTGGTGTTTTGATAGGCATTTCTTACCGCTACTCCATTTTGTCCTTTCAATGAAACTATCGAAGGGTTAGCCGGTGGATCTGGTGTATTTCTTACGTTATTGTATCTTGAAGTATAAATGCTATTGTAAAATGCACCATATACGGTCTGAAAATTCTGGTAAGAAGCAGCTACATCATAAGAGAAGCCGAAAGGAAGCTTCAGGTTTGCCGTAAAACTGCCTAGCAGATTTTTATACTTCAGGTTTTCTGTAGCATTCTCTAACATGGAAACCGGGTTGTAATAACTACTTTGTAAAAGATTGTCAAAATAGCTCCCGTCTGCATTTTTAACTGTTGATGTCGGCATATAGGTTAGCATCTGCGATAAAATGGTGTTCCGATATGGAACCTGATCCGCATTACTCACGGAATTACTTAAGGTAAAGCCTAGTTTGAGCTTATCATTAATGGCGTGCTGCTCGATGCCTATGCGGCCAATAAAACGATCTAATCCACTTGTTTTGATAATCCCTTGCTGATTGAAATAGTTTATACTGGCGTTATAAGTAGTTTTCTCAACACCACCTGAAAGGGAAATGTTATGATTATACGAAATCGCGTTATTGCGCTGTACCTCATCTTGCCAATTGGTATTTGCACCTTGATCATTTGCAGGTGTAATCGAGGAGTTTGTTTTTGCAAGGAAGGCCCGCAATTGATCTGAATTCATCATTTGGTACTGGTTAGATACATTTTCTACACCAAAATAAGTGTTGTAACTCAATTGGATCTGACCCGAGATGCCTTTCTTGGTCGTTACCATAATCACGCCATTGGCAGCTCTGTTTCCATAAATGGCAGCAGCGGCCGCATCTTTTAAAACATCAATCGAAGCAATATCATCCGGTGCCAATATAGAAATGTCTGCTCCAACAACACCGTCAATCACAAATAATGGCGACTGTGCACCTTCACGTAAAGTTGATGCACCACGCAGGACGATGGCTGCTGCACGATTTGGATCACCACTGCGGCTGATGTTTAGCCCAGGTACTTTACCTTGTAGCATCTGGCCTACATCACTAATTGCCCCCTTATTTAGATCTTCTCCTTTTACACTCGATATCGAACTTGTTAAAGCTTTTCTGGTGCTTTTACCATAACCGACCACCACTACGTCAGACAGATTGGTACTGGCCTGGTTAAGTTTAACCGTGTACGACGTAGCATCTCCAACAATGATTTCTTTAGTTTCAAAGCCGATTGATTTTACCGTCAGTACGTCGCCTTTTTTTGCAGTGATGCTAAAGGCTCCATCTGCGCCTGATGCCATTGCTTTAGATGTTCCTTTTACGGAGACCGAAGCGCCAGGTAAGGGGAGCCCCTGTTCATCGACTACCTTACCACTGATTTTTCGTTCATTTTGTGCCAGTGCTACATTGAAAGACTGGCAGATTATCAGGAGTAGCATACACAGGTAGCTACGCTGAAAAAGTGTATAATCAAATCTCATAACTTAGTAAGTTTAGTTTCATATTTGGTTAGTTTATTTAGTGGTTGATGGTTTTGTTGCAGATGGTGTTGCTCAGAATCTGAGTGTAACAGGCAGGTACTTGGCGACTAAGGCCTGGTAATAAGGCTTCAATTCTTCCCAGCTCTTTTGATTTGGATTTTTTGAATACAGGTCATACGGATTAAAAAGGTTAACCCATTTGAACATTTCATGATCTTTTTCGTTCATGAGATAAGTATAGGCATTTTCTCTGTGTTGAGAATAGAAGGAATGATAACGTAACATATATAGTCCTGGTTCAGGAATATAGTCCTTCATCATGTGATAAACATACTCATCGTGCCCCCATGATAGGTGTACCTGATCCAGGCCGCAGTTCTCGGTATAAATACCCAATTTATCTTGGTAAAGTTTATTCTGGAAATCAGGATTGTCTTTAAAAAATTCCGGGTAAACGATCTTATCAGAATAAGCACAGCCAACCGGGAAAGTATCACCAACTACAGCCCATTGTGGTTCGCCAAATAAACACAGCACTTTACCCATATCATGGATGAGGCCCACCAATACCATCCAATCCGGATGCCCGTCGTTTCTGATAGCTTCAGAGGTCTGTAAAAGATGCTGCATCTGATCCAGATCTGTATCCGGATCAGAATCATCCACAAGTTCATTTAAAAAATCAAATGCTTTCCAGACAGGCATTTCTTTTTTATCGAATTTCAGATACTCTGCCTTCTTCTGCAGCACAAAATCGTAGGTTTGATATTTGTGATTTAACCTGTAAAACTCTTTTACGCCATCTTTTGCCGTTTCTTCGTAATTCCTGAATTCTTCTTCTTTTTTATCCTGGTTAATCTTTGAGGGGTCTGGATAGCGCTCCAGCACATCTTTTTCCCATTCATCCAGATTTTGTAATGGACTGCTGTTCTCTTCTGCAGGGTTTATTTGGTTAGCATTCATTTGGTTTTCAATTGATATTAATTGTTGTGTCAACATTTTTCTTGATTAAAGTTGTAGTTTTGATTTGTGACATTTTCAGATTTGGCCCGATTTATTTACTTAATCGATTAATTAGATGGTTAATTCAAAATCAAATTATATCTTGCGTAATGGGCAGTATCACAATTAAAATGCTAGCTAAGCAGCTCAATTTATCAACTGCTGCGGTTTCAAAAGCGTTGAGAGATAGTCATGAGATTAGTGCAGCAACTAAGCAGCGTGTGCTTGATTTGGCCGCGATGTTGAATTATGTTCCCCATCCTTATGCAGGAAGTCTACGGGAGAAAAGGAGCAAAACGATTGCAGTTGTGATTCCTGAAGTTGCGGATAGCTTTTTCTCACTTGCCCTGGATGGTATTGAAGCTGTTGCGATTGAAAAAGGCTACCATGCACTCATTTATCTAACGCACGAAAATCAGGAAAGGGAAAAGGAGATTTTAAAAGATCTGGAATCGGGAAGGGTAGATGGCGTGATCATGTCGGTCGCTATGAAAACCAATACTTTTGAGCATATCAAATTATTGCATAAAGTGGTGCCTTTGGTGTTTTTTGATCGGGTATGTGAAGAAATTGATACGGCGAAAATTACCACAAACGATTATGAATGTGGTTACCTGGCCACCAAACACCTGATTGAAGCTGGTTGTAAGAAGATAGCGCTTTTATCTGTTTCCGAATCACTCTCTATCAGCTCCAAAAGGATGCAAGGCTATAAACAGGCACTGGTGGATTATCAGATGGATGAGACTTTATGCCAGATTGTTGATTACAATGAGGATCTGACCAGGAATTACGACCTGTTTATGGAGTTGTTAAAAAGTAAGAACAGACCAGACGGTATTGTGGCTACCGTAAGTAAAATGACGACGGAGATTTATCTGGCCTGTATGGAGCTTGGGATCAGAATTCCGAAGGATATTAAAGTGGTTTGCTTTTCTAACGATTCTAATGCGCCTATCTTCAATCCTTCACTAACCACAATTACACAGCCCGCGTTTGAGATGGGTAAACTTGCGGCAACAATCTTGTTTAAGGCATTGAAAAGAAATGCTATGGTTTCTGCGGATGAAAGCGCAGTAATTTCTTCGAACCTTTTGCTCAGAGGCTCAACGTTAGGCTCATGATAGCCGGGTAAAACAACCTTACGTAATCGTTTAAGTAAATAAATCGCGCCGATATTGCTCGATTAATAAGCGAAATTCGGATTTTGTATCACGATAAACGGAATAAAATCAATTATTGATCATGATCAAATATTTACTCGGATGTCTTTTATGTTTCTATACATTGCAGGCTGCGTCACAGCGACCAAACTACAATGTACTTGATTTTGGTGCAGTTGGTGATGGACGTAAGGACGATGCTGCGGCCATTCAAAAGGCTATTGATGCTTGTTTTGCTTCGGGTGGTGGCCGTGTCGTCATCCCTTCTGGAAAAACGTTTCTGGCTGGGCCTTTCAAATTGAAATCCTTTGTCGAGTTTGATGTTGAAACTAATGCTAAACTAGTGGCTAACCCTGATGAGCGTGTATATACAGAGAGTGCTTTCCGTGACAATAAAGGGGAGGGGACGATATGGATTGGCGGCGAAAACCTGGTCAATGTCACCATCCGTGGGAATGGTGTTATTGATGGCAATGGCACTTCATTTATGGGGGCAGAGTTGGAAGATTCCTACGCGCTAAAACCATTCCATGTGATAGATCCTAGGCCGCACATCCTGACGATCATAGGGGGTAAAAACATCAGGATTCATGACCTCACAATTCAGAACTCTGCTTACTGGACCGTTCATTTGATTGGCTGCGATGATGTGGTGATTGATAACATTACGCTTTTGAATAGCTTAAAAGTTAGAAATAGTGATGGGATTGATCTTGACCATAGCAAAAATGTCCGCATCAGCAATTGCTATATCGAGTCGGGGGACGATTGCATTTGTTTAAAAAACAGGCGGGAATACGAAGAATTTGGTGCATGTGAAAACATTACAGTAAGCAATTGTACAATGAGTTCGCGCTCTTGTGCAATTAAGATCGGTTCTGAAAATATGGATCGCATCAATAATGTATTGATCAATAATTGCATAATCACAAAAAGTAATAGGGGGATTGGCATTCAAAACAGGGATGAAGGAACCGTTTCGAATGTTGTATTCTCAAATATCCTTGTCGACTCGCATTTGTTTTCTGACGTTTGGTGGGGGAAGGCAGAGCCGATTTACGTTACGGCATATCCACGTGCAAAGGGCAATGATAAAGATGCCGGCTGGCGCTTCCCAAAAGGTCAAACGGAAGGCAAAGTAGGTGCGGTTACAAATATCTATTTCAGCAACATTAAATGCCTGAGCGAGAATGGAATTTATGTGGGTGCAGAATCCGTGGATAAAGTTTCGGGGATTGTTTTTGACAATATCGATGTGCTGATTCGTAAAATTACCACATTACCCGGAGGTGTTTACGATCGCCGCCCAAGTAATGTTGAAGGCTTGCTGAAAACAAATACATCAGCCTTTTTCCTAGATAAAGTGAGTAACATCACCATCCGAAACACTGTAGTTTCCTGGGCTGGGAACCTGCCAGCCTACTTTGCACATCTCTTGGAAAGTAATGGTGTTAAAGGGCTAAAAATGGTAAACTTTGATGGAGATGCTGCTTTTCCAGGTAAGATTCCAGCAATCAAGAAAAATAATTCATTCAAATAAGAGGCTAAATACTTCCGGTATCACTTGGCATACTCATACTGGTCGTAATCCTTAGAAAGCCATTCTTAACCCGGTAAACTTGCTCACGACTGTCAAATAGATTTAGCTCAAACTTTGCTTCTATGCAGTATATGTTGTTTTTGATTTTTTCTACCTTGGTGATTTCAAAAGTGGAATTTTTCTGAACATCCTTCTTTAAATCGAGGCGCTGTACGATCGGATAGCCAGGAACGCCAGTGCTTAGATGCGTAGCTATACCAATGCTCTCAAAATCAATAGCAATTCCCTCCGTCGTATTTTCCTTGTCTAAGTCTATAGCAAAAGCTTGCTTGCCAACGTTAAACATCTCCAGGTGGTTTTTCGGAGCATAGAGTTGAAATCCACGTTGCAGCTGGGTATCCTTATATTTTTTCGTAAACCAGATCTTAAAATCATCTCCTGGCTTCTTAGATTCAAGTGAATAGGAAACAGAGTACAACGTTGAATCTTTTTCCCCGTACCAGTAATGGTTGGCCGTTTGATAAGCAAGCTTTCCATCACTAATAATGACATCATACGGTTTTACATTAATTGCACGGTTGGCTATGCCACTGCTGTATGTATAATCAAACACATACGGTTGGTCATTGAGGCTAAAGGACACACTGTCTTTGTAAGAAAGTCTTTCAGGAACCTGAGCGGTGTCTTCATTATCAATTTTCTTACAAGAAACAACGAAAATAATGGCTGCGGCCATTAGTGAGAAGCGTTTTTTCATACAGGCTAAAGTATGAAAAAATTGTTAATATATTCTTATTTAAGAAGTTAAAGTTTTTTTGTTTAGAAATCTGACCTTATTATTTAACTTTCCATAGCGAATCGACAAAATACTTCTTCTCATCAAAAAAGTGTTGGTGAATTACAAAACCTGTATTTTTTGCTAAATCTTCAATCTCTTTGAGACCGTATTTCTGTGAAATTTCCATGAAAACACATTCATTTTTAGAGAAGTTTATAGTGGAATCTTGACCAATGCGAACTTGTTGATCTGTTAGACTGATTAGATAGCTTTTACAAGCTCCAGATTCGGGATCATAATTGACGTAATGTTCAAAATTCTCCAAATTGAAGTCGCCATTTAGCTCTTTGTTGATGCGTGTAAGCAGGTTTAGATTGAAGTCTCTGGTGATGCCTTCCGGGTCGTTATAAGCGGCCATTATTTGGTTTGGATTTTTCTTCAAATCAAAACCAATGATCAAAATATCTCCTGGAGAAAGTGCTTGTTTAAGCTCGGTACAAAATATTTTAGCTTCGTTGATACGCATATTCCCAATATTCGCGCCCATAAATAACAGTACTTTTCTGCGGTGGGATAAATCACCTACCTTGTTCAACATCTCAAAATAATCACCATGAAGGCCTTTCATTTTCAAATTCTGTACCTGCTTTGGAATACCTAGTTCTAACTCGTTTATCACGTGTGCTGAGATATCAATGGGGAAATAGGTGAAATCAAGCCCTCTACTGCTCAGCTCTTTTAACAAATGAATTGATTTTGTAGCATCGCCGGCACCCAATTCTATCAAATCAAATGCTGTGCCCGGCAAAGTAATTTCTCCGGCAATCAAACCACTCTGGTTGGAAAGAATCTCCATTTCCGAGTTGGTGAGGTAATAGCTATCCATTTCCATGATCTGCTGAAAAATATAATCTCCTTGTTCATCATAAAAATATTTAGCCTGTAAAAACTTAGGTTCAGTCTGCAACCCTCGAAGCGTGTCGTCAAGAAACTGCATTGTCA
>Ga0116227_10013362_pt1 | contig 12937 bp, 9 predicted proteins | sample S1TSphgellanicum_FD_89693 | JGI IMG/M metagenome (GOLD analysis project Ga0116227, IMG submission 89693) | Host-associated microbial communities from peat moss isolated from Minnesota, USA - S1T2_Fb - Sphagnum magellanicum MG | ecosystem: Host-associated > Plants > Peat moss > Unclassified...
GATAATGTGATGAAAGATCCTGACCTGGAAGGACTGAGAAAAGATAACTATGGTTTTAGGTCGAAAATGCTGGAAGCCTTTAGTGGCGCCGGTGATCCGGATAAGCTACAGTGGAATCTTTTTGCAAGTCAGTTCAAGCCATTGAAGATGCCACTGACGATTGACAAAGCGTATGTAAAAGAAATCGGGCAGCATTTTATTCCTTACGATTTCGAGGTGTATGTAGCTGAAATGAGAGACAGTAAGTTTTCAAGAGACGTAGGTAGCTCCTTTTATTATGTAGGAGAAGTAAAGAAAACAACGGAGTACCAAACCGTGATCTATGCTGTAAGTGATGCGGTAGAGGAACCGGAAGAAATGACAACAGATACGCCCTGCTACTATTTCATCGTGAGCTATAATAATAGTGGTAAGATATTGGATAAGATGAAACTGGCCGGCCAGCAATTAATAGAGGATCCCTATCGTAAAGCAACTATTGAAGGTAACGGCGATATCGCCATAACAGAATATAAGATTGAATATGAGAAAGATCCGGCGAAAGAAGGGTTTGTAGATAACCCCGAGAAGTCCCGGACGGAATTAAAGTCCACCGTTTTTGTGATCAACGAAGAAGGACGTTTTGAACCGAAGACACAGCAACTGGCCATGAGCCGGTAAATTTATGCTTGTACCCCCATTCTTCGGATGAGTAATCGCTTAATCAACCACTCTGCCAGGAGGAGGTTCAATGTCCAGCTTAGCCAGGAAATAGTAATATAGGCAGTTACCGGTCTTAGCGGCATGTGCATCCAGCCCAGTATTAACGCATAGAACCGAAGCGTGAGGGCCGACAAAGTGAGCGCATAGCTGCGGAGCATCCAGGTGATGTGTTCCGGCCAACGGCCCTGCATGGCGCGTTTCCAGCCAAGAATCGTGAAAGTGATCCATAAAACGGACAACAGTACAAAACTGATGCGGGCATACTTGCCGCCATTGGCATAGCAACCCATGATCAATCCTGTGGGGCCGCTGAGAAAAATAACCACTACGGCATATACTTTTCCGCAGTTGCGATGTAGGCGGGGATACTTGTCCAGCAGGTATTTGCTGAATTGCAGCAATCCCGCCAGCAGCACAATCATGCTGATAAAAATGTGAATATAAAAGCTGATGCGCCAGTGCAGGATATGATACACCCTTTGTTTGGTGATCAGGAAGTCGGTGTATCTTTCAAATGCCGCATAAGGAATGGTTAGCAACAACATGAGCCATGCTCCGTAGAGTATAGCCGTTGCAGTTAGTATCCATGCGATTTTTTTCAGGATTGTCTTCATCTTATGGACCGCTTACAAAACGTAAATCTTCAAACTCCACTCCATTGAGGTACTGGGATCCATCTGACTCCTGGTAAACGTTTAATTTAACATTACTGGTGCGTTCTTTAAAATGGGTGTTGTTTCCCCAGGTAACATGGAGGGTGGTATCGTTGACCCGTTCGTAGGTGCCTTTGATCCGGAGCATTTGATCTGCTATGGTGGAATCGTTTACTTGTTCATATAGTTGTAGCAGGCAACTGCCATCGGCATTAAAGGTGATATCACTTTTATAAAATTTGTCTTCTATATAAAAGCCGTCGAATGTGGGGCTACCGGCAGCAACGAGGGCGTCTTGTCCATGACCGGAATTTCTTTTCAACTCAAAGGTTTTCTCTTTCAGTGTTTTATCGTTGAGTGGTGTCCAGGTACCCTTGGCGGTGTTGAAGGTGGGATCGAAGGTGAGCACAAATTTCCCGTCGAACGGGTGATCGCCTGGTTCGCTGAGGGTAAGTACCCAGTTACTATTTTCTTTTTTCAGTTCTCCGTAGAGGTTACGGCGTAATCCTTTATGTACATTATAGCCTGCAATATGCTGACCGTTTAAGTAGTTGAAAGTAATATAAATGGAGCTGTTGCCGAAGTCGCCTTTATAAGTATCGAGTACATGATTGAGTACGGCGCTGTCATTTGTAACAGTTGTTTCCTGGGGTTCTTTGCCGGCAGATGGTTTGCAGGCCTGGAACAGCAGGAGGGTCAGGATAAGCGTAGCGATTAGTTGTTTCACCCGTTTTTTTTGTAAATATAAGGAATGTGGTTTTTGTTATCAGCCTTTAAAGGAGACGTCAATGATGAGTAGTTTATTGATTTTATCTGTTGTTTTCTTATCACCGTTATCGAGCCGGATGTAGTATCTGCTGATGGCTACCGGGAAAGTGTCCAGTGTGGCAACATGGGCATAGGCAGTAGGGGAGCCGCGTTGTTTGATATGTTGTTGTAATGCCTGCATGCTGGTGGTGGGAAACTTGGTTCTTTCGGCGGGCGTGTATTTTTTACAGAGGAAGAAGTTGTTGGCTTCGGGAATGAGTGCTTCCCAGATTGAACGATAATGTTTCCATTGGAGCAGGGGTGTTTCTTCAATGATGGCGCTGGTTTCGTAGGACTGAAATACCCTTATTTTCTCGGTTTGACTGGTGGTAACAGCCAGCATTTGTCCTTCGATGGTATGTAAATGTGCCAGGTGAAAGTAGAGGGTATCCGGGTGCAATTCAAAATCGTTGCGGTGCTGATCCGGTATGATCCAGTCCAGGGAAAAATAGCAACCACCGAAACGGATATACGTAGTAGAGTCCCGGCTCACTACGTATACTTCGTTGGAGGCTACTTTTACCAGGGGTGCCGGCGGCGCTATCAGTTGCATGGTGTCAATCTGGACAGGACGCTCTTTCACGGGCTTTGCCTTTTGTTGGCAAGCCGGCAGCAACAGTAAAGAAGTTGCAAGAAAAAAAAGTGTTTTCATGGTATACGGGATACTGTAACGAACATTGTGGCGTTAGGAATAGTTTCCCCGTAAGGCCGGAAATAGTTACTCTGCGCTTACTTTATCGGGAGTAGTATCCACTTTTCTGTTGAGGGCTTCCCACAAAATGTCCTTTAATTCACTGAGGCCCTGATTGGTAACAGAGGAAATAAATACATGCGGAACATGTTCCGGTAACTCCGCTGATATAGCGGTTTTCAGTTCATCATCCAGCATATCGCTTTTACTGATGGCCAGCAGAAACTGTTTATCCAGTAATTCGGGATTATATTGTTCCAGCTCATTTACCAGTACATCAAAATCTTTGCGATGATCGGCACTGTCTGCTGGAATAAGGAATAATAATACGGCGTTTCTTTCAATATGTCTTAAAAATCGGTGCCCCAATCCTTTTCCTTCATGGGCGCCTTCGATAATACCTGGGAGATCGGCGATACAGAATGATTTGTTGTCGCGGTATTCCACCATACCCAGTTGGGGAGTGAGGGTAGTAAAGGCATAATCAGCCACTTTGGGTTTCGCGGCGGTGATGGTAGACAGGAGCGTGGATTTGCCGGCGTTGGGGAAACCTACCAGGCCCACATCTGCCAATACTTTCAATTCCACTACTTTCCAGCCTTCTGTGCCGGGCATGCCGGGTTGTGCATATTCCGGTGTTTGGTTGGTAGCAGATTTGAAGTAGGCGTTGCCTTTACCTCCCTGTCCACCCGGAATCCAGATTACTTCCTGTCCGTCGTGCAGGATTTCTGCTTCAACGCGGCCGGTTTCTTCATCCTTGGCTTGTGTACCCAGCGGTACTTCAATGATAATATCTTTACCAAAACGGCCGGTACAGTTGTCGCCACTGCCGTTTTCGCCATCTTCTGCAAGCAGGTTTTTGTGCCAACGGAGGTGCAGGAGGGTCCACAGCTGTGAATTACCTCTTAAAATAACATGCCCGCCTCTTCCGCCGTCGCCGCCATCAGGGCCGGCTTGCGCATTAAATTTGGTACGCATAAAGTGCATACTTCCTGCGCCGCCTTTCCCGGACTTACAAAATACACGGATATAATCTACGAAGTTCGCTTTTTCCACTATTCTCGGATTTTAAATACTCCGGAGTCCAATACCCCGGAAAAACAAAACGCAAAGATCGTGAAGTTTGAGCTAATTAGCACCATCATGTGCCAGGAGCTCTTTACTTACAATCTTTGCGTTGTATAATAAGATGCTAAAAGTCTTTGTCAGAGCGGAGTTGTGCTATTATTGCACTCTTTCTCCTACCAGTTCGTCCATTTCTTTGGACAACAGTTCGAACACTTCTTCTTCTGTACCATCACCTTTCACCTTCTTGAACTTGCCAAATTTGGCGTAGTGATCAGCCACAGGAGCGGTTTTGTTGTGATATTCCACGATACGTGCTTTTACTACTTCTTCAGACGCATCATCGCTGCGACCAGAGGTTAAACCTCGGTTCAGCAATCGCTTAATCAGCGCGTCTTCAGGTACTTCCAGCGATAATACTACGGAAATAGCTGTTTTTTTCAATGACAGCAGCTTGTCCAGCGCCTCTGCCTGGGCAGTGGTACGCGGAAAACCGTCGAAAATGAAACCACGTGCTTCAGGATTAGCTTCCAGTTTGGAGCTGATCATGCCAATCACCACTTCATCCGGAACCAAAAGGCCCTGATCCATGAATTTCTTGGCCTCAAGACCCAGTGGGGTTTTATCACCAATCTCGCTGCGAAGTAAATCGCCGGTCGATAAGTGAATAAGTCCGTACTTCTGGATAATGTTAGCACTTTGTGTACCCTTGCCGCTACCGGGAGGGCCAAATAAAATGAGATTGACCATGTTTTTATTAAAATCTACTTTACTCGCAAGGTTGCAAATATAAGAAACAGATGAATGTATTGGTAATTAAAATTACGATTGATTAAACTAAATGTAAATATTCTGACAAAATAATAAACATATTTTAATTTTTAACCAGAATCCCTAAATTATCTTCAACAGGCTATCCTAATTTAATGAAATAGTTTCTATCTGACAAAATCATATAGGCATTATTAGTAATTGGTTGATATTCAGCAAGCCCCCGCTGGATTTACGCGTGAATATTTGTAAGTTTATGATATGAGGAAACAATTATTGGTTGCAGGACTTACAGGCTTGATGATGACGGGTAGCGCCATTTCTGCGCCCCTGGTATGTAAGGACATAAAGAAGCATAAAAAGGAGAACGCCCGGCAGGTTATCCCACAACAGGATAAAGCCTCCCAGTGGGCAGATAGCGTGTTTCAATCACTCACCCCCGATGAACGTATCGCCCAGCTGATCATGATCAGGGCACATTCCAACCTGGGACAAGACCATATCAACGCAGTTATTAAAGATATACAGGATAATAAAGTAGGTGGTGTGATCTTCTTCCAGGGTGGCCCTGTAAGACAAGCCAACCTGACGAATTACTACCAATCTATTTCAAAAGTACCGCTACTGGTGGCGATTGACGGAGAATGGGGCCTCGGGATGCGCCTTGATAGCGTCATCTCCCTACCCAGAAATATGATGATAGGCGCCGTACAGGATACCACACTGGCATATGACGCCGGAAAACTCATGGGCGAACAATGTCGCCGCCTCGGTATCCACATCGACTTTGCCCCGGACATGGATGTGAATAACAACCCGGCCAATCCCGTTATCAACGACCGCTCTTTCGGCGAAAACAAATACCAGGTAGCCCGAATGGGCGTTGCCACCATCAGAGGAATGCAGGACGCCGGCATCATGGCCTGCGCCAAACACTTCCCCGGTCATGGCGATACCAACGTAGATTCCCACCTCGACCTGCCCACTATTAATAAAACAAGGGCGCAACTGGATTCACTGGAGCTATATCCTTTCCGCGAAGCCATTGCTGCGGGAGTGCAGTCGATCATGATAGCACATCTTTATATTCCGGCTATCGATAAAAAACCAAATACACCTACCTCCATTTCTTATAATGCCGTTACAAAATTGCTGAAACAGGAATTGGGTTTTAAAGGATTGATCGTGACCGATGCACTCGAAATGAAAGGCATTGCAAAATTCTATACCAAAGGACAGGAATCCTTACAGTCACTGTTGGCGGGCAACGATCTGATGATCCTGCCATCTACCGCAGCAGGCAGTGTGGATGCTATCCGCAAAGCCATCAAAGCAGGTAAAATAGACCAGGATGAAGTGGACGAACGTGTGAAGAAAGTACTGAGGGCCAAATACAACCTGGGCCTGTGGCAGCCACAACGCATCAATACCGACCACCTGGCGGAAGACCTGAACGCCAAAACAGATGCTTTACGCAAAAGGATTGCGGAAAACGCCATCACCCTGGTACGCAATGATAAAAAGCTGATTCCTTTTTCTCCGGCCATGGTGCAGCAGAAACTCGCAGTGATTGCTGTTGGCGCTAATTCAAGCAACACTTTCCTGCAAGCGGTGAAAGAATATAAACCGGGTACAGATGTTTTTGTATTTAACTCACAACAATCCGTACATCAGATTGCGCCAATTGTATCCCGCATTCAGCGCGATTACAGGGCTGTAATTATCAGTTTGCACGACTACAGCCGGCGTCCGGCCAATAACTTTGGGTTGTCGATGGCGGAACGACTGATTATCCGTCAGTTGCAATCGGAAATGCCTTCTGCTACTGTTGTTTTCGGAAATCCATACGCCCTTCAGTACTTCTGTGATGCGCCTACGCTGGTGGCTGCCTATGAAGATGATAGCACTACCCAGAGAGCTGCTGCGGATCTGCTTTTCGGCAAACTGGGACCCTCGGGTAAACTGCCCGTAACCGTTTGCCCGGGACTGCCTTCGGGTACCGGTATTACTTATAAGGTTAACCAGTTTACCATTCTGCCCACCGCCACGATAAAAGAAACGGGTGTGAATGAACAGGCGTTATTACAAATTGACGGTCTGGCTAATGATATGATTGCCCGTGCTGCGGCGCCGGGCGCCCAGGTATTGGCGATGAAAGATGGTAAGGTCATCTACAACCGCTGCTTTGGCCACTATGAATACAATAAAGCAGAAGCGGTATCTCCACAATCTATTTATGATCTGGCTTCGGTAACAAAAGTATGCGCCACCACTTTATCGGTGATGCGGTTATATGACGAAGGAAAAATAAATCTCGATGCCACACTGGGCGTATACCTGCCGCAGGTATTGGGCACGGATAAAGCAGGATTACGCATCCGGGATATTCTTCTGCATCAGGCGGGACTGGTGGCTTTTATTCCTTTTTATAAAGAAACCCTTTATAACAATGCGCGGCCAGATACGGTATTGTATCACACTACCCCCGATGCCACACATGGCATCAGAGTGGCGGATCAGATGTATATGGAGAACAGCTATGTGGATACTATCTGGAAGAAGATCCTGGATAGTAAGTTGTCGCCCCGTCAGGGCTATGTTTACAGTGACTGTGATTTTATTTTTCTTGGAAAGATAGTTGAGGAATTGACGGGTAAAAAGCTGAATGATTATGTAAGGGAAACTTTTTACACCCCGTTGGGATTAGCGACTACCGGTTTTTTGCCGAGAACGCGTTTTCCGTTATCGGAAATTGTACCTACGGAGCGGGAGTATTCGTTCCGGATGCAACTGTTGCGGGGCGATGTACATGATCCTGGAGCAGCCATGTTTGGAGGGGTGGCCGGTCATGCCGGTTTATTTTCCAACGCCCATGATCTGGGAGTAATTATGCAGATGTTGTTGAACAAGGGTTCTTTCAATGGAGTGCAATATATTAAACCGTCTACAGTAGACCTTTTTACGGCCTATAATAGTAAAATCAGCCGTCGTGGACTGGGATTTGATAAACCTGAAAAAGACAATGCCACGCGTCGGGAGCCGTATCCGGCTAAAAGTGCGTCTGCTGCAACATTTGGTCATACGGGTTATACCGGCACCTGTGTTTGGGCAGATCCTACTTCGGGATTGGTGTTTATTTTTCTGAGCAATCGGGTGTATCCTAACGGTGGCGCCAATACGAAACTAACGGCGTTGCGTACACGCGAAAAGATGTTTGAAGCAGTATATGAATCGACCCGTAAGTAAAGGGTTGTTCTACAATAGAAAGAGGTGGCATCTATAGCGATACCACCTCTTTCATTTTTTATACGATGAGGGACTACTCGGTTACGGACACACTTCTGTTCACCAGTGTCTGCGTTTTAATGCCAACTGCTTTTTCAGCCAGTTTGGTTTTTCCGCTTCTGATTTCGAAGATGTACTCGCCGTCCTCGAGAGAGCCGAGGTTGTAGCGGGCTTCAAAGCGCAGGGTAGCGGGCAGTGCTTCGCGGTGCAGTGTGTTGTTGAAATTGTCTTTTATGTAAAGCGTCAGCTTTTCGTTGGAAGGATTATCCACAGAAAGCTGAAATAACAGCTGATCTTTTTGCAGTTGCGTGATATGTACATTAAACGCTTCAATAGGAGCCGTTGTTACGGGATTTCCTTTTGCCAGTCTTACCGCATTATATGCAAATGTTTCTGTTTGTGCTGCTGCGTGTAAAATGGGGAAAAGGATAGTTACGAATACCAACAAAGCTACTTTGGGTGCTAAAACAACAAAACGTAAATGTTTCATGACATTATTTTTTTAATGTGTTCGTCTTTTTTAATGAGGGCGGTATTAGCTAATACAATGGTGCCGTTTAAATTCAAAGCAAAGCTCCGATATCAGGATTAACAGAACATTACGCCTTTGTTAAAATAATGTGAGTATTTAAGGGACTTGTTCGGCATTCATTCCCTATTTTTGCACCGTTTATGGAAGCAGTTACAATAAAAAATAACCGCCCTGTGGCCATCTGGTTGTATATAGGCGTGGGCATGTTGATAGTACAGGTATTGCTGGGCGGAATCACCCGTTTAACTGGCTCCGGCTTATCCATTACGGAATGGCAGCCGTTGCTGGGCGCTTTCCCGCCTATGAATGAAGCCGCCTGGCAGAAAGCATTTGAGGGCTATAAACAGATAGCACAATATCAATACGTTAATAACCACTTTACCTTATCGGATTTTAAGTTCATTTTTTTCTGGGAATGGCTGCACCGTGATTGGGCGAGATTAATGGGACTGGTGTTTATTATTCCGTTTGTCTATTTTGTTATTAAGAAGAAGATCAACAAAAGTATGATCAACCCGATGATCATCCTGTTTGTACTGGGTGGATTGCAGGGCTTGATAGGATGGATCATGGTGATGAGCGGTCTGAATGAAGAAAATTTATATGTAAATCATATCCGGCTGGCCATCCATTTTATATCGGCGCTGGTGTTACTGGCTTATGTGTTCTGGTTTGCACTGAAACTGAGTATCCGGCCGGCAGAAATATTAAAAGCACCTGTTTTACACAAACTGAATATCTGGCTGCTGGTGTTATTGGTGGTGCAATTGGTGTATGGCGCTTTCATGGCAGGCTTGCATACTGCGCTGGTGGCAAATACCTGGCCTGATATCAATGGCTCCTGGGTACCGGCGGGCATGTTTTCCCAGGGTGGATTTCTCACCGATATCGCTCACAATCCTATTACTATTCAATTTATACACCGTGGCCTGGCTTACGGGATCACCGTGCTGATTGCCATCTGGTGGTGGAAAGCGGCGCAAACGCCTGCTCACAGCCTGTTACATACCATCCGTTATCTCCCGTTGCTGCTAGTATTGCTGCAGGTATTACTGGGCGTACTGACCCTGTTAAACAGTCAGGTGGAAATTCCGATTTCTTATGGTATCCTCCATCAGGGCGTGGGAATGCTGTTAATGCTGTCGCTGGTATGGACCTTGTTCCTCAGCAGGGGTGTCCGGAATTGATGTTGATTTCCGCCCGGATCTGATTCCTGCGGTCATAAATCCGTAAATTTTCCGTAGGTTTATTCGTAATAATCGTCTGATGAAGGTGAAGTTATTATTGATAAAAACTTACTATTCTTTCCCTATACAGCTACTGCTCCTGCATTTCAGGAAGTACCAGGTATTACTTATTTTTTGGGTGATCCTCTTCAGCACCATCAACGGCGGTTTTGCCAAGGTGTTTGGCGGAGATGCGCTTTACCTGGCGCCGGAGTATCTGGGTAAAGTAAATTTCTATAGCACTACTATCCTGGGACTGGCTACCGGCATGTTTATCATGAGCTGGCAAATCACCACCTTTATCCTGCATACTGGCAGATTTAAGTTCCTGGCCACCACTTCCCAACCATTTTTCCGATACTGTTTGAATAATGCGATTATCCCGTTGGTATTTATTTTCAGCGTGCTTTACCGTGGATGGGAATACCAGCGTTACGAACAGTTGAGTTCCATTCCAGATATCCTGTTGCTCGGAGAAGGGTTTATCTGTGGGGTGTTGTTTATTTTCTTCTTCTGTTTCTTTTATTTTTTTAATGCAGATAAAAATATTGGCCGCCGCCTGGAAAAACGCTTTGGCAATCCCCGCAATTTTTTGCGGATGATCCTGAAGCCAAATCAGGATCCGGACGAAAATGCACTGCCGGTACACAATTACTTTTCTACCCCCTGGCGCATCAGAAGAGCCCGGAATGTAGATCACTATAACAAACATTACCTCGATAGCATTCTTAAACAGCACCACTTCGCCGCCATGATTACGGTGGGCTGCTCGCTGATTTTCCTGGTGTTTCTGGCCTATATGATGGACTACGATGTATTCCGGATTCCGGCAGGCGGCAGCGTGTTGATCTTCTTTGCATTCCTCATAGGAGTGGCAGGCGCATTTTCGTATATGTTGCAAACCTGGTCTATTCCCATCTTATTGGTGATGTTGTTTGGGCTGAACTGGATGGTAGAGCACAATTGGGTCGATAACCGGAATAAGGCTTACGGCCTCAATTACCAGGATAAGAAAGCCCGTCCGGAGTACAGTGTAGGGGCATTGCAGGAATTTTTTACCCGCGAGAGATACGAAGCAGATAAAAAGCAAACCGTAGAAATCCTCGATAAGTGGCGGGCGAAGTTCCCGGCAGGGAAGAAGCCGCCGTTGATTGTCATGAATTTCAGCGGTGGTGGTAGTCGTTCTGCCACGTGGAGTGTGAATGTGTTACAACGACTGGATAGTATGCTGCATGGGCGGTTAATGAAACATACCGTACTGATGACCGGTGCATCCGGCGGGATGTTGGGCGCCAGTTATTTCCGGGAGCTGTACTATGAACAGCAGCAAGGCAAACCTATTTGTCTGACAGATAGCATTTATGCGGAAAAGGTGTCAAAAGATCTGTTGAACTCTGTATTTTCTGCGTTGGCAGTGAATGATTTTATTACGCCTTGGAGAAGCTTCAGCATAGGAAAGAACCGTTATGCAAAGGATCGGGGATATGCTTTTGAAATGCAGCTGAACGAGCATACCGACAGCGTGTTGGATAAAACCCTGAAGGACTACCGGCAGCCGGAGGCCAATGCAGAGATCCCGATGCTCATCTGGAATGCTACGATCAATGCAGACGGGCGTCGTTTAATGATTTCTCCCATACCGATCAGTTACCTGTGTAGTCCACAGTATCTGTATCCTACCCGGCAGGTGAGAGATATTGACGGAGTAGATTTTGCCCAGTACTTTGCTGCGCAGGATGCCATGAACCTGCGTGTAACCAGTGCTATCCGGATGTGTGCTACTTTTCCTTATGTACTGCCGAATGCGTTTTTACCGAGTAATCCTATTGTAGATGTGATGGATGCGGGCATCCGTGATAATTTCGGTCAACAGACCACGTTACGCTACCTCTATACATTTAATAAATGGATCAATGAAAACACCAGCGGGGTGGTGTATATACAGATCCGTGATACCCGCAAGAATGATATTTCCCCTATTAAGAAAACAAAGGATCTCCCGGATCTGTTGTTTGAGCCGTTGTTTACCATGCAGCAGCATTGGAGCGCTATGCAGGATTTCGACCAGGACGACCTGCTGAACTATATGGAGGGGTATTTCCCGGATAAGTTCCACCGGGTGATCTTCCAGTATGTGCCGCAAAAGCAGGACAAGGCCGCTGCGCTATCGTGGCATCTTACGTCCCGTGAGAAGCTGGATATTGCGCATGCGCTGGATAATCCGGCTAATCAGAGTGCGTTGGAGTATGTGGTGAAGTTGCTGGAGGAGAAGTGATGAGAATACCTGCGGGCAGCCATTTTCGCTCCGATAACGGCGACGACCTGCTTCAAACGTTTTTACTCCTGTAAAAACTGCAACAGGGGTGTTATAAACTTCGTATAGGCTTCAATGTGGGGAAGATGTCCTACACCTTCGATGGGTACCAGTCTGGCGTGGGGAATTTTTTTCGCAGCATTATTGCCCAGTTCCGGGTAGTTACCGAGTGTTTTGCGGATGTCTTCCGACACGCTGGCTTTTCCGAGGGCGGTGCGGTCACGTTGACCGATGATGAGGAGGGAGGGAGCGGTAATATTTTCAAACTCGTATAATACGGGTTGGGTAAAGATCATGTCGTAGGTAAGTGCGGAGTTCCAGGCTACGAGGGAGTAGTCGGGGTTGCTGGTCCAGCTGGCCTGTAGTTGTGCCCATTTATCGTAGGCGGGCGACCACTTGCCGGCGTAGTAGCTATCCATCATATATTGTTTGATCTTCTCATAGTTCTGTTGCAGTTCTGCCTTATACCATTTGTCTACCGACTGGTAGGGCACTTTCACTTTCCAGTCTTCCAGTCCTATTGGATTTTCCAGGATAAGTTTTTCCGTGATTTGTGGATACATCAGGGCAAACCTGGTGGCGAGCATACCGCCCATAGAATGGCCGAGGATAGCTGTTTTTTCTATATGGAGGGAGTCCAGCAATGTTTTCGTGTTTTGGGCCAGTTGCTGAAAGGAATATTGGAAAGATTTGGGTTTGGATGATTTACCGAAGCCGATCTGATCCGGGATGATTACGCGGTAGCCGTTATTGCTGAGGTCGGCAGCGGTGCTATCCCAGTAGGCGCCACAGAAATTTTTACCATGCAGGAGTACGATGGTTTTGCCGTTGGGTCGGGAGGGGCGCACATCCATGTAGGCCATCTGGAGTGGCTGTCCTTGTATTTGTAGC
>Ga0116227_10013365_pt1 | contig 12936 bp, 10 predicted proteins | sample S1TSphgellanicum_FD_89693 | JGI IMG/M metagenome (GOLD analysis project Ga0116227, IMG submission 89693) | Host-associated microbial communities from peat moss isolated from Minnesota, USA - S1T2_Fb - Sphagnum magellanicum MG | ecosystem: Host-associated > Plants > Peat moss > Unclassified...
GTTGGTTTTTGGATGCAGATTCACACGAGCTAAGCTAGTCCCTCTTCCTAGTCTAATCCTGGGGCTCCCAACTCGACCCTCTACCCCTTTCTAGAGTTGGAAGCCGGGAGCGTGCTACCAAGTTTTAACTTTCCGCAACTTGACTTTGTGGAACCCTCAAGTGGGTTTCACCCCGTGACTTGGGAGCGCGTCAGGACACCATTTCGAATAAAATGGAAGTGATTTCCCCATGTACATAATGTTAAACTTATAATTTAGCTTAGTATAATTGGTTGAATGGTAATAAATTCCTTATCAATAGGAACCCAAATAAAGATTCCAAGAATATATGCTTACAAAAAGAAAAAATTGAAAATTGAAAAAAAAATTTTAAGGACTTATGAAAATATGGTTCAATTCCAACCATTCAAATTTTCCTAGTTAAAATATGGTAAAGATTTATTAGAGAAAAATTTCACATAAGATTTTATTATTTCATGTTACACCGCATATTGAATCACTATATGGAATTTGGAATATGAATTATTTTTTTTCTACCATTCTAATTTGCCAACTAATTCATATTTTTGAACTTCAAAGGTCCATTGTTGAAAGTGGGTGTAGTTTTTTTGAAGACTAATTAGACATGTTTTTATAATCAAGGTGTTAATTTAAAACTTTGTCTCAATTGAAAATTTTAAGATTATATGTTTTGCTAAAAAAACATTGAAACAAGATGAATATTGCATAAACAAAACAAGTGTCACAAAAGTGACCCATTCATTAGTGCATACACCCATTGGTTTCTATGTACAATGCCCAACATGTTTTAATTGATCTACAATGTGGGATTATTCAAAACATTGGAAGATTGATGGACACTATGAATGCTACATTGATTGGAACAATAAATTGGTAATTGAAGTGCACCATTTTGTTTTACCAATTTGAAATATATTTTTCATTAAAGCAACAAATTGGTGATTGAAGCCTCGTTCTAATAATGGAATGACAAATTGAAAATTTAAACAATAATTTAACAATTTATGCATTAAGACATTTAATGATACATGTAGATTGAAGGTTCATTTGTTTAGTGTTAGAAATTGAAAGAGGGATTGAAGATGTTGTGAACCCTAAACTGTAAACCCGATCCAAAGGCTAGGATTCACACCTTCTTCTTTTTGGTTATAAATTTTTTTCATCCACTTTGACTTTCCTTCATCCATAATTTAGATGACATTTAAGCTTCATCCATGTTGGTTACCAAACACGTGTTTGGGTGGATGCACAAAAATTTGATTAGACATTAGTGGTCTTGTCACAAGATGTCACATGTATTACATCCAACACATTTTGAATAAATAGTTCCAACATGCATGAACCCACATCATCTAACTTGTGATTGTGATCATGGACAAAAGAGAAGTTGTTAATGAACCATATGAGAGTTTTTGGCTATGATGCATACATTCATGTTTTGAAGGAGTTTCAAAAAAAGATAAATTCCAAAAGTGTGAATGGAATGTTCATGGGCTACAATTCAATTAGCAAAGCATATCATGGTTGAAAGACAAAAGGAGGATTGACAAAAATCATGACATCACTTTTAGTGATGTTAAGCCAAAATCCAAACAAAGATGCATGGGTCATGAAATCTTCAACATTAATGAACCAACTTTAGAAGCTTTAAAATCAATCTTGGTGCAAATGCCAATAGTAGTGGGTCACAACCACTAGCAATAATGGAAATGCAAGCATCAACATAGACTTTCATCCCTATTGATGTTGTAAATGAAATTGAACAATTGGGCCAATGGGAGGTCATAGAAAACACACAAAGACACCAAGCAAATAGGAGGTTAGGAAATTTTTTAGACCTCACATGTGGGAGTTGGACAAAACAAGCAATCAACCACTTAAGGAAATAAGAGCAATGGTGTAGATATTGAAGAGTTAAAACTTCAAAGTAAGAAGAAAACAAAGTTGTATGGTGATTAGTTCTACCTCGAAAAGACCAAAACATGTGTAGTAATACAACAACATCACATGTCATAAGAGCCATCAAGTTTTCATTAATTCAAAAAATAAAGTAAAATGGCTTGAGGCCACACATGAAAAATTCAAGTCTCTTATGGAAAATGAAACATGGGTTCTTGAAGAATTGCTTTTAGATGAAAGAAGATTAATTGCAAATGGGTTTACAAATTGAAATACAATGCAACAAGAGAAGTCAACATATATAAAGTTAAATTATGTGCTAAAGGTTACCCCAAAGGAAATGGAGTTGACTATACAAAAATATTCTCACTACAGTAAACTCTCTCTAAACTAATACTGTGTAAACTAATATTCTCTCTAAACTAATATGCGGGCATAGGCCCGTGGCGGGCCTCATACTTAATCTAATAATTCTCCATAAACTAATATTCAATATTTTTTTCCGGTCCCATAGCATTTTATAAACTAATACATCATACATACGCGAACCTTGTCCGTCATAGCGGTATGAAAAGTTCCTTTTTGCGGCATTGTTCTGCTCCTACTTTTGGGGAAAGGGTTTGGACAAAATTGACCAACTTACTGCCCACAACCCCTTTTTATAGAGCGAAGGAGGGTATTCTGAAAATACCTAGAGTGCAGCTTTCCACAACCTCACTTTCTGCCAAAATTTCTACCACTCATGTCATATGATCTTCTACATGCTTCTTTGATCCTCCACCGAGCTCCACGAGGTTCTGTTACCTTCCCCAATGATCCATGACCTTCTACTAACCTCCATGACCTTCCATGCTACTCTGGCAGGTTCCGGAATGATTTTTGTTACCCCCCATATAATTTGTGTAAACTAATATCCTCCATAAACTAATATCTTCCGGCCGGTCCCAAGGATATTAGTTTAGAGAAAGTTTACTATAATGATGAAATTTGATTCATTTGGAATTGTTTTATGAATTGTAACTATAAAAAACCTCAATATCATGCAATTTGATATTAAAGCAACTTTCTATATATGGGAACATTGAGAAGGAGATTTTTATGGAATAACCTTGTGGGTTTGAAAATGCAAACAACCCAATTGTAATTTATAAATTCATGAAAACCCTTTATGAATCGAAGTAGTCAAGCCACATGTAGAACAAATGTTTTGATAACTTCTTCATGACTATTGTTAGAAATCTTCTCATATGTAATCATCCAATTTGTGATTATATGTGATTATCTATCATTTGCAACTATGTTTTATCATTTTTACAACTACTCACCGTACTTTTAAAATTGCTATTTATTTTGTGATATGATGCAAATACAAAATTGCACATCTTTTCATATCGATTAATTCATTCAATTTTTCATCCAAGAATAGGTTCATATGTTCATTTAATCATAAAATTAATTACAATTCAGTTATTTCTTATGGTGTAATTATACATTTAATGTACATTAAAATATTGTGAACTACATTAAGAATATATTTAGCTTGTATTCAATGTATATTAAACATGTTTTGACACTACAACAAAAGATGTCTCTATATGCTAAATGATTTCAATGGATTTTGAATGAATTCACTAGTTGTAGTGAACAATACTTAATAAGGAAACAATAAATTCATTGGTCTAATGGACAAGGATTAATGAATTGCACCCACATTTTGTAGTAGTGTAAACATATTTAATATATTTAGTTCATAGTCAAAGTATATTAAACATATTTAACTTGTAATCATGGTATATTAAGAAATTTAATTTATATCACGATACAGAATTAAGCACATATTTGTTCATATTATGAAAATATTAGAAAAAAAGTTCATTTTGATTTTATATCATTTGTTTCAAAATATACCATGTATTTTAAAGTATGATTCAATAATAGTTGCAAGGTTATATTAATATGATATAATCATCATATTAAACAAATATTAATTATTGATAAAAAATTACTACCAACTAATTGTTTAGTTGGTATCACCTATGAAATAATTGATATTACTTAATCACTTCATTAAATTTTAATTAATACAAACCAATATATAAATTTTGATTATTTAATTATTTATCTCAAAAATAATAATTCATTAATTGATTAATTATTTAAAAATATGAAATAATAGTTAGTTAATTAAAACTTATTTCATATTTATCTAATAAGTTAATAAGTAGATAAATTCATATTTATTATTTATTATTTAATAAAAATTTCAATAATTTATTAAATATTAAATAATTATTTACTTAATTAATATGAATTAAATAATTAGACTTAGTAACTATTTATTAATCTAAATTCAGATCATCAATTATCTGATAATTATTTAGTAAATAATTATTTGATAATTATCTGACATTTTTTTTAAAAATGAATTTTCAAATAATTATTTCAAATAATTAATTCACATTTAAAATTATTAAATAATTATGTATTTAGTTTTATAATTTACAAAATAAAAAACAAACACAAACCATGCGGAAAAATCATTCTTTAGTTGTTCAATTTGCAATTAAAGTGTAACTAAAATATTTAACCCATATCTTTTGTCTTGAAACTCATCTCACAAACTATTTAAAAAAGGTTTTTTTCCTTATGTTCTCACATTAAAACATATATGTCATTTTGGGATGAATTCAAAAAAGCTTAACCTTAAAAACAAACCAAAAGTCACCATGTAATTTTCCAACTCACCTACCCTTTTACCTTCCTACTTATTTGCCTACCTAAGTAAAGAAATAGGTCTTACTTTTGTACTTAAATAAGTAAGTAGATATTTGTTATTAATTTTTTTCAAATTTTAGTTGATTTGCTAGGTAGCATTTTTCAATTATGCCACGTGTCATAAATAAAAGCATTAAAATTGAACAATCATAATGAAAAACTTTTACTTAATTTTTTTTGGAAATGCACAAATTATGCCCATGTGTAATTGGTTATTAAAGTAATTACCCATGGTGATGATTAGTTACAAAAGTTATATAATCAAAAAATATGGTTGACCGTAAACCCATCCATGTGCATTGTGTTGATGTGATGTTTAAGTCATGTTTGCAATTACATGTTAGGTGTGACTAGAATTAATTGTGGGGATCATTGACAATTAGATTTTAATCACAAATTGAAGTCACAAATAAGAGTGTTTTTACTAGTGGATTATGGGCTTGTGGCAAGCCCTAATGCATGTGTCTATTATAAAAATATTGAGCCAATCATCTTTCTAACCATCTTTTTAGATGAATGGTTTGATTTAAATGATTATGACATTGTAGACAACATCTTTGGATTACATGAAAGGTGCATTCAAGATCAAATATGTTTGTGGGTTTGCACATCAATAAAGATCACTTCAGGAAGATCTTGAAGATTAATTAGATGACATACCTTGTTATGAAAAAGTTGCACAAGTTTGGGTATGAAAATTGTCATGTCGTCATTATACTTGCAAATCAAGAAATCTTTGTGATGAGATTATTAACAAGTGAAACAAAGAGGAACTTGAAAATTTTCCCTACAAAGAGATTCTTGAGAGCATCCAATTTGTTACCATTGGGTCAAGACTAAACAACTCATACTCCATTGGAAGTGCTAGCATATTTGGTGCCAAACCAAAGAAGGCACATTGCCAAGTTGTCTCCAAAATCATGAAGCATTTCAAGGGTGCATCGAATCTTGCTTTAACATATGGTGAAAGCTTTCAAAATAATGTCTTCATTGCATATAATGACATTAACTATATTGTCAATGACATCGACAACAAAAAAAATCGCAGTAAGGTACCATCCTTTCTTTTTGAGTGGAGATCCAATTGCATGGACTAGTAGGAAGCAACCATGCATTACCAATAATGTAACTCAAACAAAGTACATAACAATAAGCACAACTACCAAAGAAGTGATATGAATGAGGAGATTCCTCACATCCATTGAATGCCCACAACTTTGGCCAACTTGGCTATATTGTGACAATTGGTCATGCATCAAACTAGTGCATAATCTAAAGTCCCTTAGAAGGACCAAGCATATCAATGTGGTGTTTCACATTAGTTGTGGGGGACTATCAACATTGTTTATATTGGAACCAATGATCAAAAAGTTGACATCTTGACTGGGGTTTTAACAATAAAGAAGTTTCAACATATGAAGAGTCTTTTAGATCTCACCAATGTTTAAGCTTAGTTAGGGATTGACATGTATTGAGTGGGAGTTTTGCATGTAGGACATGCTTGTAGGTGATATAGTCACCCTTAGTGGCAATCACCTTTCCTAGCAACACCCTTCTTAACACGAGAGATCTAGTGGAACAAAATACTTAGGAGCTAAGAGAGATGAGTTCTTTCTCTTTTTCTTTTGTCATTGCACCTTGTATACCAATACAAGATTGTTGGGCCAATACCTTAGTCCTAGGGTTTAGTGTTTGCTATAGAGTGTTCATGAAGTTGATTGCTCTTGTTATCTAGAAACTATATGTATGTACCATTTCCATTCTTATCAATACAATTACACTCAGATATTGTTCTAAGACTTTGTCACAAGTCTTTGTGAACAAACAATGAGTGTAATGTAGTCCTTTCTGATGCCAAATGTAAGCAATTTTTCGAAATCTGGAGACTATGAATGTCAACCTAGGATGCCTGTCAAGTAGCAAGCATGTCAATGCAGATTCTCTCTGTATTGACATTGCCCCATTTGATCTCTCCATGTTTCTTCTTTTTATGAGCTGTTCTCTACTTCAGCCTTTTCACTCAAGCATCAAAATCATTGAGAATCTTCAACCTCAATGGCAAGTAGTATATATGATTCAATCCATTTGGAATTTGACAAATTTGCTTTCTTTTGATGTTGGGGGAATTGATCATGTGCATGTGCACCCAAGATTTTTGCATTTGAATGCAATCAATCATAGATGGGCATTGGGAGGTAATGTTTGCATGCCACAGATTGTTAATGGATAGTCGGCTTAAAACCTTTGAGGAGAAATTGGGTAACTTGAGGCAACAACTCTGAAGGATTGCTAGTTGTAAAGAAATCTCCTCTCTTTCTTGCAGTTGAAATGTTTGGTATTCATCTGGCATTGCTTCTTGGTTGCTCATCTTTGGATTGATGCCAGAATTTTCTATGGTGGATTTGTAGGGTTTAGAACTGGTGTCATTTGGGAGGAATTAGCTTAACAATGAGTTTTCAGGTTGCAACTGTTGTTGAGCTTCTGGACAATGCTCTGGATAAGGTGATACCCAAATTTGCTAATCCATCAAACACATCACTAATCCAATCTTGAACCTCAGAAATGAAATTGATTATGCACATTACTGTTCATGGTCAGTAGGATCCTCAAAGGTGGACTGTAAAATGATGGTAATGGACCAACTACTGATCATTATATAGTTTCTCACATTCTTGTTAAATGAGATGAGTTTGGAATAGTCTTTGTTGCAATGGAGAGAAGGCTAAAAGGTTGCATGAAGGCTAAAAGGTTGCATGTACTCATCTTCAAGTTTTTGGAGGGGAGCTGTGGAAGTTTATTACAGATTTATAGCTCAGAGAAAATATAATAGATGGATATCTTAGTTTTCAGCTTCATGTTCACACACATGGTGTGCCTGATGTGTTATGACAGAATCAGTCGGGATGTTTTCTGGTGCATTATATTCGCATTTCAGGAGGAATGTGTTGTACATGTGTTCAAGGGTTTAATACTGATATCCTGATATAAAATTTTAGGCTGAAGCTAAATTTCTAAGAGAGGATTTTGTGAAATGCAGGCTGCAAATGGTGCCACTTATGTAAGTGTTGACGATATGGGATCCAAGATCTGGTGCACCCATGCTAATAATTGAAGGCAAGGTTGCATTATACAAAGCTGCATTTATCACCTGCCTGTTTTGGTTGTGATGGTTCTGGGTGTAGGGCTTAGCATGTTACATAGTCTGTGTGTCCTGGCTTTTGTTCTTGCAGATGATGGCGATGGAATGAACCCCAATTGCATGCAGCAATTATGCATGTCATTGGGCTTTTCAGCAAAGAGCAAAAGCACAAACACCATTGGTGAATGTGAGTGCTTTTCCCAAGGGTTTAACATTGTTCAGCATTAGGATTATGAACTGGACAATAGTATCCTATTGTTGCCATTTGCATCTGTTTATACATTTCCTTTCATAGCCCTCCTTCCTCTTTGACACAAACTCAATTTTTCTTTGACTCTGTGTCAACACCATCATGGACAATTCTTATGGATATATGCTGATTCCACTATGATGGTGTGCCCATGGTGTGCAATTGCAACCCTGAAAGTAACAGCAACTCCCCTGACAGTAATGTGCAGATGGATGTGGTTTCAAGATGAGTACTATGTGCCTTGGGGCTGATGTGCTGGTATTTTCATGATCAGTTCAGAATGGCCACAGGTATATAAAACCAATGATCTCACCTGCCAGTATCATTGACTTCAATCAACCTGGCATCTTAGTCTATCATGATATATGATGGTTCAGACTTCAGAGCTACTGCCTACAGGCATTTGTCCGTATGCATGTATAGGGTCCAAGCTCGAAGCTGAGGTCTGACCATAAGACATGTCTTGCAACATCATCATCAACAGGTTCGATGTTGTGGGTTTCTTTAAAGATGGTGGCAGAGGTAAGGCTGTAGAGTTTTTAGCTGACTTGGGAATCAATTCCTTCTTTGCAGGGCTGCCACTCAGAGCATTGGTATGCTATCTTTCACTTTTTTATGTCAAACAGGACATGATGATATGGTCGTTCGAATGGTACATCATGCCAAAAACTCTCTTTGAATGCCTGAATCGAATTCAAACATCAGCTGATTATGAGATCCATTGAAATGGGCATAGTGCAGGTAGATTACGAGGTAGATAGGAGGTGTGGAAGCTGTTCAGGACCAGTGGCAGTGACTGGACACATAACCTGAACACCATCCTGCACTGGTCTTCTTCATTGTCTGAAGAGGATCTCTTTGACAGGTCTGTTGTTTTTGCTCTTGCTCTTTTTTCAATCATTCAGAATTTCTGCAGAGCCTCCAGGATTCAATCAGCAGCATGGGTATCATGGTATTGGTATTGTTGCTACCTAAATCAGTTCAACTTTAGACACTAGAACTTTGATGTTGTACCTTTTGCTATGAAAGACTTGTGGGGATTCAGTAAGCTTTGTCTGCAGATGTTTGCATTTGAGATGCAGATTCAGTGACAAAATAACGTTCCTCTACATATGTGCAGTTTGCAGGGATGAAGCAGCAGGGGACAGGAATCATGGTATTGTACAGCCTATGGGAAGATGACCAGGGTCAGCTTGAGCTTGACTTTGATGCTGACCAATATGTGAGTTATCCACATGTCTCAGACTGTTCCTTTTGTTGGTTTTCACCTATGATTTAGAGTGTGAGTTGTTGTCATATTTTCCATGACTGCTCAGTCTCCTGAGAAGACTATCAGCATTAAGCTAAAAACTGTGAGGGCTCTAATTACCATTTCAATGATCAGGACAGTCAAATCATAGGAGCAAATCTTGATGAGAAGACTATCATGCGTGCCCTCCACTACCCAAACTCCATGCACTATCTCACTTAATACACTCTTTACGGAAATGCTGTGGTTCCTTGTACATTAGAAATGAATCAGAGGATAAAATTTTGGGTTACAGTTTCTTTTAAGAAAACAGATCCGATGATAATTTCTTTAACGAATTTTCTCTTTGATGATTTATGCATGTTTTAAGAGGTGGTTCAATCTGACAACTGTTGATGGCACCTGCATTGCACCGAGCTATGTGGCAATCTTGTACTTGCAGCTCCCTCCAGACTTCAAAATCATTCTTCAGGGACATGAGGTTCAGCACCATAGGCTGGTTGATGATCCTATATGCCCACATGAGCTCACATGCAGACCCCAGGGTGGTGTTGAGCGTGTCATGACAGAAAGTGATGTATGAAAGCTTCACTCTCTCTGGGTTGGTGGCCTTGACCTGAAACTCTGTAATTGGTTTTGGATTAGAGCTGATGGCTTACAGTTTACTGTTGAATGCTAACCATTCAATGCTCTTTTAGTTCAAAGGAGAGTTTTGATGGCTAATGGTTTACCATTATGGATTACTGCTGAGGATTAAGGTATGACATATGAAGCATTATGTTGCCATCTGCATTTTTGAAGCCATTTTGGAAGATCCGGAACTGTACAGGCAGTGATAGGCAAGGCATAGTTGGTGAGCTTTGCTTCTAACTTGGGTACCTCCACAATGAAAGCTACATGTTTCATCCCATTAGCAAAATCTGTACATTCCACAAGAGTCCATAACTTGCTTATTCCACAATTGCATTCTGTAACCCAAGGGGGTGATGCCTTTTTTTGCAGGGGGATTACAAAGTTGGGTACATGTTTCAGGGGTTCATTCAGGCATATTTTTGCTGATTGAACTTTGTGGGGTTGCAGGAGTGCTGGAGGTCAACTTTGTGCAACCTGCTCATGACAAGCAAGGAATTGAATGCACAACCATTCTGGCACGTCTGGAGTCTTGCTTGCTGCAGATGTTTGTTCATCTCATGTGGGATAAAAAAAAGCAATGCATTCTTCTTGCGCAAGCGTTTTGTCGATGCTTAGCTCAAAGGCAAGAAGTCTTTTTTCACCATAAACATGTAGCCAAATTTTTATTTATTTATTTATTTTTATTTTATTTTTATTTTTTTTGCTGCAGGTGGGTGTCTGTTTTCTGTCTATAGCCAATAACGTGTCACATTCAAAATTCTTATAACATTTTACAACTTTCTTTGAGGAAGGCCATTATTAGGCTTTTGTTTACTGAGGGTTCGAATCCCTTTCTTTCCGTTTTTCTATTTCTTATACCGCTATCACAATAGGTATTAGGAATATTATCAATTAATAATATTCTTAGTTTGGTTTTATTTTACTTTAACAAAATAAGATCAGTATACGAAGATATAGATAAATAAATATATGTTTTTTTATTTATCATATTCGCTACTTGCCCAACCGAAATATATGGGGAGGAGCAAGCATAAAATTTTGATTGGTGATCAACAAAAACAAATCAGGATTTTTTTTTAATTATTTGACGAAATATAATATTTCGATTCGTCTATTCATCTAGTAAAAAAAATATAATGTTTAGACTTTTTTTTCTCCAATCTAATTTAAGCTTGGCAAGAGTAGTATTCTACAACTAATAATTCATTTATTTTTTAACCCATCAATTCACAATCTATTATTTGATTCACCAATCCCTTTTTTTGTGAAGAGTCAAAAGTCAAATGATTCGGTGTTTTATAACCCCAAGAATAATCCATAATTCTCATAATTATAGCTTGAGATTTTTGCCAATCCTTTATAGTAAAAAAATCTTAGGGTTTACAACGATAACTCGATATATTTACATAATAATCATTTACTAATATATGTCGATGATTTACCAATTGTCTTGCTTCGAGAATAGTGGGAGCCATACCTAATCAAAAAATCACATTGTTTGGGCGCATTACAACAAATTTATATTAGGCAAAAACAAATGTCTAATCAGCAACATTGAATGCTCTAGACCAGTGAAGATTCACCACATGTGAAAGTTGAGCCAACTCAACAAAGATGTCTCGCAAATAGACAAGGTGATAACTATGCTCAATAGAAAGCAAACAAATATTCTTTTACTCCACCACAATAAAGTCGATTGCAAGAAATACTTGAAAATCTCTTTTAAAATAAGACTCAATAAAAGAGAAAAAGAAAATCAAAAAGGCAACCTTGTTTAACATGTTCAAAAGTCAGTACAAACTATAAAAATTGTCTACGTTGTGAAAGAATCAAACACACATGCAAGCCATATGATGAAAAGACTGTCATGTACGGTTACAGTTATAAGTGATGTGCATTGAAAGCACAAAGAAAAACCAAATTTCAGCCTTCATGTGAGGAAAGGCACCTTCTCTACTCTTACCGAAATAGTATTGGCCAATTCTAGGTTGGACATTGCTCTACATGATACTTATTATGTGGTTACACATTTCCATTATGTTCTTTCTATGGGAGTTGTTTTTGCTTTATTTGCAAGATTCTATTATTGGATAGCGCGAGGTACAATACTCACTAATCTTGCTGGAGATGGACGTCTCTACATTGGGCCTATTATGCTAATCTTTGCATCGACAATCATTATCTTAGCACACAGCCATGGAAGCTTCAAGGTTGAGAAATTTATAATCAAAGAGAGTAGGATAACGAACTTCAATAATGGACTCATGCCTGTAGTCAAGTATACCCACCACAATTTAAGAGTGCCAAGTGTAGATCATTTTTGTCATATATGTACCATTTCCCTCACCGATCCAAGGGAAGGAGAGGCCCCCATGCCATAACCTACAGACCTGCGGTTTTGATGTTTTGAAGAATGGATCTTTGTACCATCTGTTCTGGCAGACAAGTTACTGAATTCTTTCCTGGCAGGGCAAACAATTTGCCAGAAGGTGGGGTATGATGCAAGCAATAAGGGCAGCAAGAAGAGTATACCACCTGCACCTACAGGGGGAGCTAAAAGTCACCTTCTTCACCCTTGATATAGCTGGGCACAAAAGATTTTACTAGTGTATCTAAATTCCCAATTCCTGAATTGGGCCACGAAGCTCAAATTTGTGTAGTGGGGTGTGTGACAACAACACGGAGGTGGAGTAGGGTCTGTACTCCATCAATTTGTCTCCAGTTTCTCCAGAAGAGTCAACCAGATTCTTAGGAGACGCAACAATTGGCACCAGAAGAGTGCCATCAGATGGAGGGTTTAGGTTTAGGGTTTAAGCATTCAATAACAAAAAAGAATGAACCCTAAATCCAAATGGAGGGTTTAGGTTTAGGGTTTAAGCATTCAATAACAAAAAAGAATGAACCCTAAACCCAAATGGAGGGTTTAGGTTTAGGGTTTAAGCATTCAATAACAAAAAAGAATGAACCCTA
>Ga0116227_10013367_pt1 | contig 12936 bp, 9 predicted proteins | sample S1TSphgellanicum_FD_89693 | JGI IMG/M metagenome (GOLD analysis project Ga0116227, IMG submission 89693) | Host-associated microbial communities from peat moss isolated from Minnesota, USA - S1T2_Fb - Sphagnum magellanicum MG | ecosystem: Host-associated > Plants > Peat moss > Unclassified...
CGGCGATCGTTCGCGATGGCAAGGTTTATGTGCTGTATCGAGCCGAGGACGATAGCGGCACGATGGAAATTGGCATGCATACCTCGCGGCTGGGATTGGGCGTGAGCGAGGACGGGATTCATTTCAAGCGGCTGGTGAGGCCGGTGTTTTATCCGGCTAACGACGATCAGAAGAGCCGCGAATGGCCGGGCGGGGTGGAAGACCCTCGGATTGTGGAGGCTCCGGATGGCACTTATGTGCTCACTTACACGCAGTGGAACCGGGAAACGTATTCGGTTGGTATTGCGACCTCGAAGGACCTGCTGATGTGGACGAAGCATGGGCCGGCTTTTGGCAGCGATGGTAAGTATGCGGGGCTGAAGTACAAGTCGGCGGGGATTTTGACTCGCGTTGAGCATGGACGGTTGATCGCGGCGAAGATTCGCGGCATGTACTGGATGTATTGGGGCGAGATTCACATTCACCTGGCGACTTCGCCGGATTTGATTCATTGGGCTCCGGTCGAAGCGCTTGGGCCGGGCGGGCATGGCGATCCGGTTGAATTGCTTTCGGCGCGGCCGGGGCATTTTGACAGCAGCTTTCCGGAGACGGGGCCTCCTCCGGTGCTGACGGAGAAGGGGATTGTGCTGATCTATAACGGAAAGAACGCGGCGGATGGGGGCGACCCGGCGCTGGGGGCGAATGCGTATGCGGCGGGGCAGGCTTTGTTTGCGGCGGACGATCCGGCGAAGTTGATTGGGCGCGAGGAGAAGCCGTTTTTCTATCCGGAGATGGCTTACGAGAAGACGGGGCAGTATGCGGCGGGAACGACCTTTGCGGAGGGGTTGGTCTGGTTCAAGAGGAAGTGGTTTCTTTATTACGGATGCGCGGATTCTTTGGTGGGCGTGGCGGTTACGGATGCTAAGGGTAGGTAGGTGGAATGGGGTAGGGAGAGCCTTGGCCAGGATTCCCGCGGCGGTTGAAGCCAAGTTGCGCCTGAGTTGAGTTCAGCATGGTGGAAAATGTCGATGAGAAGGCGAATGTCTGGGTTCGCTGCGGTTGAAAGGACAGGGATTAGGGCTTAGGGAATAGGGACTTGAGCTTTCGTCATCCTGGGCCGATTGGGACACGGCTGAAGCCAATGACCGCGCCTTTTCGAGTGTCTTATTCATGCCTCAGTCTTCTTCCATCTCCGACTTGGTCTCTGAGTTTGCGAAGGACGCGGGCTTTCCGGCGGCGGGGATAGCGGCTGTGCCGGAGCCTGGTTCGGCGGAGGATTTTGCGGAGTTGCGATTCGTTGAGTCGTGGATCGAGGATGGACGCGCGGGGGAGATGGAGTATCTGAAGCGGCGCGATGAGTCGGGGCGGCTGCTTCGTTCGTCGCTGCGGATTGCGCTGCCGTGGGCGCGTTCGGTGATCGTTTGCGCGGCGAACTATCACTCTTCGGCCCCGAAGTCGATCGATCCCGCATCGCCCGATCGGGGATGGATTGCGAGATATGCGTGGTCGGGAGAACCGGCTTCGGATGGAAGTGTGCGGCCTTCGGATTATCACAAGGTTTTGCTGAAGCGATTGAAGGCGATGGAGGCGAAGCTCAGAGAAGAGCTTGGCGCGTTTGCATCGCGATGCTATGTGGATACCGGGCCGGTGGTCGAGCGGATCTATGCGAAGTATGCAGGTATTGGCTGGACGGGGAAGAACACCTGCATTTTGAATGAGAAGCTGGGGTCGTGGTTGTTTCTGGGAGTGATCGCGACCTCGCTGGAAGTGGCCGCGAACCTTGCCGAGGTTGCGGCGGATAGATGCGGGAGCTGCCGGCGGTGTATCGAGGCTTGTCCGACGGGGGCGCTGACGGCTCCTTACCAGATGGATGCGGGGCTTTGCATCTCGTATCTCACGATTGAGAAGCGGGGCGAGATTCCGGTGGGGTTGCGGGCAAAGATGGGGCGGCAGATCTTCGGCTGCGATATCTGCCAGGACGTTTGCCCGTGGAACCGCAAGGCCCCAGTGAGCGGCGATGCTCAGCTTCAAACGCGCGAAGAGCTGGTGAATCCGGCGCTGGAATGGCTGGCGGACCTGGATGAAGCGGGGTTTGCGCGGACATTTTTCGGTTCGCCGGTGAAGCGGGCGAAGTTCTCCGGATTACGGCGCAATGTTGCGATTGCAATGGGCAATTCGGGGCTGGGGGAATTCCTGCCCAAGCTGCGCGAATGGTTGTCATGCGATGACCCGGCGGTTGCCGAGGCCGCAGCATGGGCCATTGCGCAGATCGAGGTCGCACAAAGTGCTGGAATCGGATAAGGCTTAGGAGTGGTTCCGCTGCACATTGGCAGCGTTGAGTCCTTTTGGCCCCTGCTGGCACTCGAATTCGACGGCCTCGCCTTCGTTGAGGCTTTTGTAGCCGTCTTCCTGAATCGCAGAGAAATGGACGAAGACATCCTCTCCGGTAGAACGTTGGATAAACCCGTAGCCCTTGGCCCCGTTAAACCACTTCACTACGCCATGCTCCCTCATTGCGACTCCTTATAACTGTCTGGTTCATCGGAATTGCCCCTGAAAACACCAAGAGCCGCCATGTGCGCCCAAGCTTGGCGCTACGGCAGCTCTGAGAAACCAGTGACGCTTCGCGATCGGTGAAACAAAAAGATCCAAAGAAACGGCCTTCCGAAACTTACTTCCGTATCGCCTGACGACGTTACCTATTTTTTATGACAGGAAAGGAGGGGGATGGCAAGAGAAATTTCTAGGGACTAGAGACGAAGGCTCAGGGCACGGGGCTTAAGGACTGGTGAGTGCTTTGGTAGCATCGTTACACGGAGCCGAGCGGACAAGGCATGCAGGGCAACGGGGAAGATGGCCGCCTTGATGGGCGGCGGCGGCCGGTTCGAGATACAGGCTCTTTGCTGATTTCTCTGGCGAAATATCTCACTCGAACCGAAGTGCATACCTATGCCTTCAGCGTCGCGGCCAATGCGATCCTGTCTTTGTTTCCCTTCATCGTCATGATGTACACGGTGGCGCGGAGGGTCTTCCACTCGCAGTCGATGGAAGATGTGGTGGGGAACATGGTGCGGTATTTTCTGCCTACGGGGCAGGAATTCGTCGTGAAAAACATGAGCCTGGTGGCGAACGCCCACGGCGGCGTGCGAGTCGCGGCGGTGATCATGCTGGTGATCTCGTCGAGCGGGATCTTTCTGCCGCTGGAGGTTGCCCTGAATCATGTTTGGGGCGTGACGGAGAATCGCTCCTATTTGAAAAACTGGCTGCTGTCGACCGGGTTGGCGCTGGTGGTCGCGGTGCTCGCGCTGTCGTCGGTTGCGGTAACGACCTTTCAGCATGCGCTGTTGAGGCTGATCTTCTTCGGTCATGTGGATAATGCCGTGTTTCGTTTTCTTGCCGAGTGGCTGCTGCAAATCTCGGCGGCGTTTCTTAGCGTGACGCTGTTCTTCTCGATCTACTGGATATTGCCGAACCGGCGCTTGCCGGTGCGGGCGGTGCTGCCGAGCGCGCTGATCACGGGGCTGCTTTGGGAGCTGGCCAAACTGCTTTACATCGCGGCGCTGCCATGGCTTGATTTCAGGGCGGTGTATGGGCCGTTCGCTACCTCGGTAGGGCTCATGATGTGGGCATTCCTGACCGGGCTTCTGCTGCTGGCCGGGGCGCACTATTCGGCGACGAGCTATACGCTGAGACTGGCGTACCAGGCGGACGTGGAGGCGGACCGGGAGAAGGACAGAGCGGGCGAGATTTGAGGTTGCGCGCGGCTGCGCCTCTCGCCGTCCGGCGAGGCGAGGCTGGAAATCGGGCGGGGAAAATCGGCTAAACTCAGTTCTACATGTTTGAGCCGTTGAAAAAGTTCGAGGCCCTGGCATACCGGCGATTGGGACGGACGCCGCCGCAAGGGAAGCTGCATCGGACGGCCTTCTGGCTGTTGATCGTCTACCTGGTGCTGGGTGTGGGCAGGCTGCTGCCGAACGGCGGAGGCCAGACGATCGCGGGGCTCAGCTTTTTTGCGCTTTGCGGGCTGATCGTCTGCAGCGTTCCGCTTTTCTGGCGTTGGGTCATTCGGCGGATGATGTGGCGGGTGAGCAACCGGCTGGTGGTGACTTACCTGCTGATTGGGTTGACGCCGGTAGTGTTGTTTGTGACGCTGGCGCTGGTGGCGGCGTATATCTTTTCGGGGCAGTTTGCGACGTTTGCGGCGACGTCAGAGATCAACCGCGAGCTGGCGCAGATCGCGGCGGAGAACCGTGCATTTTCGGTGCATATCGCGAAGGAGATCAAGGAGAACCCGAGGCCGAAGACGATCACGGTGCCTGAGTTTGACGACGGCTCGGCGATGACGGGACGTTCGAAGATGGAAGTGGCCGCCTTTCTCGATGGACAGCCGCTGGCGCTTGAGACGAAGCCGCCGATGCGTCCTGGTATGGCTCGACTTCCAGCCTGGTTGAAGGGCAGTTTTCGCGGCGTGGTGATGGGGCATGGCACCTGCTTTCTGAGGGCGGCCGACACTCAGATCGTCGACGGCCACACGCTGATCCTGATGACGTCGCTGCCGCTCGAGAAGGAGAACCTCGACGAGATCGCCAGCGGACTGGGTACGGTGACGCTGGTGCCGGGCATCATGGAAGAGGACGACAAGCTCGACGACAGCGAGCTGGATAAAGGCATCGTCAAGAAGCTGGACGTCGAGTCTGGCGAAAAGCGCCCTCCACCTCCGGTCAAGTTCCATGTAGGCACTCCACCTCCCGGCCAGGGTCCTGTGCACATTCAGTTCGATGGGCGGGATGTCGATCCGGGTCGTCCGGAGGCGGTCTCCGGCGGCCTGCTGCCGCCGAAGGCGCATTTCTTCGACATCACGGTCGCGTTTGTCGCTCCGCTGCAGGCGGTCTTCTGGCGTACGGGGGAGACGCACCAGGCTTTCATCCATGTGAACTCGCGGCCATCGCTGCTGTATCAGCGGCTGTTCATTACTTCGCTGCAGGTTGCAGGGGCCATTCAGGACATATTGATCGGCATCGCGGTGTTCTTTGCGGTGCTGGAGTTGATCGCTTTCATTATGGCAGTGCGGCTCAACCAGACGATCACGAACTCGGTCAGCGACTTGTATGTGGCGACGCAGCAGATCGACAAAGGGAACCTGAGCCACCGCATCGCGGTGAAGCGGGAGGACCAACTGGCCGCGTTGTCGACCTCATTCAACGAGATGACCGCTTCGCTCGAGGAGCTGCTGGAGGAGCAGCGCGAGAAAGAACGGCTGCAGAACGAGCTCGAGATCGCCCACGAGGTGCAGAACAATCTCTTTCCGCGCCAGGACGTGACGTTGTCGATGCTGGACCTGCATGGAGTGTGCCGCCCGGCGCGGAGCGTGAGCGGGGACTACTACGATTTTCTGGTTTTTGGGCCGTCGACGCTGGGGTTGGCGCTGGGTGATATCAGCGGCAAGGGGATCTCGGCGGCGCTGCTGATGGCGACGTTGCATTCGGCGGTGCGAGCCTACCAGTTCGCCGGCGAAGAGCTGATCACGGTGGGGACGGATGCATTGCTGTCGCCGTCGTTCCAGATGGTGAAGAACGGCCTCCAGGAGATCAATTGCGGGGAGATCTTCGAGTCTCCGGGGAAGGTGCTGGCGCTGCTGAACCGCCATTTGTACCGGAGCACTCCGCCGGAGAAGTATGCGACGCTTTTTCTGGCGCATTACGAAGGCACGCAGAGCCGGATGACGTATTCGAATGGCGGGCAGCTGCCGCCGCTGGTGCTGCGCGCCGATCACGGGGTCACGCGGCTGGACAAGGGCGGGACGGTGGTTGGGCTGATGGATGGAATGAGCTACGACGAGGGGACCGTGCATCTGCGGAGCGGCGACATTGTGATCGCCTACAGCGACGGCGTGACGGAGCCGGAGAACGAGTTTGGCGACTTTGGCGAGGAGCGGCTGCTGGAGGTTGTGGCGCGGAACCGGCATCTGCCACTGGCGGCGATCTCCGACCTGGTGATGCAGGCGCTGCGGAGCTGGATTGGGACGCAGGAGCAACCGGACGATATTACGCTGGTACTGGCGCGGCAGCGCTGAGAGGGTCGTGGGAGATTCTTTTGCCGTGCTCCAGTGTGGCGTGATATGACATCAGCTATGAGAGCGAACGTGCAGGGCGATCCAGCGGCGGCGGCGAAGCGCGAGGCGGCGATTTGGGCAGCTTCGCAGGTGGAAGATGGGATGGCGGTCGGGCTGGGGTCGGGCTCGACCTCGGCGCTGGTGATTGAGGAGGTCGGCAAGCGCGTTGCGGCCGGGCTGAAGATCAAGGCGATTGCTACATCGGAGGTTTCGCATCAACAAGCGCTGGGATTGGGGATTCCGATCACCGATTTTGCGCATCAGCCTCATCTCGATCTGACGATCGATGGCGCGGATGAGGTCCAGGAGGGGACGCTGTTCCTGATCAAGGGGCATGGCGGCGCGCTGCTTCGCGAAAAGATCGTGGCGATGGCGAGCAGCCGGTTGTTGATTGCGGTGGATCCGCGCAAGATGGTGAAGGTGCTGGGGTCGGTGTTTACGCTGCCGGTGGAGATCGTTCCGTTTGGGTGGGAGACGACCTCGAAGCGGGTACTCGATGCGGGATTCAAGCATGAACTGCGGGTGAAGGACGATGGCTCGCCTTATATCACCGACGGGCAGCATTACATTCTGCATTGCGATCTGGCGGGGTCGGGGTTCAGTCCGGAGTCAGCCGCAGAGAAGTTGAAGTCGATCGTCGGCGTGGTGGAACATGGTCTTTTTCTTGGCATGGCGAGCAAGGTAGTTATCGGTTCGGTTGGTGGAATTCAGGTAGTGGATCCGGTTGCTTGATTCTGCTTTATGAGGTCCGCAACGGCTCGATGACCGCCGACATGTCCTTGTCGCCGAAGCCCAACCGGGCCGCCTCGCTGAAGAGCGCTTCGGCGGTTTTGGCGGTGCGTAGGTCGATTCCGAGCGTAGCGGCGTCGCGCTGGGCGTAGTGCAGGTCCTTGTTCATCAGGGAGAGCAGGAAATTTACCTCGTAGGTCGCCGCGACCATGCGATCGGAGATCGCGCCGAGCAGCGGGCTGCCCGGCGCGCCATTCTTCAGCACCTTTAACGCCTGCTCGCGGTCGAGTCCGCTGCGCTCGATCCAGGCGAGACCCTCGGCCAATGAGGTCACCTGCACTCCGCACAAGAAATTGTTGATGAGTTTCATTCGCGCTCCGCTGCCGGTGGGACCGAGCAGGACGATGTCTTTGCTCATCGCCGCGAGCACGGGGCGGGCGCGTTCCAAGGCGGCGGGGTTGCCGCCGGTCAGAAAGATGAGTTGACCGGCGTCTGCCTGTACGCGACTGCCGGTCACCGGAGCGTCGAGCAGATCGAGGTTATGTTTTGCCGCAAGCGCGGCAAGTTCGGCGATCCACTCGGGCGTCACGGTGCTCGATTCGACGAGCACAGCGTTCGCTTTTGCGCCGCTGAGAGCGCCGTGTTCGCCCGTCCATGTGGAGCGAGAAGCGTCGTCGTCGGAGACCATGCTTAGAATCACATCTGCATCGCGCGCCGCGTCGGCCGGCGTTTTGGCGATGCGCGCGCCTTCGGCGGCCAGCGGCTGGGCCTTTGCGGGAGTACGGTTATAAACAGACAGCGGGAAGCCTGCCTTGAGCAGGTTCTTTGCCATTCCGATGCCCATCGTGCCCAGACCTAACAACGCAACTTGTTGTGCCACGTCATTCTCCTCGACTTGGTTGAAAACTGTTTCGACTGTGAAGCCCTAACTTAACGCCCGCACCCGGACCGGGCGATAGCCTTGCTTGTCTTCGATGCGTAGCGGATTGCGCAAGGCGCGCCCATAGCCTTCGTAGCGTACCTGCATCCAGTCGCCATCGTGCAACTCAAGCCCTTCGCCAAAGCTGAGCGAGTGCGCTCCGAAAAAATGCACGTGAAGATACCCAGGCAGGCGATGACCGTCGAATTTGAAGTGATGATGTTCGAGGTTGGCGAGACTATGCGCCATATTTTCTTCGCCGGTCTCTACTGCCTTCTGCCATATCGGCGCGCCGTCGCGTTCGATCCGAACTTCCCCAGCGACGGCGCTGAAGTCGCCGCCAATTACGAGCTCGGGGCCGATGCTGCATTCGCGCAGCTTCGATCCGGCGAGGTTGAGATAGTTGTGCCGCTCGAATTTGTGGTCGCTGAATTCGTTGCCGGGACAAAAGCCGATGCGGTGCGGCGTGCCGTCTTCCGCGATGAGATAAATGCCGGCGATCTCAGCTTCTTCGCCGCCGTCTTCGCCGTGCGCGGGGACGGTCAGCGGAGCGAATGGCGCGCGCAAGACCGATCCGGTGCCTTTGTAGAACCACTCGGGCGCGGTTCCGATTTCGCCTTCCCTGGGTCTTCCACCGGCGAGGCCGGATTCGAACATGCGCATGCTGTCGGTCTTTGGTTTTGCCGCGTCTGTTGCGGTCTGCAGGTGCATTGCCTGGCGGTCTTTTGCGCTTCCGAGATGGGTCAAACCCGTGCCTGCGACGAGCACGCGCTCGGGCGCGCCGGGGACGTCGACGGGAACGAGCAAACGCCACTCGCTCTCGCCGCTGTAGACGGCGTCGTAGGAGAGCTTCTCTCCGGTCGCGAGGTCGCGGGCGCGCTCGCTCAGCGAAGTGCCTTCGCGAACATCGGCCGAGGCCAACGCGTAGACCGATTCGACGGTCGTGAGGCAATGAAGGTGTGGTTCGTCGACGAGAGCCACGCGACGCGATGAACCATTATCAATTTGAACCAGACGAATCATGCGGTTCCTCTCTAGCCAATTACTGTGAAGCGTTTCAGGGAGTCTTCGTTTACCGTGAGACCGAGACCTGGAGTGGCGTCGTCGAGATCGATGTAGCCGTCGACCGGTAGTGGCTCGCCGTCGAAGATATACCAGAAGAGTTCGTTTCCGACTTCTACACTCACCTTCGGGAAGAACTCGGCGATCGGCGAATTGAGGCTGGCCATCACAACATGATAGTTGTGCATCTGGCCGGCGTGGGGCACGACGGGCACTTGAAACGACTCGGCGAGCGCCGATATCTTGCGCGCCTGGCTGATGCCGCCTACGCGGTTGGTGTCGAACTGGATGTAGTCGAGGGCATTGTTTTCGAGGAGTTCGCGAAACCCGAAGATGGTGAACTCATGTTCGCCGCCGGCGATGGGGATTCGCCTGTAGCTTTTCAGCTCCTTGTAGCCTCGGGTGTCGTCGGGGATGACCGGCTCTTCGAGCCAGCGCAAGTGAAAAGGCTCGATCAGCGGGAGCATGCGTTTGGCGTAGTCGAGCGTCCAGCCCATGTAGGCGTCAGCCATGACGTCGACGCCCTCGCCGACGACTTCGCGGACGTTGCGGACGAGTTCGACGTTCTTCTGCATGCCTTCGGCGCCGTCGATGGGGCCCCATCCGAAGCGCAGCTTCATGGCCTTGTATCCTTCGTCTTTGTACTTCTGCGCCTCGGCGCGCAGCTCGGGGATGGGCATCGCGTAGAGGCGGCTCGCGTAGACGGGAATTTTGTCTTTGGTCCTTCCGCCGAGGAGGCGAAAGACGGGCTGCTTGGCATCCTTGCCCAAGAGGTCCCATAGCGCGATGTCGACGGCGGAGATCGCCGTCATGGCCACGCCTTTTCGCCCAAAGGCCATGGTGCGGCGATACATCTGCTGCCAGAGATGCTCGGTGTCCCACGGATCTGCGCCGATGAGCAAGGGCTTCAGGTAGGTATCGATGAGGGACTTGGTGACTACCGGCGAGAGCGCCGCGTTGCCGAGTCCGACGAGGCCGCGGTCGGTGAAGATCTCGACGAGCACCCAGCCGTGGAAGGCGAAGTTGCCCATCGAGGCCTGGCGAAAGGCGACCAGGTCCATGGGGTTGGTGCAGAAATGCGGGGGCAGCGGCACGGTCTCGCCTTCCCACTGCACGACACGGGTGCGCACTTCGGTGATCTTCATGCGGGGCTCTCTATCTCCATCAGGTCTTTGGGTCGAAGGGGTTGAATCCTGCCGCCGAAGAAGACCAGGGCGAGGAAGCCGATAAGGTGAAATGTGCCGACGAGCACGAAGAGGGTTCCGTAGCTGAATCCGTTGCCAAGCAGGGCGCCGGCGATCAGCCCGAAGAACGCGCCGCCGATGGAGCCTCCGAAGCCGACCAGACCGGCCACGGTGCCGACTGCGGAAAGGGGAAAGACGTCGGCGGGAATGGTCATGATGATCCCGGACCATGACTGCTGGGAGAAGAAGGCGATGCTGAACAAGACCAGGGCGCAGCTGACCGGCACCAACGGCACCAGCATCACGGCGGGCATCATCGCGGCGTTGATGCCCAGCACGATTTTGCGCGAACGGTCGAGGGAGCGGCCGCCACGCAGCAGGCGACTCGACCACCAGCCGCCGAGAAAGCTGCCGAGGCCGGAGGCCGCATAAGGAATCCATGCGTAGTAGCTGACCTGCTTGATGTCGAAGCCGCGCGCGTCATAGAGATATTTTGGCAGCCAGAAGAGGAGGAAGAACCAGGCCGAGTCACTCATGAACTTGGCAAAGACCAGCGCCTGCACGCTGCGAAGGCTGACAATCTCGCGGAAGGAGAGGAGCTCTGCCAGCGAGCGCGCATCGAGGGTCGCGGAGGAGAGAGTCGAGGTGTTTCCACGATAGGAAACGGCCCACCACGCTACCCACAGCAGCCCGACTCCCCCGGCGACAAAGAAGACCCAGCGCCATCCAAGGAAGATGAGCACCGCCCCAATGAGCGGCGGAGCGAGCAGGGAACCGACGGCGGTGCCTGCGTTGATGAAGCCCATCGCGGTCGAGCGCTGATGGGGCGGAACCCATTCCGCGACTACTTTGGTCGCTGCGGGGAAGGCGCCGCCCTCGCCCATCCCGAGCAAGAAGCGCATCGCGAGCAACCAGGCGAAGCGGGTTGCGAAGCCATGGAGCGCGCAAGCGAGCGACCACCATAGCATGATCAACAGGAAGCCGCGGCGGGTGCCGAGCTTGTCGAGCAGGCGGCCGCCGATCGCATAGAGCGCCGCGTAGGAGACCAGAAACGCTGTCTGCAAATAAGAGAATTGCGGATACGAAATCGGGATGGTTTGGTTGATTGCGGCGACGGCGATCGAGATCGTCTGCCTGTCGAAATAGCTGATCGCGATCGCCGCGGTCACTATCCCGACGAAGTACCAGCGAGGTTCAAGCCCGCTGCGCGCCGTCGCGCTTAGAGCTGTCGATGGCGGGTTTGGACTTTCCGTTTCGCCGCTATTTTGCATTCAGCTCCAACACTTGAATCGAGTTTGGTGGAAGTGTGTACGAAAACTGGAGGGCTGCGTCGTCGATGCCGCTTTCCACGGGGACGATTTTTGCTGGCTCGAGTATGGAGTTCGTCGATTGAAGGGTGGGAGCGGTCAAGGTTGTGACATGGGCGTTCTTCTCCACGCTCGAGACGCCTGCCATCTGAATGGAGAGCGTGCGCGGCGAGTCGGTTGCATTGACCAGCTTGAGGTAGAGCTTTCCGGTCGAGGAATCACGCGTGACCGAGTAGAAGAAGCGTAAGGGCGCGCCGCTCACTTTGGCGTTGATGATCTGATCGCCGATGTGGTTGCTGAACATCACCTGGGCGTAGTAGCTTGGCGAGCCGTAGCTGCTCATCGCATCGTAGCCGATCAGGTTCGACTCCCACTGCATTCCGCCCGGGCTGACATTCACGAAGAGGGGCGCGTAACAAGACATGACGATGAGGTCGCTGTTCCGCTCCATGCCGGTCATCCATGCGGCGTCTCCGAGAGCGGCGTTAAAGTTTGGCGTGGGGCTGCCCTCGCGAGTGGCCCACTCGCCTACAAAGATCTTTGGCCCGTGACGGTCGGTGTTGTCGTAATGGCCGACGTCGTCATAGAACTGCGAGGCCGAATGATAGAAGTGGTCGTCGATGACGTCGGGAGTGACGCCTTCGACCCGCGCTGTCGCGATGAGCTGCAACTCGGGATATTTGGCCTTGAACGCCTTGAAATATTGAGCAAATCGGCCATCATAGGAGCCGCTGGGATCGTGAGCGCGATCGTCTTCGTTCCCGATCTCGACGTAGGTCAGCTTGAAGGGCGCGGGATGTCCATCCCTGGCGCGCTGCGCTCCCCACTTTGTGGTGGTGCTGCCGGTCACGTACTCGACTTCGTCCAGCGCCTCGGCGATATATGGCTCGAGGCCTTTGCCCGCGGGGATGTAATCGTGGCGCAGCGAATAACCGGCATAGACACCCAGCACCGGTTCCATCTTGAGGTCTTCGCACCACTCGAGGAACTCGAGCAGGCCCATGCCGTCTGACGACCGGTAGAGCCAAGGGCTGGGGTGGGTGGGGCGATCGACGAGCGGGCCGAGCGTCTGTTGCCAAGGGAAGCGCTCATTGATGTAGTTGCCTTCGAGGTAGTTCCCGCCGGGGAAGCGCAGGAAGGCCGGCTTCATGGCAGCGAGTTTTTCCATGAGGTCGATACGGTTGCCGTTAGCGCGGTCGTGATAGGTCGCCGGGAAGAGGGAGACGAGGCTGAACCACAGTTTTCCGGGTTTGCCGGCGGTGAGCACGAGACGGTTTCGCGACGAAGGAGGGTCGTCGCCGGAGTGCAGGGTAAACGTATACCGATTCCATTGAGAATTGAGTGGCGGAACGGTCGTCGTGGCGAGCACCTTGGCGGAGTCATCGTTGATGAGGCTTACCGTGATTGGCCCGATGGCGGGGTCGCTTGCTTTCGCGTAGAACGAACCCTGGTAGGTCGTCTGCGGCCGCACGGCGATGCCCCAATAGCCTTCGTTGGCGACGCCGGCGGGGGCTTGTTCGGTGGCGCTGCGAATGATGACCTCCAGGCTTAGAGGCAGAGCGGTGCTGGGGCCGGTGGACATATCCATAATCATCGATGCGTCCGCATTGCCGGATTCGTAGAGGATCCAATGAAAAGGCTGCA
>Ga0116227_10013368_pt1 | contig 12935 bp, 15 predicted proteins | sample S1TSphgellanicum_FD_89693 | JGI IMG/M metagenome (GOLD analysis project Ga0116227, IMG submission 89693) | Host-associated microbial communities from peat moss isolated from Minnesota, USA - S1T2_Fb - Sphagnum magellanicum MG | ecosystem: Host-associated > Plants > Peat moss > Unclassified...
GCGGCGGCGATCGGCCGGGGGCTGAACGTGCCCGTCGTTTCCATAAAGCCCGCGGAGGCTGTGCCGCATTTCGGCTGGCTGGGGATGCTGACGGGCGTCGACATCCCGGCGTCCAGCGCCCTGACCCGGGAGCGGCTGGGGTGGCATCCGACAGGGCCGGGTCTGATCTCCGACCTCGATCGGATGCGGTATTTTGAAGCCTAACGCGAAGAAAAGGTGCGAAAATCATCCCAGGTAGACGTCTTTGGACTGGCCGGCGCTCTGTTCCTCTGTTCCGCGATCGCGCCGGCCATAGCCGATCCGATCTTTACCACTGGAACCGCCGGTGACACCGACTCCGAAACGCGTGATTCAGGCTATAACTAGGCTGCCGTGCTTCAGTTCAGCCAGAACGTCACGATCTCTCAATTCGGGGTGTTTACCAGCGTCAACCAAGCTCAAGATATCAAATTCCTGATCTTCAACGGCAAGCTAAATGGCGGCAGCGGCACGCTATTAGTCAGCGACGATAGATGCTTCGCGCAGAACACCAAGCAATCTTACATCTATTCGGATGATCTGAATTTCACCTTTCTGGCCGCCAGACCTACGGCATCGGTATTCTGGGTGACGGAACGTCGCTGACGGCGCTTGACCTTGTCCGATATCGCCATCAAGCGATCGTATCGGGCCGGGTTAGTGCGCGGTTTCGGATTTCTCCACAGGCGGCAGCTTTTTCGCCCAGTTATTAAAGAAGATATCCTTGACCGGATCGATGCTTTTGCATAGCCGGCAATCTGTTGGTACCCCGCCGGAACCGTCGAGCCACCAGCAGGCCTTGGCCGTGCCGTTCAGCAATTTCTGCGAGGCGGTTTGGCAGGCGACCAGACACTCCTGGGCGTTCGCGCGCTTGCCGATATCCACCACGTCGGGGCCGAAGGCGCATAGATAATAGTTCTGGAATCCTAGAGAGGCAGGGTCAACCGGGTCCGGCCCGGTCGAACAGCCGCTGGAAATCGCGAACCCCACAGCCAAGGCCGAAGCGGTCGCGCACCGCACGAGAGCTGGAACGCGATGAACTTTCATGTCGACCGGCTCTTCGGGAAGATTGGGGCGTTGTCGATCAGCATGGCGGGGCCGGCGGCGGTTCTGCGCCGGTGAAGTGAATTTTGAACTCAAGCTTGGCGTCATTCACCATTCCCGTATCGGTCCAACCCCACCAAATTGCTTCGTTGCCATCATAGGTTATGCCGGACTGATGGTCCGGACCGCAACGATCGGTCGCCGAGCACGCGAAGACATGCGCGCATTCGTCCTTGCCGTCGCAGCTATAATCGACATGTAGGATTTGACCCTTCGGTACCCTGAGATCGACCCGCAGCAGATAACCGCCATTGATTTCAGCCTCGTCGAGAGGCGTGACGAAGCTCTGATTCTTGGACACCGTCTTGTTGAGCGGAGAGCCCGGCGATTCGGCATCTATATCGCCGTTCCCGCCACCGCCCGCCGCGCAACCTGCCGTTATGGCCAGGATCGCTGCGATAGAACCGGCTCTCGATAACATTGCGGCACCTTCCTTACACGCGGCCCCGTGTTCCGGGTGCGCGACTTTTATTAGCATTGCCGCGGCGTGTCTTCATGTAAACAGCGCGCGTCGGCCAAGGGATGCGGCGCCCATGTTCTGCTTGCTGTTGTTCAGCGGTCCCTACATATTCGTCGTTCATATGTTCGTAAGGCGGGCAGCGGGCGATATGCCTGCGCGCGGGAGTGGACGCCATCAGCAAGATCGAGCCCCAAGCCGAGCGGTCTCCCTCGCAGATGATAGACGCGCGGATCGCAGAACTCGGCGATTGGCGGGGCGAAACGCTCGCCCGGCTTCGCGGCCTGATCAAGCAGGCCGTCCCGGATGTGGTCGAGGAATGGAAGTGGCGCGGGGTTCCGGTCTGGTATCACGCAGGCATGATCTGCACCGGCGAGACGTACAAAGCCGTAGTCAAGATGACTTTCGCCAAGGGCGCCGCGCTGGACGACCCGGCGGGCCTGTTCAATTCCAGCCTGGATGGCAATGTCCGCCGCGCCATCGACTTCCACGAGGGCGCGGCGATCGACGAGGATGCGCTAAAGGCGCTGATCCGCGCGGCGGCGGCGCTGAACAGGTCGAAAACCAAAGGCTGATCGCGCTATCGTGGTCGGATCGCCCCGCTCAGGCGGCTGAGGCCGGATGGATCATGACCTTGATCGCCTGCCCGCGCCCCTGGGTTTCGAAGGCCTCGACGATCCGATCGACCGGGAAAGTATGCGTGATCAATTTCTTGCGGTCGACCTTGCCGGAGGCCATCAGTCCCAGCCCTTGGTTCAGTTCGGAGGCGTCGTAGCCAAGCGAGCCGATGATATGGATCTGCTTCTCGATCAAATAGGTGAGGTCGAGCGTGACGCGGCCTTCATAACCACCGAAACAGATGATCTTGCCGCCGCGTGGCTTCAGCATGTTGATCGCCGATTGCAGCGGCGGTGGCCCGGTCATGTGCTTCAGATAGCCTGCGCAATCGTCGCATCGGCGCTGCATCTGGATATGATGAATTTGCCGTGCGAGGCCACAGGGCAGGGTTCCCGATTTCGACGGAAATATGTCACTTTCGAGCCGATTACTTCTGCCGCAACAGGAATTCCTGGTGCGCCTGGGCGCGCGACCGCGCCAGTCGTTCGCGCACGCTCAGTATGTGACCGGGGCGCGGAGGGCCAAGCAGATCCTCCTTCGAATATCCGCCCAGCAACCGGTCGAAGTTCCCCCCGTTCAGCTCCCAGTTTCGCGTCGGCCCGCTGTCGAGATGGATGAATTCGGACTGCGGGTACCAGCCGACGCCGCCTCGTTTCATCTTGAGCGCCGCCGTTTTCGTACCGCTCAACTGACTGTCGAAGGTAACGTCGATTGCCCGGCCGAACAGATGCTGGCTCTGCTCCGCGACGCCGAAAGTGGTGGCCTTTAACTTGTCGTTGGTCTCCCGCGTCCGATAGGCCGACAGTACGGTCGCGCTACGCTGACCGGTCGCGGCCATGACGTCGGCCAGAAAGTCCAGCATGCCGATATCGACCGGCCCGGTTTTGTCGGCATGGAAATCGCGCAGGAATGCCGCGAGGTCGGTGACCGCGGTCAGCAACGGCCCGTTCGCGTCACGATACGGGCCGTTAAAGGTTTCCCCGGTATGCGCGTTCTTCAATAACAGCCGCCGCCCGCCGTCAGGCAGCGCGAACGCGGTGTTGCTGAGGAAGATACCGGTCCCGGCCGCCAGGAGAAGATCGCGCCGCCTCAGGATGGCCCGATTCCGGGTAAGGGATTGGTCTGCCATCCCCCTTTAAATAGGCGGCGCCGACTTGCAGGCAAGCCGCGGCGGCTTGAACGGCGGAAACGCGCCGCCATGTGATGGCGATGTCCGATCCCAAGCATATCGTCTGTCCCCATTGCGGCGCGATCAATCGTATCCCCGGCGAACGCTCGGCCGCGGCGGCGCAGTGCGGTTCCTGCAAGGCCAAATTGTTTGGCGGTGCGCCCCAGGCGGTCGATGCGGCGTCGTTCGACCGTCATATCGGCAAGGATGACGTGCCTGTATTGGTCGATGTCTGGGCACCCTGGTGCGGCCCCTGCCGCAGCATGGCGCCGCAGTTCGAAAAGGCCGCGCTGATGCTGGAGCCGGATGTACGTCTGCTGAAGCTGAATTCCGACGAGCAACCGGCGATCTCCGCCCGCTATGACATCCGCAGCATTCCGACGATGCTGCTGTTCAAGGGGGGAAAACTAGCGGCCCGCACATCGGGCGCGATGGATGCGGGGCGGATCGCCGGTTGGGTGAAGGCGAACCTCTAAATCATCCCGCCGAGATATCGACCGTATCGGCCCCAGCCCAGCGCAGGTTCAGTTTGCGGTGGCTGAAATACCAGCGGCCGTTTTCTTTGCGGAACTGATTATCGTAGACGATGTACATGATGTAGTCGGACGCTTTCGCGTCGGATTCCTTGGTCAGGTGGTGCGCAACGCAGTAGGTCTCGCCGCGGGCCGTATTGTCGCCGTCGATCCAGACCAGGTCGTTGTGGACCAGGTGCATGGTGCGCAGATACATCGACTTCAGCGCGCTGGGCACCACGGCGACGATCTGCTCGCGGCCGGTCATGGTATGGCCGGGGGACACGATCGTGCCGTCCTCGGTGAAGATCGCCGCGAATTCCGCCGCGTCATGCGTGTCGCAGGCGCGGGCATAGCGCAGGGCCAATTCATGGCATTCGCGCTTGTCGTCTTCAATGGACATCGTTTCCTCCCGAGATCATATGGTGCGCGCCCTGTTTAGCGGGCGTAGCCGGCAACGTCGAGCGTTGCGGGAGTCCATTTCGACTGACGCCTTGTACCGCGTTGCTCCGGCGTCTGAGCCTCGAAATTGGTGGATTCGGGCGTGCGGTCGAACGGCGTCTGGTCGTCCAGCGCGTTAACATTGATCGCGGTATAAAGCGCACCGTCCACAGTCGCTGTCGCCGCCATATAGGCGCCGCAGATTTTGCAGCTGAGGAAATCCGCCGTCTGCGTACCGAAGCGGTAGCGGTGCAGAGCGTTGGCATTGGCCACCGCGATGCACGCATTGCCGGCGGGGTCGCTGGTGTAGCGGGCGCCCTGCCTGGTGCAGAACGAGCAGGCGCAGATGCGCATCGGCAAATCCGCCGGCGCTGTTGGCGTCTCAAACGTGAGGCGCAACGCGCCGCAGTGGCAGCCGCCTGTCAGGCTATGCGTCATTTCGACGGCAGGCTCATACCCAGCTGATCGAACAGGAATGCAAGATAGTCGGCGCTCTGGTCGATCCTGACCGACAGCGCGCTGCCATGGCCGTGACCGCTGTCGGCGCTGGTGCGCAAATAGATCGGCTGGCCCGACGACGTGGCCGCCTGCAAGCGCGCCGCCATCTTGCGCGACTGTAGCGGGTTGACCCGCCCGTCGTTCGCGCCGGTCATGAAAAGCACCGAGGGATAGGGCACGCCCGGCTTGACAGCGTGATAGGGAGAATAAGCATAGAGCGCCCTGAACTGATCGGGATCCTTCACCGTGCCGAACTCGGTCGTGTTGAACGCACCGTTGGGATCGAGCTCGACGCGCAGCATGTCATAGATGCCGACCTCGGCGACGACTGTGCGGAAGGCCTGGGGATGCTGGGTCAGTTCGGCCCCCATCAGCAACCCGCCATTACTGCCGCCCATGATCGCCAGCCGTTTGGGCATCGTGTATTGCGCGCTCACCAGATATTCGGCGGCGGCGAAGAAATCGTCGAACACGTTCTGCTTGTGGGTCAGCGCGCCCTGGCGGTGCCAGTCCTCGCCATATTCGCCGCCGCCTCGGATATTGGCGATGACATAGACCCCGCCGCCATTAAGCCAAACGCGGCGGTCCGCGCCCAGGAAGCGCGGGGTCATGCTGATCCCGTAGCCGCCATAGCCGTAGAGCAGTACGGCATTCGTCCCGTCCTGCTTGGTCCCCTTGCGCCGAATGATGTTGACCGGAACCTTGGTGCCGTCCTTCGAGGTCGCGAAGTCGCGCACCACTTCCGCGTCTTCGAAGCTTATCGGGCTGGTCTGCGCCAGCGCGGTTTCCTCCACCTTCGCGGTCGAGGCGTCATAGTGCGCGAAATAAGGCGGGCGCAGGTAAGTCGCCACCGAGAACAGCACCCCGTCGCCGACCGGCAGCACCTCGTCCACCGCCGCAACGCCCGGCAACGGCAGTTCCCCCAGCTTCTTGCCGGCCCCGTCTTTGCTTGCCAGATCATAGATGTCGACCCGCGACGGCCCACCGACCAATTTCTTCACATACAGCCGGTCGCCTGCGATGGCGAAGGGCTGGGTCACGTCCTCGGTCACCGCGGCGATCGTGCCGTCGTCCTCGGCCACCAGCGTCTTGGCGTGTTTCAGGTCGAAGTCGCCCGGCGCGAGGCGTAAAATCTTGCTGTGCGGCGCGTCCGCGCGGGAGACGAGATAGAGTGCATGATCCGGCCCGAAGACAGCCGCGATCACGTGATCCCCGTAGGCCGCGACCTGGACCCATTTGTCCTTGTTCAGCGCATAGACCGCAAAGCGGCCGCTGTCGCCGTTCTCGATCACGGCGGTGGGGTTGCCGGGGTCGAATTCGTCGTCCAGCCCGATCTCGGCGATTTTGGGATCGGCGATTTCCTTGCCCAGAACGTCAGGGTCGTTCGCCGCTGGGGTGCCGAGCCTGTGCAGAAAGACATGCTGGTAGAAATGCCGGTCTTCCGCCGGGCCGGTCGAGGGATAACGCGTGTACCAGAACGATTTGCCGTCCGCCGCCCAGGCCATGCTGCCGCCGCCGGTCGGGTACTGGACGGCCGGAATCGGCGTGTCGAGCTCCTGGCCGGTCGCAACGTCGAAAATATGCAAGGTGCCGTCCTCGCTGCCGCCTTCCGACAGCGAGACCGCGACCTTCGTCCCGTCCGGCGATGGCACGTACCAATCGATGGCGGTTGTGCCCTTGGCGTCGATCGCGTTGGGGTCGATCACGATTCGCGCCGCCTTCAGGTCGGCCGATAGCGGCATCGCCGCCAGCATCGGCTGCTGTTTCGGAGGGTGGCTGTACATCGCGAAGATCGTTCCGCCCCCGCGCTTCAACGCGTAATAAGACGGCGAGGTAGCGGAGATAAGCCGTGTCAGCTCCGTCTTGATCGGTGCGCGGACGGCCAGCCCGTCCAGATAGCTGCGCGTCCGTACATTCTGCGCGTCGCTCCAAGCCCGCACTTTAGAGTCGGTCGCGTTTTCCAGCCAGCGATAGGGATCTGTGACAGATGTGCCGTGATATTGGTCCACGACCGGCTGTACCGGCGTCGGCGGCGTACCGGCATCGGCCGACAATGCTCGGGAAATCGGCGCCGCGAGGCCACCGCACAAAACTACGCATGCCAGAATTTTAAGCCGCATGCCGTTTCTCCCGTTTATCGGCGTCAAATCGTACAACCGGAACTCTCCCCGACCCAAGCCATTCAGGAAACAATTTCCGATTACAGCGCGTTAGTCCTCCAGAAGGCCCCCCGTACCGGTCGGGCCATTTTGGAGATTGATCGATGGATAAGGATCGGATCAAGGGCGCCGCCAACCAGGCTGCGGGCGCCGTGAAGCAGGCAGCGGGTTCCGTCACGGGTGACGCGAAACTGAAGGCCGAGGGCCAGGCCCAGAAAACAGCCGGCAAGGTTCAGAACGCTGTCGGTGGGCTGAAAGACGCCGCGCGCGGTAAGTAAACCGCGATCGACTGAGGTTGCTCGCCCCGCTCTTGGATTACCGAGGGCGGGGCGAGTTGTATCTGGACGGTACAGTTTTGCGGCGTAATCTGCCCCGTTGCCGGGATCGACCGGCGGCCAGCGAGGTTCTTTCGAGATGATGCCTGCCCTGATCGGCGATATCGGCGCGACCAATGCCCGTTTCGCAGTGCTGAAAGATGGCGAGCCGACGAATATCGAAGTATTGCCTGTCGCCGATCACCCGTCGCTAGGCGACGCCATACAGACGTATTTGAAGAAGACGGATGGCGCTTCTGTACCCAGGCCGCGCCGTGGCGCGCTTGCGGTGGCGGGTCCGGTCACCGGCGATTACCTGTCCTTCACCAACCATCCCTGGTCGTTCTCCATTGCCGGGCTGACACACGATATCGGCTTCGATCACCTTGCCGTGGTCAACGATTTCGTTGCGCAGGCTATGGCCGCCCCCATCCTCGGGCCCGACCGGCGGCGGCAGGTCGGCCCCGGCGCGCCGGTGGACGGCGTCGCGATCGCAATCATCGGTCCTGGCACCGGCCTCGGCGTTTCGATCGTCGTTCCGGTCAAGGACAATGGCGCGACGCGCTGGATCGCCCTGCCGGGTGAAGGCGGGCATGTGACGCTGCCCACTGTCACCGCCCGCGAACAGGCGCTGGTCGATCTGCTGCATCGGGGCGGCAAGGCGCATGTCTCGGGCGAGACGCTCGTCTGCGGCGCCGGGCTCGCGCTGCTGCACGCCAGCCTTTCCACTCTGGATGGCAATGGCAAGACCGCGCTGGACCCGGCCGAGGTTACCCATCGCGCCGTCGCCGGCGACGACCCCGTGGCCGTCGAGACAATCGGGATATTCTGTGCGCTGCTGGGCACTCTCGCCGGCAATCTGGCGCTCACGGCAGGCGCGCGCGGTGGTGTCTTTATCGCCGGCGGCATCGTGCCGAAACTGGGCGACCTGTTCGATCGCTCAGACTTTCGGGAGCGCTTCGCCGCCAAGGGGCGGATGCACACGTTCCTCGAACCGATCCCAACCTATGTGATCACCGAGGAATATCCGGCCTTCCTGGGGCTGGCCGAGCTGCTGCGCGAGGGTTAGCGCGCCGGTCCCATATTGCATCGCGGCACCAGACCGGTAAGGTTCTGTCATGCCCATCCTTCGCCATGCTTCGCTCGTTTTCATCGCCGCGCTGACGCTTGCGGGGCCTGCCTTCGCAGCCTCCGACCCGGAGGGGGAATCGCAGAAGATCGCCAAGGAAGAGGTCGTCACGCATAGATATATGGTGGTCGCCGCTAACCCGCTCGCCAGCAAGGCCGGGGCCGATATGATCGCGGCCGGCGGCAGCGCGGCCGATGCCGCGATAGCGGCGCAATTGGTGCTGACCCTGGTCGAGCCGCAATCCTCCGGCATCGGCGGTGGCGGGTTCCTGAGTTTCTATGATCATGCGACCGGCAAGATCGTCATCTATGACGGCCGCGAAACCGCCCCGGCCGCTGACAAGCCGGACCTGTTCCTGGGCGCGGACGGCCAGCCGCGCCCCTTCTTCCAGGCCTCGGTGGGCGGCAAACCGGTCGGCGTGCCCGGAATCATGCGGCTGCTGGAGGGCGTGCATAAGGATTACGGCAAGCTGCCCTGGCCGAAGCTGTTCGAGCCGGCGATCAAGTTGGCGGAGGACGGCTTCGCGGTAACGCCGCGCCTGCATTGGTGGCTCGACAGCGCCAAGGATTTCCTCGGCAACGCGCCGGACCTCAAGGCGCACTATTACAAGCCCGACGGATCGGCGTTGGCGGTCGGCGACATCCTGAAATCGCCGGAGCTCGCCAAGACGCTGCATCTGTTGGCCGAAAAAGGCGCGAGCGCGTTTTACACCGGGCCGCTGGCGGAGGAGATCGTCAAGGCGGTCGATCAGGGGATGGGCGTCGAGGGCCAACCTAACCCCGCCGCCATGACACTGGACGATCTTAAGAACTATGAGGTCATCCGGCGCGATCCGGTTTGCGGCGCCTATCGCAAATACGAAATCTGCGGTGCAGGTCCACCCGCCGCCGGCGCCATTGGCGTTATCGAAATTCTTGGCATGTTGCAGCGGTTCGACCCGCTTCAACTCGTGCCGCAAAGCGCGCGCACCTATCATCTGTTCGCCGAGGCCTCGCGCCGCGCCTTCGCCGATCGCGATGCCTATATCGCCGATCCCGCGATCGTCAGGGTGCCGGTCCAGGGCCTGATCGACCCGTCTTATCTCGCCGTCCGCTCAGGAACCATCGATTCCAGCCAGGCGACGCCGCATGTCGATCCCGGCGTGCCCCCGGGTCTGCGCACCGATATCGGTCCGGATGCGACCATCGAACGGGCCGGCACCTCGCATATGTCGATCGTCGATGCCGCGGGCGATGCCGTGTCGTTCACCACCACGGTCAACATGCCGTTCGGATCGCACCTCATGGCCGGCGGATTCATCTTGAACGATCAGTTGACCGATTTCTCGTTCCGGCCGACCGTCGACGGCAAGCCTGTGGCCAACGCTGTCCATGGCGGTGAGCGGCCGCGCTCATCCATGGCGCCGCTTATCATCTTCGAGGGGCGGCGGCACTTGCGCCTGCTGATCGGTTCGCCCGGCGGATCCAAGATCATCGATTATGTGGCATTGGCCACGATCGCGCACCTGGATTGGGGCTTGGGCATCCAGCAGGCGGTCGATTACGGCCATGTCGTCAATACCGGCACGCGGACAGAGCTTGAGGCGGACACGCCCGTCGCCGCCTTCGCCGACGAGCTGACCGGTATGGGCCATCAGGTCGAGCTGATGAGCGAAACCAGCGGTCTGCACGCCATTGCCGTCCTGAAAGACGGCCTCCACGGCGGCGCCGACGGCCGCCGCGAGGGCGTCGCGATTGGGGAGTAGCCTGTTCAGCCGGTCCGCCCGAACGACAAATCGAACGGGCCGCCTTTCTCGATGGCGCGCTGATAAGCCGGCCGCGCCTCCAGCCGGTCGAGATAGGCTAGCAGCGGTTCACGGCCTTGCAGGAAACCCAGACCGCGCGCGGTCTGCAGGATGAAGGCGATTTGCAAATCGGCGGCGGTGAATCGGTTGCCGACCAGATACTCGCTGCGATTCAGCAGATCGGTCACGTAGTCGAGTTGCAGCGAGATTTGTCCTTCGGCATATCCCTGGAAGGTTTCGTTCTGGACCTGGAACGCGCCCATGAAGAGCGGCATGACCATCGGCATGCTGGCCGAACCTTCGGCATAGTGAAGCAATTCCAGATACTGCGGATAGTCGTCTGAGTCGGGCGTAGGTGCCAGCGTTCCCTGGCCGTAACGCTGCGCCAGCAGCTCGACGATCGCGCCGGATTCGGCCATTACCTTGCCGTCGATCACCACCGAGGGCGCCTTGCCCAGTGGGTGAACTTTCTTCATCTCGGGCGGGGCAAAACCCTGGTCACGCCGATAGAAGATGATCTCGTAATCCAGCCCCAACTCTTCCAGCACCCACAACACGCGCTGGGACTTGGAGTTGTTCAGATGGTGGACAGTGATCTGCGGCATAGTTTTCCTCCCAAGGGCGGTTCTCGCGTTGGGCCGGGACTGTGCTACAAGCGCCGCTTTTTGGCGAGCCACCTTGTCTTCCAATGCGCGTTGACCTGTTCGATTTCGACCTTCCGCCAGACCGGATCGCCCAGCGCCCGGTGTCGCCGCGCGATGCGGCGCGGTTGCTGCATGTCCGCGCCGATGGCGTCGGAGATCGTATTGTGCGCGACCTGCCCGGCTTGTTAAGGGCCGGCGATCTGCTGGTCTTCAATAACACGCGGGTTATTCCCGCGCGGCTTAGCGGCATCCGGGGCGAGGCGAAGGTTTCTGTGACGCTGCATCAGATCTTGTCGGCGGATACATGGCGGGTCTTCGCCAAGCCGGCGAAGCGGCTGCGGGCCGGCGATCGGATCGTCTTTGCGCCGGATTTCTCTGCCGATGTTATCGAGAAAGGGCCGACCGGCGATATCGTTTTGCGGTTCGACCGGGAAGGCACCAATCTGATCGCCGCCTTGCACCAACACGGCGCGATGCCGCTGCCGCCCTATATCCGCGGCGGCGTTGCCGATGGCCAGGACGCGACCGACTATCAGACCCTGTTCGCCAAAGAAGAGGGCGCGGTAGCGGCCCCGACGGCCGCGCTGCATTTCACGCCGGACCTTATGGCTGCTCTGGCGGCAAGCGGCGTCGAAACGGCGATGCTGACCCTGCATGTCGGGGCCGGCACCTTCCTGCCGGTCAAATCGGACGATACCGACGACCATGTAATGCATGAGGAGGTCGGGGTTCTGAGCGATGCGGTCGCAGACAAGATCAACGCCACGCGCCGTAATGGGGGCCGGGTCGTTACGGTCGGCACAACGTCGCTCCGCCTGCTGGAAAGCGCTGTCGGCGACGATGGAACGGTCAGGCCATTTGCCGGGGCAACGGATATCTTCATCACGCCCGGCTACCGCTTCAAGGCGGTGGACGTGTTGCTGACCAATTTCCATCTGCCGCGCTCAACGCTGTTCATGCTGGTGTCGGCGTTCGCCGGACTAGAGCGGATGCAGGCGGCTTACCGCCACGCGATTGCATCCGGCTATCGCTTCTATTCCTATGGCGACTGTTGCTTGCTGGATGTCGAAAATGACTGAGTTCGGATTCACGGTCCTGGCGACCGACGGCGCGGCGCGGCGCGGGCGGGTGACGACGGCGCACGGCACGGTTGAGACGCCGGCTTTCATGCCGGTCGGCACCGCCGGCACGGTCAAGGGCATGCTGCCCTCGGCTGTTGCCCAGACCGGTGCCGAAATCCTGCTCGGCAACACCTATCACCTGATGCTGCGTCCCGGCGCCGAGCGGGTCGAGCGGCTGGGCGGGCTGCATAAGATGATGGGCTGGGATAAGCCGATCCTGACCGATTCCGGCGGCTTTCAGGTCATGTCGCTGACTGGGTTGCGCAAGCTGACCGAGGACGCGGTCATCTTCAAATCGCATATCGACGGGTCGGAACATATTCTGTCGCCGGAGCGGTCGATGGAGATCCAGCGCATGCTGGATTCCAACATCACCATGGCACTGGACGAGTGCACCCCGCACCCGGCGACATATGAGCAGACGGACAAATCGCTGGCCCTGTCGATGCGCTGGGCGGCCCGGTCGAAGGCCGCCTTCACGCAGCGTCCGGGCTATGGGCTGTTCGGGATCGTGCAGGGCGGCATCTATCTCGATTTGCGCAGCCGCTCGGTCGCCGAACTGACCGGCATCGGTTTCGACGGTTACGCTATTGGAGGCCTCGCAGTGGGCGAGGGCCAGGAAACGATGTTCACGGTGCTGGATCACACGACGCCTGCACTGCCGGCCGACCGGCCGCGCTATTTGATGGGTGTCGGCACGCCCTCAGACCTCGTGGGATCGGTCGCGCGGGGCGTCGATATGTTCGATTGCGTGATGCCCACCCGGTCGGGCCGTACCGGCCAAGCCTTCACCGCGCGCGGCAAGGTCAATATGCGCAACGCCCGCCATCAGGACGATCCGCGTCCGTTGGAGGCGGGATGCCGCTGCCCGGCTTGCACTCAGTTCAGCCGCGCCTATCTGCATCATTTGCAGAGATCTGAGGAAATGCTGGGGCCGATCCTGCTGACATGGCATAATCTGACCTATTA
>Ga0116227_10013370_pt1 | contig 12931 bp, 7 predicted proteins | sample S1TSphgellanicum_FD_89693 | JGI IMG/M metagenome (GOLD analysis project Ga0116227, IMG submission 89693) | Host-associated microbial communities from peat moss isolated from Minnesota, USA - S1T2_Fb - Sphagnum magellanicum MG | ecosystem: Host-associated > Plants > Peat moss > Unclassified...
AACACAGTTGCCTTGAAACAAATGGGCAATGGCAAGCTTGAGTGAAAGATGGTGACCTTGACGATGGCAAGTGTGAAAAGACCCATTGCAAAGCTTCCTAGAAGCTACCTACCTGCCTACTTACCTAACTTGGCTAGGATAGCAAGTAACCTAGGATAGTTACTAACCTACCTAAGTAGTCTAGGTTAGCTACCCTACTCTACATCGCAATTCCTTCATCTAGCAATGTTGTCCATCCTTCAAAGGTACAAGTGTGGGTGCTGGTTCACACAAGGCCGAATCACACAACTAGCATTCCATCTACCATTTTGTGTGTTGTTTTCCATACAAAAGCCATTGGTTCTCCTTGTACAATTGTCCAGTCAAGTTGGTATCTTACCCCAAAAAAATCCAGTGAACCAGGATGACAATCTGGAAGCAATTATCATATAAAGGAGGTGCATTCCACCTGGTGTTAGGGATGTCCCCTAACACCATGCTAATTTTAAGACTCACACCTACTTACAATGAACATTTTATGTTAAGTTAACATTCAGTTAAAATTAAGCTATCACCCATTTACCATTGGGTGCCACCTAGGATGCCACCTAGATTTTCATTTAACACTGACTTAACATCAAGTGTGAATGCAACATAAGGGAGAGTCAGTTTGTGTCATAAAACTGTTGGTAAGTCTATATTCATAACTAACAATCCTATAGCCCATTTTGTGCCAACATTATTATATCATAGATGAGTTAACATGTTGCTCTACATCCCATTTTTCTTATTCCTTTCCATGATGAAAAGTGGAACATGGCATGGGATGAAAAAATTGACAAATGTGCTTGGAAATTTTTTATTTGTGCTGAGTTTTGACACATTCAAAATTTCCTCCCTCTGTGAGAAGAACATCACAGAATTTGAAAGCCCTTGCACAAGGAAAACTTTCTTTAACAACAAACATTGCACATGGACTCATTTCTCTGACTCAAAAATTCTCACTAACTACAAAATTGTACAATGACTTATACTCATTTTCATTTTGTTATGCCTTTTTTATTCTGACCTTAGGACCACAAAGCCAAATTGTTTTTTTAGCTACAAACCAAATTCCTGAAAAAACATTGCAAGGGAAGGTCATATTGGGTTGACCAATTTATCCATCCAGGGAAGGGTAAATTTGAATGGTTGAAATTCACCCCGCTCACATGGTAAAGGTACAAAGTTATACCATTTGTTTCACATCTAGCTATCAGGGTTGGATTCATTTTATTTACCCTGGTATTTACTTGCGGGCATATCCGGGTAAAGGACATCCTGAATTGGTTTACATTACAAATGAAAAGGAGTACAGGGAACCTCATCTAAGGCCAAACCATTCAATATTGAACACATAACTATGGTTTTGGCAAAATTGAAATCCCATTGATGCATTATAAGAACCATGGGATGTGTGACATCCTTTTGTGCATGACAATTGGCTAATGGAACATGTTAGTGGACACAAAAAACGAATGTTGATAAATGATCAAAATGGTTCTGTGGATAGACCTTAGATGTTTGTCATCTCTTTGGATGATATAGAGCACACAAGCTATATTAATGTCATCAATTTGGGATCCAAACTTTGGGATGCTCAATGGGAACAAATAAATTATTTGATGAAAAAATTGATAGATGGGTTGAACTTAGAAGCAATCTAGGCTGGTCTTTTGATTTCTTAAATAATGCCAGTTCTGGTTGTTCCAAAAACCTTAAAGAACCATTGGGTATCATGAAAGAATTGACAATAATTTTCTGGGCATTTATTTGAATATTTCAAAAACATTGAGAACCACAGTTTCATATTAGAATGCGATATTTCATTTTTTTGACAACTATGATTATATGTCAGAAATGGGTATTTGATTTTTGCGAACTATGATTATCAACCTAAGAACCATCGTGATACCTGATGGGGAGTTTGGTGCAATTTCTAATAACTGCCCCCACGCTGGTTAGAAGTTGTCCAAAGAATGGACACTGATCAGAGCCAAGTGCAATGAATGACTGACTTGAATTTGTAAATCCAAATTTCACATTTGTCCCTAGTAGATATTTAGGGTTTCATGTTTTTTTTCGGTCCCCATGTGCTCTTTATTCATTGTTTTCATGGATTATTGAAGTTTAACAATCATCAACATTATATTAACATCATATGAATAGGCTTTTTATTCTTGATCATATTTCAAATTAGGATTCCTACCTATAGATAGTCACCTTTTTCTTTCTTACTGCAGTCAATGTGTGTCTATTTTTCTATCTTTCAAGGAACATGTCATTTCTCTTCTATATTAATTGAAGTATGCTTGTATGTTAGGATGTATGGATTATAGTGCACATTATGTGAACATCTTTTGTTTAAGTGATTTAGGTTATATATGCATGGAGATAGTTTTCTCCAACATAGTGAATGTTTCACAGTTTCTTGAAATAGATCATACAAGATGGCAAAGATCAAAGAAACAGCAAGGGCAAAAAAATTCATTTGAGAGATTTGAAGTTTGAGATGTAATAGGTATTATTTCAACAACCAAAGTTGTGGATTGGAATGATTTGAAGAGTGTTGCTACTAACAAAGTTGCTTGAAAGAAGAAAGATAAGAAATACTACCTTTGGCCTTTACAAGTCGTTGAGAGTTCATAAGCTCCAACTTGTGAATTGTGTCATTGCACAACAGAATGTGGTCAACTCTAATAATGATCCATGAACAAAGTGCAGAGGAGAATGTGTAATATCTATATGGGAATTAGTATTATCAATGCCAAATGCATGAAAGTGGTTTCAACTCATCATTTATTAACATTCTTTTTTTACTTCAGGGGTAATTATCAAACATGGAAAAAACTTTTGTGAATCACATGTGAAGTAGGTTTTAACAAATAGAATTTTTTTTTTTAATTTTTTATGGTGCCCCCAAGAATGCAATGATGTAAGTTATATCCTAGCTTACTACATACTATTCAATTCAATATTTTTTGTTAAAATATTTAAAAACACAAGTTTAAATTTTATATTTTAATATACTTTTGATTTACTTTAGGTTCATTATTTTTTGAAAAATAAATAAAATTTAATACAATGACCTTTTCTTAACTGTATTTTCACCCATTTTGATGAATATTTTTAAATATATGCATGATACATCATAAATGTTAAAAGTGAAGACGTTCACTTTTGTGTCTATTTACCATGCTTTCACCCATAATGATTTTTTAAATCAAGCAAATTTCACAAATAATTCTCCTAGCCAACATATTATTACAAGCAATGTTTTCATGATAATAGATAGGCTATTTCAAAGGTGTAGATAAAAGACCTCAATAAGTCTTCTATAAAAGAGTCATTATGTACAGTGATTGATATTTTTGTCCGGAGTTGATGAATCCATGACAATTTGCAACCATTGAAAGTGGACTCATTCCCAAATATATATATTTTACATTCAAGACAAAATGAGTGGTACTCAAATTCAACAACCACAAAACACATGAATGATGAAAAACATTGGTTTCATTCTTTAACACCTATGAAGAAAGGCTAGTGGAAAATATTTGTGACAAACAACCAAACCAAATGGCATATGGCTATTAGTTTAACATAAACCTTTTTAGTCTAATTGATGGTAAATGGCATCTAAGAATTTTTCAAAATAGGTTGTACATCCCAAGGTTGAACTACAACCCACTTATTTGTTGGACAATTGGATGGCAAAGGTATTATATGAAAATTGTTGTGAGAAAATGAAACAAAGGTTCATTAAAAATGGAAAATACATCAAAATGGAAGGGGGTACAAAATAGGGCAACTTTATACAATGCATGCCAAAGTTATTGTGTTTAATTCATAAACATCAAGATGGACCAATTTGGTTCATTTTGTAAGGTGAAAATATGATAAAGTATACAAAAAAGTTGACGACCTAAGTTTAGAATGAGACATTACAGTTTGACACATATTTCAAACAAATGTTACACTACAAAAAGTAGACTTTAAAAGTTACTTGCATTCATAAAAATTTACTTTAAACCTATTTTTATGATATGGAATTTGAAATTTAATGCACAATAATATAAAAATTATATCTCATCTTTGATCATTCAAGTGAAAACATTGAATATATAATTTCTTTGTTGGTTTTTGTTACTAAGTTTTATCAACTTAACAAGTAGATTGTAAAGATAATATACATTTTAGCATAGGTTGGTCGAAAACATGTAGCACAAAGTCATGTTTATTTGATAAGAAGATAAATAGGTTACATGATTGTTTGGGGCATATATTAGCACAAATATGATAAAAATGGTGAGGAAAAGTCTAGCAAAATCTATAAGCAACCAATTCTTGTGAATAGAAAAAGAAAAAAAACCATGAAATTTTTTAAGTTGCACCACACAAATTTATGTGGTCCAATGTTTATGGCATCAATTGACGGTTCCCTTTACATAGTTTTGTTGAAAGATAACCATAATAGTTTTCATGTAACTTATTGTGTTAAACACAAGAATGACACTCTTAAATTTTTTGAAATAATTGAAACATTATAAGAAAAGACAATTTATTTGACTATAAAAAATGTTCAAAAAAATGAAATGGTGATGTCCATTTGACCAAGTAGTCATACTAAACCAGTTAATCTTAGCATGGCCAAGTTTACTATTAGTTTTTCTACTAATATTTAATATGTGTTAGTAACAAGAATTGAACATTGGATCTCCATGGTCTCAAATTAATGTCTTTGCCAACCAACCACCATATAACTTTGTAATATAACATCAATATAATATGTTTACATTTTAAAAATTATTTGATATTTGTAATCTACCTTTCTACAACCTATATACCTAACTATGACTTACCAATAACCAACCTACCCACCTACCTAGATATAGGTATAGATTTATATAAGGTTTTATAATTATATAGATTTTATACAAGTATGGGTTATACATTTGATCTATAAAGTCTATCAGCTTTATGTATAAATTTCAATTAGGTCCTCCTAGAGAAGGACAAAACATGCTAGTGAAAATGTTGGTCAATCTTCACTTAGAACAGTATGAATGCATGCCACATGCATTTTGACCTAAAGAAAACCATCCCTCAAGCCAAACAATCACACTTTTAGGCACTTTCAACATCAATTGACACCTCATTTTGATATAAAAGGTTATGCCTTAGTGTAGGGGCATTTGCAAAATAAGGTTTTGGATGAGGGCACACCAAAGCCCAACCTTGCATTCTAGGAATGTCCCCCACCTCAAGGATTTACCTTTGGTAAAACACAAGGTAACCAACTAATGAACCTAAATATGTGCAAATCACAAGGCATAGGATGGAAAAGTTTGTTACTAATATTGGGCAAGTATTCAATTTTGTAAATGACTATTAATTCCAATTTTTAAATACTTCAAAATCCATGAATTTGATTATTTTGAAAATATCAAAGAACTAGCAATAGGAAAACGACAATTTTGTAGGCAATTATTTGATTTTTCAAAAAATGAAAATCATGGTTACATATCTAAATCAATTGTTTTATTTTGTGAGGACCACAATTATGATGATCCTTAAGAATTACCTTGAGAATGAATGAGGTTTGATACAATTTTTAATACCCACCCAACACCAGTTCTTCACACATATTCCTTAAGAGTTGGGGTAATGATCTTATGCCTACTTAAGGTTAATTCACACTTGGTGATAATGCAAGTGATAACTTTATCAATTCCAATCATTGTTCATATACAACATGCCTTCTTTCTTCAATTTAACATCTCTTTCTCTTCTTGCTTTAAGGTTTTCTAGTACACATGAATTTCTTTCATGTGCACATTGATTTGTGTTGTCAAAGCCCTTCACAATGTTTTGGGAAATGGACAATGTTGATTTTCAATCACAACAACAAACATCTACATGAATGCAAAAAGAAGTAAAGGTAAGGGACATGGAAGGGGAAGATCGGTTTGGATGCGAGCTCGTGAAGCCCAATCGAAAGCAACACCTGCAATATCATGTGGAATAGCCATAACACCAAGAACGAATGCAACACCAATAAAAACTACATTGTTGAGAACAAACACAATGTTGGGAAAAGCTAAACCTTTTCAACAAAAACAAGGTAACTAAAAACATTCATAGATATGATTTTTACTAATCTGATGGAAAAAAATGGAGCATTTAACTTGGAAAGAATTGGTTGATCCTTGCTTTCATATGGTACTTGCCATAAGAAATGGGATAAAATAACTGACCAACTGCAAAAGATCACAAAATTGAAAGTTCCTCATAATGGGAAAACGTACAAAGATAAGTGGAATGGCCTAAATTCTGACTACAAGAAAGTCTCAAATTACCTTATAAGGATTGGGCACCACATAACATTCTAGGATCTCACAATTGACAAGTGTGACCACCACCATCTTCGAAAGCAATTTAATTAGGAGTCTACGATGTTATTCAAGCATTCCAAGGAGAAAGGATGATCAACACACTTGGTCATGTGATAGATCTTCAAGTTGAAGGCAATGGAGTTTACATGCCACCAAGTGGATGAGATTTAGAATATTACTTAATATCTCAAACATGAATGATGCAAGAACTTATAGGAGATGATTATGTGCCAAAAGAACGAGCAAATGATGAATCACAAACTACAAATCCAAATGCAAGAGTTGAAGGGTCTGATGGGAATTTCATAAACCTATATGATTTCTCATAATCCAACCAAGGAAATTAACATTGCACCTTTGTCAATATTGCTGACATTCCATCAACTGCAATAGACTTACAAGTCATCCAACAATCTTATAGCACTCATGAGCATAAAGATTAAATGCAAGAGATCAAATGGATTCTCCCTGACCATCAAAACTTCAAACAAGAACAACAACTTCCATCATTGAAATTATGGAATGCATGAACATCACACAATTGGAGATTGAAAAGTGTCGTAACAAAGTTTAATCATGCACAACCAAAGAACAACTCCAATATCTCACGTAAAAGTTTTAAAAATTCATCAAACCAACAAAAATTTGGTTATTGTTATGCTGAATTTGAGTTTGGCGATGTGCCATGTGTTTATTCAAAATAAATAAAAAACACCTCCACCTGGACTTGCTTTCAAATTATTTTGATGATTTTAGTCCGAAAGTTATTAATATACATGAGGTTAGTGATGAGGACAAGAATGAAAAGAAGAATTGAAAAAAAAAATGCAAAGATTTAGATGTAAAAAATATATCAAACCTTTGATTTCATTTTTTCAATCGGACAACATTTGTCACGTGTGAATTTGTAACAAAAAAAAACATTCAATTCCTTCATGGCCTATGGTTTCCAAATAATTGATATAACAATGTTCTTTGTGCAATTCCTTAGATTTCATCACCTTGTAAATGAATGTGCTCATTTTTAACATCAATGTCTACATTTCCTTGTTCATACGTTTTCCTTTCACCTTGGAATTTTGGTTGAGCATTTTCAATTTCTAGTTGAGTCATTAGTGTTTATATATCTTCATTCTACTAGTCATAATCAAATTGTGTAACATACAACAACAAACTACAACATTTGGTAGAAAATGGATATGTAGATTTATTTTCAACATCAATTCTTGGAACATTTTTTTTGAGATCCTAAAAGGGTTCTCCACCACATTTCTGCCATGAGACAATTGTTGATTGAATAAAGCTTCAAGAACAGTATGTCGCACCCCAATTTACTTTTGGGGCATCATCAACCAAGACAAGAGAAGGATACGCTTTATCACCAAGGATATACGGTTGAATTCCTTCTTTTCCGTAATCAACAACAAAACAAGTTTCCATCAATGGTTCAATGATACAAAAAAGAAAGCCACAATACTCATGCATCATTCACAAAACTAGGAACAACAATAAAAATATCACGAATCATTTTCGGTGATCCACAATTGCTTGTAATTAAATGTTATATATTGTTTCAACTTGAAAAAATAGTCATCAACTACAAAACATTGGCCTTTTGGTTTCTACAAGTGTATATGTGTTACATCTATGGCACCATGAATTGATGGCAAGCCATAGAAGTCTTTGAACCCAATCATGATTTCCACCATCTCAATCTTTTTAGGCCATTTGAACTTATTCATCAACATTATGTTCACGACATATATAAACTCATGCAACACTAAATGCATAATATATTTCTTGATAGCAAAAAAATTTAAGACAATGGAAATATCAAGCAACATGAACCAACTTGTACAAGTTGCAAGCCATGCAGATACTCAGAGGCACCGCTAATCAAAACTTGGCATTTTTCTTTTCCATTAAAGGAAATAATTTAAATGTCAAACGCTACACAAAAATTTTACTAATGCAAAAATGTTCGATCTAGCAATGATTGTTGTATTGCATCATCAAAAAATGTGAATACCATGTGGTCAATTTCACTTTATCCTAATCACCAAACTACTAATTGCCCAAAAGTTCATAGACACATGAAATTTAAAATTGATGAAGGATCAGCACATTGTGCATCGTTTCAAAAACAATTGCACATCATCTTTTAAAGAAAATGCATTGTGAAGTTCATCTTTGTCATAACCATGTGCGATCAAATTATGCACCTACAAAACCAACTACAAGAACTAGACCAAAAAAACAAACTTCAAGTAATGCATTATAATGTGAATGATACAATTCAAATGATGCAACACATTCAAAAGAAATTCAATGTGAAAGACTTAATTCAAAAGATGCAACATATCAAAATCTAAAAAACACAAGGAAACATTTAAAAGTGCAAAAAAAATCCATTATCAAATTGACGCACCTCCAAACTCCTTGAAAGAGTCAAATGCTAGTTTGAAAATGAAAACAATAGAAGGAGTTGGGGTACGCTCCCTAACTCACAACTCTTTGGGGGTAAGAGGGGTGTGCTAAAACTCCGAAACGGGGATTAAGATGAATGACAAGCGAATCAATTATTCATATGGACCTACACAAACTAAACAAATCGGTTAGTGCATAGTTTGAGCATTTTTGGTGCACGGACAAACCACGAGCATACACGGATTCATAATATTCACCATGGCCCGGACTTCGAGGAAGCCATCACCTTCCCCCTTATAGTATTTTCTTTGATTAACCATGGGGGCTGCACCCAAATGTCGTTTTTCCTAGGACTCCCAAGTTAGGAATTTCGAAAATTCTCAAAATTGAGGCTCTCACAATTTTGGAGGCCCATAATTTCTTGTGCAGACCTTTGATTGAAATGAGGTCTAAAGCAAAGTTATAGCCCTTGTCAAAAGCTTTCCAAAGATATGTGGCACGCCACCTACACATTAGTAATTCAAGGTAATTTTAGACTTTTAATGGTTGGGAATCAAATTGACACTTTGATTCTTGGCTTTTATTTCGGCCATAATTTATGTGTAAGTACTCAAATGGATCATGTGAACCCATTTTAGACATCTATGTCTTGAGAATGTTCCAATGGTACAAAGAACTATTCAATCCAATGGATTTTGACCCTCAAGTCGTTCTTTAAATATTCAAAACTTTATAGTGACTCTAACTCTCAAAGTGGGAGTCCATTTGGGAGTGTGTGGGTTCATTCCTTCACATTCACACTCACACTCCTAGGAGTGTGAGTGTGAATGTGATTCCCAAGTTGCACTTTTGGCCTGCACCTTTTCATGCCTTTGCCATGGTTGTGAGCCCAAGGCTAAGGTCATGACACAAATGATATTTGAATGACACAACAAACTCAAAGAAAACTCAATGTGAAGAATATAGTTTGAATGATGTAATAAACCAAAATTTGGAAAATACAAGGAAACATTTGAAAATGAAAAAATGATGCATTATTAACCATTACCAAAGACAAAGAATAGTAATGAAAGAATGTTGCATTTTAAAAAGTAAATTGGAACCTTCTAGAAGGATCACAGAACTTGTAAAAAAAAAATTGTGAACATGCACTATTAAAAATGATGAAACTTTTCTTTACTAACCATGAAAATTCATCATGAACTTTGAGGGACAATGGACAATAGCCATGAAGATTCATCATGAACTTTTAAGGACAATGCACAATAGCCATGAAACTTCATCATGAACTTTGAAGGACGGTGCACAATAGGGTTACCACTTTTTTTATCATGTTCAAGTATGAACAATGGTAGGTTAGCATGTTGTTAGGAGCTTACTAACCTAATTATCTACTGATGTGTGAACAAGGATAAGCAACAACTAATTAATTAGAATGTAAAAAGAAATGAGTGACACTTGAATTTGATTCACTAATTAACTTATTAACTATCATTTTCAATAGCTTATCATTCAATGTGAATTAGCCTTTATAGGGATAGATTAGTAGGGTGTAAGATATGTCCCACTTTTAATGAGTGAGAATAAAAATCATCCTCTCGTCTAGGAGTGATATTTGGACACAATGGTGCCTTCCAAACACAATAAGAAAATCCTCTTAAATGCTTCATGGATGCTTTATGGATGACATGTAGAACAATCTATCTATGAAGGAAGGTAGTTTGTTTTGTTTTGTAGTTATGAGATCTACCGAACCGGGATGCTTCAGATCATATTCTTGATGACTTTGGAAAGCTCTTGATGAGGAGGGGTGAATCGGCTTGGTTCCATGGTGTTTGGACTTGCAGTGCAAAAGTTCTTGAATGTTAATGATTTCTTCACTGAAAATTAAATTAAATCATAGCTGAAACTTTAGAAGGTATTGGAATGTGCCTTTGATGTTGTTGGAAAGATCTTGATGAGCAGGATTTAATGGAATTTATTTGGTAAGATTTGGATTCAGAATGTGGTAGATATTGATTTTTAAGTAATTTCTGCCACTGAAAATTTAAATAAATTTCAAAAAACCAGGTTTTGGAAGGAAAAATCAGTTGACAACGTGGTAACACTAGAATGTCTACCATTCAATTCAAGTAGAAAGAATTGTGATTGTAACCTTTGGTGTTGTTGGAAAGATCTTGATGATTCAGATTTAATGAAATTTATGTTATGAGATTTGGACTTAGGATCTGGGAAATATGGAATTTTCAATGATTTTGTTCACTGAAAATTTAAATAATTTTTTAAACCTTACATTATAACAAGTTCACACTTGGGCCAAGGGCACAAGCCACATTAGTACCTATTATGTGTGACTTGAATTGTAAGCAGTAGCTGATTCATCCCTTAGGATTTGATTAGAATTTTATGTTTTGCCATGTTTAGTATTTATTCATGTAGGTACAACCATCACATTGCTTCTTCTTTTTTTTTCAATTTCTTTTTTTCACAAAAGCGACAATTTTTTGCTATGATGAAAAATTTACACTGAAAAAACATATTTTTCCAGTTTTTCTCCAAATTTCGTTTTTGTAAAATCACTCACCACCAAAAGAAACTGGAAGAATCCATGGGCCATCATAATATTCCAATGTACCCTACCATATGAATGAATGAAATCCATTTGATTTTGATATATCAGATGGGTGAGAGTAGATACAACATTTTGAAATAGATATCAGCTTGATAAAGGTAAATAAAAATTTCCAAAAACATCAACTGGTAAAGGTATGATGGTTAAAATATCAACCTGGAAAAAGGTTGGGTGAAAAGTACTGAGATCCCAACCCAATTAATTTTGTCTGGCCCAATTTATCTTGGCTCTCCAGTAACTTTTTTTGGTTTTAACCTGACCGCTACCCAACCCAAAGGCTATAACAATGTTACTTAGTTGGATGCAAAGCTAAGACAAATCCGGGGCATTAGTAAATAAGAGCCTCTTCGCCATAAGGCTACTGCCCTTTGTCAGGGTTTGGGCTCTTTGTTAGTTATTTCAACGTAAATTTAGGAATGGTGTAGGGCAGTTGAAAGGGGGATTGCATAATGGGGGAAGAAGAGGGTAGGGTTTTGTGGGGGCCACACACATGTGCATTGGCATCAAGGAGAGTCTGAGGTGGAGCTTACCCTACAATTCAAATACATAAAATGTTCATGTGAACAACCTTTGTAACCTCAGTAATGAGAGTTTGGAAGTAGCTTGCATTTATGATGCACATATCAATGTTAGCAGGTTCTCCAGTTTGGAGTGTTAAACCTAGAGGTTGAAGTTCAGATTGTTCTGACTTGTGAATTAGACTTCTATCCTTTTGATGAAATCAGCAGAAGGACGAGTTTATAAAACTAGCCTTTTGTTGGCCTCGCCTACCAAGGCAAGGATATTCTGTTTAGATTCATTATAGAGTATAGTAGGTTAAGGGATTTTGGACCCTAGGTAGTGGGTATTTTTTTACATGAGGGTTTTTGAAAGACGATATTTTGGCTTGTGTTGAAACTTGAGATTTGTTACAGAGTTACAATATCTTGAAGGATTTTGGTTTTTTCAAGGGGATTTTTCGAAGATTAGAATTTTGCATGGTGAAATATTTGAGTTTCTATAATTCTTCTTTTGCATATTCTGATACATTTTAATGTAAATGGCAAGGCCACAGCGTGACACACCCCTTTTTAGAACTCGAATTGGAACTGGTACTTTAAAAATAAACTTTTCAAAATATGTTCATCTTTGTTTTAGGTAGACACATTGATTAGTTTTTCAAAGTCAACTAGTAGGCTGAACTTTTTAGGTAGCTGATCAGCTTAATTTATTGTCAAAGTTGATACCTTCATATATTGTAATTTTAACTTATATAACTTGACACCTTCATAATTTCCAGTTTTAACTTGTTGTAAAACTTTATACTTAAAAAAAAATTCCAACCTTGGGGAAAGTGGGCCACAGTGAACCAGCACCCACCAGTGCACCATCAAGGATGGATGAGATGTGATCAGGAAACAAATTTTCTGTTGGGTTCCAGTTCCCTAGCAAACCATGGGTGGTTAGCTCAGTTGGTTTC